>Ga0114975_10001332_pt1 | contig 17700 bp, 13 predicted proteins | sample S_130626_EF_Meta_FD_87031 | JGI IMG/M metagenome (GOLD analysis project Ga0114975, IMG submission 87031) | Freshwater microbial communities from Lake Simoncouche, Canada to study carbon cycling - S_130626_EF_MetaG | ecosystem: Environmental > Aquatic > Freshwater > Lake | place: Lake...
CCATCTTGGCAGAACCGCCCGCAGAATCGCCCTCTACCAAGAAGATCTCGTTTAATGCGATGTCTTGGCTTTCGCAATCGGTTAACTTACCAGGCAGCACAGCTACGCCAGATGACTTTTTCTTTTCTACTTTTTGTCCTGCACGAGTACGTGCCTGGGCTTGCTTGATCACTAAATCAGCAAGCTTACGACCATAATCAACGTGTTGATTGAGCCAAAGCTCTAAAGCAGATTTAACGTAAGCAGAAACTAAACGCACCGCATCGCGAGAATTTAAACGCTCTTTAATCTGTCCTTGAAACTGTGGGTCCAGTACTTTGGCAGACAAAATAAATGAAGCGCGGGCAAAGACATCTTCAGGCATTAACTTAACGCCCTTAGGTTGTAGTGCATGCATTTCAATAAAGCCCTTGACAGCATTAAATAAGCCTTCACGCAATCCACTCTCATGTGTACCACCTGCAGGAGTCGGTATGAGATTGACATAGCTTTCTCGAACTGGAGCACCATCCTCCGTCCATGAAACAACCCAGGCAGCGCCCTCACCCTCGGCAAAAGAATCTTCATCACCTGCACCGGTGGCATATTGCTCGCCTTCGAATGGTGGGATCACTTCAGGACCATGTCCTGCTTGCGCTATCGCTTCATTTAAATATCCGCGCAATCCTTGTGCGTACTGCCATGTTTGAGTATCGCCAGATTTTTCTTGGATAAGAGTTACTTTGACGCCTGGCAATAACACTGCCTTAGAGCGCAATAACCGAATGAGTTCAGGCATTGGGATGGTTGCACTATCGAAATACTTTCCATCTGGCCAAGCACGTACGCTTGTACCATGAGATTTATCACCCTTGGATGAAGCTTTCGTTTTGAGTTTTTCAATGACTTTACCGTCTGCAAAAGTCAATGTTGAAACTTGGCCATCACGCCAAACGATGACCTCCAAACGTTTTGAAAGTGCATTGGTAACCGAAACGCCAACACCGTGCAAACCTCCAGAGAAAGCATATGCACCTCCACTACCTTTTTCAAATTTGCCTCCTGCATGTAGCTGAGTAAAAACAATTTCTACTACGGGCAGCTTCTCCGAAGGATGCATTCCGACTGGAATACCTCGACCATCATCATCGACACTGACGCTGCCATCGGTATGCATCGTTACAGTAATATGCTTGCCATATCCACCTAGAGCTTCATCAGAGGCGTTATCGAGCACCTCTTGAATGATATGCAGGGGGTTATCAGTACGGGTGTACATTCCAGGCCGTTGACGGACTGGTTCCAGACCTTTTAGGACCTGAATCGATGATTCACTATATTCGGAAGTTTTACGGGTAGCCATGCGCGCAAATTGTAGTCATGTCTGTAGCTTAACCTGAACTTTTCCTCAAAAGCCCCAACATCCATGCCAAAATCGGGTTATGGGAATCTTCTGTCAACAATGGGTTTTGCATCTTTTCCTTACGGAAAAAGGTCAAGATTTAAAGCTAAATTTAGTTCTAGACACTTATAAAAGAGCTGATCTGCCTATTTTATTTGCACCAAACTCTATAAGTCCCTGATTACATTCAATATGACGAATTCTCTGACAAAACCCTCTCTCTCCATCAGGCAGGTCCTCATTTTTGGCGGACTGATGGTGACTTTATCCATGGGCATTCGCCATGGCTTTGGATTATTTAACTTACCCATCACCCTAGAAAACGGCTGGGGACGAGAAACGTTTGCCCTGACCATTGCATTACAAAACTTGATTTGGGGTGCTTTTCAACCTATTACTGGCGCATTAGCCGATCGCTTTGGTGCTCTCAAAATCATGGTGGCTGGAGGCCTCTTATATGCTCTGGGCTTAGCAGGAATGGCCCTTTCGACCGATGTGTTCAATTTCACCATGGCGGGAGGATTGCTCATTGGCCTTGCACAAACCGCTACTACCTACAGCATCGTTTACGGCATCTTAGGGCGCAATGTACCTGCCGATAAACGGGTTTGGGCTATGGGCATTGCTGCGGCCGCGGGATCATTTGGACAATTTCTCATGATTCCAGTTGAGCAAGGCTTCTTAAGTATGTTTGGCGCGCAAGACGCCCTGCTTTTATTGGCACTCATGGCCAGCCTCATGATTCCGACTGCCTTTATGTTGCGTGAGAAAAATTTTAGTCATCAACATCAATTAGGCGATCAAACTATCAAAGAGGCTCTCAAGGAGGCGATTAAGAATCCGAGCTTTCGCTTACTCACTCTAGGTTATTTTGTCTGTGGCTTTCAGGTGGTATTTATTGCCGTTCATTTGGCGCCTTATTTAAAAGATCTTTCTGGTGTTTTTCCAGCTGTTGGTGCTCCAGCAGTGGCAACGACAGCATTGGCTTTGATTGGATTATTTAATATTTTTGGCACTTATAGTGCAGGTGTATTAGGTCAACGCTTTCCAAAGCGGTATTTACTCTCCGCCATCTATCTAGGTCGCTCCATTGCGATTATTGGCTTTTTAGTGATTCCTCTCTCACCTCTCACAACCTATATCTTTGCAGCGATCATGGGATATTTATGGCTATCAACAATTCCCCTGACAAATGGCATTGTGGCGCAAATTTTTGGAGTGAAATATCTGAGCATGCTCTCAGGCTTAGTATTTTTCTCACATCAACTGGGTAGCTTTTGTGGGGCCTTCTTTGGTGGATATCTATTTGATCGCACCGGTTCTTATCTCATCGTATGGGAAATTGCTATAGCGCTCGGTATTTTTGCTTTTTTAGTAAACCTACCAGTTAAAGAGCGTTCCCTAGCTCGGGTTGCCAATGCTTAAAAGAAGTCTCTGGCAATGGCTGATCTATCTGCTGATGGGGGGTGTATTGTTCTTCATTTTTACAGCCTATTTCGCGCCAGATATGATGATTGCTGTCACCAATCAAGTTTGGGCTTTGTGTGGATGGTAGGATCCTGTGATCTGATTTATCCTCGTTAGCATACTTTTAGTGTTTCTTCACCTCGCCGTAGCACAATGGATAGTGCACATGCCTCCTAAGCGTGGGATACAGGTTCGATTCCTGTCGGCGGGACCAAAATTGGTATGAACTTATCCACAGGTATTGTGGATAAATCGGTAAAAGTTTACGTAAGTCGCAGATTTATATAGACCTAGCTAGAATGCTCAATTGTTAAGCAATAATGACAAAGCACTAGGAAATGATTTACATTCTATTAAAGATATAAAAATATAATTCATTTCACATAAAAATGTGATAGACAGATTTAACAACGGAGACATTGATGCAAGAAACCCACTCTCACCCTATTAGAAAAATTGCAAAGATCAGTTCAGCACTCATCAGTAGCGTTTTCTTTCTAGCATTCTCATCACCATCTTACTCACAGAGTAACTATCCGAATAAACCGATTCGATTAGTAGTTCCCTTCCCCGCAGGTGGTGCAACCGATAACATCGCCAGACCACTGCAAAATGAATTGCTCACTACTAATAAATGGAATGTTGTAATTGATAACAAGCCCGGTGCAGGCGGTAATATTGGCGCTGAAATTGTTGCTAAGTCAGCACCTGATGGTTACACCTGGTTGATGGCTTCAGTGGGTACCCATGGAATTAATCTCCCCCTTTATACCCAAGGCGGTGGAAAGTTACCTTTTGATCCAATTAAAGATTTCACACCCATTACCTTGGTCGCAGAATTACCAAACGTATTAGTGCTCAATCCTGACTTTGCTGCAAAAAATAGTATCAACTCTGTTAATGACCTCATTGCCTATGCCAAGAAGAACCCTGGCAAGGTCAATATGGCTTCTAGCGGGAATGGCACCTCGATTCACATGGCTGGCGAGCTATTCAAGTCCATGACCAAAACCTATATGGTTCATCTGCCTTATAAAGGAAGCCCACCAGCTGTTACTGACTTAATGGCAGGTAATGTAGACATCATGTTTGATAATTTGCCTTCATCGATTAACTATATCCGCGCTGGTCGTCTAAAAGCATTAGCAGTTACAAGCGCAAAACGTTCACCTGCTTTTCCAGATCTCCCTACCATTGCTGAAGCTGCAAATCTACCCGGATATGAAGCGACCTCATGGTTTGGTGTTGTTGGTCCTGCCAATATGCCTGCAGATATTTTGAATAAAGATAGCGCAGAATTGATGGCAGCAATCAATAGTCCCTCAGTAAAAGAAAAATATCTTTTAATGGGTGCACAACCTGTAGGCAATACACCGGTGCAATTTGCCAATTTTATTAAGGCAGAAATTGCCAAATGGACTAAGGTTGTAAAAGAATCTGGCGCCAGGGTTGACTAAGTCTCATTGCTGAATTATTCGTACTGAGAGCATCAAAGAGGAGCATTGCTCCTCTTTTTTTATTTAGCCAGCTTAGATAAAAGCTTTGTAGGAGTGATCACCTCGGGATCTAAAACCAATTCAATGAGTGCGCCACGTTTACTTTCCAGGGCATTTGTGAAGGCAGATTCAAATTCTTCAGTATGAGTTACGCGATACCCAGGAATGCCAAAGCTATCTGCAAACTTGATGAAGTCTGGATTTGTTAAAGCAGTGCCCATGACGCGCTGTGTAAATTCTCTCTCTTGATGCATACGAATGGTTCCAAGCATGCCGTTATTCACCACCAAAATAATTGGATACGATTCGTATCGCGCGGCAGTTGCCAGTTCCTGGCAATTCATCATAAAGTCGCCGTCACCACAAACCGCTATTACAACGCGTTTGGGGTCAGCAATCTTTGCAGCAATGGCAGCTGGTAAACCATATCCCATCGAACCATTGGCAGGGGCTAACTGACTTCGAATTGGGCCATAAGGATAAAAGCGATGCACCCAAGTAGCAAAGTTACCTGCCCCGTTAGTAACAATGGCATCTCGCGGAATTAAATTGGGTAGCGAAGCCATAATTTGTGCTAGCTGCAAACTACCAGGAACAGTGACCGGGGTAGACCATTCTAAATAATCTGCATGCGCTGTTTGCATCTGTTTGGCTGAATATTCCTTGGTCATTTTAATTTCAGCAAGGGCGACACAGAAATTTTCGGGACTGCAATTGATGGCAAATTCTGGGCGATAAACGCGCCCTAATTCATCAGGGCTGGACAACACATGTATGAGAGTGTTATTTACTTTAGGCGGCGTGAGTACACTGTAACCAGCGGTAGTCATTTCTCCAAGACGCTCGCCGATCACCAATAAAACATCAGCCTCTACAATTCGTTTGACTAATGCGGGGTTGGCTCCAATTCCAAGATCACCGGCATAACAAGGGTCGCGATTATCAATCAGATCTTGGGAGCGAAAGCTAGTTGCTACGGGAACACCTTCGCGATTTGCCCAAGCCCTCAAATGATCACAAGCTGCCTTATTCCAGTTACCACCACCAGCTAATACCATTGGATTTTTAGCATTTGCAAATTGCTTCATTGCATCAGAAAAGATCACCCTATCTAATCCAGGCTGAACGATATGTGCCGCAGCAGTTGGTTTTTCTTCACCAATGAGATACAAAACATCTTCAGGCAATGCAAGGACAACTGGCCCTTTGCGACCTGATTGAGCAATATGAAATGCATGAGAAACGAATTCATCAATCCGATCCACTCGATCAATACTGCCCACCCACTTTGCACATTCAGAATACATACGGCGGTAATCGACCTCTTGAAAGGCTTCACGCTCAACCATATCTGTACCTACCTGTCCCACTAAAAGCACCATGGGCGTGGAATCTTGATAGGCAGTATGAATGCCCACCATAGCATTTGAAGCTCCAGGACCACGAGTCACCATCACTACGCCAGGTTTACCAGTTAATTTCGCATAGGCTTCGCCCATATAAGCTGCACCACCTTCTTGGCGACAGGTAATAAAGCGAAATTGGGAGTGATCAACCAAGCCATCAAGCAGGGGCAAAAAACTCTCTCCCGGAACGCCAAAGGCGAATTCAACACCTTGTCTAACTAATGCATTGGCTAGTATTTGTCCGCCATGCATATTTTTTTTAACTGTCCCCATCGTTTTCTCTTACACTTTCTTTATGAATACACTTTCTACCAGCACCTTAGCCGCATTGGAAGAGATGCTACAAAATACTGCGCGCTCTGCTCCACCAGATTTTCTCCCGATTATGCTGATCGGAGGCAGTGCTGGTACACAGACTATTGGACATCTTAATCCTGAATTTATCGCCTTCCTTCAAGAATCCTTAGAAAAAGACCCGATCCCATTCATTTCTGTCGGCAGTGATCAAATCAGCATTGTGCTGACTCGTCCTCAAGAATTATCGAAAAGCTTGTATCAACTTGCTCATATGATGCATTTGGCAGGCTTTATTCCAGGATGGCGTCACGAAGATTTTGCCTGGTTAGATCAGAATGGCCATCAATATTTTCGTCTTGAGCGAGCCGCCTTTCGTACCTTTGGCTTTCGAAGTATGGCGACCCATATCAATGGGTATACAAAATCCAATTCGATTTGGTTAGGTCGGCGAAGCGAAGCGAAGTCTACTGATCCCGGCAAATTGGATAACATCGCTGCGGGTGGCATTGCTGCCGATGAAACCCCGTGGGTCTGCGCTCGTCGAGAATTATGGGAAGAAGCTGGTGTACCCGAGCAAATTGCAGCGAATATTGAACCAATTGGCAGAATACACATGCGCCGACCGATTGCTGGACGTGGCTTTCATGATGAATTGCTCTATGTCTATGATTTAGAGCTAGCCGATCAATTTGTGCCAACCAACCATGATGGTGAAGTGAGTGGCTTTATTGAAACTTCTCTCGCTGAAGCAGCTGCCAGGATCCTAGCCGATGAATTTACTGCTGATGCCGCCTTTGTCACTGCTGACTTTATATTGCGACGCAGCAAATAAAGATCGTAACCATACATTTTTTTCTAATTCATGGTTAAATCATCATTAAGGATGAAACAGGGGTGCCCTCAATATCGATTTAGATAATTAGGCGCTGAGAAAGACCCTAAAACCCGATCCAGGTAATGCTGGCGTGGGGAGTTACATCAGACCGACACACCCGGTTTCGTCCATCTAAAACAGTCAGGAGATGGGCATGAGCAAAAGTAAAAATCAAACCAAACATGAAATACCTAGTCTTAAAAGTTTAGAGCGTGACTTTGGGCAAAAGTTTGCCTACCCAGCCTCAACCAAAACCTATTTACAAGGTTCTCGCGCGGATATTAAAGCGCCGATTCGCATGATTGAACAATTACCAACTCGCGTTGGTGAAGAGTTGATATCCAATCCACCTGTACCGGTCTACGACACTTCTGGTCCATATAGCGATCCTGAAATTGTGATTAACCTTGAAAATGGTTTGCCTAGACTCCGCGACTCTTGGATTAACGAACGTCAGGATACTGATCAACTTGCAGGGCCAAGTTCTGAATACGGTGTCGCACGATCTCAGGATGAGGCTACGCAACAATTACGCTTTTCACACATTAGCGCTCCGCGGGTTGCTAAAGCCGGCAAAAATGTCAGTCAAATGTATTACGCACGCCAAGGCATCATTACTCCAGAGATGGAATATGTGGCTCTGCGCGAGTCGATGGGTTTAGAGCAACTTCGCAAAAATCCGGAGTACAAACAATTACTCAAGCAACACCCAGGTAAAAGTTATGGTGCAAACCTTCCAGATATCGTCACGGGAGAATTTGTTCGGCAAGAAATTGCCGCTGGACGCGCCATTATTCCTGCCAATATTAATCACCCTGAATTAGAGCCAATGATCATTGGTCGCAACTTCCGCGTAAAGATTAATGGCAATCTAGGTAACTCAGCCGTTACTTCCTCCATTAATGAAGAGGTGGAAAAAATGGTGTGGTCGATTCGCTGGGGTGCTGACACCATCATGGATCTGTCTACTGGTAAGCATATTCACGAAACCCGCGAATGGATTATTCGTAACTCACCCGTACCAATCGGAACTGTTCCGATTTATCAAGCCCTTGATAAAACTGGCGGTGTTGCTGAAGATCTCACCTGGGAAATGTTCCGTGACACATTGATTGAGCAAGCTGAACAAGGCGTAGATTACTTCACGATCCATGCAGGTGTATTGCTGCGTTATGTGCCTTTAACGGCAGATCGTATTACTGGCATCGTCTCAAGAGGCGGCTCTATTATGGCTAAGTGGTGTTTAGCTCACCATAAAGAAAATTTCCTGTATACAAAGTTCGATGAAATTTGCGAAATCATGAAGGCCTATGATGTGTCATTTAGTTTGGGTGATGGTTTGCGCCCAGGTTGCATTGCAGATTCAAATGACGCTGCACAATTTGGTGAGCTCCATACCCTTGGTGAATTAACAGCCAAAGCTTGGAAACATGATGTGCAAGTCATGATAGAAGGTCCTGGTCACGTTCCAATGCAGCGGATTGAAGAGAACATGACTGAAGAGTTAAAGCATTGCTTAGAAGCGCCCTTCTACACACTGGGACCACTCATTACCGATATCGCTCCTGGCTATGATCACATTACTAGTGGTATCGGTGCAGCCCAAATTGGTTGGTATGGTACAGCCATGCTGTGCTACGTCACACCTAAAGAGCATCTAGGACTTCCCGATAAAGAGGATGTCCGCGAAGGCATCATTACCTACAAGATTGCCGCTCATGGTGCCGACTTGGCTAAGGGCTTGCCGGGCGCCCAAGTACGTGATAACGCCCTATCAAAAGCACGCTTTGAATTCCGCTGGGAGGATCAATTCAATCTTGGCTTAGATCCAGAACGTGCTCGTGAATACCATGACGCAACATTACCAGCTGAAGGCGCTAAGATTGCCCACTTCTGTTCGATGTGCGGTCCTAAGTTCTGCTCGATGAAAATCACGCAAGAAGTACGTGATTACGCTGCGACCTTAGATGCTGATGGCAATCCTAAAGTACCTGGCAAAGTGATTCCAATTGCCCAAGACGCTAGCCAAGTCGATAAGGGAATGGAAGAAATGTCAGCCGAGTTCCGTAAGCGCGGTAGTGAAATCTATCAGTAATCATGACTAAAGCTGCATTCTCGCAAAGCAAGATAGCTATAGTTGGCGCTGGCCTCATGGGTCGGATGCTAGCGGTAGCCCTCGCCAAGCGAGGTGCTCAAGTCGATATTTTTGATCAAACTGGACCAGAGGCCAAACAAGCAGCTGCCAGAATTGCTGCCGCGATGTTGGCGCCGCTAGCAGAGTCGGCCATCACTGAAGACGCTGTTGTACAGATGGGCATCTATAGTCTTCCTCGCTGGAAAACACTCATTAGTGAACTGCACAGCCCAGTTTTCTTTCAACAAGATGGCACGCTGATTGTGTGGCATCGTCAAGATGGTAATGAAGCCGAACGTTTTACTGCGCACCTACATAAAAATAGTCTACGCAATCCACGTTTAGCCAATGCTCAGACTCTTGATCATGAAGCCTTGCAGAATATTGAGCCACAAGTGGCAGAGCGCTTTAACCAAGGCTTATATTTACCGCAGGAAGGTCAACTCGATAATCGTCAACTTCTAGACGCCCTAGTAGTTGAGCTAAATCTGCTATCAGTCAATTGTCATTGGCACTCTGCAGTGAACCCTGAATCACTTCGAGATTTAGGCGTTTACAACCAGGTAATCGATTGCCGTGGATTAGGTGCTCAAACTGACTGGAATGAATCTAGCAAGACTTTGCGCGGAGTTCGTGGAGAAGTCATAAGACTTTATGCTCCAGAGGTAAAACTACGTAGACCTACCCGTTTAATTCATCCGCGCTACCCTATTTATATTGCTCCTAAACAGAATGATATTTATGTTGTGGGCGCAACTGAAATTGAATCAGACGATATGTCTGAAATGAGTGTTCGCTCTGCCATGGAATTATTGAGTGCTGTTTATACAGTCCATAGCGGCTTTGCCGAGGCCCGTATTTTAGAAATGGCGACTCAATGTAGGCCCACCTTACAAGATAATTTGCCTGCAATCCACATCCAAAAAGATAAAGGGAAATCGGATTTAATCATGATCAACGGCTTATATCGCCATGGTTTTATGATTGCGCCCGCTATCCTAGATTGCACACTAGAACTTATTCGTCTTGGCGAAAGTAAGACTGCGCTTGATTTGGGCTTAAGTATTACTACAGAAAAAAGTCCTTTAGGAGTCACTGCATGCGTGTAGTGGTAAATCAAAAAGAATATGACTTACCACATCAAAGTATGGTGAGTGATGCCTTGACTTTGATCGCAGCAAAACCCCCTTATGCTGTGGCTGTTAATTTACAGTTTGTACCGAAAAGTCAGCATGCTCAGTATCCACTGAATGAAAATGATCAAGTGGAAATTATTGCGCCAGTCACTGGCGGTTAATTTCACAATAACTCTTATGACCGCTCCACTTCCTCAAACCTTAAATCGTGCAGATCCATTGGTGCTCTATGGAGAGAGTTTTACCAGTCGCTTGCTATTAGGGACCTCTCGATACCCATCTCCGCAAGTTTTAGAATCCGCTGTAAATACAGCTAAACCGGCAATGATTACCGTGAGTCTGCGACGCCAAGGAAGCGCTGCAACAGAAGCCCATAGTGGATTTTGGGATCTTTTGAAAAAGATGGCTGTCCCCGTTTTACCAAACACTGCTGGATGCCATAGCCCCCAAGAAGTCATCACAACTGCACAAATGGCACGCGAAGTCTTTGAAACCGATTGGATCAAGCTTGAGCTGATTGGTGATGACTACACTCTTCAGCCAGATACATTGCGCCTTGTACAAACAGCAGAAATTCTCATCAAGGATGGGTTTAAGGTACTGCCATATTGCACAGAAGATTTAATTTTGTGCCAGCGTTTAGTCGATGTCGGTTGCCAAGCCGTAATGCCCTGGGCTGCTCCTATTGGCACTGGCCAAGGCCCACTCAATCCTTATGCGATGAAACTATTACGTGATCGCCTAAAAGTACCCTTATTAGTCGATGCTGGTCTTGGCCTTCCATCTCATGCTTGTGGCGTGATGGAATGGGGTTTTGATGGTGTTCTTCTCAATACTGCAGTTGCCTTAGCCGATGATCCCGTAGCCATGGCCAAGTCTTTCGCCATGGCGGTTGATGCCGGCCGATCTGCTTACTTATCAGGCGCAATGAAACCCCAAATATCTGCTCAGGCGAGTACACCCTTAGTCGGTACACCGTTTTGGCATCAAAGCTAACAAATCATCGCATGAGCCTAATACGAGATCTTGCAGACCAAATTGTTGCGGCACATCGCAAAGATGATCTCTGTATTCCTATTCCGAAATACAGCATTCACTCGCCTACACCACAGGTTGATAATGAGGCTGCTAACGACCATTATGAATTAGCAGGAGCTGTAGCCGCTATTGAAATGGGCTTCATTGAAAAAGATGCTCGGATTTTGGGGAAAGCTTGGTCGCGGATGACGATGCAAGATGGTGGTTTTGATCCATTGAAATGGCCCAGTAGGCCCGAACACTTTGATCTTTTGCCTTGGATGCGTAATATGAATCCCAGGGCGTTTGCAGAATGTCCTCAGCGCTTAGGCTTATACGGTGTAATGCCGGATGCTGATTGGGTGAAACGCATGGTTGATGCTGAAATTCCGACTGTGCAATTACGTTTTAAATCTGAAGACCGTAGAAAAGTTCAGAAACAAATTCGTGAATCTGTTAAAGCAGTACAAGATAGTAAGACGCTACTGTTTATTAACGATCATTGGCGTGAAGCCATTGATGAGGAAGCCTATGGTGTTCACCTAGGTCAAGAAGATTTAGAAATAGCGAATTTAGACGCGATAAGAGATTCAGGCTTAAGGCTCGGCTTAAGCACTCATGGTTATGCCGAAATGGTGTTCGCAGATCAATACTGTCCGAGCTATATCGCCATGGGGGCTGTATTTCCCACCAATCTCAAACGGATGCCTACTGCTCCCCAAGGATTGGGACGCCTTTATCAATACGCAAAATTATTAAGTAACTACCCCTTAGTAGCCATTGGTGGCATCGATCAAAGTAGCATTTCTGCGGTTGCAAAAAGTGGCGTGGGATCTGTGGCAGTCGTTAGGGCAATTACAGAAGCTGCAGACCCAAAGGCAGCGGTAAAGCACTTACAGGCTTTAATGCGTGCTTAACTGAGCAAATTCTGTCGTCATTACTCTTGGTTTCTTTCACCCAATAATGCGCTCGGGTAAAAATCGTGCATATGCCATAGAGGACCAGGTCCTTGGCCAATACTAAGAAAACGACCAGCTTTTAAACCTGCCTCAACATATGAAATCGCTTTTGCGACAGCATGACTTAAATCGTGGCCATCCGCCAAGTATGTGGCAATCGCAGAGGCTAAGGAGCAGCCGGTACCATGCGTGTTAGCAGTATTGATGCGATCATGTTTAAAGGCTTTTGATTGAACGACTTCAAGACCATCTTCAATGGAACGCCACAATAAGTAATCGGTAATCTGAGTATGCGTTGCATCAAGATGGCCGCCTTTAATCAGAACCGCATAAGGCCCCATCTCTAATAGCTCTTCTGCAGCCAATTTGAAATCATCTACACCGAATAGCTCTCGACCTAAGAGTAAAGAGGCTTCATCCATATTGGGAGTCACAATGCTGGCCATTGGAAATAATTCGGTGATCATGGCCTGAGCGGTATCATCACCTCCCAAACTAGCTCCGGATGTTGCTCGTAAGACTGGGTCTAGCACGATACGTTTTACGTCATGTCGACGCAAGGCTTTGGCAACAGTACGGACAATTTCAGGGCTTGCCAACATTCCAATCTTGACAATATCAGCTCCAATATCAAGCAGCACTGCGTCGATTTGTGCTTCGACGACATCTAAGTCAACATCCTGTATTCGTGTGACACCTAAGGTATTTTGGGCAGTAATAGCAGTAACAACTGACATGCCATAGCCCCCTAATGCAGTTATGACCTTCAGGTCAGCCTGAAGGCCTGCGCCGCCACCGCTATCAGACCCAGCGATCGTCAGTACCTTAGGGATCTGTATCGAAGTAGGAAGAGATGATTTCATTTTGCTATAATATCGGCTTATTCCTCGATAGCTCAGTCGGTAGAGCGCCGGACTGTTAATCCGTAGGTCCCTGGTTCGAGCCCAGGTCGAGGAGCCAAATAAGTAAGGGGTCTAGAGCAATCTAGACCCTTTTTCTTTTGGAGACTTAGGTATCAGGTAATGATGGTGCACCACCAATAGGGATGATATTGACCGGCCTCTTTATTAAAGTCAGATTGGTAAATTCTCATGTTTACAAGGAAAAGATCCCCTACTTTACTTTACCTTATCGTGTCCAGCTTGCCAGACTCTCAATAAGAGGAATTGCGTAAAATATTCCACTTAATGAATGGGGTCAAAATTAAATTAAATTGATTAAACAAAATGTGTACTATGTAAATAAGACAATTTTCGCATGATCAATAATGACTAACGAATACATCTTTATCTGCCTTTACCTCTTCTTTGGTGCTTGTTTTGGTTTTGTAACTTATTCACAACGCCACTTATTTAGTGAAGGGCCTCGCAAGAAACTAAACTCAGATAATACTTCGGCACTAGAAGGTCGCGTTTTTTGGGTTATGGTTTGTACTTGTCTCTGGCCGATCATGGTCATCACCAGAATCAATACAGCATGGGTACTTTTCAAACGTAAAAAGCAATCTCAGAAGTAAGTCTTACTTAGCAAAATTCTTCATAAGTAGCTCATGTAGAGTCAGTGTAGCCATTCATTTGATTTACCATGATTGAGCCCATGAAATCCCCCTAAGGGCTATCTATATAAAACAAGGTACATCCTGCTAATAAGTAGGATTCTCGACTGTTCTAAGCAGAACAGTTCAAAATAATGGGGAACAGTAGACTTTTTCTTCCCCTACATTAAGCACTTACAATAATGACATGACTAACACCGAACAAACTCAAGCTACCCATCCAAGATTGGTCAAAAAAATTGAGAATGAGGCTAAAAAGGCTTTTGCACTTTCAATTTATTTTGGGGTCTGGTTCTGCGCTATCAGTTTTTTAGCGGCTACCATTGCTAGTAAATACCCGATTCCGCTTGGCATGTTTGGTTTTGCTATTGTTAAAGGTGCGCTCTCAGCAAAGTTCTTACTCATTAGTGAGGCAGCTTTTCCAATTAAGGTTAATAAGTCAAAGGGCCTGATTAGATCATTACTAGTGCAGTCATTTATCTACGTCGGGATTGTACTTTGCCTCAATTATGTTGAGGCAGGTGTTAATGGATTGATTCATGGAAAAGACTTTTGGGACTCGCTAAAAGATTTTGGTAAAGCTGATCCATTGCGTGTAGCAGCAATGTGTATTGTGTATTGGCTTATTGTTTGTCCTTACTTAGCGCTAAGTGGCTTAAAAATTGCCCTAGGAACCCATGCAACACTTGCAATACTGTTTGGTCATAAATCCGAACCCCATGAGCCAAGTTCCAAGAGCTAGTTTTCTGTCTTTACTTCAGGGTGTATGGACTTTACTGCTTTGCCTATTCCTTTCATTTCGAATCCAGGCTCAAGCACAAGAAATTGAAGCGCGTGCCTACTCTAATGCTCCCATTGGAATTAACTTTGCCAGTATTGGAATTGGTCAAGCATCTAGTAGTTCGTACAAACTTACTACCGAAGCAGTAAGCTATACCCGCATTTTGGATGTTGCTGGGCAATCTGGAAAAATTTCCCTAGTGCTGCCATATGCTCAACTGACTGGCTCAGGAAAATTAGGAAGTCAAACGATTAACGCTTCATCAGAAGGTTTATCAGACCCCCTCATTAAAGCCTCAGTTAATCTGTACGGCGCACCAGCACTCACGCTAGATCAATTTAAGAATTACCAACAAGACCTCATTATTGGAGCAAGTCTTGCCGCCTCTATTCCATGGGGCAATTACAACAATGAACAAATGATTAATGTTGGGGCAAATCGTTGGTTTATCCAACCTGGGCTAGGTGCATCACAAGCCATTGGTCCATGGCGCTTTGAATTGGCCGGTGCAGCAACAATTTACACTAGCAATACGAGCTTTTTAGGTGGTAATACTTTGTCACAGAACCCTGTTTATTCAACTCAAACACATGTGATTTATTACTTTCCATCAACAGCTTGGCTCTCTGCGGATGCTACCTATTATGTGGGTGGACAAGCCTATGTAAACGGCACTCCGATCAGTGGTTCTCAAGAAAATTGGCGTTTTGGGGCGACGTTTTCCTATCCGATTGATAAACAGAACTCCATCAAGGTTTATGGAAGTACTGGCACCTACTCTCGCACGAATAATAGCTACGATTTAATTGGCGTTTCTTGGCAATACCGCTGGGGTGCCGGCATGTAAGCGGACTTATCTTTGAATAGCTACAATCTGAATCAATACTATAAATACTAGAGACAAATATGAGCACTAAGCCAAAAAATGACCCTCAGGTAAGCGCTGAAAGTGGTTTACGTAAAGGCCTAACCAGTTATGGTGATAAAGCCTTTTCCTTATTTTTGCGTAAAGCCTTTATTAAAGGCGCGGGATATACCAATAGCGCTTTAGACCGTCCTGTCATCGGCATTATTAATACCGGCAGTGCTTATAACCCTTGTCACGGAAATATGCCGCAATTATTAGAGGCCGTGAAACGCGGTGTCATGCTCGCTGGCGGTCTTCCTATGGAATTTCCGACGATTTCGATTCATGAAAGTTTTGCAGCGCCTACGAGTATGTATTTACGCAACCTCATGTCGATGGATACCGAAGAGATGTTACGCGCCCAACCTATGGATGCCGTAGTCATGATTGGTGGATGCGATAAAACGGTTCCTGCTCAGATGATGGGTGCTGCATCTGCTGGTTTACCAGCCATTCAACTCATTACTGGCTCAATGTTAACGGGCTCACACCGCAGTGAACGTGTTGGTGCATGTACAGACTGTCGTCGCTATTGGGGGAAATTTCGCGCCGGCGAGATCGATGAAATTGAAAAAGATGAAGTCAATGATCAATTAGTCGCTAGCGTTGGTACCTGTTCGGTAATGGGCACTGCTAGCACTATGGCTTGCATCTCAGAGGCGCTGGGCATGACTGTGCCAGGTGGAGCAACACCGCCTGCTGTGACAGCAGATCGAATACGAGTTGCAGAAGAGACAGGTACTTGCGCTGTGAAAATGGCCAAGGATGGTTTAACCATCGACAAGATTTTGACTGCTGATGCTTTTGAGAATGCCATGCGCGTCTTGCTTGCTATTGGTGGATCAACGAATGCCATTGTTCATCTGACCGCTATTGCTGGACGTATGGGCCTTGAAATTGATCTCGATGCACTCGATAGAATGGGTAATGAAACACCTGTTTTGGTTGATCTCAAACCATCAGGTGATCACTATATGGAAAACTTTCATGATGCAGGAGGCATGACTACCCTACTTCGTGAGCTCAAGCCACTCCTCAATCTCAATACCATGACTGTTAGCGGTCGAACACTGGGTGAAGAAATTGATGCAGCCCCTCCAAGCTTTAAACAAGATGTCGTTCGTCGATTCGATAACCCAATCTATCCGCGAGGCAGTATTGCTGTACTACATGGCAATTTAGCTCCTGGCGGAGCCATCATTAAACAATCTGCTGCCGATGAAAAGCTGATGGAGCATACCGGTCGTGCTGTAGTGTTTGAGAATTCTGAAGATCTCGTCACTCGTATCGATAGTCCTGATTTAGACGTCACCGCAGATGATATTTTGGTGCTCAAGAATATCGGTCCCAAAGGTGCCCCAGGAATGCCTGAGGCAGGTTACATTCCGATTCCAATGAAGCTGGCGCGTGCTGGAGTAAAAGATATTGTTCGCATCTCTGATGGTCGCATGAGCGGTACAGCTTTTGGCACCATTGTTTTACATGTCACTCCAGAGTCAGCGATTGGTGGCCCCTTAGCGCATGTACGAAATGGCGATCAAATACGCTTAAGTGTTAAAAATCGCGAGATTAGCCTTTTAATTTCTGATGAAGAACTAGCCAAACGCGCCAAGGAAAACCCAATTACATCACCGACTGCTGCCCGCGGATATCAAAAATTATTCCTCGATACGGTAATGCAAGCCGATAAAGGTGTTGACTTTGATTTCTTAAGAGCAGCCAAGATGGTTGGTAAGACGCCCAAGAGCTAAGTTATTCACGATTGATACGCTTTTGGGTCGATGCGATGCATTTCACCTTCGATCCAACCCTCTACCTCAGTCTGTATTTGCTCTTCTGATTTATTTTTAACTGAAATGGCATGACCAATGGAGACAGTCACCATGCCAGGATATTTTAAAAAGCTGTTCCGTGGCCATACATTGCCAGCATTTTGCGCCACTGGAATAATATCTGTCTCTGTAGCGATGGCTAAACGAAATCCACCTTTGCGATAAGGGCGGTATGAGCCCACAGGAGTTCTAGTCCCCTCTGGAAAGATTGCAATCCACTGCCCCTGTGCTAGTCGCTCTCTGCCCTGAACAGCAACTGCCGCTCTTGCCACCTCTCTATCACCACGATTAATCGTAATCATCTTGAGTGAGGCTAAGGCCCAACCAAAAAAGGGTAACCACAGTAATTCTCGTTTGGAGACAAAGCACAGTGTTTTTGGAAAAATATAGGGATAGACGATGGTCTCCCAAGCTGACTGATGTTTGCTGAGCAAAATCATGGGTTGAGAGCCACACTC
>Ga0114975_10001334_pt1 | contig 17660 bp, 13 predicted proteins | sample S_130626_EF_Meta_FD_87031 | JGI IMG/M metagenome (GOLD analysis project Ga0114975, IMG submission 87031) | Freshwater microbial communities from Lake Simoncouche, Canada to study carbon cycling - S_130626_EF_MetaG | ecosystem: Environmental > Aquatic > Freshwater > Lake | place: Lake...
ACTATATAAATTATTTGCATATAAGGATTCGTTCAAATTGATTTTGGTATCAAATGCCAAATAAATCGCACGTTGTTGTATGGTATAGTATTCACGGAATAAATCGTGCATCAAACTTCCAACCAATTCAACTCTTTTATATTTCAAGTTATCACGATCAGTAGCAGGTTCTATTCCAGTATAAACTGATAATAATCGAAATACAATATACCCTAAATAATATGCTTTTTGTAAATAATTGGTTTCACCAATATGTGGTAAAAAATAATCCGATATGATTTCTAATGCGTGAGCAATGGTTTTTCCCTTGGTTAATAAAGCAATATAATTCAATGCGTTACGTTGGGTCATTATGGCTCCAGCATCGTGAACTGATGGTATGAATAGATCTATCATTGATTCGTATTTTTCTATATCGAGTAAGCACATCGTGATAATTTGTTTATCTGAGACAATACCGAGAGCACGGAATACAATAAATAATGGAACTGGCTTACGCACATTGGGTATATTGACCACGATGTTTTTATTTGTATAGGATGGTGAAGGTGCGACCATTTTTACGGATAAAGTACGTATAGGTTTGGATACATTTTCGGATACCGATCGAATTTCAGCGGAATATAAAAAGTGTTCATCATTGACGTCACGAATATAAAGCATATTATCGGCGAATTTTTCCTGAGCAACCACGGTTTTTTCTTTACCATCGATAATGAAATAACCACCGATATCATTGGAACATTCACCCATTGTATGACGTATTTCTTTTGGTAAGCCTTTTAATACACAGAAATCGGATTGAACCATAATAGGGAATTTACCCAAATAGATTTTTTCCAAGACAATGCAACGTTTTTGTTTATTAGGTTCTACCATCGACTTTTCAGTAGCTTCTCTCAATAATGCATTTTGGGCAGGTGTTAAATTTAGTTTTTTCTTTACTATTTTACGCTTACGGGTTTCTGGTTGAGGAGCACCGTCGTGATTTTTTAAACTGGTTCTTCTTTTTTCCTTGTTTTCTTCGGATAATTCTTCTTCATTTTTTTGAGTTTTATTTTTATGTTCTTTAATTCGTTGAGTTGCTTCTAATGGTTCATCTTCTTCATCGGTATCATCGTGATCTTTATTATCCATATTTTCACAACCAATCACAGTAGGTGCTTCGCCTGGTGCTAAAATATCGATAAATTCGACCTCAATGTCATAATGGATAGTCATACCATAAGACATATTTCTTAAACGGGCTTCGTTCGGAAACATATAATGTGAATTATTATCATCATATATCACTGGTTTCCCGAAATAAATACGATTGCCTGTTTTACCACCGAAATACATTATACATTTGGAACGATAATCATTGATGGTTTTATCGAAACGAGTAGAAAGTTCCACTGGATTTTTTTCTTTAAAGATTTGAAAAATACCGTTTTTAAAAAAATCATTATAGGATTCAATATGATGTCTTACTAAAGATTGTGGATTATCATTAAAATAAGAATCAATCATTTTCCATATTAAACTATCATCCATCTTTATAGTATATAAAATATAATATATTTTTTATATGCTACTTTTTGTTTATACCTTTTACATATTTGAACAATTTTATTCGATATTTCTATGAAATTATGAAGATTGGGTTATAGTATTCATAGTTGAATCACTAGTTATCGGCGAATCTTCTGTTACAATAAAATAATCAGCTACATAATCATTATGTCTCCAACGACTTTTCATAGCTATACGCTTATTGGAAAAATTCATAAGTTCGATTTCTTCTGTTTTTATATGGTGAATGATACATAATTCATCTTCTTGTAATAATTCTGTAAAATTACCTATTATTGATTCTGGTACTACAAATACAAATGTATTTGAACTTAACTTCACTGGTTTGACAATAGGAAAAATATCGTCGTGACCATATTTTTTCAATAAATATTCAATTGGACAAGGTATATCTTGATAAATCATATAACTTGGCACAGTAATCATAAAATATGAATATAGCATTTTAGTAAATTACTTTAGTAAATAGAAAGAATTTATTTTTATATGTTTTTGTTAAAATACTTTAGCAAAAAATTTGGTACAAAATATATTTTATTTTACGTTTAGACTATTTTCTACCATTAATTTATAAATGAACAAGTTTCTAGATACTTTTTTCAGTCCTTTGGGACGCGAGTGGTGTTTGTATTACTACATTCTTATGATAATCGCTTTCTTGGGTTTTTTAATGACACTTATTACATCTGTTAGTTCTTTGATCGGTTCAAAGAAATTCACATTCACTGGATTCTTCAAAAATTCGATTTTACCAGCATTGACAAGTTTCATTGTTTATTTACTAGCTCGTTTAGCATATAGTATTTGTGATGGTGCTCTAAAGCATTAAGCAGTAATTATGGATGTATAAAGAATTAAGAGATTAAGGTAATTTATACTGTAAATAATTAAATATTTTTCGTTAAAAGTTATAAACGCTTTTTTCATTATAATATAATAATACAATGGATATATTATATTATAGTAATTTTTGTAAGCATTCGCAAAAAATTATTCAGAATCTATCGAAAACTAATTTAGTCGAAAAGGTTAATTTCATATGTATCGATAAACGTGTGCGAGATCCAAAGAATAATCAACTCTATATTGTTCTCGAAAATGGTACCAGAGTTATAATGCCTCCGAATCTTCATAGTGTTCCTGCATTGTTATTAATAAAACAGAATTATCGTGTGATTTATGGTGATGAGATAATGAAACATTTTCAACCTTATATTTTGAATCAAAATGAAATTGCGACTAAAAAAAACGGAGAACCCATTGGATTTCCTTTAGGCATTAGCAATTCTACATCGAATGTTATGTCTGAACAATATACAATGTATAATATGACACCAGATGAATTAAGTGCAAAGGGTAAAGGTGGTTCTAGACAATTATATAATTATGTATCTGCAAATGATAACGGATTCTTTATCCAAACACCACCCGATACTTATCGTCCAGATAAATTATCTAATAGTGTTACCATAGATACATTACAGCAACAACGAAATCAAGAAATATCTGGAATAGTGCAACAAAATCCTATGATGGGTATTTAGATTTGTAATTTTATTTATTCATTATTTGTAACTATAAATATACTTTCGTAAAAAAATATAAAAATAAATAGAATAATAATTGTATATTAGTTTCAATGACCGATAAATCTACTCTATTACGTGCATTTAATAATCATTTTTTCGATTTCATAGATGATATTATTCGAATATTCCCTGAAAATACTGAATTACCCAAATCAAAAATATCGTTTTCTACTATTAAACAGGCCAATCCTACTGCAATGGTGAAAGCATGGCATAAATTTATTTATTTGAAATATAATGATATTATACAACAAGGCGATGTTTCATTTTTCTATGAAAAGGATTATTCATCAGACATAGGTCATTTGAAAAATGCTGATAAAATAATGCATACGATTGATTCTTTAAGGGAACCTATCAAAAATATGAGTGATACAAATAAGGCTCACGCTATGAAATATATTCAAAATTTAACTAAATTATGTATAATGTATTCTGAACAATTATAAAATATGAACTGTAATAAATTCATATTTTAATCTATGTACTATATCACCTATACTTCGTCTGATTGTACTACGTTTAAACTTCGTCTTACTGTACTTCGTTTATAGTGCGATTATACTTCGTCTGAACTACTATCATTGATATTTTTCTTTAACATTCGCTTATCATAATTCAAATGGTATAACATTTCACGTGGTTCCATCGCATCAAAATATTCTAATACTACTTTTCGTCGAATAATTAATGGGGTTCCTGCTTGTACTGATGGTAAAAATAAATTATGATGAATTTTATAAATATGTGGGAAAAACTTTTTCGATATTTGTATTTCTTGTTTTTGTACATAATATGTCAAATATGAAAGATGAACATTCGTGACAAAATTATTATAATCTTCGAAAAATTTATGAAATAAATTATTATATTGTGTGAAGAAATGTAAAAATTCCTTTACTTTATGTGTTCTGCGAAGGCATAAATATTGATACTGTAAATTAGGATTATTACCGCGTAATGATTTCATATATTTATAATTAGGGTTTTCCATTAATGATCGTTCTCCTGTTTTAATATTCATAAACATTATACCCAACGATTTGAAATTATTTTGAATTGTGCAGTTTTCATATTTTATAATTTCATAATTCTTCCCAGTAAATTGTTTTGGAAATTCTATAATTCCAATCAGTTTATGAAATACATCCCATTTTTCATAATATTGCTGTGGTATCCATTTGACAGATTCCGAATCAGAAACATCATATAATGCAACCAAATATAATTTTGGTTTTGTAATATCAAGTACTATATGGTTTTCGGGATGTTGCAATACAAAAGAATAGGAATAATATGTAGGTAATTCACGAATTATTTCCAATTCATTTAATTCTTGTGAATCCGATGCAGATAGGGCATCTAAAAACATTCTATAAAATGTTTTAGGTGGGGTTTTGGTTGAATCGTCATATTCATTCCTATAATAAAAATATGTACCACCAATTGCACTTTTTGTTGCAATTTCCCATTGTTGAGAACGACTATCATAAAATAAATTCATCATTGTTCCTTCAATCGCTTCACTTGCATATATTTTTTCATCAAAAGTTGGATTATTTTCTATAAATTTATTTATTTCAATTGATTTGGGTGGAGAAAATGAAATGACTTTGTTTTCAGGACTAGATACAATGACTGAACGATATTGGCTATTGATAATATCATCAAAACAGATAAACGAATTATCATAATTTAATATTTTATAATGATGTCCATTCTTTTCATAAAATTTAGTTTTTATTATATTGGTGTTATATCCAGTAGTATCTAATGAATATGAAATGTATTCAACTTGGGTTTCGGTCATATTATAATAAACGATTTAATTATTTATGCTATTTATCTTTAATAGGTTTTATAATTTATCTTTTAGTTAGTTAGAAAATAGACAACAATCCTGTAAAACAATTTAGAACTTTAATATATAATTTTGTAATAATATATTAAATGGAAGAAGAAATAGAAGAAATTTTAATGGATCAACCCCAAATAAATAAACCAACTTCACCATCTGGGTTATCATTAGAATTAGGGGATATTATTGAAATCATTGCACCCACTAATAAAGATATTCACGAAATGACCGCTTTTATTAGTTATATCGATAATAAGAAAATTATTTTGATAAATGTTTCGAATTCAAAACATTATCAATTAAATTTAACAGAAGTCGGTGGTTTCACAGATGAATCAATAACCGAAGTAAATCTATTAAATCGTTCTGATGAAAAAGGATATGCTAGACAAAATAACTTATTACCAAAAACGTGGATAACAATACATTTTGGCGGTGATATACCTACCACGATTACTGGTGAAATCACGAATTTAGAAGAAGATATGATTGAAATCACTAGTTATCCAGATTTAGATGTTTTATATATTGATTTTGCCTATAAAGGTATTCCAGAGAATATACCTATCGAACGAATAGATATTGGAAAAAAACCCGCGTTTTTGAAAAATATAGATTCCCTTTCACAAGTGGCAGAATTAGATGAAAATGCCGAACTATTGAATTCTGGTGACTTGGCTTCTATGGAATTTACCGAAACAGGTGAATCTATCATTCATATTCCTGAAACCGCCGAAATTGATGAGAACGTACGTTCTGTTTTACACGATGTATATGTTGATGCAAACACGATTGTTTTCGGAGAACGTTTAGAAGCGATTAAACAATTAGTAGAAGTTCCCGAGAATGAACAACGTTATGGTGTAGAAACACAAGTTAATGATTTGATGGATGAATTACTTTCTACCATACCCAATAGTCAAAGAACAAAATTGGTTCTCGATAATATTCATTTATTAATTGAACGCTTCAAACAATTACGTGAAGAATATTCGAAATTCGACGAGAACCAAAATATTTATGACTTTAAAACATATGGTGCTTATCATAAACCTCTTATTGAAAAAATACAGAAAATCGATACTCGATTACAATGGTTAGTTCCAGTTGTTTCCAATCGTAAAAAAATTTATGATGATGAAATCGAAATAGATGCAAATGATGTTATTACCGAAAAATCCAGTACCGAACTAAGAAAAATCGAGAAATTGCAAAATGATTATTATAAACCAAAAACACGTAATAACCCGATTGATTATAGTTATTTAAATAATGCAATACAAAGTATTATGACACCATTTGAACAACCAATAAATACCTCTAGTTTATTAACTACGAAACAAGTACTCATGAATATAGATTCTATTATCGATAATCTTGATGATTTCCAAAGTACTGTATATAATTCATCTGGTATTGCAAAACGAAAATTTGTGATTCAACGTTATAATCTCGGATTAACGAGGTTGGAACAACAAGTATTGAAAACGGGTAAAAAAATATATCGTTCCGCACCAATGACACCCAATGACTCAATGACCATAAAATCATTTATGATGCTACCCGCCAATGTAATGCAATATTCGAAGATTGATTTACCTGGAACCCCTCTCATTGAAAAAGCATCTTTACATCACTATCCATTTATGTTGTTTTTATTATTACGTAAAAATACGGATATTATAACAAATATAATCAAGGATTTAACAAATGAACTGAAATATGATGCCGATGATGATAAAGAAAACAAAAACAGTATCAAATTTTTAACAGGACTACAAGAATATATATTATCAGATGATTTGGATAACATCGATAATAAATTTCAAAAATTTTTGGAAATAGTAATACCGAGAACGAGAACATTGATACGATTAGTACGTAAATATATAAAAGATAAATTATCTTTCGTTGATGTAGTACAATATTTGGAACCGTTTATGGTATATTCATCTGATATCACCTATAAACAATATATGGAAATCCGCTATTTTATAAAAGAACAAATCGCGGAATCTAAGAAAAATTATGCGAAAAAATCCAATGATTTTAATGCGATTCGTAACGCCAGATATAATGTTTCTGAAAATATGAATTCCATCTTACGTATTCTATCCGAGAAAAAAGAATTTACAGATGGTTTTATGAATGCGTATAAACTAGCAATGAAAGATAAAAACTTATCTATTACTCCAACCGAAGCACTCGCCAAAATGTTAGAACTCGATAATGCGAATTTATATACTCATTTGATGAGTAGCTTATTGATATCCCTGATGACACCCTCCGCATTAATCGATGTATTATCCCCTCCTGATGTTCCCGAAATGAGCGAATTAGAAAAAATAAAACCCACGGATTGTTCTCGACGTTATTTGGCTAAAAAATACGAATCATTATCTACTCTACAAAAGGATAATAATGTTGATGAATTATATTTCGATAAAGAGTTCGACGATACTCCTTATGCTATTATTAAAAAATATAAAGATGAACAAAAGAAAATGACACCCGAAGAATTTCTCGAATATTTTACGGAAATTCTCATTCAAAAACATGATTGCCCACCTGAATCCGCATTAGAATTAGCAACCACTATTATTTCGAATAAACGATTAGTAAAAGAAGAACATTATGCTATGTTGGAATTAACACCCAAATTACCAGCTGATGTAGATGAAAATAAACTCACCGAAAAAGAGAAAGAGGAAGTACAGCGAGAAGCAAATCTGCGTAAAAAAATACAATATTATCGCAGATTAAAAAATAACTGGGTTCACGATGATTCTATTGATGATAACTCATTCTTAGATACGAATACATTGTTTTGTAATATTAGTAAAAATTGTTTTAAAAATACCAAAAATAATGTATGCGAAACACTGGATACTACCGAAGCTAGACTAGAAGAAATACAACGTAAAAACATAATAAATGAATTCGATAAACGTTATAATGTCAATGTGGAAGAATTGGAAAAAACATTGGAAAAAGATATTGAGTATTATCAAAAGTTCTTAGTAAAGTTGAGAACCTTCAATGAAATAAAATCCCATAAATCCAATAATTTATCGTATGAATTAGGTAAATTCGCCTCTGTAAATGATGGTATTCAATCACCTTATTTATATTTACGTAATATGATACTCGGTCAAGATGATTTTACAAAGAAACAATTTGATATCGTTCGATTCGTAGATAAATTTTGTCGAGAACCTATGGTAAATGAATTGGAAGAAAATGCCCATTGGAAATATTGTAAAGATACCAATATCCCATTGATGCCTACTTTTTTATTTCAATTAGCCAATGTCTTTATAAATGGTGGAGATTTTGCATTAAAAGAAGCCGAAATATGTAACGAAATCGGTGTATTAAGCGATGATGGTGATTCTATTGTGGATAAACATAGTGGATTCGTGATTCGCAAATTGGAATTTTCTACAGAAGAAGGTTTCGATGAAGCTGGATTCCGTATTACTACTCATGCTGTTATGGAAAAAGAAGCAGGTACTCAATTATTAGAAGTAATAAATAAAACCAAAAATCAAGATAAAATATTCGAGAACAGTACAAGCGAAATGATTTATAATGTTTTCAAAGCTATTTCGAATAATATTGATATTCCAATAGAAGGGTTAGAATCATTTGTATTGAGAACCACTAATGAACTTATGGAAAAAACAATAAAATCGAAAGAGAACTATGATAAAGAATCTCAAAAAATAGAAAAAGAAAAGGGAAAACGTAGAAAAAAATATGAATTGTATCGTGATGAATTAACCATCATTATTATTGCCAGTGTTTTGTTTATCGGTATTCAAACCAGTGTTCCATCATTTCAATCTAAAAAAACATTTCCAGGATGTATTCGTTCTTTCGGTGGTTTTCCATTAACTGGTCTAGAAGATATCACTGGTATTCAATATATATCTTGTGTTTTAAACAAAACCAAAAGTAAAATATCCGTATGGAGTGCGATTGAAAAAAGCAATGCCGACACATTAGCAAAGCAAATGAAGGAATATATTGATAAAGTTATTATGAAACGCGGTGATATCAATGAATTATATGTGAAAAAACGTGAATATTTATTAACAAACCCAGATATTATTGTATCACAAGAACATAATATTTCCAAATGGTTACACTTCTTACCACCAGTCATTGAATTCGATGTAGCACATTCTACTCGAAATGTGAGTACCGAATTTAAAAAGGAATTTTTAGAATTAATTCGTAAAGGAAGCAAAGACCAAGATGAAAGTTATCAAGTTCTCAAAGGTAAAGTGACCCTTTTCGGTTATTCTATCATAGAATATATCAATCATATCATAAAGAGTAAAGACTTATTATTAAAGACCACTACTAGAATTCCTTTTATAGAAAATGCTTGTTGTAACGAGAACAATAATATGACAAACCCGTTATCTTATTTTATACACGAAAATGATAATATCAAAGTTCTCTTACATAATTCGAATCAATTAATCGATATGATATCGGATTATAAAACCATATCCAAAGCCAGTATTTTATATCACCCAACGTTTACTGGTATGATTTATCCTAGTATTCCAGTAGGCCATTTGGAAGAAACTATTTATGCTTGTTTTATTCGTTATTGTAATTTCGATAGAAATTTACCAGTTCCCGAAGAATTCAAAACTATTTGCAGTGAAAAACCAATCAATTATAATAAATTTTGGACAATACAAGAAAAGACCGCTTTTTTAAAGAAAAACGGAAAACAATATACCGTAGATGATTTATATACATTAATGAAATTAGTAAATCAACGCAATATCGTAGAAACTTATGAATCGAACCATTTCACCAAAGTAGATGCAATGAATGATATTATAGATAGTCTAGATGTTACCAATTGTATAATTGTTGATAATAAATTACGAGAACATTTACGTAAAGTATTAGACAAATTCAATCCAAAAGTAATGACTGATATTGATTCCTATGAATTAGAGAACTTGAAAGAATATTTATATACCACAAATGATTTGTTATATCATAGTATTCTCGATTTCATAGATCGTTATGGTAATCTAAGCCAAACACAATATACTAATATTAGTAATTTCTTAGCGAATTTGACCAAATGGAATTCCGAAGATAAATCACATAATGGTAATTTATATTACGACGAAGAGATATATACAATTACTCAATATATACAAAATGCAGTATATTCGATGTCGAAAGAATATCCAAACATTATATTAAATGAAGCAGAACATTATAATATTCCACGTCATTGGGGTTTTGTAGATATCGATGAATCCAAATTACAAACGATTATTCAAAATTACTATAAAAATATAGAAGAATTCAAGGGTGATACGGTGATATCCAGATTATTAATGGAAGTATCCAACCGTTTAATCGATTTGAATTTATTTACTCAAAACATTCCTATTATTACTCCTATACAAAAGAATTCCATAACTTTCCATTCACTTTTTGATAAGCGTACCATATATGCTTTATTATTATATTGCTTTTATAGTGTGTTATGTGAATATATTTGTGCGGCCGATGAACCCGATTTATTGAGAATCGATGTCGAGAACTTTAAACTTGTTCGTCGTGAAAAAATATATGAAAATAGCCTGGAATCGAACCAAATAAGTGCCCAAATAAATACATTGGATGAGAACTTTTATGATAATTTCGATGATTTAAATGAACAACAAATATTATTAGGTAATCAAGATGAATTAAAACAGCGTGTATGTAAGTTATTACTCGGATTCATTGATATTGAAGAAGCCAATAAAAAAGCCGTTAATTTTTCTTATTCGGATATAAAATACTATGTTACCCGTAGTAAGAATAAAGAAAAAATGAGAATTGTGAAAAACCTAGGTGAATTATCGATAGAAGAACGTCGCGTGGAAGATATGATGAAAAACTATAAATTAGGTAAATGGAATGTGGGTATGCAAAAAGGCCTAGTACAATATGATGCTATTACGAATGAACGCGAAACCAATGATTTAATGCAACAATTATTAAAAGATGTCGAACAAGGAGATATTGATATTGTTACCGAAATGACATTGGGTATATATGATGTAGGTCAATATATGAATACAGACCAAATGGCGGATGTAGAAGAAGTACAACAATTCGAGAACCAAGAAACCGATAATTTCTATGATAGAGAAGCCTTTGGTATCGAAGATTTAGGTGAAGATTATGCAGATGGACAATATTATGAAGAAGATATTGATAGAGATGATTATTAGATTTTTATTGACGTAAAGGCGTAAAAAAATTATAATTTTATATTATAAGATTGAATTAAAATATAAAATGTTACCTCAAATAAAAGGTTTTGTTAGATTCCATAAATTAAATGTTACGATCTTATTATTTTTAATAATGTTCTCGATAATTCATTTTATTAAACCAGGATTTTTATATAATCGCGACGGTGGATTTAGACCATTTGGTGTAGGATATAAACATAAAACAGTTATCCCTATTTGGGTGATTTCTATTATTTTAGCCATATTATCCTATTTAATGGTATCGAGTTTTATTTTATATACATAATCGTTATTTTTATTGAAAAAAAGCATATTGTTATTTTAATATGAACTCATCATCTCCTAGTTTAATTGAACCTAATGCAAAATACCATTTATTTAGTATTCTGAAATCGTGTCACGAAAATAGGGTAAATATCTATTATTATGCATTGAACATCAGTGTCTTTCTTATATTCGTTGGTGTGACTGGATATTTATTATATTATTGTCATAAACATAAACTATCCGATTATGAGAAAGAACGAAAAATGATACGAGACCAGCAATATATAATGTCAAAAATCCGTTTTTATCAAGATGAAAGTAAGCAACGTAATGAATCTAGTATAACGGCTCTACCGTTTGTGTAAACCAATTCGTCGAATATATTCCTATAATATATTCGACTTGCATAAAATTTGTTCATATAATATATAAATTTTATACATAATACATAATAATGAATATTATAAAAGAACAAAGAGAAGATATCATTCGAGAAAATAATACCGCTCAAAAAGATTTGGTAGATATTTTAGAAGATTTAAATAAAAGAACTGATGTCCTCGATATTCGAGAACATTTACAAGGTGATTTGGATTTCGCTATTTTAAAAGAGATGGGATTTAATAATGTAAAAAATATTTTATTAGCAGAAGGTGAAATCACTAATATACAAAATATTCCAGAAGGTGTTATTGAATTAAAATGTGGAAAAAATTTACTTTTTTCATTGGAATATTTACCAAGTTCTCTTACTCATTTAGAAATTCCTCATAATTATTTTGTAACTATCAATGTTTCTGATATTCCTAACTTAAAATATTTGAATCTGGCTCATAATCATTTGGTTTCATTAGAGAACCTACCATCTGAAATAGAAGAAATTCATTGCGAGCATAATAAACTCACTCATTTGGATTTGAAAGGATTACCTAATTTGAAAGTTCTCAATATTTCCAATAATAATATTACAATTATCGAGAACCTACCAGAAAATATTGTGGATTTTACTATGGAAAACACGCCTAGTATTGAATTCAGAAATTCACCAGTCATACCAAATATGAATAAAGATAATGCACAAGAAGATAGTATTCAACAAAATATTAATTATAATGAAAGTTTATATGAATATTTCCGTTTGAAGAATAGCTATGAAACAAAATTATATAATGCACGTAAAACCGCATTTCAATCTGCCGTTAGTAAAAAAGTCGGTAAAAAACGCGCCCAATTAGTAAAACCCAAATGTATTCAATGTGATAGACCCGTGGGTACTATTTTTTCCAGAAAAGATGAACGATATATGGCGATTTGTGGTGATACTGTACAACCATGTAAATTAAATATCGAAATATTTTCCGGAGGATTTGATACCATACAAAATAATTTATATTTATTTTATGACCAAATCCAATATGAAAAGGATCTTATTATACGTCAAAAATTAGATACATTATTTAATTATGTGAGTGAAGCAGAGTCTATTCAATTATTTAAAAAAACATTGGAAAATTTTAATTTTGAAAGTAAAATGTTAAAGGAATTATTGGATAATCATAATGAGAATTATAACAACCCCGATAAAAATGAATTGATACAGAAAAAGAAAGATTTAATCTTTGTTTATATAGAACGAATCCGTGCTCTTTTAGAAGAATACGAAAAGACCGAGAACCGAGAACTATTAAAAACAGCCGTACAATTACAAATCGATGATTTATTACCCGAAACACGTAACTTACGACTATTACAAAGCGAACATATGGAGATGAATGAAAATAAAACGAAAAAGGGTAAAATCGAATATTCTTTATTTAAAAATGATGTAGCTCTATCTAAAAATGATTTTACATTTGGAGAACCTCCACGTGTCATTAAATTTCATAAGAGTGCATAACATTTTATTGCATTATACATATGGCTTTACAATTCAAATATGCAATGGTCTAAAAATATGAAATCATTTTTGCATTCATATTTTTAACATTTATTATAATTGGCTACGCCATCCCATAATATCCCGTGTATATTTGCCCAACGTTTTTTTGCACAAGTCGCAGTTACTCCAGTAGTTGACCATCCTCCATTTGAAAAATCTATAGTTGTATTTTCTGCATTTAAACCAAACGTTTTACTTGCACCTGAAGTATTAGAAGATAATGTATTAACTCTAGCACCATCGTAAATATCTCCCGTATTCTTTATTCCTGCTTTTGGTATTATACATATATTTGGATTTTTTGAATCTACACTCCAATAATCAGGGCAACTGTTTTGTATTGGTGGAAAATCTCTATCATTATTAGATTTTTTGGATATCAATATTCCAATATAAGTTAATACGGAAATAAGAATAATTATAGCAATGATTACTACAATGGAATAAAACCCCATTGATATTCCTCCTGTTAAATTTTCAAACATTTTTATATATTAGTATAATATTTTTTATCAACAACAATGGCTTTCCTAAATAATGATATATTTAGTCGTAATAATTTCTTAATAAAGTTTATAAGGAGAATATATATTTAATGTCATTTGGTCAATATTTTTCATATATATATAATGATAATAGTAATCTTACTAAGAATGACACTGGCAATATTGTTACGGTTGGTAACACATATGGTAATTCTGCAATAGGAAACGTTTACACTAATTTTTCAGATTTTAGTTTATTAAATGATTCAAACAATATTGATGGAAATACTATGATTATTGATACAAATCGTTATAATGGTCGTATCAATATTGTCGAACCTGTTGTTCCTAATATTCGTTTCCAAATGCACGAAAAATTTGCAGTGAAAAATAGAACTACCGAATATCGTGAAGCAATTGGTGGTGTTTGGGAATCCAATGTATTGGCTCAAGTGTTTTTTTCTGCCGAAAATATTCAGATTATTCAAAACGGCTTACGTGCAGGTGTTTATGAAATGTCGAATCAACAATATGTCATTGCCCCACAAAACCTAGATACCTTGAAAATTATTATGCGTAGTATCTATTTACAATATGCTGAACATTATGAGAAAGATATTACTGGACAAGTTGAACGCTTAAATAAGTTGGTATGGGATTATGCAGTCCCTTCTGTATATAATGAGGCAGTAGGGTATGTGAAATATTGTGAAGACCAGAGTACCTTGGTAGTTCCATTGGAAATGCCTAGACAAATTGATAGAAACTTTAAACAATTGGAGATGAAAGAGTGGTTTTAAGCCGAAAGCGAATGCGACCGTAAAAAGCCGAAGGTAAAAACCAAAAGCGATAGTTATTAGATAAAATAATAAGTAAAATAATAAGTTAAATATATACAATTATATTACATCAAGTAAAAATGATGCAAAAAACACTTATGTTTGTTATTTATTTATTACATTATTACCATAATGATGCGTTTACCCGTTCTTTTATTTATAACAAAAAGATTGTTCATTTATTACAGTTGAATAATGATGAAAATAACAATAATGATTTAGAACTAGATGCTACTAGCAAATCATTCAACAAAAATATCCGTTTGGGAAGGTCAAAAGATCAAGACGGTAAAAGTAACATTTGGTCAGTCGAACCGAAAATGGAAGTGATACAAGAAGAAATAACAGAATTCAATAAAAATATTTTGACTGGTGGTTTAATTGTTACTGGTTTTATAGCAAGTTTGCCTATCTTATTTACTTTGAGTAAATATTACCAAGATATAGATTATTAGACCTTTTTATACACATTGAACATTATAATCCGCACAAAGTGCGACAAAGTGCGGATAGCGTTCAAATGTTGTTCGGTGTAAATAATTATTTATTATTCAATGTAAATAATTATTTTTTTGATTTTTTGGTATTTCGTTTATATTTTATTAGTCGCTTTTTTGATTTTCTTTTTCCGCCGGGTTTTCTTGGAGAACCAAAAGGTAGAAGATTATTTTTTCTATCAGTTAGTTTATTTCTAATAGTTGACTCTTGCATATTATTTATTTCAACAGTGATTTCATTGCCGTCAACATCTAGAACATTTACCTCATTTTCTATTATACTACCAGTTTCATCTTTTATACGAGTTTGATATTTATTTTCTGATATTTTTTTTACATTTACATTACCAATATTCTCGTCATTGATTGGTATAGCAATTGGTGGTAATCGAGGTTTTCCAAATGGTATATTAAGAATTGGAATATTAGATAATTTACCGACTTTTTTTATTGGTTTTTTTAAATCAATTAATTCTTGTAATCTTTGTTTTTCTGATTCTGTTATTGTCCCGTCTTTTAATTTTTTCTTTAATAAATTTAATTCCGTACTGTATTGTAAATCTTGTTTAAATAATATATCTTCGTCCGTTATTATCTTTCCAGTATCTATCGTTTTTTTACCTTGACTTCTATATTCAGTTAATAACTTTTTTTCATCTTCGGATAATGGTAGCAACTTATTTTTTTTATATAATTTTTCTTTCTCTGTTATACGCGTTATCTCATCATCATATTTCTTTTTTTCTTGTAATAATTTTTGTTCTTCTTCTATTTTTTGTTTTGTTTCAAGAAAACTAGACATTCTACTATAATATCGTTATATAATTTTTATCCAATTTTCAGGAATTAAATCACGAATATATTGGTTTTCATCACCACTCCAACGATTCGGCGTGACTACTAATTTATCTAAATGTTCATTAAAATATGCCGCCCACCAACTAAATGTACTATTGGCTATAATATTATCGTGACAACAACTCATTATCAATAACTGTTTCCAATCTTCAAGACAATCTTTTATTTTCATAAAGTCGATTCCATTGTACTTTCCCTTCAATCGATTCACGACATTCGCTACGTGTTCGTTGTCTTCTTCTTCACAACAAACGACAACCAACGGATTCTCTATCCCACGACGATTCATAATTTCACGAATAGCTAAATCATAATAATCAAAGGATAATATCGGATGTTGTTTCGGTTTTAATTTATAATCACCCAATCGAAAGTGCATACTCACGATATGTCTATTGTCCGGAAAATATTCAGGAAATTCCCTTCTAATACCTTGTAATTTCATTGGAAGACCAATCATACCAGCAATAAAATGATACTGATGCTCGAAATATTTATAACTTTGATAATGACCCTTCAATATGATTTCATTATTTTGAAAATAAGGTATTTCTGTATATTTAAACACTGGGTCGTTATAACTGGGTAGCATCGATAAAGATTCATTCGTAAAACCCTCATTTATATGGGTGGTATATTGTAATAATTCCTTATATAAATTCGACCAATATGTATTACGATAATATTCTCGATAACAATTCGGTAATAAATCTTCATATGGAAATATAAATTGTCGGTTATGTTTCATAGCATAAGCAATGGTTGTAAATATTTCGAACAATTGATTACCTAAGCCACCAGCCAATAGATGTCCCACAATTCTGGCCATTTTATAATAATAATATACAATTTTTATATTATTATTTTATACAATACTTATTTAAAGAAGTCGATCTGTTTATATCATAACTATTTATTATATGTTAATTAGTTTTTCAGATATTAATGCTATTTTATTATCTAATAATATAACTATCGATGGTGCATTTCATATTGGTGCTCACGATTGTGAGGAATTGACGTTTTATAATCAATTAGGTTTGAAGAATGAAGAAGTTGTATGGATTGATGCTATCCCTAAAAAAGTGGTTGAGGCAACAAATAAAGGAATACCTAATGTTTATAATGCAGTAATTACTGATAAAGACTATGAAGATGTTATATTTAATGTCTCAAATAATGGTCAATCATCGAGTGTTTTAGAATTCGGAACACATTCAATAGAACATCCTTGGGTTGTTTATGTAGATAAAATACAACAAAAAAGTATTACGATTGATACATTCTTTGAAAAAAATAACATTGATGCATCGAAATATAATTTTTGGAATTTTGATATACAAGGAGCAGAATTAATGGCGTTAAAAGGTGCAATTAAATCTATACAACACGCAAAAGCACTATATCTAGAGGTAAATGAAAAAGAATTATATAAAAATTGTGGATTGATTACCGAGATTGAT
>Ga0114975_10001335_pt1 | contig 17655 bp, 12 predicted proteins | sample S_130626_EF_Meta_FD_87031 | JGI IMG/M metagenome (GOLD analysis project Ga0114975, IMG submission 87031) | Freshwater microbial communities from Lake Simoncouche, Canada to study carbon cycling - S_130626_EF_MetaG | ecosystem: Environmental > Aquatic > Freshwater > Lake | place: Lake...
CCATATAGGGGCTCAGGGTGACGGCATCGGCCTGGTAGCGCTCAAACGCCTCCTGGGCATACATGGCTGCGGTCGGGCCAATGTCGCCCCGTTTCGCGTCCAGAATAACTGGAACCTGGGGATGCGCCCGATGAATATGGGCAATGAGCGCTTCAAGTTGTTCTTCCGCGCGCTGCGCAGCGAAATAGGCGATCTGGGGTTTGAACGCGCAGACCAGATCGGCAGTGGCATCGACGATGGTGCGACAGAATTCAAATACCGCGTCGTGCCTGCCCCGCAGATGTCGTGGCAGGCGTGCGGGGTCCGGGTCCAGTCCGACGCATAACAGGGAGTCCTGTTCGCGCATGAGCCTCTGAAGCGATGTCGAGAAACCGGCGGCCAGGGCTCCGCCAGCGGCCTGGGGGGGCATCGAGGTGCCAGTTGCCGAGACCTGAACGGGTCGATGTGGGTGATCCATGGTGCTTGCGGTGATTCGCCGCCTCGGTTTGGGCTTGCGCAACCTTATACCAGCGCAACTCGTCTGGAACGAAGCGGGCTTGGATCTGCTGCTGCTTCTTGCAAGTCTCAGGCTTACCGCAGGCTCATCTAAGACTTGCATCGACCGAGTATTGGGTTCACCTCAGCCTTGCATCCGAAAATTAGCGAGCGAACAGCGGGACGGTAGTGGGACGGTTGAGACAAAAAAAATCCACCTGCGGGCGCAATGACCAGCAGGTGGATCCGGGTGGGCCGACCGGACGCGAGTCCGGTTGCCCGATTGGCAGACTCAGAGCTTCGGTGCTTTTTGGGCACTGAAACCCTGAGTGGGATGCCTGGGTATTACATGTCCATGCCGCCCATGCCGCCCATGCCGCCCATGCCACCCATGCCGCCGCCCATACCGCCGCCGCCGCCTGGCTTGTCTTCGACCAGCTCAGCGATCATGGCATCGGTCGTGAGCATCAGGCTTGCGACCGACGCCGCGTTGAGCAGTGCCGTCCGGGTAACTTTGGTCGGGTCAACCACACCCATCTCGACCATGTCACCGTACTCGCCCGTCTGTGCGTTGTAACCGGTGTTGCCGGTGGCCTTGAGCACGGCGTTCACGACAACGCTTGGCTCGTCGCCGGCGTTGGCGACGATCTGGCGCAGTGGCTCTTCGACCGCACGCAGCACGATCTTGATGGCAGCTTCCTGATCGGGGTTGTCACCCTTGACATGGATGGCCGAACGGGCGCGCAGGAGTGCCACGCCGCCACCAGCCACGATGCCTTCTTCGACAGCGGCACGGGTTGCGTGCAGTGCGTCTTCTACACGAGCCTTTTTCTCTTTCATTTCGACTTCGGTGGCAGCACCGACGCGGATGACGGCAACACCGCCGGCCAGCTTGGCCACGCGCTCTTGCAGCTTCTCACGGTCGTAGTCCGAGGTCGCCTCTTCGATCTGGGCACGGATCGATTTGACACGCGCTTCAATGGTCTTGGCTTCGCCAGCGCCATCGATGATCGTGGTGTTTTCCTTGCCGACTTCGATCCGCTTGGCACGGCCCAGGTCTTGCAGGGTGGCCTTCTCGAGCGTCATGCCGGTCTCTTCCGAGATCACGGTGCCGCCGGTCAGGATGGCCATGTCTTCGAGCATCGCTTTGCGACGATCGCCGAAGCCGGGGGCCTTGACAGCTACGGTCTTCAGAATGCCACGGATGTTGTTAACAACCAGGGTTGCCAGTGCCTCGCCTTCGACTTCTTCGGCGATGATGAGCAGGGGACGACCAGCTTTGGCGACCTGCTCGAGTACGGGCAGCAGTTCGCGGATGTTGGAGACCTTCTTGTCGTGCAGCAGCACAAACGGGTCATCCATGATCGCGATTTGCTTGTCGGGGTTGTTGATGAAGTAGGGCGACAGGTAGCCGCGGTCAAACTGCATGCCCTCGACAACGTCGAGTTCATTGTTCAGTGACTTGCCGTCTTCCACCGTGATCACGCCTTCCTTGCCAACCTTCTCCATGGCTTCGGAAATCAGCTGACCAATTTCATGGTCCGCGTTGGCCGAGATCGCGCCGACCTGAGCGATTTCTTTCGAGGTCGTGCAGGGCTTGCTGATGTTCTTGAGCTCGTCCACGAGAGCGTGCACGGCGCGATCGATACCGCGCTTCAGGTCCATCGGGTTCATGCCAGCCGCCACGAACTTCATGCCTTCGCGAACGATGGCCTGGGCGAGAACGGTTGCAGTCGTGGTGCCATCGCCAGCGTTGTCGCTGGTCTTGGAAGCCACTTCCTTGACCATTTGCGCGCCCATGTTCATGAACTTGTCTTTGAGTTCAATCTCTTTGGCCACCGAGACGCCGTCCTTGGTGACAGTCGGCGCGCCAAACGAACGCTCGAGGATGACGTTACGGCCTTTGGGCCCGAGGGTGACTTTAACGGCATTGGCGAGGATGTTCACACCTTCGACCATGCGGTGACGGGCGTCTTCCCCGAAAAATACTTGCTTTGCAGCCATTGCTGAAAACTCCTGAAATGATTCTCAGATTGAAGAGATGGAGGGTCGCAACTCGGGATCGAGTTACTCGACGACAGCCATGATGTCTTCCTCGCGCAGAACGAGGAGCTCTTCGCCATCGACTTTGACGGTCTGGCCGGCGTACTTGCCGAACAGGACCTTCTCGCCGACCTTGACGCCGACAGCACGAATGCTGCCATCGTCGAGGAACTTGCCATTGCCGACGGCAAGGATTTCACCTTGATCGGGCTTTTCGGCAGCGTTGTCAGGGATGACGATGCCGGAGGAGGTTTTGCGCTCTTGATCCAAGCGCTTAACGATCACGCGATCGTTCAGGGGACGCAGTTTCATCAGGTTTCTCCTGGAGGTCTGTTTTCGACGGAAGATCCAGACGGGGTGAGTGCCGGTGGGACGCATCACACCGGACCGAATCCCTACCGAACGTGTGTTCGAGGTCAGAATTCGTTGTTAGCACTCATCTGGAGCGAGTGCTAATATACGCGTTCCGAGTATGGTTTTCAAGTCCGGGACCCATCGGGCGTTTATGGCGCGACGCATGGGTCTGGACTGGGCGGGCTCAGATGATGCTGTTGGTACAGTGGTGCCGGCCGCGCGGTTTGGCTCCTTGTCTCCAGGTGGGTTGACGCCCGGCCTCCCACCCGTCGCGTGAATCGTGCCTGCTGGATCCCAGAGCCCGTTCGGCGGGGCGGTCTGGTGAGCTTGTCAACGCTCGTGGCATCATCGCACCAGCAGGATCCTGATCCCGACGTCCAGATGCTCGATCGAATCACCCCTCCACCCGTTTGCGTTGATTTCCGTACACAAGGCCTGAGGTGATTTCGAGTTTCCCGCTGCGACGTCTCATTCGCGCGCTGCTTTCGCTCATCCCATGGTCGTTCCCGATCAAGCGACCGGCATTGGCGCTCGTTCTGCTGATCGGCATCACCGGTGCGGTGGGCGCAGCGAATGCAAGCGACTCAACCAGAAATTTGACGATTCCAGTCGCTGTCAGCGACGCGCTGCGCCTGGCCGGGATTCCGATGGCTGGCCTGGGCCTGGTTGTTCGGCCCTTGGACGGTCGGGGACCGGTTCTCGAATACCAAGCCGCGCGGGCATTCAATCCCGCGTCCACCATGAAGCTGGTCACCACCTATGCGGCGCTCGGGGTGCTGGGCGCGGACTACCGCTGGCGTACCACCATGCATGCTGGGGGGCCCGTGGTCGGGGACCGATTGCGTGGGGATCTGATTGTGCGCGGCGGGGGCGATCCGAAACTCGTCGTGGAGGACCTCGTCGAACTGATTGCCCGACTTCGCGCCACAGGTTTACGTCAGATTGATGGGGATCTGGTGCTTGATGATGGTTTGTTTCAGGACGATCCCGCTGAGGCGGCCTCGGATGCCCGGGAATTTGATGCCACCCAGCCCTGGGCTGTTCGGCCGTCTGCAACCCTTCTGAATTTTCGGGCGGTCGGCATCATCGCGACGCCCGGGACGGGTGGGGACGCCGCCCGAATTACACTCGACCCGCCCTTAAGCGGCGTCGACATCACAGGCCGCGTGGTGGTTCGACCCGGGGCCTGCCGCGAAGCCCCGTTGCTCGATGCGCGCTGGATGCCGGATGGTGTCGGGCTTCGGGTCGAGGGTCGGATGGCTGCGGGATGCGGCGAGACCTCGACCTGGATTGCAGGTCCCCCCGCAGCTCGATATGCGCGGATGCTTTTTGGCGCGTTGTGGGAGGCGGCTGGCGGGACTCTATCGGGAACGGCGCGGATCGTGCCGGGAGCGGCGCAGGGGCGGCCAGTCATTGCCGAGTGGATTTCACCGCGTAACCTGGCCGATGTGGTTCGGGATGCGAACAAATTCAGCAACAACGTGATGACGCGGCAGTTGCTATTACAGGTGGGTGCGCAGCGAGCGGGCTTGCCCGGGACCACGCAGAAGGGCGCGCGAGTCATCAGCGACTGGCTCGCCGGTCGCGGCGTTGCGCTGCCAGATCTGATTCTGGAAAATGGATCGGGCTTGTCGCGCATTGAGCGCATCAGTGCGGATTCATTGGCCCGACTTCTGGTTCATGCAGCGGCCGACGCGGACATTGCACCGTCCTTTGTCGAGTCATTGCCGCTTGCCGGTATCGACGGCACGATGAAGCGCCGCCTGCAGGGCGAGTCAATCACGGGTCAGGCCTGGATTAAGACCGGCTCTGCCAATGACGTCCGCTCGATGGCGGGCTATGTCCATGCGGCCTCAGGTCGACGCTGGGCTGTGGTGATGCTGGTCAACGCCCCCGGCGCCCAGGCGTCCACTCAGGCCCAGGATCGGCTGTTACGCTGGGTACATAGTCAACTTTGACGCGTGCTCCCGCAGGCTTCGAGCCGGTAAAGCTGATCTCTCTTCAGGTTTCGCGACCGAGTCCCAAGCTCTCCAGCACGTCCGCCACCCTCGCCTTGACGGCGGCATCCATGGCAATGGTTCGGCCCCATTCCCGTTGGGTTTCGCCTGGCCATTTGTTGGTCGCATCGATGCCCATCTTGGAGCCCAGTCCGGAGACCGGCGAGGCGAAGTCGAGGTAATCAATCGGTGTGGATTCCGCCATCAAGGTGTCGCGCACCGGGTCGACCCGTGTTGTCATTGCCCAGATGACTTCCTTCCAGTCCCGCGCATTGACATCGTCATCGACCACGATGATGAATTTTGTGTACATGAACTGGCGCAGGAAGCTCCAGATACCGAACATCACCCGCTTCGCATGCCCGGGGTATTGCTTGCGGATGGAGACGACGGCCATGCGGTATGAGCATCCCTCGGGCGGCAACCAGAAATCGATGATTTCGGGATACTGCTTGGCAAGGATGGGGACGAACACTTCGTTGAGCGCAAGCCCCAGGATGGCGGGTTCGTCGGGTGGCTTTCCTGTGTAGGTCGAGTGATAAATCGCCCGATCGCGCATCGCCATGCGCTCGATCGTGAATACCGGAAACCAGTCCTGCTCGTTATAATAACCAGTGTGGTCTCCGAACGGTCCTTCGAGCGCCATTTCCCATCCGGTCCGTGCGGCTGCAGGTAACTCGCCCTGCCACCCCAGCGTCCGTGCGTGGCGCATGGTCAGACTACCGTCGGGGTCGGGGCGCAGAACGCCCTCAAGAACGATCTCTGAGGAGGAAGGCACTTGCAAATCCGAGCCCAGGCAACGGACCAATTCTGTGCGTGCGCCCCGCAACAAGCCAGCGAACTGGTACTCCGATAGCGAGTCTGGTACCGGGGTGACCGCACCCAGAATGGTCGCCGGATCTGCCCCTAGAACGGTGACGACCGGGAATGGCGTGCCAGGGTTGGTCTGTGCGTGGTCGCGAAAATCCAGTGCGCCGCCGCGATGCGCGAGCCAGCGCATGATGGTCTGGCGTGGGCCAATGACTTGTTGGCGGTAGATCCCCAGATTTTGTCGGCTGCGGTGAGGGCCGCGAGTGACGACGAGACCCCAGGTAATGAGCGGGGCCGCATCGCCAGGCCAGCAGTGCTGAATCGGTAAGCGCCCGAGGTCGACCTGGTCACCTTCGAACACCTTGGAGCGCCAGGGCGCATCCGAGACGATTTTAGGTGCCATGCTCAGCACCTGCCGCAGCACAGGCAGTTTTTCCCAGGCGTCTTTCAAGCCGCGCGGCGGATCGGGCTCTTTCAGGTAGGCGAGCAATTTGCCGACCTCGCGTAGCGCTGTCACCGATTCCTCACCCATGCCCAGTGCAACCCGTTGGGGTGTGCCGAACAGGTTGGTCAGTACCGGCATTCCCCAGGTGCGGCCGCTTGCGTCGCGAGCTTGCTCAAACAGCAGCGCGGGGCCACCACTGCGCAAGACGCGATCGGAAATTGCCGTCATTTCCAGATGGGGTGAAACCGCATCGGGGATTCGGCGCAACTCGCCCCGACGTTCGAGCTGGGAAATAAAATCGCGAAGATCGGTGTAACGCATGAACACATTCTCGCACGGCGAAAGATAGTTAAAAACTATCAAAATGCAAGGTTTGTTTGTTGACAGGCGTCCGCCACCTTGCTTACCCTTGCCCTCCCTCGTGGTTGCGCTGGACTTCAAAGCGCGGCTCGAGCATGAAGCGGTCCCCCTGGGCCGCGATGGAGATCAATGGATGCGTGATCCTCGGATCGCGAGAGGCCGTTTGCCCCGGCGGGCAAAATGGTCCGGATTTTCCCGATGGGCCGAGATGATGGCGCCCCTTGTGGTGGGCTTATCGCTTGGGCTCGTTCCTTTGCCACCCCCGGATGGGGGCGGGCAGTGGCCGGGTGTGCGATCGAAGGGTGGGCAACCCACCCTGGCCGATGGGGAATCCGATCAAGCCGGGTCTCACTCTGTACTGAACTCGGTGTTATCGATGCCAACGCCCGTGATCGTCGCAGGCACTGCCGAGGCATTGAAGCCTGGGCCGATGCAGGCGGAAGGGCGCACGCTGCATGCGGCGCCGACAGGCGAAGTCGCGCGGCCGAGCCTCGAACGCAACGCAGCCGGTCCGGATGCAAGCGCATCGGTGTCGGCGGCGGCTTCGGTGGTCGGATCAGGCTCGGCGGGACGCCAAGGTCCGGAACTTTCCAAAGAACAGCATCATGTCGTGGATTTCATCACGCGGACTTATCAGATTGCAGCGGATCAGGCGGGACCCATTGTCGTGAACGTCTACCGCGCAGCCCGCGATGCCAAACTGGATCCCCATCTGGTTCTCGCTGTGATGTCGATCGAATCGCGCTTTGACCCAAAGGCGAAGAGCCCGCGCGGCGCGCAAGGCCTGATGCAGGTGGTAACCCGCGTGCATGCCCGGCGCTTCGAACCCTTCGGCGGCATTGCCGCGGCATTTGACCCCATCGCCAATATTCGGGTCGGGACTCAGATTCTGAAGGAATACATCCTCAATGCGGGCTCCGCAGAGGCTGGCCTCAAGGGCTACGTCGGCGCGAGCGGCGGTGGCGACGACGGAGGTTATGGCAGCAAGGTGCTGGCGGAGCGGGCAAAGTTTGCAGCAGTCGCAGCTGGACGAGCAGCCCCACCAACTGCGCCAAGTTCCAAGGTGCCGCTGCCCGCCCGAAGCGGTAACCCGACGGCCAGCCCGATGCCAAACGACGCCAGACAGCCAGCCGCGGATGGCTTGCCGCCAGGTCCAGAAAGTAGGCCGGGTGCATTGCCGCACCAGTTAAGTCTCGACTCGCCGCCCCCTGGCGACCGTCCTCGCGCAGGGAGCTGAAATCGTTTCCAGCGATCCCCCGCGCGCCCCACTGGCCCAGCGAACCGAGCAGATAGAACCCTTCCGGGTGATGGAATTTGTTAAACGGGCCGTGGCGCTTGAAGCGCAGGGTCGATCCGTTATTCACCTCTCCATTGGTGAACCGGATTTCACCGCGCCAGAGCCAGTGATTGCCGCGCTGGAAGCAGCGGCTCGCAGCGGCAGCACCCAGTACACCGCAGCCCTTGGGACGCATCGTTTGCGCGAAGCGATTTCCCAGCACTACGCCGAGCGATGGCATGTACAGGTTGCGCCCGAGCGTATCCTCGTGACCGCGGGAGCCTCTGCGGCGCTGAACCTCGCTTGCTGCGCGCTGGTTGATCCAGGCGCCGAAGTGTTGATGGCCGATCCCACCTATCCCTGCAATCGCAATTTTGTCGCTGCCCACGACGGCATCGCACGACCGATCACGGTCGATGCCTCAACCCGGTTTCAGTTGACTGCCGCACTGGTGGAAAAGCATTGGGGCCCTTTAACCCGAGGCGTTCTGGCTGCAACCCCAGCCAACCCGACTGGAACCTCGATCCCATTTGACGAACTGGGAGCGATTCTCGACCACGTCCGGGCCCGTTCGGGTTTTGCGTTGATTGATGAAATCTATCTCGGCTTGAGCTACGACGCAGCTCCGCGCAGCGTGCTCGAACATGGCGACGATATGGTTGTGGCCAACAGCTTTTCGAAGTTCTTCCATATGACGGGCTGGCGCCTCGGATGGCTGGTCGTTCCACCCGCCTGGGTGCCTGCATTCGAGCGTCTCGCTCAGAACCTCTACATCTGCGCCTCCGCCCTGGCCCAGCATGCTGCGCTTGCGTGTTTTACGCCCGAGGCGATGGCGGAGTTTGACCGTCGCCGCGATGTCTTCCGCGCACGGCGGGATTGGCTGGTACCCGCGCTCCGAGGATTGGGCTTTGATGTGCCCATCGCGCCCGATGGCGCCTTCTATGTGTGGATGAATTGCGAACGATTCGGCATGGATGCTGGCGTCATGGCCGAACGGCTGCTCGAGGAGGCTGGCGTGGCGCTCGTGCCTGGCGCTGACTTCAGTGCGGCCGACCCGTCCTACTGGCTTCGGGTCTCCTATGCCACCTCGCTTGAACAGTTGCAGGATGCGGTAGAACGCATTCGGGGATTTTTGGCGCGTCTCTGATTTGCGCTGAGCCGTACCGTTCTGACCACGGCGCGGGCGGCTCCGACGGGACTGAACGGGATCTGTTGCCCGATGGGTGTGTCAGGTGGCAAATCCTGTGGTTACAATGATCCGATGGATCCTCAACTCAGAAAAGCCGCCCTCGAATTCCACGAGCGCGGGCAGCCCGGCAAGATTTCAGTCACGCCGACCAAACAACTGATTAACCAACGTGACCTGGCGCTCGCGTATTCGCCAGGCGTGGCCGCTGCGTGCGAAGAGATCGTTGCCGACCCGGCCAATGCGTTTCGCTACACCGCCCGTGGCAACCTGGTGGCGGTGATCACCAACGGTACTGCAGTGCTCGGTCTGGGCGATATTGGTCCCCTCGCCGCAAAGCCGGTGATGGAGGGCAAAGCGGTCCTCTTCAAGAAGTTCGCCGGCATCGATGTCTTTGATCTTGAGGTCGATGAGAAGAATCTGGATCGACTGGTTGATCTGATTGCAGCGCTCGAGCCCACCTTCGGTGGCGTCAATCTCGAAGACATCAAGGCACCGGATTGTTTCTATGTCGAGCGCAAGCTGCGCGAGCGCATGAAGATTCCGGTCTTCCATGATGATCAACACGGTACGGCGATCGTGGTGGGAGCCGCGATCCTCAACGGGCTCGAGGTGCTCGGAAAATCTCTGCACGACTGCAAGCTCGTTGTCAGTGGGGCAGGGGCGGCGGCGCTCGCCTGCCTGGACCTCCTCGTCGACCTGGGATTCCCGCTGCACAACATCTGGGTGACCGACCTGGCAGGTGTGGTTTACGAAGGGCGCGCCGAATTAATGGATCCGGACAAAGCCCGGTTCGCACAACAGACGGATGCGAGGCAGTTGTCGCAGGTTATCGACGGGGCTGATGTCTTTCTTGGTCTATCGGCCGGCGGGGTACTCAAGCCCGAGATGGTTGTGCGCATGGGACCACGCCCGTTGATCTTGGCTCTCGCCAATCCGGATCCGGAGATCCTGCCGGAAGCCGTCCATGCCGTGCGCGATGATGCCGTTGTCGCGACTGGGCGCAGCGACTATCCCAATCAGGTCAATAACGTTCTCTGTTTTCCCTTCATCTTTCGGGGTGCACTGGACGTCGGCGCGACCACGATCACGCGTGCCATGGAAATTGCAGCGGTGCGTGCCGTTGCAGGCCTGGCGCGTGCAGAAGCCAGTGATGTCGTGACTGCAGCCTACGGTGGCGCATCGTCAATGCAGTTTGGTCCGAATTACCTGATCCCGAAGCCATTTGATCCGCGTCTGATTGTGACGATTGCGCCGGCAGTGGCGCGCGCCGCGATGGAGAGCGGTGTGGCCCGGCGTCCGATCACGGACTGGCAGGCCTACCAGGCACAGCTTGAGCAGTTTGTGTATCACTCCGGCAACTTCATGAAACCGATCTTCGCTGCCGCGAAGCGATTGAAGCAGCTGCAGCGCATCGTTTATTGCGAGGGTGAGGACGAGCGGGTATTGCGGGCGGTTCAGATCGTGGTGGACGAGCAGCTTGCCCGGCCGATTCTGATTGGTCGACCCTCGGTGATCGAAAAGCGCCTTGAACGCGCGGGGCTGCGGGTCCGGCCAGATCTGGATTTTGAGATCGTTAATCCTGAATTTGATGATCCTTACCGAAGTTATTGGCAAACGTATCTTCAGCTCACCGAGCGCAAGGGGGTCAGCGAGCAGTACGCCAAGATCGAGATGCGTCGCAGGCACACCCTCATTGGCGCCATGATGATGCACAAGGGCGATGCCCAAGGGATGATCTGCGGAACCTTCGGGACCACCGATCAGCACCTGCATTACATCGAGCAGGTCATCGGCCGTCGACCCGGCGCTTCGGTTTTCGCTGCGATGAGTATTTTGATGCTGCCCGAGCGAACGGTGACCCTGGTCGACACCCATGTCAATCATGACCCGAGCGCGGAACAGATTGCTGAGATCACCATCATGGCAGCTCAGGAAATGCGGCGGTTCGGTAACCAACCCAAGGCGGCCCTGTTGTCGCACTCGCATTTTGGGACGAGCAACGCGCCTTCGGCCCTGAAAATGCGGGCTGCCCGGGAGATCATCCTGGCGCGGGCCCCGTGGCTTGAAGTCGATGGCGAGATGCATGGTGATGCAGCCCTTGATCCCCAGTTGCGTCACTCTCTGGCGTCCTCAACCCTGTCCGGCGAGGCTAACTTGCTCGTCATGCCCAATATTGATGCCGCAAACATTTCGTTCAACTTACTCAAGACGGCAGCAGGTAATAATGTGACCATCGGTCCGGTGCTGCTTGGTGCGGCGCGGCCGGTCCATGTGCTGACACCCTCGGCAACCGTTCGGCGATTGGTCAACATGACCGCCTGGACCGTCGTTGATTGCTCAGAGGCCCGAACATCTGGCGAATGACTGAAGGACGGCAATGACCGCATTTAGCAACATTCCGCCGCAGGCCGTCCTGCCCCTCGGTTCTTATGATTTGGTGGAGTTGCGCCGGGCGGTCGAGCGCGCCGGCCAACGCGTGTTGGAAGCCGAGTGTTCCGCAGTCCAGGATGCGCAGGGCGTTTGTTCTGCCATCGCTGACGGCTTCGTACTCGTGAAGCCCTTCGGAACGGACCTGAAAGCCTTGCTCGCGGGCCTGCTTGAGCTTTCGCCGGGGGATGCCGATCCGCCAGGGTTTGTGATCATGCTGCATCACATTCCCGAAGGGGCTGGTTTCAGCCGTCAGGATCGGGACGCGCTACTCGACGTATTTCGGGATGCGGCCGACCACTTTTTTGATGCCGGTGTAGCGTTTCGGGTGTTCTATTCGATCAACCGGGAATCGCCTTAGAAGTCACCGCACAAGGCTTGCAGCGCGGCAATCGCCGCCAGACCCGCGGTTTCAGTGCGCAATATTCTCGGTCCCATCCGGATCGCCTTGAATCCGGCTCGACTGGCGGCCTCGATCTCTTCCGGAGCAAACCCCGATTCTGGTCCAACCGCCAGCACCCAGCTGGTGCGCTCGTTCATGTCAATCGATTGGACGACTTGGCTCAAGCCTTCCTGAGCGAGCGGGTCGAGGATCAGGCGCTGAGTGTTTGGTGCAAGCGTGGTCTCGGCCATGTTCGAGCCGAGTCGCGCGAACGTCGCCCGCGGCGGTGACGGGGCCTCGATCGTGGGGAGTCGATCTTGTCCACTCTGCATGCAGGCTGAGATGGCGATTCGTTGCCAATGCTGGTGACGCTTCGTCGCGCGCTCCGGGTCGAGTTTGACCGCACTGCGATGGGTCATCATGGGGAATACACCGCTGACGCCCAGTTCAATGGATTTCTCGATGATCCAGTCCATTCGGTCGGCAGCGGCAATGCCCTGTAGAAGGACGACGGTTAAGGCGGTGGCGGCAGTGGTCGTGATCAAGGCATCTATTTCGACCGAGCACTCGCCTCGGTCCGCGCGCACCACCGTGGCCGAGGCCCGACGTCCAGCCCCATCGAAGACCTGAATCTGAGCCCCGGGGCTGAGTCGCAAGACGCGTACGGCATGGTGTGCGGCCTCGGCGGACAGTTCGACCCGGGCGGATTCCAACAGTTGCTCGGGCACTAGCAAAAATCTTGGCGTCATTGGGGTGTCATTGGGGTGTCATCAGGAAATTCATTCAAAACCCCGATGCTAAACTAGAGGGCTGTAGAGGTCTGGGTTCAAAAGAGGTGTGTTGATGACGATACGTGTTGCAATCAATGGCTACGGCCGCATTGGCCGCAATGTTCTGCGCGCTCACTACGAGAGCAGCAAGTCACACCCGCTTGAAATTGTGGCCATCAATGACCTCGGCGATGCTGAGACGAATGCCCACCTGACCCGATATGACACAGCCCATGGTCGGTTTCCGGGGACAGTCTCGGTCGAGGGTGACGCCCTGAACGTTAATGGCGACCGGATTCGGGTGTTTGCCGAGCGCAACCCAGCGGCGTTACCGTGGGGTGAGCTCGGTGTGGACGTGGTGCTGGAGTGTACGGGCTTGTTCACCAGCAAGGCGAAGGCTGGCGCTCACCTTCAGGGTGGTGCCAAAAAGGTGATCATCTCGGCGCCCGGTGGCGCAGATGTGGATGCCACGATTGTGTTTGGGATCAACCAGAACGTTCTGAAATCCAGCCATACCGTGATTTCCAACGCTTCCTGCACGACCAACTGCCTGGCTCCGCTCGTCAAGCCCCTGCACGATGCGATTGGTCTCGAGAGCGGTCTGATGACGACCGTCCATGCCTATACCAATGATCAGGTGTTGACCGACGTCTATCACGAGGATCTTCGGCGGGCGCGCAGCGCCACCATGTCGATGATTCCCACCAAGACCGGTGCCGCTGCCGCGGTCGGTCTGGTGCTGCCCGAACTGAACGGGCGTCTGGATGGTTACGCGATCCGGGTCCCCACCATCAATGTCTCGATTGTCGATCTTTCGTTCATTGCTGCTCGTGATACCAGCGTTGCCGAAGTCAATGCCATCATGAAAGCGGCCGCCGACGGTCCGCTGAAAGGCATCCTGGCCTATAACCAGGCGCCCCTGGTATCCGTTGACTTCAATCATGACCCGCACTCCAGCACCTTCGATTCGACCCTGACCAAGGTCAGTGGCCGCCTGGTGAAGGTTTCGAGTTGGTACGACAACGAATGGGGTTTCAGCAACCGGATGCTCGATACAGCGATGGCGCTGATGGCTGCGGTCTGATTCGGCTAGCAGCCGACTCTGTGGTGCGTTGAAAAAAATCAGAATTTGAGCGGAGACCTCAGGCCATGAAATTCAGACGACTTGGGGATCTCGATCTGGCCGGCCAGCGGGTCTTCATCCGTGCCGACCTGAATATCCCGCTCAACGATGACGGCGCCATCACGGATGACACCCGGATCCGGGCGTCGGTTCCCGGGATTCGACATGCCATCGATGCGGGCGCCGCGGTGATGGTGACCTCGCATCTGGGTCGTCCGGTGGAGGGGCAGGTGCGGCCTGAAGACTCACTTGCACCCGTTGCCCAGCGCCTGAGTGATTTGCTCGGCTGCGAAGTTCGCTTGATTACCGACTGGGTTCCGGCGACTGCGCACAGTGCGCCTTCGTTTTCGGTGGCGCCGGGTGAGGTGGTTCTGCTCGAGAATTGCCGCTGCAATGAAGGTGAAAAAAAGAATGACCCGGCGCTTGCTGCCCGGATTGCCTCGCTATTCGACATCTATGTCAATGATGCGTTTGGAACGGCACATCGAGCCGAAGTGACGACGCATGGACTGGCGCTGGCCGCGAAGATTGCTTGCGCGGGTCCCCTGATGGCTGGGGAACTCGATGCACTGGGTCGCGCGCTGTCGAATCCCTGCAAGCCGATGGTTGCCATCGTGGCGGGCAGCAAAGTGTCGACCAAACTCAAGTTGCTTCGAACCCTGTCACATCAGGTCGATCAGTTGATTGTCGGCGGTGGGATCGCGAATACCTTCCTGTTGGCGCAAGGAGTTCCGATCGGTCGTTCGCTGGCGGAACCAGATCTTGTCGGTGAAGCGCGGGCCATCATGGATGAAATGCGCGCCCGGGGCGCTGACGTTCCGCTGCCCGTTGATGTGGTGGTGGCGGAGGAGTTCTCGGCTCAGGCACCCGCCAAATATGTTTCCGTTGACCAGGTGGGCGCTCAGGATCGAATTCTGGACATCGGCCCTCGGTCGACCGTTCGCCTGGCGCAAATCGTTTCGGAAGCGGGAACGATTGTCTGGAATGGTCCATTGGGTGTTTTTGAGTATGACCAGTTCGCCGGCGGCACCCGGCTGTTGGCCGCTGCCATTGCCCATTCGACTGCGTTTTCCATTGCCGGGGGTGGAGATACCCTGGCCGCGATTACAAAATTTGGAATTTCCCGCCAGGTGGGCTACATCTCAACTGGGGGCGGGGCGTTCCTGGAGTTTCTTGAAGGCCGGGATCTCCCGGCAGTGGTCGCCCTTGAAGCCCGAGCCTGAGGTTTAAAGGGTCGGGCTAGACGGGGCCAGTCGAAAACCGAGCGAGCGCAAGCCGGATCCCATCAGTGCAATCAATTCTTGCGGTTGCTCGATCCCGTCGGTGGGGAATTCGTTATCCGCAAGCGTGATGCCGTCGTGATCCAGAATTTCGATTCTGAGGCCTCGTCGTGAGGTCAGTGTTCGTGAGGTGCGTGCTTGAAGCTGGTTGGTATTTCGTCCAGCCGCGACGAGACGGTCGCGCCGATCGGCCAGGTTTCGTACAAGCCAGCTGATGACGCCGCTCTGAAGGGAAACGAATGCAATACGCGGGATATCCAGGAGTTCGACCGGGACGCGAAGGTGTCGCCTCAGGATGGGCTCCAACCGGGTACGGAGCTGTTCAAGGATGGGTTCGTCGGATGGTTGTTTGGGGTTCTCTGCGGGCTGCTCGAGGACCAGGAGGAGAAAACGCAATTGCCAAGGCCCGACCTCAGGGGAGGGTTCGGACCCGGTTCCAGCAATCCGGTCAAGAACGTTGACGCCGTCAGCCACGGCCTGAATCAGGTGTTGCATCGGCAACCACCGCAGACCCGACAGCGTGCGCGCCGGCACCAGTCCGGGCAACACGAGCGTCGCAGTCTGCATGGCCAACGGTTCGTTGCTGAGTAATTGAGTCAGTTCGAGTCGGGCTTCGTCGTGGAGCCGATAGTTGAATGGACCCGAGATGGCAATCGGAAAGGCATAGACCGAGCGCATGGGACGACGACGTTCATCGGGCTGGCAACTCGGGCATTGTGCGCGACAGGCAAAGTCATCTGCGACGCTGAGCAGAAGATCGAGTGCTTTGCGGTCGTTGCTGGTCTCGGTGGACTCAGACGATGAGGGCGTCAACGCCCAATCAGCGCTACGGTCCAGATCGGCGAGGATACCAGCCGGTTGTGCCAGGGCGCCAGAGACCAGGTCGACCTGAGACTCAACGGGTTGCGCCCCCAATGCCACCAGAGCGGCGCGTAAGGCGCACTCCCGACCAGCACAAAATTCGATCCCCAGCATTTCCGCCAGCGCATCCGTATGGCGTCTGGACTCGGATGGCTTTGAACTCGCGAGTCGGCGGGCTTCATCGATCAAACGACGGGTGGTCTCGTCAGAACTGCGTCGGCGGGCGCCTGACCATTCGATCGGATTGGGCGGTCGATGGGCTTGGGTGAGGTACTGGGTACGATTGGTATCTGGCACGGGGAGTGGCTCATGGGCGCAAAATTGGAAGGCAGCAACTGGGTCGCCAGCAAGCACCAGTCCCAAACGGTCTTCGGGTTGGAAGTAGTTGCCGTCTTTTGGCCGTTGACCGGTCCTGGATAGCGCTAAACTGCCGCCATGGTTCGCGGAGGCTGGCTTTCTGGCTGTTCCTGTTGCCGGCCATCGCTTCGGAGTTTCACTCATGACCATGCATCGTGCGACCAAGATTGTCGCGACCCTTGGCCCAGCCACCGCCGACCCCGCCGTCCTTGAGCAGGTTCTCGCTGCCGGCGTTAACGTGGTCCGGATGAATTTCTCCCATGGCAGTGCCGAGGAACATACCGCCCGGGTTGCTCTGGTACGTCGCCTTGCTGCTGCCCTTGGCCGAGACGTGGGCATCCTGGCCGACTTGCAGGGCCCCAAGATCCGCATCGGCAAATTCGCGCAAGGGCGCATCGAACTTCAAGAAGGCGACGTTTTTACATTTGATATTGACTGCACCCTGGGGGATCAGGAGCGGGTTGGGCTGGATTACCCCGAGCTGATCGAGGACGTCCAGGCCGCAGACATCCTTCTGCTGGATGACGGGCGCATGAAAATGCGCGTCGACCAGGTCGCCAGGCGCACGATCCGGTGCACGGTCCTTCAGAACGGCAGTCTGTCGAACCGCAAGGGCATCAATCGTCAGGGGGGCGGGTTGTCGGCTCCCGCATTGACAGCGAAGGATATGGACGACATCCGGGTCGCCGTCTCCTTTGACGCGGATTTCATCGCCGTGTCGTTTCCTAAAACCGCAGCTGACATGTACATGGCACGTGAACTCGCCCGCGCGGCCGGCGGACGTGCCCAGATGATCGCCAAGATCGAACGGTTTGAAGCCATTGATGAACTGGCCAGCATTCTCGAAGCAAGCGACGGTGTCATGGTTGCGCGCGGCGATCTGGCGGTCGAGGTCGGCGACGCCGCGGTACCTGGTCTGCAGAAGCGCATCATCCGCATGGCCCGCGAACTCAACCGGTTCACCATCACGGCAACCCAGATGATGGAATCGATGATCGAATCTCCAGTGCCGACCCGGGCTGAGGTTTCAGACGTTGCCAATGCAGTTCTGGATGGAACCGACGCGGTGATGCTTTCCGCCGAAACAGCGGCGGGGCATTACCCGGTTGAAGCGGTTCAGGCGATGGATCGGGTCTGCATCGAGGCAGAGAAATCCCACCCGGTGCGGCTCGACACTGGGCTTCTGGATCGTGGCTTCACGCGGATCGATCAGTCGATCGCAGTCAGTGCGCTGTTTGCGGCTCATCATATGAAGGCAAGGGCGTTGGTCGCGCTGACCCAGTCGGGTTCGACTGCGTTGTGGATGAGTCGTTTCAATAGCGGCGTACCGATTTTTGCGTTGACCCCTGAAGACAAGACGCGCCGCCGCGTCAGCCTGTATCGGGATGTCACGCCGGTATTGATGCCGGGTGGCGTGGCTGAGGATCGGGATATGTTGATGGCCGAAGCGGAGGCCTTGTTGCTGGCCCGGGGTATCGCCAGCCCTGGCGATGTGATTGTCGTGACC
>Ga0114975_10001336_pt1 | contig 17654 bp, 12 predicted proteins | sample S_130626_EF_Meta_FD_87031 | JGI IMG/M metagenome (GOLD analysis project Ga0114975, IMG submission 87031) | Freshwater microbial communities from Lake Simoncouche, Canada to study carbon cycling - S_130626_EF_MetaG | ecosystem: Environmental > Aquatic > Freshwater > Lake | place: Lake...
ATGCTTTCCCTCATAACTACGCTGATGCGGGCGACGATGCAAGAGGCATGATGATCCTAGAATGGGGGAACGAGCCTGAATTTCATTCATGGCCAGGTCAACCTATCTTCCGTGTATACAAACTAAGTGATATCTTAGATAATCCAGAAGGTCTGCTTCTTCCTAAATCCAGTGTCAGAGTACATCTCGACATTGATATTTCTTACGAAGAGGCTAACTTTATTCGTGAAACACTCATTCCACAACATGGACTAAGAGAAATGTCTTTGATTCCCATCAAGAACACAGAGTTTGCACAGGATCTTGCTCCCGGCGAAGTAAACTTTGAAAGTGTAGACCAAATCGTTATTGATCAGATCACAAAGATCGAAAGCGATTTCTATGATCCAAAACTACTGTTAGAGATTTACCGTAACCTATGAGTATCATACTTAAGAACATCACCCTTCGTAACTTCCTATCAATCGGGGCAGTAACACAAGCTGTCAACTTCGATAGTAAAGAACTCACACTTATCCTAGGTGAAAATCTAGATTTAGGTGGAGATGGTTCTAGAAACGGTACTGGCAAGACTTCACTCATGCAAGCTCTTTCCTATGCTGCGTTTGATGCCCCTATCAACAAGATTCGTAAGGATAATCTAATCAATCGTACCAACGGTAAGGGTATGATGGTAACACTAGAGTATTCTTCAAAGGGAATTGATTACAAGATTGAACGAGGTCGTCGCCCAAATACTCTTAGATTCTATATCAATGGAGTTGAACAGGCTGATGATAAGGATACTGCTCAGGGAGAGAACAAAGATACGCAGAAAGAAATTGAGCGTACCTTGGGCATGTCTCACGATATGTTTAAGCACATCGTTGCATTGAACACCTATACTGAACCTTTTCTTTCATTGGGTGCCGGTGAACAGCGCAAGATCATTGAGCAGTTGCTCGGTATCACTTTGCTTTCTGAAAAAGCAGAATCAATCAAAACAAAAATCAAGTCTAACAAAGAAACGATTGAGCAAGAGCAATTCAAGGTCAAGACTATTCAAGAAGCTAACAAGCGAGTCGAAGAACAAATTGAGAATCTTCGCCGCCGTCAGCGTCTTTGGAATGCGAAACATAACGAAGACCTCAATAAGCTCATTAGTGATTATGATGAACTGAGTAAGGTTGACATCATTGCCGAACTGCAAGCTCACAAAGATTTAACGATCTACAATGAGAAGAAGAAAAAGCAAGAGGCTTGCAATGCTCTACTCGCAAGACAGACTGCTTGGTTACAAAAGCGTGACGCTGATGTTAAGGTCCTGCAAACCAGTTACGACACAAAGAGCAATATTGACATCGTTGCCGAACTACAAGCCCACTATGACCTTAAGGTATATGAAGCTAACAAGATCGAACTTGCTACTCTAAACAAGACTATCGCCGGACTAGAAGCAACTCTAAAAAAGGACGAAATCCTTGTAGCTAAGTTAGAGGGCGAGATTAAGACACTTGAAGAAAACAAGTGTTATACTTGTGGTCAGGATCTTCATGACGAAAATCATGCTAATGTTTTACTCAGTAAACGTGAACTACTTACCGCAGCAATAACAGAACTTACCCAAACCCAAAACGAGTTAGAAAAAAATAAAAATTCTGTGTTCGTTTTGGGAGTTGCTCCTGCTACTCATTATAAGACCGAAGCAGAAGCAATCAAGCACAGTTCAGAACTTGAAAACATTCAGAATCAAATCGACGCTAAGATGGCCGAGACTGACCCATATGCAGAACAGATTGACGAAGAATGCACTAACGAAGTTTTAGGTGCTGCACCTTTGACTCATTATGATACCGAAGCAGAAGCAATCGAACATCGTAGTGTTGTCGCTAGTTTGTTCAAGCAGATTGAGAAGAAAGCAGAAGACGTTGATCCTTATGTGGATCAAATCAGTGATATGGAAGCAAATGCGTTGCAAACAGTTGACTTTGAAATCATCAACGACCTGTCAAAGTTGGGTGACCACTTGAAGTTCTTACTTGACTTGCTCACTAGCAAGGATAGCTTTGTTCGTAAGAAGATCATTGATCAGAACTTGTCATACCTTAACGCAAGATTAACGCATTATCTCGACAAGATTGGTCTTCCTCACACAGTCGTGTTCATGAACGATCTTTCAGTTGAAATCACTGAGTTAGGCCGTGCGCTAGACTTTGACAATCTGTCTCGCGGTGAGCGTAATCGTCTCATCCTCGGGCTGTCGTTTGCATTCAGAGATGTGTGGGAAAATCTATACTTCCCAATCAACACTCTATTCATTGACGAACTCATTGATAGCGGTCTTGATAGTATCGGAGTCGAGAATGCAATGGCAATTCTAAAAGAAATGTCACGTAGACGCAGTAAATCTGTATGGCTGGTCAGTCACCGAGAAGAACTTGCAGGACGTGTTCCTAGCGTTCTCAAGGTGATTAAAGAAAACGGGTTTACTAGTTACAATACCACGACAGATATCGCATAAAAAATATTACCAGCACTACGAGAAAGCATAAGTTATTATATGACATCACCTAGCAAAGCCAAAGGCTCATCATTCGAACGAGAAGTCGCAAACTTCTTATCAAAGACCTATGACGAAAGTTTTATTAGGGCTCCCGGCTCAGGTGCATACATTGGCGGTAAAAATCAATCACGTAAACAGTACTTGGACGAAGGACAGATTCGCTCATTCAAGGGCGACATTGTTCCAGGTGAAACGTTTACTAAATTCAACGCAGAATGTAAGTCATATGCAGACTTCCCCTTTCATCTTCTTTTATCCGGGGACTGCAAGCAAATCGACGGTTGGCTAGACCAACTGATGGCTGTAGCAGAAACTGATGATTGCAATGTGCTATTCATGAAGTTTAATCGTAAAGGCAAGTATGTCGCTGTACAAGCAAAGTGTACTTGGGTTACGGATAATTTCATTTACTACAGTTCCGCTAAGTTCGGTGACTGGATCATTATTGAATTTCAACACTTCTTCAAGCTCAACAAAGACCTTCTTAAAGTTTATTCAGGCTCACCTAGTACAAACATTGACACCTCGTCTACACCCAACGTACTAACACTCAATACTTAACCTTAAAACACAGAACCCGACATAGTTGTTTGGTCGAGGTAGCTCGACTCTCCTTGAGGGCGCAGACACCTGCGTTCAGATTCTGGAGCCGAAGGTGCATTCCTTCAAAACTGCATAGATGTTTACATCTATGGAATACCGACAGGGCTCTCGCTAGGTAGGCGAACCCTAAATGAGTCTGTGTTGTACTCTGTCTTGAGAACACAGAACATGCGTTGCCGAGGAATCGAAAGATAGCCTCACTACAGTCCCAGTAAACTTTACAGGGCAACCGGTAGCGTCAATCGGCATCAAAAGCTAGGTTGACGGGGAATAGACAGCAAGGGTGACGGGCCATGGCAATGTCCTAGACCATTGGTAGTGCTGAATAGCACTACCATGGCTTCTAAACCGGCAATATCATTCAGTAAGTTATCTTAAACATTACCATTCAATAGAATGAAAAAGAATATACCGAAACGAACGAAGTGAGTAAGGTATAAGTTGTCTGAAGGACAACTCTGAATGAGAGCTATAATAGAAGCCAAAAAAAAGAGAGAACTAAATGAATAGTTCCCTCTATTAGAAGTATGGAAGTTGTGACTTCTTTGTTATATCAAGATGTTCTTCTATCATCTTGCTTAGTTCTTCTCTTTCTTGAAAAGACATATTCAACACATCTTCATAGGTAGCACCCCCTCGCATGTGCCATGCCATGTCGAGTGCTGACCTTTTTATTCCCGAAACGTCATTTTCGTAGGTGTCAAACAGCTTCTTAATATCTTCGGGTGACGAATTGAGAAGCCTTATTCGAAAAAATCTGTTGGGTTCAACGTGATTGATTGCTCATATGCATGTTCACAGCTTCCGCAATTGATCTTCATTGGCTTAACTTCACTGATTTGACGCAGTTCCGAACTACGATCCCTAATAGTAACATACACATTACGATCACAGTGTCTTAAGAAATCAAGAATGTAGTCCTTCTGATCTACTTTGATAGTAGGGGTCTGAATGTATTCGATAGCTTGACATAGCAAATCCATAGTAAGATCAGTAACTTTCTGCAATGAATCCTTCATTAGCTTGTTACGTTCATCTTCGTCTTCGATAGAATCAATCTGTGCTGCCATTCTTTGAAACTCAAATTGCTTCATTGATGCTTCATTGATTTCTTTAAAATTAACAGCCTTTAGCTTTACCTTTAGATCACCTGCAGTGAGTTCTTGTGTGAAATCAGGACTAGCAATTGATGCAAGGATGCCGGCTAGATTTATTTTATATGTTGAAGATTCTTCACACTTCGGGCAAATTGATTCAAGATCCATTTCACCTGAAGAAGACGAAGCTGCTTTGATTGCAATAAGAATTGCATCAAGATCAACATTAGGAACTGCCCAAGGATCCTTGATATTAGGGACGCAACTTGTGATTAGTTCGGCAATTGCAGTTCCGTTAAATAATGCGTCTGGTGTACGGGCAGTGATTTCATCAATTGCAGTCATCGGATACACTGGAAGCTCGCCGGTTTCGGGCATCTCTAATGTACCCTCCGGATAGCCTTGACCATTTGATGGAAGCTTCATGTATACAGATGGTCTTCTGAAATACTGCTTTAGTGGGTTATTGTCCATATAGTTCCTCTTAAAATTTCGGTTTTAGACTTATACTAAATACATATAAGCTATTTAGTGGGCAAAAAAACCTGGCTATTTATTTTACCGGAATTGCATATGGATCCAGAAGTACTTAGAGAGTTACAAGATTCGATAAAATCATTCAATGATCAGTTGTCGAGCTTTGGCTCAACTATGGCAGGAATGGTCAATGCTGTAAATCAACAAGCAGGGGCAGTGCGTGATAATACTGCGGCTGAAAAGAAGAATTCAGATGCTATTAATAAAGGTGCCGGTAGTGTTGATCCTCTAGCTAAAGCTAACTCCCAAGCAGCAGAGGCAGTAAAAGAAGCTAATGCTAACTTTGCACAAGCAGCTAGAACAAGTGTAGGAGCACTAAAAGACTTTAGTAGTGCAGTATTAAGTGCTGAAAGTGGAATGGCCAAGTACGGCAAATCCGCAGAAGGCATGGGAATGGCTGCCTTCCAAGTTGGTAAGAATTTTGGATTATTAGGAGCAGCATTAGGTCTTGGACTTGGTGCTTTTGGCGCACTAGCTTCATCAATATTCAAACTTGATGACAACATTGTAAATGTTAGAGATAGCTTTACTTCTGTTGCAGGTGTTCTACCAGCAACTACTACCGAGATAGGTAATTTAGCAAAGCAAGCTAGATTCTCACTTGATGACATGGAGAAGTTGTCTAAGCAGGTTAATGGCTTAGGTCAAAATCTTCTTGGTATGGGCGGTTATGCCGGTGAAGGTGCAGTCAAGTTCATGAAGATGGCTGCGGTTTCTGACGAAACAAGAAGACGTTTCGGAAGAATGGGCATCTCGCAAGAACAACTACTTGATTCCCAGGCCAAATACGTTGAGATGCAAAGCTCATCCGGTCAATCTTTAAATAACCAAAGCAAATCTACTAAGAAAATGCAGCAAGAGTCATTAGACTATGCTGAAAATCTTACTAGAATGTCCTCGTTGACCGGTAAAAAGGCTGATCAACTTCAAGCTGATCGTGCTGCAACGATGGCTGAGTTTGAAGAACAAGCTCAAATTGCTGCTGAAAATAAGAAGATTGAAGAACTTCGTGCTAGAAAGGGAGACGCCGGAGCACAAGCAGAAGCGGATAGAATACAAGCTGAACAGAAAAAGCGTCAAGAATTCCTTCAAACTATATCTGACACTGAGGGTAAAGAACGTGCCGCAATGATGGGTAAAATCTATCGTACAGGCAGTTACAATAAAGATACCGCAGGTCTAGCTAATCAAGGTGCATTAGAAACCATTAATGCATACAAAGCATCTAATGGTTCTAAAGAAGCTCAAATTGCAGCAGCTAAGAAAATGGATGATGCTGCAAAGGAAAACATCTCAAAATACAATACTGCATACCAACAGGGCGGTGAAGCTCTTGGTAAGCAATTGGGTATTGGTCAAGAATATATTACTAATTTGAATAAGCGCGGCGGCGCAGATTTGACTAAAACAAAAGCACAGATCGATAAAGACATGGCTGCAAAAGCTGCGGCAGGAACAGACCCTCTTGCCGACTCTATCGAAGGTATCCGCTCAATGGAACGTGAGTCAAAAGCTAAGTTCCAAACATTCTTAGAATCAATCGATCCTTTACGAGGCTCAATGCAGGCACTTAAGTTTGCAGCTATTGCAGCAGCGGCAGTGCTAGGGTCACTTGCTTTAGGTAAATTAGCATCTAAGATACCTGGCATTGGTGGATTATTTGGCGGAGGAGGAGCCTCAGCAGGAGCAGCAGGTGCTGCCGGAGCAGTAGCAAGTGGCGCAGGAGCCGCAGCAGGAGCCGCCGGAGGAGCAGATGCTGGAATTCAAACTCTTAATAAAGCTGCATCTGGCGGCGGCGGAGCAGTCGGTGGCTTCTTAAAGGGAATTGTCGAGGGTCTTGCAGCCGCAGGTAAACCACCTGTTCCTGGTTATATCGTTTTAGGTGCTGGTGCAATCGGCGCTGCTATCACTGCACTCGGTGCAGGTCTTGCAGGAGCTACCTGGGTTATGGGGAAGGCGATGCCTTCCCTTGCAAACGGATTGAAAGCATTTGATAAGTTAAACGGACCCAACCTTCAGAAAGTAGGATTCGGAATGGCAGGTCTTGGTGCCGGCATTCTAGCAATGGGTGCTGGTAACGTAGTGGGTGCTATCGGCAATGTAGTAAACTTTTTGGTTGGTGGCGAAGACCCTATACAAAAGGTATCTAAACAGGTACTTGAACTTCAAAGTTTTAATTTTGACAAGACTAAAGTTAAGAACAATTCAGAAGCAATGGTTGCCTTCTCTAAAGCTATGGCTGCTGCATCTGGTATTGGTGCAGCGGGTGCTGTTGCTCAAGCAGGTGGCGCTATAGCAGGTGGAGTTGCTAAGTTCTTTGGAGGTAAACCACCCCTACAACAATTCGTAGACTTCTCAAAACTCAAGATTGATGAAAAGCAGACTAGAATCAACGCACAAGCATTTGTTGAATTCAGTACTGCAATGTCTTCATACAAAGGATACGGAAGCGGCATCGGCGCACTTACTGCAACGTTGGGTGATGCTGCTGCAAAATTCTTTGGAGTAAAACCACCGGTAGATCAGTTCGCTTATTTCTCTAGACTTCCGATTGACGAAAAGAAAGCAGCAGCAAACTCTAAATCATTTGTTGCATTTGCTAATGCTATGGCTGAATATAGAGGTGGCCCAGGATTAGCTGACACTATCAGCGCACTTGCCGGCGCCGGGCTTAGTCAGATATTTGGAGGCGATGGCCCAATTGAAGCATTTGCTAAATTTGCTAAAATGGATTTTGGTCCTAAAGCTAAGGGCAACGCAGATGCATTCTTTAAGTATGCACAGTCAGCCAACATGCTTAGTAATGGAGGAGGTGCAGCGCCCGGCGGTGGCGGCACACCTGCTAGCGGGGGAAGAAGCGGAGCGCCAAGTGAGGGCGGCGGCTGGATGGGCGGAGGAAGCTTTGCAAGTTCTGTACAATCGGGTATGCAAGCTGGTGCCTCTTTTGGTGCCGGTGCAGTAGGGGCAGTCGGCGGAGCAGTAGGGGCAGTCGGTAGCGCAATTGGTTCTGCTGCACTCGCAGTTTACGATGCGATTAAAATAAGAAGTTTATTAAACTTTACAGGTGCATCCGGTAGCTATGATAATTTCCAAGCACTTAATCCGGGGATGAAGCTTGCTGTTCTCAACGCAGCCGCTGACTATAAAAAAGAAACAGGTAATAAACTACAAGTAAACAGTGCTAGAAGAAATCTAGCTGACCAACAGAGAATATGGGATACTTCAGTAAGAGCCGGAACACCGGGCAGACAGCCAAACGGTAGACTAGTTGCTAAACCAAATCCAAATGCACCGCATATCAAGGGTAACGCTATTGACTTGCAACAAGGCATTAATGACACTGCTAGAACTAATAGAATTTTAGCAAGGCATAAACTGGTTAACAAATATGGTGCAAAAGACCTTCCGCACTATGATTTACAAGCAGAGTATGGTGGTATTTTTGACGGTCCTGACATAGGGTTCCCTTCCGATTCCAACCGAGGCAAAAAACTTGGTTCGCTTGGAGTAGATTCATTGTTGATGAAGTTGGCTAAAACTGGTTCTGACTCTTTCAACAAAACAGCAGTCTCTACTTCTTCTCCTACAGACAATCATGCAGCAGAAGATCAAGGTGCAATGAACTTAGAATTGTATAATATGATTCAACACAAGTTAGATAACGTGCTTAATGCGCTAGACAGCAGCCATAGTACGCAGTCTAAGATACTCAAGCATTCAATGGTGTAATGTATATGGATCCAGAACAACAAGAAATTCAAGCTGCAATGCGTGAACTTAGTATGCTGATTTCTCAGCAAACTTCCTTGCTGGGCGGCACAATCAAATCATTAGCTGATACTACAACTGCATTAAAAAATGGAACACAAGTTCAAAACGCTAACACACAAGGTGAAAAAGAAAATAACAATGCAGTTGACAAGTTTGCTGAAGCTAACACAAAAGCCGCAGCTATTATCAGCGAGAAGTCTCAAAATTATAAAGAAGCGTTTGGTAAAGGGGTTTCTGCACTTCAGGGATTTACCGGAGCAGTACTAAGCAGTGAAGAGGGTGTTGCCAAATACGGTAAAGTTGTCGATGATTTAGGCTCGGGTGCATTCTCTATTGGTCAAAATTTTGGTATTTTGGGACTAGCAATTGGCGGTGTACTTGCTATATTTGGCAAAGTCGCTAAAGAAGTATTTAAAGTCGATGATAACATTGTTAAAATTAGAGATAATTTTACTAAAACAGCTGGAATCATTCCGTTAACAACAACACAAATTGGGGATTTGGCTAAGAACGCTAGATTCTCCCTCGACAATATGGCAAAGCTGGGCGGCGAAATGGAAAAGCTCGGCGGAAACATGATGGGCTTAGGCGGTTATGCCGGCGAGGGTGCTGCCAAATTCATGAAGATGGCCGCAGTAAACGATGATGTTCGCCGAGAATTTGGTAGAATGGGTATCAGCCAAGATGCCCTAATGCATCTTCAAGCAAAGTACATAGAGTCTCAATCTGTATCAGGCAAAGCCTACGCAAATCAATCTAAGTCAATAGAACAAATCCAAAAAGAATCACTTGCTTACGCAAAGAACATGACAGTACTGTCATCTCTCACTGGTAAATCTGCTGACGCATTACAAGAAGAAATCAATCAAGTTCAACTTGAATTTGAAGAACAGGCTGCTACGGTTGCTGAAAATATTAAAATAGAAAAGATGAAGAAAGCCGGCAACCTTGCTGGTGCTGAAGCCTTACAGCGTGAACAAGATAATCGTAAGAAGATGATTGAAACGTACACTGCGATGTACGGTAAAGACAAAGCATCGCAGATGGCAAGAGTCATGCGTACTGGGTACTATGATTCAAAGACCGCTGGTTTGGCAATGTTATCAATGAAAGGAGGAGACGATCCTCTATCCTTTACTCAACGACTAAAGACATCAACCAATGCTCAAAAAGACCTGTTAGTACAGGGTAGCAAGATGGACAAAGCTTTGGATGCTCAGGCTGCACAATTTGGCGCAGCTTTACAACAGGGCGGAGCAGAGCTGGGTAAAAAAGTAGGATTGGATCCAGAAGCACTGGCGGCAAGAAACAGACGTGCTGGAATGGACATTGAAAAGGGCTACGAAAAAGCCGCAGCGGATATGGCTGCTAAAGCTAAAGAAGGTAAAGATCCATTAGCTGACAAGATTGAAAGCGTTCGTTCATTTGAGCGTGAAAAACAAGCGCAATATCAATCTTTCTTAGAAAGTCTTGATCCATTAAGAGACAAAAACGCAATATTAAAAGATGCGGTATTAGCAGCAGCAGTCGCAGTGGGTGCAATAGCAGCAGCTAAGGGTCTGCAAGCCTTATTAGGAAGTGGAGGAGCAGTCTCAAGTGTAGCTTCGGGTGCAGCCGCAGTAGCCGGTGGTGCAGTCTCAAGTGCAGTGGGAATTGCAGAAGATCAGCTATTAGATAAAAACGGTAATCCTCTACGAGGTGCAGCAAAGAGTGCAAGAATCGCTAAACTAGGAGGCACCGCACAAGCTGGTAAACCTGGAGGATTTGGCGCAGCACTAAAATCTATTGCTAGTGCATTAACTGACGCAGGTAAAGCTGCCCCGCAAGTTATCTTAGGTGCAGGGGCATTAGCAACTGCTATTGCTGAATTTGGTGCAGGAATTGCGGGTGCAATCTACATCATCGGAAAATCACTTCCGTCTCTAGCAACTGGACTAAAATCATTCAATGACATTGATGGTAAAAATCTAAGACAAGCCGGTGTCGGTATGGCAGGGTTAGGTGTAGGTATCATGGCGATGGGCGCGGGAGCAATGGCTCAAGCGTTTGGAACTATCATAAGATTTTTCACCGGTGATAAAGACCCTCTTACTCAATCGGCTGAGATGCTATTCAGATTACAGAAAGTTGATCTTAATAGAAAGAAGATTGAGGATAACGGTGCATCGTTGATAGCATTTGCTAAAGCTATGGCAGCAGTGTCAGCTTTGGGTGCGGGTTCAGGGATAGCAGATGCAGTACAAGGTTTTTACGGTGGAATCGGTAAGCTGTTTGGTGCTAAACCGCCGTACAAAGACTTAGAAACATTCTCGCAAATAAGAGTTGATACTGCAAAAGTAAAGACTAACTCGGACTCATTTGTGTACTTTACTAAAGCAATGGCTTCGTATAAGGGCACTGGTGGTGGGTTAGGTGGAATCACTTCTTCACTCGCACAAGCTACGGTTAGCTTCTTCAAAGTAAAACCGCCCGAACAACAAGTCGTATACTTCTCACGCTTGAAGATTGACCCTAAGCAAACACGAATTAATGCATCTTCATTTGTACTATTCTCAACTGCAATGGCGTCATATAAAGGCGGCGCAGGATTACTTGACGCGGTTAGCACAATTGCAGGAGCTAAATTAGCTTCGCTGTTTGGTGTTGACGGGCCACTCGAAAGTTTCAAAAAGTTTGCTGCTATTGATGTTGGTCCAAAAGCTGCTGAAAACTCACAAGCATTCTTGAATTTCTCTAAAGCTATGGGATTACTTTCAGGTGGCAGCGGTGGAATGCTTAGTAGTTTAGCCGACGGAGCAGGAGCTGTTGCGGGTGCGGCAGTAGGAGTAGTAGGCGGAGCAGCATCAGCAGGATTGAGTGCGCTGGGGTCGTTGGGTAATATGGTCGGTGGTGCTGTATCAAGTGGTTGGAAAGCAGTAAAGGGAGCTGCTGGATCATTTGGAAATTGGATTATGGACAAGGTTGCTGGACATGAAGGGGTTCGATATAAACCCTACAAAGATTCTTTGGGACTTTGGACAGTTGGTGTGGGACACCTAATTGGTGACGGTCGCAGCTTACCTGCTCAATACAATAGAGAGTTCTCACATGATGAAGTCAAGACTATGTTCCAGCAAGACTATCAAAAACATGCTCAAGCTGCTACCGGAATTCCGGGATTCAATAATCAAAACGAAAAGTCTAAAGCTGCATTGATCGATATGACGTTCAATATGGGTCCTGCTTGGTACCGTAAATGGCCTAACTTTACTAAAGCATTGGGTGCAGGAGACAACCAAGGTGCAGCTAACCAAATGCAAAATAGCAAATGGGCAAAACAGGTTGGTAGAAGAGCGCAAGAAAATATTGCGATGATTAGAGCCGGTGCACAAAAGGCAAAGATAGGCGGTATGTTTGATGGACCCTCTACTGGTTATCCAATGGAATTGCACGGAACTGAATTGGTAATTCCACTAGATCCTAACTCAATTCTTAATAAGCTAGCTTCAACTAGTGCAGATGAGGTAGCAAAAGAAATGCAACGTACTGCTGTCAAAACAGCACCTAAGCCAACTTCTACTACTGGTACTCCTGCAAAGACGAAAGGAATCAGTAAAGAAATGATTCATTCTATGTCTAGAAAGTTTGATAATGTGATCAACAAGATAGAAAGCACCAATAACGTTCAGAAGAAGTTATTGAAACATGCACTTTGACACTAAATAGACTATAATAAGAGAACAGGTACCTATGGCATACAAGAAGAAATTCCTAAACAAGAGCGGCGTATCTAGCCCGATTTCTGGCATTAACAGTAATTCGGGTGCTTGGAACAACTCTCCCGGTCCCCAGGATGGCTATAACAGCACTGAGTTTGGATATAAGAACTATATGTCCAGACTACCGGAAGTATACACAGGACACCCAAATCGTATTGAACGTTACAATCAATACGAAATGATGGACGTTGACGCTGAGATCAATGCATGTTTAGACATTCTTGCAGAATTCTCCACTCAGCGCAACGAACATAACAAGACGCCCTTCGCTTTTGAATACAAAGAAGACCCTACCCCACGTGAAGTAGAATTGCTCACTAAGCAGCTACAGCAGTGGTGTAAGCTAAATGAATTTGATGTTCGTATGTTCAAGATTTTCCGTAATGTTGTAAAGTACGGAGATCAAGTATTTGTTCGTGATCCGGAAAACTTCAAGCTATACTGGGTTGATGTAGTCAAAGTCATTAAGGTCATTGTTAATGAATCAGAAGGCAAGCTGCCGGAACAGTATGTCATCAAAGACATCAATATCAACTTACAGAACTTATCAGTAGCACAGAAAACCAATACTGACTTTGCTGCTAATCCGGCAACGGGCTTAGGTGGTACCGGCGGTGGAAGCCAAGGTGGCGGGTATACAGTACCTTCGATGCCCTATAATACTTCAGGTTCAAGATTTACTTTGGGTCAATCTGAATCGGCAATAGACGCAAAGCATGTTGTTCACTTATCGTTGACAGAAGGTCTTGACAGATTCTGGCCGTTTGGGCAATCAATTCTTGAGAACATCTTCAAAGTCTATAAGCAGAAAGAACTACTTGAAGACGCTGTTCTAATCTATCGTGTACAACGTGCTCCTGAACGTAGAATGTTCAAGATTGACGTTGGTAACATGCCATCTCACTTAGCTATGGCATTCGTTGAACGTGTTAAGAACGAAATTCACCAACGCAGAATCCCTTCATTATACGGTGGTTCATCAATTGTTGATGCTTCATATAACCCACTATCAATGAACGAAGACTATTTCTTCCCTGTTACAGCAGAAGGTCGGGGATCGTCAGTTGAAGTTCTTCCTGGTGGACAGAATCTTGGTGAAATCGATGACTTGAAGTACTTCAATAACCGTCTTGCTCGCGGTCTTCGTGTTCCGTCTTCATATCTTCCAACTGGCCCAGATGACAACACTACCCCACTAAATGACGGTCGTGTTGGTACTGCTATGATTCAAGAATTTAGATTCAACCAGTACTGTGAACGTTTACAGAATTACATCTGTCTAAAGTTGGATGAAGAGTTCAAGTTATTCCTTCGTTGGAGAGGCTTTAACATTGACACTGGATTATTCCAGATCACATTCAATCCTCCGCAGAACTTTGCTGCATATCGCCAGAGCGAACTTGACAATGCAAGAGTATCAACTTTTGCTAGCATGGAAGCATTCCCTTACATTTCAAAGCGTTTTGCACTTGAAAGATTCTTAGGTTTGAGTGAAGAAGAAATCAAGAAGAATGAGCAGCTTTGGTTAGAAGAAAACGCTGAAGATACTACGGAAGATCCTAAGGGTTCTGATCTTAGAAACATTGGAGTATCTACTGGAGACTTCGAAGCAGATCAGGGTACTGCCGATGAACTTGAGAATGCAGAAATGGAACAAGAGCCAGGATCACCTGAAACTGCAGGCCCAGTTGGCGGACCGGAAGGCGCAGCAGGCGCAGGCGCAGGCGGAGGACCACTAGGCGGAGGCGGCGCAGCAGGCGCTATGCAGATATAAAAGTAACTTCGTGGCAAGTTCTAGTATACTGTAATGTTACAATTTCTAAAGTTCTTGCTAATTTGGATATCAGAAAATCTTTCAGTCCCTTTTTGGATAGTAGGACATGTTCATTTGAGTATACATTACACGTGGTATCAGGATATACACATTATACTAATGTCACTGGGGATGAATATTATTGTTGCGATGGGGTTTTTAGTAGACTACCGTGAATACAAACTAAACAAAGATAAATAAAAATATGAAACTACTAGAGATGTTTGATCCGCCTGTTCAAGGAATGCAAGATGTCAATTCTGACAACAGCAAACCTGTGTACCGAACATCCCGAAAAACTAAATTAACATTAAAGCAAATCCGCAAACTGCGTCGAATGCTTGATGTTAGAAACTACGAACGTAAGATATATCTTCAGAAAGTGAAGAAACAATACGGGGCAAAACCCGAAGGTGATGCAGCTGGCGCACCAGCTTAATAAGTAACTTTTTGTATTTTTTCTAAAAATGCAAAAAATACATACTTATTGAGTACTTTTCCTGACTACGGCATAAGTAACTATACAAAGCCATTTCTATCAGGAGAAAAATTCAATGGATATTAGAAAATTTTCGCAATTGCACGACCTCATCATCAATGAGGACGTAGACCAAGCCCGTGAACTATTCCACGAAATCGTCGTTGAAAAGTCCCGTGAAATCTTCGAGTCAATTATGGCCGATGACATGGAAGACGATATGGATGAAGGTATGGGCGGACAAGTAGGCGATCTACTTGACGAAATTGAGGCTGAAGAATCAGGCGTCATGGAAGACGATGATGAAGCCGACATCGACTTTGACGATGATGCTGAAGAAGCAGGATCAGACCTCACTCATGACATGGAAATGGATCATGACGAAGAAGGCGAAGACGCTGATCACGAAGAAGTCGAAGATGCAGTAATCCGCATTGAAGACAAGCTCGACCAGTTGATGGCCGAGTTCGAAGAAATCATGGGCGGCGGCGACGATGAAGGTGCAGACTTCGGTGACGAAGAAGATGCAGACATGGGCGCCGGCGACGAAGAAGAAGACTTCGGTGACGAAGGTGATGAAGAAGCAATGATGGAAGCTGTTCAGCTTCAGAAGGTTTCTGTAACTCACGGTGACAATGGTGTACAAACCAAGAGCGCAGTTGGATCAGCAGCTAACGCAGGTCAAGCAGGAATGGCAAGCAAGCCAGTCAAGTTTGCAGGCGACAACGAATCTGCTCCAAACGGTCCGAAGGGCCCAAGCAATGCATACTCAAAGGGTGAAACCTCAGTAAAGGGTGCAGGCTCGTTCAAGAATGCTCCAGGTCACAAAAACGTAGACCTTAGTGCTGCCCCTAAGCCAGTCACTAAGGACGGCTCTGCTAACGACAAGAGCCCAGTAGCAGAGTCACGTAGACCTGCTCGTAGACCAATTCGCTAAGGGAATCTGAGAACAAATGGCTTTGTATCTTAGAGAAAATCTAACCTTTGATAAGGCAGGGTTGATTGTCGAGTCCGTAACAGAAGGCGACGACAAGCTGAAGACCCTGTATATGAAAGGTATTTTCATCCAGGGCGGGGTAAAGAACGCAAATGAGCGTGTTTACCCCGTCAGTGAAATTGAGACAGCCGTAGATACACTGAATAAGCAAATTGAAGAAGGTTATTCAGTGCTAGGTGAAGTAGATCACCCGGATGATTTAAAGATTAATTTGGACCGTGTATCTCATATGATCACTCGTATGTGGATGGACGGTCCCAATGGTTTCGGGAAACTGAAAATTCTCCCAACCCCAATGGGTCAACTCGTAAAGACTATGTTGGAATCAGGAGTTAAGCTAGGTGTATCTAGTCGTGGATCAGGTAATGTAAACGACATGGATGGCCGTGTCAGTGATTTTGAAATAATCACTGTCGATATTGTTGCTCAACCAAGTGCACCAAACGCATACCCCAAAGCAATTTATGAAGGCGTCATGAATATGAAGCATGGTCATAGAATGTTAGAGATTGCTAAGGAAGCTGGCGGTGACAGAAAAGTACAGAGATTCTTAGGTGAGGAAGTTAAACGTCTCATCTCAGAACTCAAATTATAATAAGGGGATAAAAGCATGTTAGATGCTATCAAGCCACTACTCGAAAGCGGCCTTATTAACGAAGATATCGGGGTTCAGTTAAATGAAGCCTGGGAAGCTAAGTTAAATGAAGCTCGTAACGAGATTCGTGCAGAACTCCATGAGGAGTTTGCTAATCGCTACGAACATGATCGTAGTGTAATGGTCGATGCCCTTGATAAGATGATGACAGAAAGTCTTTCAGACGAAATTGCAGAATTTGCATCTGAAAGAAAAGCAATGAACGAAGACCGTGTAAAAGCTCAATTGAAGCTACGTGAAAATGCAACAAAGTTCAACGATTTTATGGTTACTAAGTTAGCCGAAGAAATCAGAGAGCTACGTTCAGATCGCCAACTTCAAATGGAAAACAACAAGAAGCTAGAACAATTCATTGTTCATGCTTTAGCTCGTGAAATCAAAGAGTTCGCTCAAGATAGACAAGCTGTTGTGGAAGCTAAAGTCAAGCTCGTTGCTGAAGGCCGCAAGCAACTTACCGCACTCAAAGCAAGATTTCTTGAAGAAAGTGCTAAGAAAGTCAGTTCAGCAGTCTCATCGCATCTTAAGTCTGAGTTGTCTCAGCTTAAGGAAGATATCAAGCTCGCCAAAGAAAATAATTTCGGTCGCAAGATTTTCGAATCATTTGCAAGCGAATTCTCAGTAACTTATCTCAATGATAAAGCTGAGACTCGTAAGGTAATGAAGGCACTTGCACACAAAGACCGTCAACTCGCAGAAGCCAAACATAGATTGTCAGAAACATCTAAGTTGGTTGAAAGCAAGGATCGTGAAGTTAGAATTATTAAGGAATCAACTCAACGTGAAAGAGAACTAGGAAAGCTCCTAGGAACTCTGAATGCTGAGAAGGCCTCAGTAATGAGAACTTTACTAGAAAGCGTCCAGACACCAAAACTGTCTGTCGCATTCGATAAGTATTTGCCGGCAGTTCTTAATACTGGTTCATCTCAGCCAACTTCAACGAAGAAGGCTCTAACTGAATCTGTTATTGGAGAAGCCACTGGTAATAAAACTGCCAAGAAAAATGAAGAAATCGATTTGTCTGATACAGATAATGTAATCGATATTAAGCGCCTGGCAGGGCTTTAATTAGACATAGTTTAGGAGAATATAAAAATGTCAAAAGTACTCTTAGAAAGCCGTTGGGACGAAACTAAAGACGCCCTGCTCGAAGGCTTGAAGGGCAATCGCAAGTCAACAATGAGCGTATTGCTTGAAAATACAAAGAAGCAGTTGCTTGCTGAAAGTTCAGCTGGCACTACAACTGCTGGTAACATCGCAACACTTAACCGTGTGATTCTACCAGTAATTCGTCGTGTTATGCCAACTGTTATTGCAAACGAACTCGTCGGCGTTCAGCCAATGACTGGCCCAGTTGGTCAGATTCACACTCTACGTGTTCGCTATGCAAATAGCTTGACTGATAA
>Ga0114975_10001338_pt1 | contig 17647 bp, 20 predicted proteins | sample S_130626_EF_Meta_FD_87031 | JGI IMG/M metagenome (GOLD analysis project Ga0114975, IMG submission 87031) | Freshwater microbial communities from Lake Simoncouche, Canada to study carbon cycling - S_130626_EF_MetaG | ecosystem: Environmental > Aquatic > Freshwater > Lake | place: Lake...
CAGCCGTCTTCGGTCGGACGTTGAAGCTGTTCGGAGGGCAGGTTGAGAATCCGATGGTTCATCGTCTCCTCATCCTCGTCCTCGTCCTCGTCCTCGTCGTCGTCCTCATCCTCGTCCTCGTCCTCGTCCTCGTCCTCATCCTCATCCTCATCCTCATCCTCATCCTCATCCTCATCCTCATCCTCATCCTCATCCTCATCGTCGTCGTCGTCCTCATCATCATCTGATTCGCAAGTAAAATCGAGAGGAGTGAAGCGTTTTCCGGTACAGCACATCGAAAAACGTGCGGCCAACTGGCTTTTGTAATTCAACAAGGCCACCGAATACTCCTCCTCACTCATGTTACCGCGCGTAGGACAGTAAAGAGGGGTTTGGAAAACCGACGGAACGACTGACAGACTCATGGTGAACTTGGGTTAGGGTTTGGCGCTTTGGGTGACTTAGACTTTTCATAGAAGAAGCATTCAATTTTTTATGCTAGGATAGCGTGTTTTAGTATGCAGATTTTGATATTTGGCATTGACAACGATCACAGAGAATTCCATTACTTGGTATATATGTTGTTTGGCGATCTAGTTCTCTCATAATTTCCCAATCAGTATTCGATATATACGTCTTGATGTCATCGACATTCACTTCCCCCATTAAATAAATGGTTTGATAATGAATTTCAGTACTAGGTAGGGCTCGCCAAATATATTCACTATTTTCCGAATAATGTCTCACTGGATATGTAGATAGAACATTACCTAGAAATCCTTTACTATATCGAATTTCATAGCAAAAGTTGACGTTATAGTTTTTCAGGACGAATACGTCGGGGTCATAGACTAGCTTATCCATTGGTTTTTCCTTACGTTTTACCCTAATAAAAAAGGAATCTTTCCATTCATTTTCTAGAGTAACGTTATATAATCGAGTAAATATTGTGTCGCTTTCTAGTTTTTGGATAATCTGTTCATACGGCTTCGGTATTCGAACCCCACTGTATGTCTTGCCGACATCGGATTGACATCCTCTGTCTTTGCGAAGCAAGAGACTAAGTTCTCCTTTGCTCATTATAAATATTTATAATAAAGTATTTAAATTATTTACCTGTATTAATACAGGATGCCGAACCATTGTCTGAATATCATTGATTCTATTAGCCACGATGACCCACATATCATGAAACACTTGAAAAAGTGTTTGGAACAGGACGATCCCACCTTCCTGCAAACATTCGTGCCGTGCCCCGAAGGGGTAGATGCGGTTTCCCACTGGGGAACCAAATGGGATATTTACGATGTCTATATTGTAGAAGCGACCGATAATAGTATGTGTTTTGAGTTCAGCACAGCATGGGCACCACCAACAATAGCATATATGCGATTGAAGGCGATGGGGTTCACGATCGAGGCCAAATTTATGGAAGTCGGGTGTGATTTTTGCGGCTATTGGCACGACGGTAAGGAGACGGTATTTGATAATGTTAGGGAGAACCTGAAGAACGTGCCTGAAGAATTTCACGATTATTTTTGTGAAGAAGAGGATGAGGACGAAGTAATCTCAACAGCAGAGGGTTCTCTGACCGAAGTCGGTGGAGATCGATCAGGCACCAAAGTTCTCCGGTAGCCGTAGATGAAAAATATGAAGTATCTTTGTTGTCTTTTATTATTTTAGTCTCTTGCTTCGCAAAGACAGAGGACGTAAGTTCGACGTCGGCGAGGCATACGGCAAAACGTCAGTGAAGCCGTATGATAAGTATCTATATATTTTTACACACTTGAACATTATACGCCATTGGTCCTCTCAACTACAATAGGTGCTGGTTCTGGTATAACAATCAGAACCCTGATAAATATCATTAGTGCAAATTGGAAAATTCTTGTTATAGATGGCGCGACCATATAATGCTACCATTGTGGTTTCAAATAAATAGTTTGATACGATAACAATTGTCCCTAGTAAAATACTGAAAACATAGACTGCAATGAGTCCTAAAATAATGAATACAGTAACGCAAAATGTGCCTTGAATTACGACTTCGTGTCTTTCACAAAATGGTTTATTTCTTTCTATTTCCTCTCTTTTTCTTTCTCTTTCTATATTAATTGCTTGATAATGGTTTGGTATTAGAGTAGGATAGATAGAATTATGTGACATAATGGGTTTACACCTTTACACCCGTTCTCATTTCAAAATCAATTTTTCAATTGATTTATAGGTTTATAATGTTCAAGTGTGTAAATCTTCAAGGGTATAAAATATAATGTTATTCTAACTATGCCTTCGAGAAAAACGTGCAAATCTCCCGGAACCCTTGTTTTTATTGATGGTAAGGAATGGTGTGTGGGCGAGAAAATCATATCTAAGAATCCACATTCTCGCCTGAATAAGAAAGGTAAAAAAGATAACAATAAGACTAAACGAGCAAAAAGGAAGGGATCTTAATGGAAAAATACGAATAAAGGAAGGGATCTTAAGGGAAAAATACGAATAAAGGATGGGATCTTAAGGGAAAAATACGAATAAAGGATGGGATCTTAAGGGAGTTAGAAACACTTCGTGTTTCTTGACATGGGTTTCCCTTAAAAAAATTGAAAAGTTTTTATTCGCTTGTTTTAATCGTATCCTAATAACAAGCGAATATGTCTACGTTTTCTACGATCGCCCCCTGGAACGAGCTGCCCCGCGAGGTGAACCTGGTCATCCGGGATTTTCCCGAAGGCCTCGGTCGAGAGGCCCTGAAGGAGACCCTCTTGTCTGCCTACAGCAACGGCAGTCCGAGCGAGTTCAAAGCGGCGACGATTGCGTTTGTGCAAACGTTTAGCACCGTGACCAACCTGGCAGAGGACGACAAGTGCGCGTACGTCAAGGCCACCTTTCGCGACGACATCGACGACGAGACTCTATACTACCACCTCCACTCCTACGCGTTTGGGTGGGCGTTGCCCATCATTCGTACGGAGGATCGGGGCGTGACCTATCGGCTCTTCGCCACGCTCAGCGCGGGCCATCCGTCCGTGCCGTTCCTGAAAGAGGTCTTGCGGGAGCACAAGATGGCGCGTGAATCCGCCAAAGCACGGCTCGAGTCAGCAGAGAAGGAGGTGCGAAAGTTCTTCTTCGAGTGGACGCGGAATAGTAGCCGAGTAGCACCTTAAGTCCTATAGTTCGCGCGTAGTTATAGATTGTGTGTAATAATCCTTTTTTAAACTGAAACAACATAAAAATAACGCCTCATTAACGTTATTCGCATATGCAACAGTCTATTATTGATTATAATGCCACTGAAATGATGGCGAAATTCAATAAACTAAAGGAAGAATATGAGAACAAGGCTATAGAACTGTTCGAGTGTGACGAAGAATATTTGAAAGAGCAGGATTTTAGAAAGACAATAGAGAACTTTAATACGATGGTTACTGCGAAATTAGGTGAACTGAAAACGATTAATGAGAGAGTGACCAAATTGACCAAATATAAGAACAAATTGGAGGAGATTTTTAAAAATATTCGGAAGACGGAAAAGAGCTATATCGACCTCTACAAAGTAAATGTGCTCTGCATTGACGATTTAAGATTAGAAAAGCCTATGTGCTCTATTTCTGAGTTAATGTCGAGCGATTTGGGGATAGACCAGGAAACCGCGATAATTTACCCGACCTTACTGAGAGAACGAATTTTTTCTATAAAGTCTGAATATCTCAAGAGCCTATGTGATGTTTACGAAAAAATCGATGCTAAAGTCGAAAGCGAAACGTTTAGAATGAAAAATATTACCGATTTTCTGGATCTTTATAAAAAAACAATCGATACCTGCGATACCCATAAAAAGACGCTTAGTAAATATTGCTGTACCGTATGTTACGAGAACGAGGTAAAGATGTGCATCCAACCTTGTGGACACACCTTTTGTGTTAGTTGCACCGAAAAATTAACCACCCGTTGTTTTGCGTGTAATGGGGCGGTCACTGCCAAAATCAAAATGTATTTATTAGGAAAAGATGACGATGAAGTTGACGCATCAAACACATTAGCAGACATTGTCCCGGCAAACACTAACCCCTTAGCCGTGCGCACCTTCGTCGGTGGACGATGGGGAACCGGTGCACTTGGTTCATTATTTACACGCTAAGAAAACCATTCAACATCATACGGCTTCACCGACGTCGAACTTACGTCCTCTGTCGTTGAGACTAATTATTATGTTACCTAATTAGCTAATATAATAATAATTTATTCGAGTTCACACGTAGTTGTGCAGTCGTCCAATATTTCAGAAAACTCGGTGCCTAAAAGGGTGTTTTTTTCCAGTAACTTATCGACCAATACGTCCAAGTATTCCCGGTTCTCCGACAACATCTTTTTCGCTCGGAACAGCGCCTCGTCCACGAGCCCAATCGATTCGCGGTCAAACTTCTCTTTAATCTTATCCGAATAAGTATCACCGTTACGCGCCAAAGCCTGGTCCGCATTCTTGTTATAAAACGCATCTAATTCCGTCCCCATACCATAATTACCTATCATACGTTCCGCCAAATTGTTCGCCTGTTTCAAATCTTGGACCGCCCCCACCGAAATAAAATCGTTGCCGTAATACAAGTGTTCGGCCGCCTTACCCCCCATCGCCACCATGAGCTGCTTTTTATAAAAATCTTTCGTGTATAGACCAGCCTCACTAATGTTTTGGCGTTCGTTGAAGAGGGTGTATCCCCCCGCACCATTATAGGTACTCTGTATAGTCACCTTCTTAAGATCAAAATAGTCGTCGAACTGCGCGCATAAAAAGGCGTGTCCAATCTCATGAACCGCGACCCGACGTCTCGCCTCCTCACTACGTCCGTCCACCTTACGAATCAGCCCCACTACCAACTTCTCGAGGGCGTCCAACACATCCTGATTCTGGATGATGATCTCGCCACGTCTGGCTGTGTAAATCGCCGCCTCGTTCAACAAGTTCTTCAACTGTGCCCCCGAAAACCCGGTCGTCAGCTCCGCCACAAAATCCAGGTTCACGTTCTCCGCCAGCTGTTTATTCTTAGCATGAACCCCTAAGATATCGCGGCGTGAAGTCTTGTCGGGCAATGACACCTTGATGATACGGTCGAATCTACCCGGACGTAAGAGCGCTGCATCTAAAATATCCTTACGGTTCGTAGCAGCAATCACCAAAATACCGTCATTGTTCGCGAACCCATCCATCTCTGCCAACAGTTGGTTTAGGGTTTGTTCGCGCTCGTCGTTGGCCATATTGAGACCCACCCCGCGCTGACGGCCGATGGAGTCGAACTCGTCAATGAATATGATACAGGGAGCATTCTTCCGCGCAGCTGTGAACAGATTACGTACCTTGGACGCCCCGACCCCGACAAACACCTCGACAAATTCACTCGCGGTTATCGACAAAAAATTGGCGTCGGTGTCACTCGCAATCGCTTTAGCCAAAAGCGTTTTGCCCGTTCCCGGCGGTCCTTCCAAGAGGATACCGCGAGGTATAGTCGCACCAGCGGCTTCATAGACCGTCGCATTTTTCAGGTAAGAAACGATTTCGGTGCATTCCTCGAAAATCTCGGGGCTACCGGCAAAGCTCTGCAATGTAATATTGGACTTCTTCATCTCCTCCTTATCCCTCTTTAAATCGATATTGAGAGAACCTGGCATACCCTGTCCAAACGGAGAACCTGTATTCGCACCTCCATTCCTGCTCATAAAGAAAATCCCCCGAATAATCGAGAAAAAGATTGAAAGCATAATGAAGGGAAAAATGGTGTTGTTAATGAATAAATAAGAATCGGTAGCTAAGACTTGAATAGGGTTCGGGGGGTCAGTCTTCATCTTGAACACCGGTTCTACCTTGTTCTGTAAAGAGAGGTCGACCAGTTCACCGGTAATATCCGGAACAATATCGGTAATGAAAAAATCGTTGTAGACATCCTCGGTTTCCAATTTGTTCTCGGCAATCACCTCGTCCCGCCGATTCGACAGGAAGATTTTGGATATTTCCTTGTTTTTGATTTTATCGATGAGCTGACTGTAGGGGAGGCGGTCCAGGGCGTTTGGATTGTTGATGACCCGTTTGACGTCGGCGTCTGAGTACATTCGGAGAGTACAGGGTCGGGATGCGTGAGAAAGGGTTCGGATAAATCCATCGGATACCGTAAAAAATATGAACAAAAGAGGGAAAATCATTATAAAACAAATCAGGTAGTGTTTATATATTTTGCGAATCATATTATTTTTGCAACTTCGGAAATGTAACAGCAGTAAATTATTTTGTGAAATAATAAATATAGTTATAGTTTAAACTGAATAATAAAGATAATATTTGTATTATGTCGCAAAAGACGTCGCCGAGAGACCGGCCAATAATTAGATGGATTGAAACAATATTGACTAGATTTATTCGAGTAAAACATAAAGTATTACCAAAAATTTCTCCGCCTTCTCCAAAAAGTGAATACCATTCCATCGTCCCCGAACAAATTATTGATGATGCAATTTGTGACGAAGCAACATTAATGACGATTGGAACGAGTAAGCTAAAACAAAATAGAATAAATTTTAAAGTCTATATGAAATGCTTTGTCCACGAATTACTCACCCCGATCTCCACGATTACGGTTGGACTCCAAGTGCTAGAGGATAGAGTTAAAGACGCCGAGGACCACCAAACCATCCAAGACATCAATAAGAGTGTGGTATTTATTGAAAAAATTCTTACTAAATTTGCCACGGTTCAAGAGGAGAACATTGAATTGAATGCATTCGAACCATTTTCGCTCCAAAAACTCATCGCGAATGTGGAAATATTGCTTTTATACAATTTCAAACAATCCGATGTCGCCCTCACTTATTATATCGACCCATCCGTCGCATTATGGAACTACGGTGATGCACATAATATCAAACACGTCATGATCAATCTATTGAAAAATGCTATCAAATATCGTCGTATGGAACAGGAAAATACCATCACGATTCACATTACAAATTTGCCCGATAATTCCCCTTTTGATGAACAGACTGTGCATATTTCTATCAAAGACCAGAACAACCATTTATTGCCCCATATCAAAGAACATTTATTTGAGACTTTTAATTCCACGAGCGGATCGGGAATGGGGCTGTATATTTGCAAAACCATTGTAGAGCTGCACGGAGGCAAAATCACCCATAACTTCCTCGAACCAATAGGAAACGAATTTGTCATTGAACTAACTCTGACAGTATGCTATGATACCACGCTTCATATTCGTACCCCATCATCCAAAGTACATTCTGTCAAAAACACATCGATCCATTTACCGAAGACTACATACAATGTTCTCGTCGTGGATGACAGTGTGTTGAACCGTAAGATGATGTACAAACTACTCAAAACCATTCCTCTATTCGGTTATATTTACTCGGCAGAAGATGGGGCGGGGGCATTGGAACAAATCCGTAGGTGCACAAGCAGCATCGGCCTTGTGTTGATGGATAAAAATATGCCTGTGACAGACGGCTGGGCCGCAGCGAAAGCTATGCGAGCTATTCCCTATAACAATTTGATATTTGGACTCACTGGGGAAGATTCACCCGAAGACATATGCGGTTTCATCGCCAGTGGCGCTGACTATGTGTTTATCAAACCGATGAACAGCAAAAAAATGGCATTGATAAGTGGGTTTATTGCAAAATGCGGCACGGACTGTCAACCCAATAAAACAATCCGGCTCACGAATGATGAGCTAGAATGGGTATAAGATTGGTTTTTGTGAAAAAGTATAGAGATAGCGACATAATACGTTATAATGTTTGAATCCGCAACCAATATTTATGAAAGTTTATTTGGCACGAATACCTACAAATATAAACAAATAATTAAATGGGGCAGTGTAGCAAAAAATTATGGTAAGAGGTATGAGGACAATGACGAAAGCCCTTTATCAAAAATGTTGGCAAATTTCGATATAAATACTGTCGATAAAGATGGAAAAAATTTGCTGCATCATTTCGCGGATAAAGACAGCAAGCTACTGAAAATATTACTGGACCACGGTATCAATATCAATCAACCAGATAATCTTGGGCAAACCCCCATTTTTTACACGACCCCCTCCTCCTTTGAGTTTTTTATGAATAATGGGGCAGACCTATTATGGCGGAATAAACAAGGACACAGTGTGTTACATAAAATTTCCAATTCTTTTTTCACAGAAGAACCCTCACAATTGATTGAACTTGGAAAAAAGAAGGGAATCAACCTCATTGACTACAGCGAATATCCCCCGGAAGAAATACTACACCGTGCCATTGTTTTCCGAGACAGAGAGAAAATGAAGATGATACTCGAAGAAGATACAAGTTACAGTAACAAGCTCATCGAAAATAAATATTTTCATACGAGACTCTTTGGAATAGAATTATCTCCTTTGTATGTGGCGTGTTATAACACATTGTACGAAGAAGTCGAATTGTTGGTCGAATATGGCGCGGACCCCCGAGAACCCCTATTGTTATGGAGACTGATACCCCTATCTTGCCGAAAACCCTCGGCTTTTATACGAATCATTCAAAGGTTGGTTGACCTAGGTGCAGATATACACGAGAAAACCATCTTACACGAATGTTACCGGTCAGCAGAACTGATGCAGATATTTTTGAAGGCTGGTTGTGATATCCGTAAACGCACCGACCCGGGAAATGAATATTATCATTGGTTTAAAGGACATTGCTTGGCAGACGCTGAACCTCTCCATTATTGCGCATATCTATTCCAAGAGATACGTGTTCTCGAGCTATTGTTCGAATATGGTGCGGACCCGAATGTACAGAATATGTACGGGGTCAGTCCGTTTATGTCGTTATTAAATTCCAGTGGTATAGCGCGCTTTTCTCCAACGGATATTCGTGAGGCAGTACAATTGTTTTTAGACCGCGGGGCCAATATCCATCTTACCGATAACCGGGGAAATACTATATTTCGCTACCTTTATGATAATGACTACCTGAGTAATGACAAAAAAGCTCTAATCGTGCGTATTATTCGTGAAAGGGAAAAATTCTTCGTCTTAGAACCTCGCATCAACGAAATAATCTATAAGCTTCTTGGTAGGTCGGCAAACGTTTGAATCCGATTCAAATGTTCACCGGTGTATATTTATTCGCATTCTTCAGGTTCTACATGTTCTCCATTTTCTCTATAATGATAATTACGATATCTTGTTTTATTTATCACATCATTCACATAAAAGTTATAATTCAAAAATTCTTTGCCTTTGTATGCGAACTGGGAGACTTCCATATAGATGCGATGACGGTGTTTATTCTCTTTGCGTGTCAATGTTACATAAGCAAAGAAATCACGCCGGTTTTCGCTCAAAATTGTTTTTGCCGGTATGGTTTGAAGCTGGGTATAACGTGGGTCGTCCTTGGGGATCTGTATCATAATTTTTCCATTTCGCATTTTCAAAACGAGCCCGGCATACGCGACGATTTCTCGGATAATACCATTGGGTAAATGGGCAAACTTATTGGATAATGTGGTCATCGTTGGAAGGTTTTTACATATTATTATGTTATATTATGTAAAACCCTTCAATTTTTTGGGGTCAATGGGTTCTCTAAGAGCAAAATATTATAGAGTAAATATATAATCCGAATGAACCAACAAAAAACCGTTGTAACTGTAGGGAAGTACAAATTTCAAATTATTGATAACATATTGATGTCAGAAGACACCGGGAACATCTACAATCGAAGTTTCAAAATTGGGGGTGATTATGCCGATTGTGTAAGTGTGTCGATACGTTACACCAAAAATCAACCGGTTCACGCTTACATTCCCCATGCCATGTACGCCCCCGAATGTTCCATGGATGTTCCGCTAGAACGAGACGGCTCGGTGGTTATGATCAAAACATTATTAGCCCATGTTCGTAAGCAATTACCAACAATAGATAAAGTAGAATTTGAAGATAAATCGAATATAGAATGTGCCACCGAAAATGAAATTATCACGAAGGGTTCTCGATTTCGTAAACGAGGAACCAACGTCATTCCGATCCCACTCTACTATTTTTCGATCGCTTTCAATGGACAAACCTGGTATGAAAAACATTTCCATGCTAGACAAAAGGATCCTGTCAAACACAAGGCGTACCGTGAAATGGTTGACCTAGTTTTGAATTCCGCCGATTTCAAGAGTAAAATGTCGTTTGACGAGTTTTTAGAGATCACGGAACTCGCCCAATATGTCGACGAGATCAAGAAATATTACGACGCATCCGATACGTTTGGCGGTTTCTTTCGATCCATACCTGTGTCCGAACGATGCCGACTAGTCCGGGATTGGATTCACCAATTTATGACGTACCATTTCAAAGACGTATTTTCGAATTCTGATTGGATCATAGATATATCCGTAAAACCCGATGCCGCAAAGACCCCCTTACAACTCCAAAGTGCATCCAAAAAAGGTGGGGGTAAACGAAAAACCCGAAAGTATTATTGCCCCCCAGGTAGAATTGTTCTTCGCGCGCCGCACTACAATATGGGCGTTTTGGCAAGTGAATTGTAGACAACTTTATTTGCACGGAGGGAAAGCTGGTAAATAATTTTACGCATTATTATATTAAAAAAAATTACAGGGCACAAACTAGGCTACCTTTTTCCATTTTTTATGCAGCGACCGGATTGCGTGGCTTCGGCGCCGCCCTCTGTCTGAACCCTGAGAAGGATTTGACCGGAACGCGACAAAGCGGGCAAAGGACCGGATGCGAGCTAGAAAGGTTTGTTTTTACCATCAACAGGAAGCAATTTTTCCCAAATTGGTGGTTGCAACCACATGCTACCATTTCTTCTCCTGTATGGTTCTCCAGGCAGATTCCACAGGGCTCTTCGGTCGGCCGTTTCAGTTCCGTAATTTTCAAAACTCGGGGGCGTTTTTCAGTTCGTTTGATCCACCGGGCAATTGCCTCCTCTTTGCTCTCTGCTGCCCTTTGGACACGCTGAGCAGCCCTTTGTCGGGCGGCTTGGCGTTGGCGGGCAAGCGGGAGGGCCGCTTCTAGGAGGGTTTTCACGCGCCCTAGCAGGGCAATAAACTCCCCTATGTGTTCAGGGGTGAAATCTCGGCTGAAAAGGCCGAAGGACCGCTCTAGCATCTGCAGCCAGGAGAAGGCGTACGACATTTTCAGGAGGGTTGGTATCTTTGGTTGGACTTAGATGGTTCCGCAAAAAAATTTTCAATTTTCTACCCATATGATGGAGCTTTATGCAATATAATATTACTTTAAAACGTAATATTATAATTCTACAAAAATTATTATGTAATTATATACTATTCTATCTCTATCTTTAACATAATCTAAACCGCTCTAACTAAGGTGCAGCCCTGTCCGCACGTGCACACGCGGCCATCAAACAAATGGCTATAATCCCCCTCGTCGAATCTGTCGACCGGACCATCGCCCTCGTAGTCCGCCAAATTGTTGGCCAGGCAGCCGCGACGGTGGAGCGAGACCACATACCCGTGACCGTCGCTGAACGTAATCATACTCCGCACCGCCTTGTCGGGCGAAGCCAGAGTGTGTCTCGACTCTACCGCCCCAAAACGGTTACTGCGAGTATAAGTATAGGTTGCGCTATGCGGCGTCTCGGTATAGTGATGCGTAAAGTGCGATTGAACAGGTCCCATCTCTATCCAATAATACAAACAATGTCTTTGTATTATTTTTTTGAAATTTGAATTCAAATTTGAATTGGGCGATTGTTCGCCCGTCTCATATAGTCACGAGTTCAGGTGTAAAATATTTTTCAAGTTGCTTTCATTTTGCGTTTTTTGCTAAGCGTGCGTCTATATTTATTTCTTCGCTTCGTTGTTACCTGGCGCGCCTTTTTCTTCTTACCTCCGCTACTTACTAATCTGAAACGTTGTTCGCCGTCGAACGTATTTATGTTTTTCTTATTTTCAAAATCGGAAAAATACTCCATTGTCCCGTTGTACGTTTGGATTTCTCTTCGGCCCAAAAATTCACCTAAATAATCACCATTTTTATCCGTATATTTTGAACCCGTTTTCAGTTCAAAAGCTGGTAATAACCCCGACATTCTTCACAGCCTATAGTGTAAAATGAGAAAAATAACGTATTACTTATGTATTCTTACACCATCCACAAACTACCTGCCCTACAGACCGGTCGAACCAAACCCACCTGCACCGCGCGCCGTCTCCGAAAGATCGTTCTCCGTGACCGTGATCACGTAAATAGGACACAGTGATGGGTGGCAGATTTGCACCAGACGGGTACCTGACTCCACTGCGTAATGTGCCGCACTCGTCTTCGACGAAGGCATCCACTTGAACGCGCCAATGACCGACCCACGGTAACCAGAGTCAATGATGCCCAGATGGTTTGCCATGATGAGTGGAGTCTTAGAAAGACTCGAACGAGGATATAAGTAATAAGGGCTCGGAAAAATCTGATCGTCCGAATAGAGACAATACACCATCTCTGTCTTGATCTTCATATCGACGAACTTGGCTTCACACGGTCGATCGAAGACCGCATTCTCCGGAACAAAGAGATCAAACCCGGAATCGCAATGGAGATTGTTGGTGAAAGCCGCATTATGCTTGACTATGCTCGACTCGTACAAAAGCGCAATTTCTTCACTGGGGAACGCTACCTTCAAAATCGCAAAATTCTTGGTACCATTTTTACACTTGTCCTTGAGCGTGGCGTAGACGCGCTGGAAAGCATTGTCCGAATCGGCAAACGATGTCATGCTAATATAAATATTTAACTAAAACTATTTATATTATTTTGAAGAGATTCAATTTTTAAGGGGAACCAACGTTGCAGGGAAACCTACGGTTTCCCCTGCGACCCCTTCCCTTAATTGAATACTAATAGTGATAACCTTGTTTCCAAGGTGGTTTCACCCACGGCTTTCAAAATACCTTACAGTTTAAGGGAGGGGTCGCAGGGGAACCGTCGGTTCCCTGCTTCCCTGCTCCGTAGGTTCCCTACTGCATCGGAGCGCCAGTTTGATTGCCTCCTCGAGTCTGCAGCATCTTATTCAGGTTGTCGTCCAATTGCAAAGCGCCCATCGAATTGGTGAGACCCGAGCTCTTGCCCAAAGCAGACGTGTTGCCGCTCGCCTGGGAGAACTTGTCGATCGAAACATCCGCAGTGTTCGGCTTGCAGAACAGACCATTGAACCCGTAAATCTTCGCGCAATCCGAAACCGTGTTTCCGATCAAAAACTTGTTGACCCCCGCGTCCGCATTGGGAGAACCGTCCACATTGCCGTAATTACTAAATCCCTCATAGGGAAACTGTTTGGCAAAAATAGTATCGGCAGAATAGGGCTGTACAACAGTGTTAGAAATCAATAACACAGAGGCAATAACCGAAAAAATTACCACAATCAGTATTATATTCGTAAGGCTAGGTTTCATCGATTTCATCGAGCAAATATACTATATATACGTAAATTATTGTAACCTCACAAAACCATATAAATAATCCAGTCGATACAATACAATTGCAATGAGCCATAATAAACCTGCTTTTAACCCTAATGAACCTCTTTTTAACCATAGTGAAAGCCTCAATCTGAAAAAGATGTTAGACGACAACGACTGGCAAGACAACACCGACAATATCCGGAAGATAAAACATAGCACCAAAATCCGCGATGATGTCCGGCGTATCGAGAACCTGAAAGTAACTTGGAAAGAAACTGATGGGGATTTTCTCGAGGTCTGCAAAGTCGAATGCCCCTTCCTCTACAACCACTATACCGATATTTTCAACAAGGCAGTCAAGAACGAGCTCGATTTGACCATAATGACTAAACTGTTGACAGTTCTCAAGATGATCGAAGACGAAAAGATTGACCAACACAACGGGTCGGTCATGGTGGGCAAAGTGTTGAAGGAGCTCTACATCGACTCGGCGATGAAACGCATGGACAACTTGGATAAACAGTATGCCCAAGAGCAGGTACCTAAAGCAGAACCGAAACAAATCTCATGGCGTGACTACAAGCTTCAAAATGCGTAACCTGTTATTGTAGATGCTGTGAAAATGATATAAAAATATTTCGTTGTATATCTATAATGGCTTCAGACATCGGAGGGTTTTTCAAGTGGCTCAACTCGCCAGCACTTGACGAATGGTTTAACGTAAAACTTACTAAAGATAATAAAGGCGAGATTATCGAGGAGATGATGGTGTCACCCGATTTCATCGACACCGCCAAAGGGTTTATTGAGGACGAGGCAACGATACGTAATAAGTTGGAAACTAAGGTTGGTCAGGTTCTCAAAAAGAAAAATACGGTGGTATCCAAGTGTGAAGATGTGGAAGCTGCTGTATCAGACAACGTGGCAGCTACGACTACCGTGGTCGAATTTCCGGATTTCGATGAAGAAAAAGGTAAGCATGTGGGATGCGGCATTTATTTGAAGCAAGAGGGGCATGTGACCAAAATGACAACACCTAATTTTACAGTATATTATTGAAACCTTAAGATTTATATTGGGCATTTGAACTTGCAATAATCACTTATTTAAATTTATATTAAATTGTTACTATTACAGTTTTATATTAAGGGAGGGGTCGCAGGGGAACCGTAGGTTCCCTGCATTCCAAATTGCATTTTTCACAGTATCGAATCGTTTGGCTCTTATCCGGATCAATATCGATCAAATCTTCCACATAGCTATGATTACAATGTAAGAACAAATAGGCATTTACGTCTTTCAAGATTTTACGGAATGCAACCGACCGCACATAACGCTTGAACTCTCTCGGTTGGTCGTTGTTATTGATTACTATTTTAGAGAGCGGGCACGCATCGAGAGCAATCTTTACACGGATCATCGAGTCAACATCCTCGGTATTGTCGCGGTTCTCAGTAGCGGACATATTTGGCGATTATTGTTACACACAATAAAAAACCCGATCCGTTTTTCAATTTTTCCCGAGTAGTCTCTAACATGGCGAAGTTTCTTCGGTCGCTGCGGAAACAATAACCATCGTGTTACGATTGTTCTGCAACACATAGTAAAGGCGCATAGCGAGCGCTATAATTTCTATCCCCAAATTCAAACTATAATTGAGGATAATCGAGACATTTTGCAGTTGGATGGCGTAAGAAAATGCTAATATCGACCCCATCAACATAAGGACCTTTTCGGGAATATTATAGATATTCGCATTTTTATTTTTATAATTAGCATACAGTTCCGGTATATAACACACAAAATAAAACCCGGTAGCAGCATACATCATGATCTCATTGGCCATGCAAAAATTATTATTATTTATACTATCGTTGTATAGATAATATTACGGTTATTTACGAATCTTTCGCGTCTTTCTTCCGTACTTGCAATATTGACGTTGCGAGAACCCCTTGGGACGGCGACAGTTGATGCTGCGCTTATATTTTATAGACCATTTTTTGAAGGATTTGGGCGGTGACATATGTACACTCTAACTACACTAAATACAGAAAAAATTATTTATTTACAGCTACAAACTAAAAACAACATGTTATCCTTGGCTTACGTATACATCGCCAACAAGCTCTGGTTCTGCTTCTCTTCATTCTTAATGAGGACATCCACGTCCTTGCGCGTCACCGTAAAGGGGAACGATACCTTCAGCTCCATGTCCTTACCAAACAGGCCTGAGTCCGGCTTAACCAGCCGGAACAAGTTGAGCTTGGTGTGGATGATCTCCAAACACCGCTTCAAGTTACGGACCCCTGACTCGTCCTTGGTGAGCGCGCTGTTACCTGCGATGTATTGAATCGTATCGTCCGGAATAATCACCTCGCCCTCCTTAAAGTTCACCTGTTCGCGAATCTTAGGCAACAAATAATCGCGGGCAATGATCACCTTGTCCTTCGCCTCGTACCCCTTGGTCTGAATTCGGTACATCCGATCCTTCAAAATAGGATTGACCTTGCTCTCGTCATTGTAGCTAAAGATAAACAAACACTTGCTCAGATCAAAGTCCACCTCCGAGAAATACTTGTCATGGTATTGGCTGTTTTGCGACGTGTCCGTCAAATGCGTGAGAATACCAATGATTTCCTCACCGCGCGGCGTATCCGACACCTTGTCCAGCTCGTCAAAATAAATCACCGGGTTCATGCACTTGCTGTCAATCAGGATCTGTACAATCTTACCCCACGAACTACCCTCGTATGTATACGAATGTCCTTCCAAGAAGCTACTATCGCCTGCCCCACCCAGGGCAATGAAGGCAAACTCGCGACCCAAAATCTTGCTGATCCCCTCCTTAATAATGGTCGTCTTAGATGTGCCTGGTGGACCATGAATAGCAATTGCCGACCCCATCGCGCCCGGATTGGCGATCCACTGTCCCATGAACTGCATGATTTGCATCTTGGCGTCGTTGAGACCATACGTGCATTCGTCCAGCGTTTTCTTCGCATTTTCCATAAATTCGTTGCACTTCTCGATACCGTCGTCCATGGTGACCGAAAACGATTTATAGGCGCCAAACGGGATACGCATAAACGTGTCGACCCAGTTCTTGATTTTATAGTATTCATTGTCACCCGGTTCCATCATCCGCAACACATTGAGCTTTTGCAGAACAATCGCCTTGAGGTTAGCGGGCATTCTAGAATCCAGGAGTCGGAGTCGGTAGGGCTTTTCGACATTGACATGCTTGTTGATCTCTTTCAAGTCCTTCATCACCTTCAGCTGCTCCTTGTTTGACAGCTTCTTTCTGAAATAGTCAATCTCGTTCGTCCGCTTCTTGTCGTTATGGATCAGCTTATGGTAGGTCTTGGCGTTCTTAGATCGGGCCTTCTTGACCAACTTCTTGATCGATCGGTTGCATTCACTGACCGCGTTGCGCAACACCCTGCTCTTCGGCTTCTTACGGAGTTGTTCGATGAGTTGCTTCTTGGTCTCCACGAGCTCCAAATACTCGTGTTCCACATCCGTGATTTCCTCTTCGCTTTCGTCGTCTTCCGGCTTGGTCTTTGCCGCCTTCTTTGACCGCTTGTCTTTTTTCTCTTTCTTGGTCAGCTTCTTTTTCTCAGACGGTTCGTCGTCAAACACAATCGGTTCCACCTTTTCGTACGTTTCTTTCATGAAAGCGCGCTCGTCATCACTGTCGCATTCGACGTCCTCCTCTTCTTCGATGTAGGCGCACTCATCTTCAGCTGGATCCGCGCCAAAGATGATACTATAAAACCCGCGTTCTTCGTCGGCATTCTCAAAGCCGCGGTCTCCGGGTTCGTATTCTTCTTCGTCGTCCTCTTCGTCTTCATCATCACTTTCTTCATCACGTCTTTTTTTGGCACTCTTTGACTTCTTCTCGCCCTTTTTACTCGATTTAGCCTTCTTTTTAGGTGCGTCGTCTTTCTTGTTCTTGCTACGTAAGTTATATTTGTCTCCTGCCTTCTTTGCAGAAGTCTTACCACTTTCCACCTTTTCATCCATGTATTTAGACGGAAAGATCTTCGAAATAAACTTTTGGAGCTCGTGGCGGTCCATCACCTCTTCCACCACATCCTCTTCACCGTCCTCCTCATATTCGTCTTCGTCGTATTCGTCATCGTCCTCATCTTCGTCCTCTTCGTCAGATGTATTGATCGTCTCGTCGTCCTCATCATCGTCTTCATCCTC
>Ga0114975_10001339_pt1 | contig 17643 bp, 21 predicted proteins | sample S_130626_EF_Meta_FD_87031 | JGI IMG/M metagenome (GOLD analysis project Ga0114975, IMG submission 87031) | Freshwater microbial communities from Lake Simoncouche, Canada to study carbon cycling - S_130626_EF_MetaG | ecosystem: Environmental > Aquatic > Freshwater > Lake | place: Lake...
CACATTCATATTAGAGGCCACCAAAGAAGTCCCTCGGCGCGTGAGCCATCCTCAACGTAAAACCATCGGACTGCGGGTGCCCGAGAACAAAACCTTGCTCGAGCTTTTGGCATTTCACGGCGAACCGCTTCTTGCCACCACATTGATTCCCCCGGGTGAAACTGAACCCTTGAACGATGCACAAGAGATTCGTGATCGCTTCGAGCACGAACTCGCTGCCGTGATTGACGCAGGCGCTTGTCCGCTAGAAGCCACCACGGTGGTCGACCTCACCAGCATGGAAGGTGGCGGGGACCCTACCATCATTCGACAGGGGCGAGGTGCTTTGCGCACCTTAGGCCTAGAGTAGGCCTGTGTTGTTGGTTCAACACGACTAGCGCTATTGGCCTGAAACCGCACCTTCCGTTGCGTCAGCATATGGAACCCCATGTCGACGCAATGCGACAATTCTGTTAATTCATCATTCAAAGTTAAACCCATGAAAGACCGCGTTCTCTCAGGCATGCGCCCCACCGGCGCTTTGCATTTAGGCCACTACCACGGCGCCCTGAAAAACTGGGTGCGTTTGCAGTCTGAGATGGAGTGCTATTACTTCGTCGCAGATTGGCATGCCCTGACCACACACTACGAAAGCCGCGAAGTCATTGAACAAAATGTGTACGAGATGGTGATCGATTGGCTGGCAGTGGGCCTCGATCCGAATAAATGCACAATGTTTTTGCAAAGCCGTATTCCAGAGCATGCTGAGCTTTTCACGCTCCTCGCTATGGGCACCCCACTAGGCTGGTTAGAGCGTGTACCCACCTACAAAGACCAGCAAGAAAAACTCAAAGACAAAGATCTTGCAACCTACGGCTTCTTAGGCTACCCCTTGTTACAGGCCGCCGACATCTTGATTTACAAGGCCAAATATGTGCCGGTGGGCGAAGACCAAGCCAGCCATGTCGAATTAACCCGCGAAGCAGCCAGACGCTTCAACCATCTCTACGGACGTGAGGCCAACGCCCTTGAGAAAGCGCAAGCCAGTTTGGCCAAGCTACCCAAAGACAGCGTCAAGCGGTTTGAAAAATCGCGCAAAACCTACCAAGAAACGGGAGACACCAAAGCGTTAGAAGGCGCTTTGGGCTATTTATCCGGCGCGTCTGAACTCGACGCACTGGACCGCGAGCGGTTAGAGGGTTATTTCAAAGGCACTGGCAAAGTCATCTTGCCCGAGCCGCAAGTCTTGCTCACCGAGGCCAGCAAACTACCTGGCTTAGATGGCGCCAAGATGAGCAAAAGCTACAACAACGCCATTGCTATCCGTGAAGACCGCGCCACGCTGGAGCACAAGGTCAAGCGCATGCCCACCGACCCAGCCCGCGCCAAACGTACAGATGTCGGTAACCCTGAAAACTGCCCCGTTTGGCAATTCCACAAGGTCTACAGCACAGAAGACACCAAAACATGGGTCACACAAGGCTGCAAAACGGCAGGAATAGGCTGTTTAGAGTGCAAACAGCCCATCATTGACGCCATCCTGCGCGAGCAGCAACCGATGTTTGAGCGTGCTGAGAAATACCTAAGCCAGCCCAAACTAGTTCGTGATATTGTCGACGCAGGTACTGAAAAAGCACGCATAACCGCCCGCGCCACCATGGACGATGTTCGGGCAGCAATGGGGCTAAACTACTAAGATACACGAGCAGGAGTAATAAAAATGAGTATGTATATCATCGATGACCACCCCCTAGTCCGTTCCGCAATTGCTATGCTGTTGCGTCGCATGCGTTCATCGACAAAGGTCATCGAACTAGAGAAATTTAGTGAATTGCAAGCTGCCATCATCAAAAATGGCGAACCCACTTTGTTTGTGCTTGATCTGCTGTTGCCAGGCGTCAAAGGCACTAGCGCGGTCTCCGAAGTCAAAAAAATGTATCCCGAAGTGCCTTTGGCAGTTCTATCTTCTATGCCCGCTGGCGAAGCAGAAGAAACTTGTATCGAAGCTGGTGCCGACATCTATATCGAAAAGTCCACTCCTAGCAATGAAATTGGCGAAGCGCTGAAAGGCTTGTTTGCGGCTGAGGCTGGCGACGAAGAAACCATTCCGTTGGGAGACACCAAGCTGTCTAAGCGTCAAAAGCAACTCATCATCATGCTGGACCGTGGTTTAGGTAACCGCGAAATCGCAGAAGAACTGGACATCAGCGAACACACCGTCAAAGTCCACCTATGGCGCCTGTTCCGTCGCCTTGGTGTGAAAAGCCGTACACAAACCTTGCACTTTGCGAGAACCCATGGCTTGCTCTAACTAGCTTTAGCCTCAACACAAAGGCCCCATCAACGGGGCCTTTTTTATTGCAATGGCTCGCGCACCATCAGGTTGAGGCCACTACTACCTAGCTTTACAGGCGTCAGGCTCACGCCCAAATCACCCGGTTGCGCCATGGCTTGGCCACTCTTAGAGATTCGCACTTTCACCGTCACCTCAGTCATGCTCGATAGCTTGGCCGCTGGGTTCATCGATGTGCTGTCGTCTAAAACAAAGTCAAAGGGCAATTTGTCAGCCGTGGTTCTGACAATCGCGAGCGGCATGCGCGAGCCAGATACGGGCGTCGCAAAAACAAACACGGTGTCAGTTGGAGCGACTTTGTTCGCTAGCTCTTTGATGACACTCACTCTGCCCGTAATTCGCGCAGTGCTTGCTTGGCTATTGGAAGCCCCTGCTGGGTTGGCGTTCACCGCAGCGCTATTGCTAGCTGAGGGTTGACTTATTGCATTAGCCAGCGCATTGCTTCTTGGAGGTGCTGCGGGCAAACCCATTTTTTCACGCGCTTGCGCAATCGCTCGGTCTAATTCAGGCGCATCGGGAGAATCTGGCTCGACCACTTCTCTGGCGCGCTCCCAAAAACGTAATGCCGAACGGTAGTTAAGTTCTGTGTAGGACGCACTGCCCGCCAAAAGCAACGCGTTTAGGTGCTGCGGGTCGGCTGTCAAAACGCGTTGGATGATCGCCCAAGGCTGTCCTGCAAAGTTGCCTTGGTTTTTTTGCGCCAACACTTCAGCATGCTCGATCGCCAAGTTGTCGTCTTTGCTCAGCGCCAACGCTTTTCTAAAAGCCTCATCCGCCTCGTCAAAATGTTCGCGCGCTCGTTGCACACGTGCCAGCATGACCCAACCATCGATTTGATTGGGTTCATCTTGCAGGCGACGGGTCAAAGCGGTGGCCATTTCGGTCATTTTTTCAGGCGAAAGGCCAGACCCATGCTCAGCTTCAGCCTGCAAGGCTGCAGGATTTAATGCCAGGGGTTGGCCCATCACGGCGTACATCAACATCGAAGCGACAGGTACCAAAAATACAAAACTCATCACCCAAACCCATGGCGCACGCCAAGCGTGGGACTTGGTTTTTGCAACTTGCAAGCTTGCCTGCACGTCTTCATGCGATGCCTCATGCGCAAAGCCGTCTGCATGTTTGGTTGTGGCGCTGTCGCCTACATCCTCTAGTAACCTTCTGGCCAGCTCTTCTCTAGCGATCTGCAACTCTTCGCTGCTCAAATTACCCAGTACATATTCTTTTTCTAAATCGCGTAAGTGGTCTTTGTAAACCGCTGCATTGGCTTGCACAGGGTCGTCCGCGCGGTCTTGAATTTTTTGCGCATCTTCTGCGCCAACTTGCGAGCCACGCCACAAGCTCACACTGATAACAGCCAAAACCACAGCCACCATCAACAAAGCGCACAAAAGAAAGCTTAAAGCTGGATTCACATCAATCTTTCAACAACTGCTCGACCCGCGCGCGCTCGGCATCACTCAAACCTTGGGGTTGCACAAGCGCGCGGCGTTGACGCAAATACGCCAACAAAAAGATGCCCGCGATCAACAGCACGACAAAAGGACCAAACCAAAGCACCCACGTCAAGGGCTTCACTTCGGGGCGATAGAGTACAAAATCACCATAGCGCGACACTAAAAAATCTTTAATTTCTTGGTCAGATTTATTGGCACGGATCAAGTCACGCACTTCGCGACGTAAATCGTCTGCCAATTCTGCGCGGGATGAAGACAGGGACTCGTTTTGGCAGACCAAGCATCGCAACTCTTGTGAGATGTGCACCAAACGCGATTCCACCACAGGATCTTCCGTCAGCGGCACTGCTTCGCGTGCAAGGGCAAGGCTTAGGCAAAAGCTGATCCAAAAAATACAGAGGTACTTCATGATTTACCCAAACTTTGCACCAGAGGCAAAATTTTCTCAGCCAAGAGTTGCGGGGTGACAGCGCCTACATGTTTGAAGCGGATCACACCTTGTTGATCGATGACATAGGTTTCTGGCACACCGTAGACGCCATATTGAATACCCACGCGACCATCTAAATCCATAACCGATGTGGTGTACGGATTGCCATGGCGCTGCAACCAGACCGCACTGCGTTCACGGGCGACCTGCAATTTGATAGCGTCGCTTTGTTTGGCCGCCGGGTCTTGCGGTTGAATTTCTTTGTAGCTCAGGCCAACAATGGGAATTTGGTGTTTTTCAGCAAATGCCACGAGTACCGGATGTTCTTCACGACAAGCCACGCACCAAGTCGCCCACACATTGAACATCCATACTTTGCCCAACATCTGCTCAGGAGAAAACGTTTTATCGCTCTCTAACGTAACCAAAGAAAAAGCTGGCGCAGGTTTGCCAATCAAGGGTGAGGGTATCTCGCGCGGATCGCGGTTTAATCCAATCGCCAGAAAGATCACTAGGCAAAAGAAAAGCACCAAAGGAATAAACACCTTTTTCATGTGCGGTACCTTCTGTCGAGAGCAGCCAACAGGCCGCCTAGCACCATCAGCAACACCCCGCCCCACAACCAAGGGACGAAAGGTTTGTAATAGACCCGCATACTCCACTCAGTGCGGGCGTCGTCAAGAGGCTCACCAAGCGAGACATACAAGTCACGCATAAACCCAGAGTCAATACCTGCCTCCGTCATAGGCATGGCAGAAGAAAAATAGCGACGCTTCTCTGGTTGCAAAATGTCGATCACTTCACTGCCACGCTTTACTTCAACATCCGCACGTACGGCTTTGTAATTCGGCCCCGTGACTTCGCTAAGCGACTTCAATTGAAAACTGTAAGGGGCAATCGTGACCACGTCGTTCACGTGCATGCGCACATCACGCTCTACTTCATAGGAGTTCACACCCGTGACGCCCATCACCAGCACAGCCATTCCAAAATGTGCAGTGTGCTGCCCCCAGAAAGACAAACCAATGCGACCAGGTTTGCGTAAACGTGTCACCACTTGTAGCAAGGTTCCCAAGCCCACCCAGGCACTCAAGAAGATGCCCAGCATGGCACCAAAGGACCAACCACCTAATACAAACGGCAGACCAACTGCCAACACGACAGCAGCAAGACCTGAGTAACGCAGGGTATGCGCAATCTCAGACAACTTGGCTTCACGCCATCGCGCGATAGAGCCAGGCACCATCAAAAACACAGTGGGCACCAACAGCGGCGCAAACACCGCGTTGAAATAAGGCGGTCCGACTGATAACTTACCCATATTCAAGGCGTCAATGATCAAGGGGTAAATCGTTCCAAGCAGCACGGCGCCCGTTGCGACTACCAGTAACACGCTATTGGCCAGCAAAAACGACTCACGAGAAACCAATTCCATGCGCCCGCCTAAAGTCACGCGCGGTGCGCGCCATGCAAACAAGGAGAGCGATGCACCAACCACCACAGCCAAAAAAATCAATATAAACACGCCACGTTTAGGGTCGGATGCAAACGCATGCACCGATGTCAAAACGCCAGAACGCACCAAGAATGTTCCAAGCAGCGACAAAGAAAATGCGGCAATCGCCAACAACACGGTCCATGCTTTGAAACTGCCACGTTTCTCGGTCACCATCAAAGAGTGGATCAATGCCGTGGCAACTAACCATGGCATCAGCGAGGCGTTTTCAACCGGATCCCAAAACCACCAACCACCCCATCCTAGTTCGTAATAGGCCCACCAAGAACCGAGACCAATGCCAAAGGTCAGAAATGTCCATGCAATCACCGTCCAAGGACGCGACCAACGCGCCCATGCCGCATCTAAGCGACCGCTGAGCAAGGCAGCCACTGCAAACGCAAATGCCACTGACATACCCACATAGCCCATGTAGAGCATGGGTGGGTGGATGACAAGACCAGGGTCTTGCAACAGAGGGTTTAAATCGCGGCCGTCTAATGCGGCAGGTAACAGGCGCTCAAACGGACTCGATGTTGTAAGGATGAAGAGTAAAAAGCCTACGGATATCAACCCCAACACACTCAACACCCGCGCCACCATGTCTAGAGGCAAACTTTTAGAGAACAACGCAACGGCCATCGACCACACCGCCAACAACAACACCCAAAGCAAGAGTGAGCCTTCATGCCCGCCCCATACTGCGGCAAATTGGTAGGGCTTAGGCAATAAGGAATTGGAATGTTGGGCGACATAGGTCACCGAGAAATCATTCGTTAAGAAAGCAGTCGCCAACGCGGCAAACGCGCAGGCTACCAACGCACACTGCAATATCGCCATCGGTCTGGCCAGGGTTTGCAAAGTAACTTGAAGCGTTCTGGAGGGCACAAACGTTCCCGTCAAAGGCAACACGCCTTGAATCAACGCAACGATAGTTGCCAAGATAAGCGCGAAATGACCGAGTTCAGGAATCATGGAGTGCCTAAGGCTTTGTGTTTATGGTTTTAAAGATTGCGCGGCTTTAGCGGCTGCCGCTTGGTCCATTGCATGTTTGGCTTCTGGTGGCATGTAGTTTTCGTCGTGTTTAGCGAGTACTTCACTGGCAACGAAGATGCCGTCTTCGCCCAGCTTGCCTTGTGCAACAACGCCTTTGCCTTCTTTGAACAAGTCAGGCAATAAACCCACGTAAGTCACAGGCATCTCTTGCAAGGTGTCGGTAATAACAAAGCGCACAGCGTTGCCATCACGCACCAAACTGTTTTCTTTCACCATACCACCTGCACGGAAAGTACGGCCTTTGGGCGCTTCACCTTTGCTCACTTGCGTGGGCGTGAAGAAAAACACCAAGTTGCTTTGAAATGCGTTCAATACAAATGCCGCCGCAGCGCATAAGACCAGAACGCCAACAGCAATCCAAATGAATCGACGCGTTCTTGCTTTCATAGATGACCTTCGTGCTCTGCGCGCAATTGGGCTAAGTGCTGATGGTGCGCCGAACGCGCCTGCCACACTTCAATAGCCATACACCCTGAAGTGACACCCATACTGCCCCAAACATAGAGGCCATAGCCACCCATGGCCCAGAACTGAGTCCAACTTTCCCAAATCATGCTGCCTCCTGGACTATCGTTTGCACCCATGCAGTATGTGATTCGCGTTGCAATATGGTTGTACGTACTCGGTACAAAACCAAAGCAATGGTGTAGAGCCAAAAGCACATAGCCATTAACAACATGCCCCACAACATCACTTGCGCCATGCTGGGCGATTTGGTTAATGAAACAGATGCGCCTTGGTGCAAGGTATTCCACCACTTCACCGAGAAATAAATGATGGGCACATTGATGGCGCCAACAATCGCAATCAAAGCCCCTGCCCGATCGCCTCTGCGCTGATCATCAATGGCCGATGTCAAAGCGATATAACCCAAGTAGAGAAAAAACAAGATCAATTCGGACGTCAAACGCGCATCCCACACCCACCAAGTGCCCCACATCGGTTTGCCCCAAAGCGCTCCGGTCCACAAAGATAAAAATGCAAACATCGCGCCGGTTGGGGCTAGGGCACGCGTCATCATCCCGGACAAACGGGTATTGAAAGTCAAACCTAACACGCTCCAAAACGCCATAGCCATATAGATCACCATGGACATCCATGACGCTGGAACGTGTACAAAAATAATGCGGTAACCCTCGCCCTGTTGCGCATCTGCAGGTGCGACCATAAAGCCCAGCCATAAGCCCCATACGCCGAGCGCGACTGCCAATGCAGCACACCATGGCCATAAGCGCCCCGCTAAACCATAAAAGGCTTGCGGTCCAGCGTAATGCAGCCAAAAATTCGCGCGAAACATATTCATAAAACTATCATTCCAGCGCAATGCGCAATGCAAACGCAGATGCCAAAGGGCCAAAGAACAATGCAGGCAAAAGCATCGCCATCAAAATGGACAGATGCGCTTGCACACCCAATCCACTGACTTGCGCCTCCACTGCACCAGCACCAAATACCAACACTGGCACGAACAAAGGCAAAACCAACAAGGACAGCAATACACCGCCGCCACGCACGCCTAAGGTCAAAGCAGCACCAACGCCACCTACCAAAGACAAAATCGGAGTACCCAACAACAGGGCGAAAGTGAGGGTGACTAAGGCCTCGCCCGATAAGTCAAACTGCAATCCCAAAACTGGCGCCAATAATACCAACGGCAAGCCCGAGACCAACCAGTGCGCCAGCATTTTTGCCCCAATCAATAGGGGCATTGCGATCGGTGACAAAGCCATTTGCTCTAAAGTGCCGTCACGAAAATCTGCTTCAAACAAACGCTGCAAAGCAAGCATGGAAGAAAGCAAAGCGCCTACCCATAAAACACCAGGGGCAATATTGCGCAACACATTCAACTCTGGTCCGATTCCTAGTGGAAACAAGGCAGCCACCACCACAAAGAAAAATACGGCGCTCAATCCTTCGCTTTTACGACGCCACGCTAGCAACAAGTCGCGTCGCAACACTGCACAAAATGCCTGCCAAATCATGCGCCCACCAATCGAAGGGGGCGTATATCCACAGCAGGTCCATGCGGCTGCGACAACGCCACTGCTTGATGGCTGGTATAGAGCAACATCCCGCCTTGTTGCACATGGCTCGCAAGTAATACGCACAAACTATCCAAAGACTGCGCATCCAAGGCTACGAATGGTTCATCTAGCACCCACAGTTTGGCGTCAGTGACGGATAAGCGCGCAAGTGCTGTTCGTCGCTTTTGTCCCTGTGACAAAACGCGTAAGGGCAAATGTGCGCGGGTGTTGAGTCCCATTTTTCTTAAGGCATCCATCGCTGTGTCATGGGACAAACTTCGTCCAGCCACTTGTGCGTCAAATAATAAATTCTCGAGCGCCGTTAATTCATCTTTTAAAGATAAGTTGTGACCCATGTAACAAAGCGTTGCTCGAAAAGCTTCCACAGCCTCTGGATGCAGCCTGTTCAAAGCTTTTCCATTCCACAAGACCTCACCGGCATCCGCAGGCGACAAGCCGCAAATGATACGTAACAGCGATGTTTTGCCTACGCCGTTATCACCTTCCACATGCAATGCTTGGCCAGCTTGCAATGAGAAACTGACAGGCGCGAACAAGGGCTTGTGGCCCCGCACGCAAGAGATGTTAGAAACACCGAGCGTCATTGTTAAAAAAAACTGCCAGCATAGGTGATAACTTTTCCACCCGTGCTCATTTTGAAACGCGCGATGCCTGCACTGCGAATGGTGTTGACACCACCGAGGTCCAACACACGCACACCACGCGCTTGTAATTCTTGAATGCCATGCCACAAGATGAGGTTGTGCGCATGTTGGTCACGACCGACATCGCTGGTCCAACCGACTTGGTACGTTGCCGCCTCGCCGTGGATCAGAAATAACATACCGGCCACTCTATCGCGGCCTATATCGGCGCGTATCGTCAATACGTTTTTGCCGGGTTGCTGACGTGACTGTGCATACAAGTCAAAAAACTGCAAAGGCAAACCCAACAAACCGCGTTGTTCACGTTGCTGCATATCAGCGTCTAGCAACCAACGGTATTGACCTGGGTTGGTTCCCACGCGGTGAATTGTGAGAGCAGAATTTTCTGCACCACCCAACCGATGCCGCCAACGCTTGTCCAAGCCAGCGCGCAGTTCTGGCAGCGTCTGAGAGATATCCAACATGACCGTGCTTTGACCCGTCATCACTCTGCGCCATGGCGAGAGACCGAGACCAGCACCGCTTTCTTCAGCAGGTGTAAAGAGCACTACGCGTAATGTATTCAAAGGAATAGATTTTTTGAGAGCACTGTACGTTTGCTCTTTTTCATTGGCTGTCAAAGATACAAGCCACACGGGGCCCAATGAGCACAATGCCATGCTCGCGATTTGTCCAGCGAAGTAACGCACGATAAATTGCGCTAACGCAACAGGCTCACCATCGCGCGTCACCCATCCACGCAACACATGCACGCCCAAGGTTTTCATGCAGGCGCCATAGGCCCAGTCTTGCTGCAAGGCTGCCCCCGCACGCGCATGGTGCATGTCCCAAGTAGCTGCATCTATTGCATCCCATGTGACTTTCATGCGCCTAAAATCTCCAGATGCTCAAAGCTTATCGCCAGCGCAAACAAAACCAAACAGTGATGGGATACCGTCTGGAAGAACCTCACCTGACTTTGTGGGTGGTGTGGTGGGTGTTTGTTTATTTGGGTCTGCCATTGTTGTTGATAGGCAGTGCCATTGATCTGCTGATCCAGTACTTCACTGGATCGTGCACAGGTTTTTGGTGTTGGCTGACCTAATTTAAGAAACACGCGCTGGTTCACTCACTGTTAGGGCCGAATACAAGGTCCCGACAAGAGAACTCGGACAGTTTTACCGCGGTATTGCATATCGTTAAATGCGGTCATCATGACCGTTTCCCGCTCAATTCGAATTTCTGACTCAAACCCTGTTGTCTTATTTTTGCGGTTCACTCCCATGAGTTTTTGAGAGGTAAGATTTTTTCCATCAAATTCTTCCGTCGTCAAACTGCTGGCCTGCACGGTATAAAGATTAGAGCCAACCACCTTCATAAAAAGATTCTTCCCCATAGTTTGGATTTCTACCACCACCTTTTCGGGTTTGAGTTTTCGATCTTCTAGTGCAGGGATAACGCCATCTAACTCGCAATCCATTTTGAAGGTTTGGGCCCAAACGGCTTGGCTTAGAAAAACGCCGAGTAAAACAACTGCAGTGGTTCGCGCGTAGAGGTTCATACAAGTGCTCCTACGTCATTATCGCGACTAATCAACCAGGCAAAGCCACTAAGTCCAAACTTTTAGCCCCAGATGCTTTGAAATACCCCCTCCAAAAACGAAAGAGTTTGTCAACTTGCAGGTTAGGACTATTTTGCAAATAGTGGACTTGCACATCCACGTCTTGAAAGTTGATTTTGGTCTTCTGGGCATAGGTTGTTAGCGTGAATTCCTCAAATGTGGGTGATGCGCGGTACATATTGAGTTGCTTGCTGTTTTGCAGCAAGTCGGACAAAACAATCAAAGTCTTAGGGCCATCCACATGGTGTTTTTGAATGGAGTTCAAACTCACCATTTGCAACATTTCCAAAATCGGAGATTCTTGGGCAGGAGCGATGCTCAAGAGCTGCGTACTCTGCTCAAATATTGGATTCAAAAATCGGTCTTTGTATTGGCGATTGAGTTGCTTGATGTTTTCAGTCAGCTCATTACGCCCTTTGCCATCGCCTGGGTTACACAACTCCACCAGGGGCTTGGTTTGTGCCACAAAGTCATCTCCCAACACAAAGATCGACAGCAAATAGCCGGGGGGTGTTTTGTTCGACACCAAATCGGTGACCAAAAGATCGAACGCTGCTTTTTGCGCCAAATTCAAAGGATCGGTTTTATCGACAAGCAGAATGTTATGTCCCAAAGGCCCATCCACAGGGCACAAAGTTTTAGGATCGGTTGAATTGCGTTTCTGGCTCCACCACCATGCCGTAGCACCCATCACGCAGACCACCAGCAATAAGGCCAAACTACCCCAAAGAATATTGCTACGTTGGCGGCCACGTGCGACTTTACTTTTACGTGCCATCAATCAGCATCCTTTTTATGCAAGACTGGGGTGCGCTTTATGAAGTTGAGTTGCTGCACATGCCTGTCAAACAGGTTATAAATTTTTTCGCGTCGGACCGGCAAGCTGTCCTCTAATAACTTGATGCGCTCTTGCAAATGTCTATGCATTTGCTCGTATTCAGCCATATTCGGTTTTTCTATCGAGATCGCTCTTAGCGCGGGCAAAGTATCGAAGTAAGCGGGACGCAGCGCATCTTTTCGGTGCCTGCTGTTCTCCGCTCGAAATATACGCAAAGTCGCATACAGCGCAACTTCTGACTCGTTAAGTTTTTGCATCCACGATTGGAATATCGCCTTTTTATCTTCCATTTGTTGTCTAAATCGAGATGCAAATTGTTTGGCTCGCAGAATTTCATCATCTAGGGCATCGATGTTTTCTTGCTTCACATCTTCTAATGAAGCGCGTACATCCTCGAATTCTTCTTCGAATTCTTCTGTGGCTTGTTTTTCTCTGCGCGTCACAGCGCCATAGCCTGGATACAAATCATCGACAAACAAACCATCAATCAAAGAAGCCAAACCAAAACCGATAGTGACCAAAAACAATACCCATGCGACCAAATCGTTGAGCCCCAGCGGATTGCTGACTAGCGCAAGCCATGCGTCTTGGGTGGGGTTGGCACTCTCCACCAAAATCGCCGCCCGCAAATGGCCTATGGCCAAGGCCATACAGCCAATAAATCCTAGGGCTGCACCCAATGCCAAAAGACCTAGAGTTTTGATGACAGGTTGGATATGAAACACCCACCGCACCGCTGTTTTACCCAACACAAAAGCGGTGAGCACATTCACACTTGCCAACGTCACGGCATATAAAAATCCACCCAACAACCCAGTGCTTAGCCCTTCAGCAAAAAAGGCCGCATTGAAAACACCTTCAAATGTCACCAAAAGCACCAACAAGGCGTACCGAAAGAAAAGGCCTGTCCCATCTGGATAAATAGCATCTCTCTCTAATCGATGTAGCTCGCGAAATTTTTCAAGCTCCTTAAAGCGACGGTTCGCGATTACACCCAGTTTCTCTAGCCACGCATTTTGCTCATTAAAAATAATCAGTGCTTTGCGTTCAAAGTCTGCTGACAAGATATCTGGTTTTAAGTCGAACTCGTGCACTTGAGAGTCATGAATCACACGTTCCATGCGATCTAGGTCTGCGAGCGTTTGTATTTGAATTTGTTCTCTGACACCCTCGATATAGCGCACAACTTCTTGCTCGGTCGCTGTGATGGCCTTGCTATGAAAAGAAGGCAACCCGAGCTCTCCTAGCTTTCTAGCCTCTTCTAATAATTTAAACCTTTTGGTGATGGCGGTGACTTCAAGCGTGGCATCAGACTTTTTAGTAGAAAACCAGTCCGACAGCTGCTTGAATTTGTTGATTAAATTAGCCAAAAATGTCATGCGCCATATTTAAAGAAGTAATACTGTTAGTCTATACAAACTCGCAAGCCTCGGGCTTTTCATTTTGACCACCTTCAAAATTGTCTGCACTTACCCTTAAATGCTGTCATTTTTTGTCGATACTTGACCCATGCAAGACCATTACAGAACTTTAGGATTACTTTCAGATGCCGATGACGTGGTGATCAAAGCGGCTTTTAAAGCTTTGGCCCAGAAATACCACCCAGACAAATACAAAGGGGATAGCAGCTACGCCCAGAAAATCATGGCAGATATCAATGCTGCGCACGCCGCATTGAGAACCAAAACACTGAGACAAGCTTACGACGCAAAGTTATCAGCGTACATTGCAAAACATACAAAACAACCCGCGCCATCTACTCAACAAGAAATACATAAAGAGCTTATTCACAAAATCAAAAAAAATGCCCTTGATGAGATAGGCGTAATTACACTTTTTGAAAAACTATTCAATTGCAAAGTCAAAGTTCAAACGGGGTGGATTAATTCCTACAGCACCGTGATAGAAAAAAATACAGTCACTATAGATTTTGTTGGGTTAAAGACAAGAATCATTGACCATTTAGAGAATTAATATATGGCGAACACCTATCCCTTTGAACATATTCGGGCCCAACCACAAGAATTTGCGCTATTCAAAAAGGTACTTCCAAGTATCAGTGTGGCGATGCCTGAGTTTTTCCGAACAATGGAGATTGCCAATAAAAGCATCCAACAGAAAAATATGTTCGGCAACCCGCTTGGGATTCGTCAAGACCTTGGTTTCGAAAATGCCTTAAAGGTATTGCTGATTGCTTGCTTTAACGATGGTTTGCTGACGGATCGCGATACGGCAATTAAGGCAATCGATATCTTTCGCTTACTTACCCTCAAATGGTATGCATTCGGTCATAAATTAGACAGCTGTCTTTATTTTGGGTACTTTGCGTATTCTTGCCACGCACATGCTGCGGCCTTGTTTAACGGGCACCTCAAACAAAGTGAATTTTTGGCTGGTGGCGCCAAGGGGCGACTTCATGAACCCGATATTGCCCAGCTACTTGCCCCCACGCACTCCAATGCTTGGTACAAAACGTCAACCGGCTTAGGCGATAAATTACATCCGATCGCCATAGCAGATGCCGACATCACAAAAACAGGACTGCCACGCCCTGGCTACCAAGTGCACTTTAGACATTCCAACCTATTTGATTTACGCGCACCCACTTTCATTGAAACAGACCAAGTAGAAACCCCTTTGATTCGCGACGCCAAAGTGATCGTGTCGTGCCCTACCTGTCATCAAAAATGCCGTGGTAATTTATTCAAACAAATCGAAATAACGTGCCCTGGTTGCAAAACAACTTGGAAACAGTTCACTTCTTAAAAAATCTCTATCGACCCAGAACTCTATGACAAATAAGATTGCAGCGCCACTCTACATTACGATGGATGAACGCGATAACGTGGCCATCGTGGTCAATGATGGAGGCCTACCGGCTGACACGGTGTTTCCCTCAGGATTAAAGCTAGTCGAGAAAATCCCCCAAGCCCATAAGGTGGCTTTGGTCCCTATTGCTAAAGGTGAAGCAGTCAGGCGCTACAACGTCACCATCGGCATGGCATTGAAGGATATTCCAGCTGGCAGCTGGGTACACGAGCGATTGCTTGAAATGCCTGATGCACGTGGACTAGACAATTTACCCATCGCCACCGTCAAACCCGATCCTATGCCTGCGCTTGATGGCTACACCTTTGAAGGCTTTCGCAACGCTGATGGCTCAGTAGGCACCCGTAATATTTTGGCAATCACCACCACGGTGCAATGCGTATCTGGCGTAGTGGAATTCGCAGTCAAGCGCATCAAAGAAGAGTTGCTTTCAAAGTACCCCTATGTAGATGACGTTGTTGGACTGGAACACACCTACGGCTGTGGTGTAGCCATTGATGCGGATGGTGCAGATATACCTATTCGTACCCTACGCAACATCAGTTTGAATCCGAACTTTGGCGGTGAAGTCATGGTGGTGAGCTTGGGGTGTGAAAAATTGCAACCTGAGCGTCTCATGCCGGCGGGCTCTATTCCTATCAACGACCAACGTGGCGAAACGCTTGATGTCGTGTGTTTGCAAGATGACACGCACGTTGGATTCATGGCGATGATTGACGCGATCATAAAAACTGCAGACAAGCATTTGCAAAGGCTTAACCAACGTAGACGTGAAACGGTGCCTGCTAGCGAACTCGTTGTAGGCGTGCAATGCGGGGGAAGCGACGCCTTCTCTGGTGTGACAGCCAATCCAGCCGTTGGGTATTGCACCGACTTGTTGGTACGCGCTGGTGCCACAGTGATGTTTTCAGAAGTTACAGAAGTACGTGACGGCATTGACCAACTCACCTCGCGTGCCACCACACCAGAAGTGGCGCAAGCGATGATTAACGAGATGGCTTGGTACGACGCTTACCTAGCGCGAGGAAATGCAGATCGCAGCGCCAACACAACACCAGGCAACAAAAAAGGCGGCCTATCCAATATTGTTGAGAAGGCCATGGGCTCTATCGTGAAATCTGGCAAATCGCCTATTTCTGGCGTTTTAAAACCAGGCGATAAGCTCAAACAAAAAGGTCTGATCTACGCTGCTACGCCAGCCAGTGACTTCATCTGCGGAACCCTGCAACTCGCTGCAGGCATGAATATGCATGTATTCACCACAGGGCGAGGTACACCTTATGGATTGGCAGAAGTACCCGTCATCAAAGTTGCAACCCGAACTGAATTAGCCAATCGATGGCACGACCTGATGGATATCAACGCTGGCACGATTGCCGATGGCAGCAAAACCATCGAAGAGGTTGGCATGGAAATGTTTCAACTCATGTTAGATGTAGCCAGCGGGCATAAAAAAACTTGGGCTGAGCACTGGAAGTTACATAACGCGTTGGTTTTATTTAACCCTGCACCGGTCACTTAATCACTTATTCATTTCAATCCTACTGAAACCATCATGGTAAAAATTGTTTTATTTGAAAGCGCAAACGACACCACAGGCACCGCCATAGATTGCAAGGCAGGCCAAAGTTTGATGAAGGCCGCAGTCGGTGCCAATATCGAAGGCGTTGCTGCAGACTGCGGCGGCACATTGACTTGCGCCACTTGCCATGTGATGGTGCGCGAACCGTGGTTAAGCCAACTACCCGCGATGACAGACGACGAAGACGGCATGCTCGACTTTGCTGCTTGTGCGCGTCAAGCCAATAGCCGCTTGTCTTGTCAAATTACGCTCACCGAAGCGATGGATGGCATGCAGGTAGATTTACCAGCCAGTCAATATTGATTTATTTGCTAAAAGGCTTTTCCATCACTTGCGCAATAGCGGTTTTGCCTTGCTGCCGCAATTTATCTACTGCACCTTGAAGATCGCGCGGCTCTCGGTTTTGACTGAGCTTGGACTTGCCTTCAAAACGCTCAATCGTAATCTCGATTCCCACAATCGCTTTGAGCATTCCATCGATGTAATCGGGGGCTGAGTCACCCATCTTCCAAGGTTTAGGCTCTTGCGCTTCGTGTGTGCGGGTTAAGCGCGCCACCACACCACGCATAAATTTTTCATCGTCCCGCACAGTCAATCGGCCAAACACGTGCACTACTTCATAATTCCATGTAGGTACTTGGCGGTGGGTTTCGTGTTTGCTGGGATACCAGTTAGGTGAGATATAGGTTTCATCACCGCGAAAAATCACCATCACATCAGCGCCTTGTAGGCATTGTTGCCAAACAGGATTGGCACGGGCAACATGGCCTGACAAAACGCCCAACTTGCCAGCAGATGGATCGAACTCAAATGGAATATGGTTGGCGTCTAGCCCGCCGCCTGCAGATGTCACCAGAATGCCCAAAGGATGGTCACCCATAACGCGGTACAGCACTTGGGGGTCGGTGATGGCGAAATGCGGGGGGATGTACATAGGTTTTAAACTTCCATAGCAGCAAGCCACTTGATGATATGGGATTGTTACTTTTACAAAAGCTAGGTTATGAATCGATACGTCTAGACCATGCTTTTGCGCAATTAACAGATTACGGCAACACCTGTGTCCAACTTTCCAAGTAAGGTCGTAAGCAGCAAATCATCAGCAAAAACACCAGCCATCAACTTCAACTCTTTCGCCTCCACCGCGTCAAGCGCAAGCCGACTTTGGGTCGTCCAAGCTATTGCAGCTGCCATGGACCTTTGCTTGTCAGCCCCAAGCGAATAATGCATTTTTTTAAAAACTTGCTGCCGGTAGTCTTCCCCAGGGGCAATGTTAGGTGCAGACAACAAGATTTCTATTTCATCAGTCAGTGTTCGTTGCGTATAGGCATGCGA
>Ga0114975_10001341_pt1 | contig 17628 bp, 17 predicted proteins | sample S_130626_EF_Meta_FD_87031 | JGI IMG/M metagenome (GOLD analysis project Ga0114975, IMG submission 87031) | Freshwater microbial communities from Lake Simoncouche, Canada to study carbon cycling - S_130626_EF_MetaG | ecosystem: Environmental > Aquatic > Freshwater > Lake | place: Lake...
ACCAGTTATTGAAGTAGTTGAAGAACCAGTTATTGAAGTAGTTGAAGAACCAGTTATTGAAGTAGTTGAAGAACCAGTTATTGAAGTAGTTGAAGAACCAGTTATTGAAGTAGTTGAAGAACCTGTTATTGAAGTAGTTGAAGAACCAGTTGTTGAAGCAGTTGAAGAACCAGTTGTTGAAATAGTTGAAGAACCAGTTCTAGAATAATTAATTTTACATATATAAATTTTTTATACAATATATGTAAAATGGCAAATCAATATTTAAGAGCGTTTGTTATTGGTTCTTCTTTTTTTGTTTTTATTCCATACTTTTTGGCCGTAAGATTTTTATCCGAACAAAAGTGGATAAATTATAGTTATGAAAATTATACTTTGTATGCACCTATAGGAATGGGATTGTATAATGTTTTTTCATTATATATTGCCAATAAAATGAATATTACAAAAAGATATAGTTTATTGTTAATGAGTATGATAGCACCTACTTTAGTTGCAATTGGAACATATATTCTTAAAGCATACAATTACACTACTGTAAATCAATGGTTCAATCATATATGGAAATTATATTTGGTCTATTTTATAGTGTTTAATTTTATTTTATATTATTTAGATAAGTATGTTTAATTTACAAACATTTTATTTTCTATTTTTGCGAGTTTTATTCTTCATTTTTGTTCCACACTTACAATCACGAAATAAGCCTTTTACAAATTTACCAATACTAATCATTTGAACATGGTCTTTATGAATTGTTTTTTTTGCTGTCCCTAAATGCTTACCTTTATGATATTTACTTACTAGTTTAATACCTTTACCATTTTTAATGCTCACTTTACGCACAATTTTTTTACCACCAACCTTGGTAATTTCTGTATTTTCATAGTTAAAATTACTCTTCATAGCTATAAAATAGAGCAATATTTTTTATTTTACCATGTTTGCAAAAAAGATAATAGACATATAACACTATTTTGAATATCTATCTTTATGTTAGCATTCGCTGCAATTGGTTGTCATACATATTATACGATTGTTTAGATTTGTTTATTTTAACAAACAGATTTTATCCAATTTTTTTCAACCACTGCATCAACACTTTCCAAAGCACCTTCTACCCAACCTTGATAACTACTAACTGCCTCACCAACAACTAACATACCATTCATAGGATGTTGTGCTTTATTAATAAATTCTTCGCGCGTTTTAAATCCATGTAAAGGTTCATAATAATGAGTACCAATTGGCCAATAGAAATCTTTTATAGCAAGAATTTTTAAAGAATCCTTTGGTATACCTAAACTTTCTTCAATCAATTTTTCATATAAATTTCTATTTTCAATTGTATTTTTTAAATGTTCTTTCAATAATACTGCATTTTCATTGTCACTATATGCAATCATATAAACACCTTTATATGAATCTATTGGTATAATTTTTTGTAATGGTCCAGGAACAATAGTATAGTCAGATATATATTTTTTCAATAATTCAGAAGATTTTCTGTCAAATTTTGCATATAATCGCAAAAAAGGTTGCCCGTGAATTTGATGATACAAACTATTTGGGTTAGACGCACCAGGAACTAATTTCATTATTCCTGATATTGTGGTTGCTACAATTACTTTACTACTATAATACGCATCTCCTTGTTCCGTTTTTATTTCAAATAAACAGACTTCATTTTCACCTTTATATGCTAGACCACGTCCATTTATTTTTGTAACTTCTACAACATTGTTTGAGTATTTGATATTTTTATATTCAATATTCTCGCACAAATGATGTACTAATTCTTTCCAAGGTATATATAATTTTTGCCATCCTCCTTTGTTATCATCCATGCCATAATTATATAATGTTTCATAAATGTCTGCATTTTCGTAATCAGTATATCCTGAATAAATTGTAAATAATTTATAATTAATTTCACCTAAAATATTTATAGCAAATTCTTTAAAAGTAAATGATTTATATTTTTTTGCATTTATATTATATTGTTTTTTCAAAAAATCTATGATTTTAACAACATCAAATTCTAAATGATGTTGTAACACTTTTGAATAATTCATGATAGAAGTAGTTTTTTTAAATGGCACATGTAATTCTTTCATCAATTTTATTAAAAGTGGGTTCGTATCATTTCTACCAATACCAGCTCCTGTAACTACACTAGTTCCATAAAAATCATAATTATTTGTTCTACCTCCAATCCATATTTTTTTATATTTTTCTAAAACTAAGAACGTTGTAGTAGGCGATAATTTTTTGATTTTATAAGCGGCATATAATCCTGACATTCCTGAACCAATTATGATAACATCATAATATTTATTTTTATTAGACATGTGATATATATTATATTATAATTATAATATAGTTTATATAAAATTATATTTTATATAATAGACATTGATAGTTTGTATAGTTAGTTACAGTTTGAACAATGTAATATCAAATGTTATGCCTTTCAAGTAACCACTAGTATACAAATTTTTTCATTTATTCCTTTTGTCTATTTTTCTAGTTTTATTAAAATTCACAAAACGTTTCCCCTTGCATTTAAATTTTCCACGCGTGAGTCCTTTTCTATTAAAAATTGTTTTCGTGCAAATACCAATTGATCTAGGTTCATTTATCTTTTTAGCATTTACTTTTTTAATACATTTACATAATTTAACTGCTAAAATTTTTTCTCCTTCTTCCTTAATTAATTTTTTTGAGTTAGGTACAGGTATTTTATAATAATTTAATAATTGAATGTAATCATTGTTATTCATATTCGTTTTTGAATTCATTATTTTAATATTTGTATGTTTTACCTAAAATATACAAATATTTTAAAAATATAGGTGAAATTTATAAAATTGTTATAATATAGTTATCCAATATTCAAGATACTAATTAAATGAAGATTGTTGTATTTGATTTAGATGAAACATTAGGATATTTTGTTGAATTTGGTATATTTTGGGATAGCTTATCCTTTTATGCATCAAAGTACTTGAATAAAGAAATAGGACAATATGAATTTAATAACATAATGGATTTATACCCAGAATTTTTACGACCAAATATTTTGAATATACTTAAATATTTAAAAAATAAAAAAATATCCAAAAGTTGTCAAAAATTGATGATATATACAAATAACCAAGGTTCGCGAAAATGGATCAATTATATTATTTCCTATTTTGAAAGCAAACTAGAAGGATATAAATTATTTGATCAAATAATTACAGCATTCAAAATAAATGGAAAACAAATAGAATTTTGCAGAACTACAAACAATAAAACATATAATGATTTTATACGTTGTACAAAACTTCCAATAAATGCTGAAATATGTTATTTAGATGATACATTTTATCCTGAAATGACGCATGATAATATTTATTATATTAATATTAAACCTTATGTACATGATTTAGCTTTTAATGAGATGTATAAACGTTTTTTTGAAAGTAATATAGGTAAAATATTAATAGATAAAAAAACAATGAATCATTTTATAGATTTTGCGAAAAAAAATATAAAATCATCTACTTTTATAGTGGTAAAAAAAAATGAAAATGATTATAAAATAGACACCATTTTAAGCAAGCAAATATTACAACATTTATACGACTTTTTTAATGAAAAAAAATAATAAAAATATTCAAATATTATTTTTATTATTTTAATGTCTTCTAGATTTTCTGGACTTCCTAGATTTTCTGGACTTTCTAGATTTTCTGGATTTCCTAGATTTCCTAGATTTCTTTCCACCGTAACCTCTGTTCATTGCACTATAGTTAATATTAGACGGTGTCTGTTTATAAACAGTTGAAAATCCACTATTACTTGCATTTGGTCTCGTAATATAATTTGCCATAGCGTCTTTGCGATAAAAAGGATTTGTACCTGGTTCTGGTGTGCGAATTTGTTGATTTGGTTGAAAAGAACGTGTCAAATATCTTTGTTGGCCTAGAAAGTTTGACATAAAAATATGATATATATATTTATATTGATAAAAAATATTTTATTAATATGAATTTCTTCTAAATGTAAATTTACGCAAAACATGTATAGCTTGAATTTCAAACATTGTGATAATATATAGGGTTTACATTACCATGAATGTTATGTTCATTAATCGCATTCTTCTTATCGTGATATAAATCTAATGTTCTAGCACTAGGATCCGTCGCATTACTATAAAGAGGCATCCAAAAATATGGTACTATGTTATCACAATATGGATAGTAAGAATCAAACAAATTTTTATAATATAGTTTTTCAGTTTCTATACTGATAGGATATTTATCAATGACATTTTCTTCATAATAATTTTCCAGTTTCAAACTAGTTGATATAAACTCTTGTAAAATAACATACAATGATCGCCCTTTACTACTTACACCATCGCTAAACGCCTCTTTTTTTCTCCATAATATTTCATCTGGTAATATTTGTTTTCCATATACATCCTCAAAATTTGCATATGTAAAACTATTTCTAATCAAAAATTTTTCAATAATTTTATTCTGTTCAAATCGTTCTTTTTGTGGAATAGACAAATAATAATTTACAAAGGTTTTATCCAAAAATGGTGTTCGTGGTTCTAGACCATGTGAAGAAATACATTTATCTGACCTTAAAACATCAAATAAATGAATGTCTTTCAATAGACGTCGTGTTTCACAATCAAATTCAATACAATCCGGGCAATTCTTCATATACAAATACCCGCCACTCAATTCATCAGAACCATCGCCATTAAATATAACCTTTGCGTTACTGTTTTTGGAAATATATTTCCCTAACAAATAATTTCCAATACTAGCTCTAATACTAGTTGTATCGTAGCTTTCAATAGCATAAATAACTTCAGGAATAACATCAAACATTTCTTTTTCTGTTACAATAATTTCTGTATGTTTTGTTCCAAGATAATCTGCAACAATTTTAGCATATTTAACATCTTCAGACCCTTTTAAACCAATACTATAAGTTTCTATTTGCTTATCCAGACCATGTTCCATTTTATAAAAATTATTTACTAAGGCAGTTATTAAACTACTATCTAGTCCTCCTGATAACAAACATGCAATAGGTCGTTCTGTATTTAAAGCCCGTTTTTTAACCGCATCACATAAATATTTAACGATATTTTTCTCATATTTTTCAGTTTCAATTGTAGAATCCATATAGGAATTATAATAGTTTAAATTATATGAAAAAGAAGGTGTAACGTAACGCTGATTTTCTTTTATTGCCTTCCATTTAGAGCATGCCAAACTAGATAATTTATATGTGGAAAAAGTTCCTGGTTCAAAATGTTCAATTGAAAAATTGTTAATACAACCACTTTTTTTATCTATTTTCAAAAATTCATTCAAGCATTTTACTTCAGATGCACAACCAATTGTATAATCACTTTTCAATAAATACAATGGTCTCACACCATATGGATCTCTAGCAAAATAAATAAAATTATCTAAGTTGGTTCCTTGGTTTTTTTCCAATCTTAAATCATATAATACAAAAGAAAATACTCCGTCTAACATTTGTAAAGTTTGTTCCATTCCATATTTTAGATATAAATGAATAATTACCTCACAATCAGAATTAGTGGTAGGTTGCAAATCCATCAATTTATATAGATATTTATAGTTATAAATTTCACCATTGCATATTAATACAATATTATTCATATTAAAAGGTTGATTTGAAATTTCATCAATTCCGTTAATAGCCAATCTATGAAACCCTAAAAAAACATTATGGAAAGAAATAAATTTAGAATCCTCCGGTCCTCTAGAAGCTCCTTTGATAAATTGTTCTTTATAAAATTGTTGATTATTTTTTTCACCATTTAGGATACAAAATATGCCACACATTTTTATTTGTAACTATGTTAGTTATCATGAATTCAAATCTTTATATAATTTAATAAATTAATAAAATAAAAATAATATAATATAGTAAATAAATGAACTATCCTAACACGAATAACATAAATAATGTTAACAATATGAATCAAGAATGTGTTTCAGAAATTCATAATACTACAAATAGAAGAATTTATGATAGAAATATTCCTTCTCAAATGCTTCAACAATATTTAGATGTTAGACCAGTAATGACAAAATATTCTTATTTACCAATAGTAGATCCAAGAAAAGAATTAGATGTCAAAATGAATCAATACCCTACTTTTAATCCACATACTGTATTCAATCCAGGAAACACACAATCGCCATGGTCTGGTTTTGCGTCTAACATTAACACCGAATCTGAATTGAGAAATCAAATATATGCGTTACAAAAATGCAGTCAAGCTGTTTATGTTCCAAGTAGTAATAGCGATTTATATAATTATTCATTTAACCCAAATATGAGTGAAGGTAGTAATTATAATCAACACAACTTATTGTTCAAACAAGATAAATTTGATTGTTTTAATCCTAACCCAAATCCAAATGTAGTTGGTACATACATGTTTTCAAATCCTACACGCGCCCAAATTAAGGATTTAGCATAATTTCACATATTTTTCTTTTCACTCGGGGTAATTATATAGGTATATACTATGAAAGGCGGTCGTTCTATATTAACACAAGAGGATAGAATAAATGATGCTTTAAATGGAAATTATACACCTCTTGTAAATGCTATAATTAGAGAAGATATTAATGAAGTTATGCACGTATTGCAAACTGGTGCAAATGCAAATCAAAGAGATACTAGATACAACTGGTGTCCGCTGAAATGGGCTACATTTATTTATTATTATGGTAGTAATCATGATCCTAATACGTATAGAGAGATAAGACGGTCTTTGAATAATGCAAATCCACCTGGACGTGATTGTTTTGATGAGTACCATATAGAGGAGGACAGTTACAATTTTTCACCAGTTATATTAGATATAGATGAGCAATTAGAAAGAATACGCAGAGAAGATGAAGAAGATGAAGAAGAAAATACATCAAATAGGATAAATATGGCAGGCGGAAGACGTAGAAAAAAGAGTAGAAAAAGTAGAAAAAGTAGAAAACATAAAAAATCATATAAAAAAACAAAAAAATCAACAACTAAAAGGCGTAAATATATCAATAAATAAATGGTAATATTATACAATAATTAATATAAAATATTATATAATGTCAGAAGATTTAATCAATCAAATAACTTTAGATTGTTTAATCAATAAAGAAGTTTATGAAAAAATGCACGAATTTAAAAAACAAAGGATTGTCAATAAAAAGGATAAAAAATTTTATAGAAAAAGAATATTAAACTTAACAAGAGAACTGCTTTTAAAAAAAGACGATGATTATAGTGAAATAAACCCAGATATAAAATATAGTTTTGATAACTATATCAAAACATGTATACATTATTTTAAAATAATAGATAATAATGATATCATACAAGAAGAGTACAAAGATTTTAAGCCAGTTGTTGATATCCATTGTGATGATAATACATATGCGACGATTAATAATAATAATAGTAATTATGATAAAGAAAAAGACAAGTTATTTATGCGTTCAATAAAAATTCCAAATGGTTTAGAAAAATTTGTAAAAATAACAACAACGAAAAAACAAGAAGAAATCATATTACCAAAAATAAAAGAAATAGATCTGCAAGAACCAACTTTAAGAAATAAAGGAATTCAAAAAAAAGAAAATATCACTATAAAATAAGATTAATATGACAAATAAAAAATACAGTAAGAAAAGTAAAACTAGAAATAATAAAACCAATAAAATATACAAAAAAAGACATCAAAAAGGGAGAGGTAACCAACCACATAATCATAAACACACTTTAAAATCAAGATCAATAGAATTGAATAAAGTCAATTGTAGTCCAAAAGATAAAAAAGAAATCAAAAATTACACTTGTTATACAGATACAACATTATTTAAATTAAGAGATAAATGGAATTTGCGACATCCTTATGAAAAAATAAATACAAATGATACAAAAGAAATTCATAAAATATTATCAAATTATTTAAGTGATTTGTGTAACAAAGAATCATGTTGGTTAAAACAAAAACATGAATTTGGTAAACTAGATGAAGATTTTAAAGATTCTTTTGCACCTGAATCTCCATATGAGTGGAAAACAAATCCTAATGAATGGTTGTCTAGTATTGATATCATAAAAGTGATGAAACAATATGAAAAAGCACATAAATGTTTTGATTTTATAGGCCCAACACCAATAGATTTTGATAAAAAGAAATTATATGGTGAATGCGTATGGGAAGAATTATGTAATTTTGATTTGAAACAACAAATTAAAGAAGGTAAAACAAAAATTGGTATAATATTTAATACGGATCCCCACAATAAAAGAGGAAAACATTGGATTTCCATGTTTATTAACATTAAAAAAGGTAAAATCTTCTTCTTTGATAGTGTAGGGGACAGAGCAACAGATGAAATCATGAAATTTGTAGAAAGAATAAAAACACAAGGAAAACAATTAAAACCTAAAATTAATTTTATTTATGATGAAAATCATCCAGTAGAGCATCAATACGGTAACACAGAATGTGGTGTATACAGTATATTTTTTATTATTCACATGTTAGAAGACAAATTGACAGAGCATTATTTAAAAACACATATTTTGAAAGACGAATACATGGAAAAATTTAGAAAAATTTATTTTAATGATCAATTATAAAAATAATTATTTAAAGTTATAAGGGGAACTATTTATATCTTATAACTTTAACAGATGTCAATTAATCAATTTTTAGAAAAAGAAAATGTTGAATTATTATGGGAAGTTTTAATAGATGAACCATTAATAAAACAGTTATGTGATTCGGTAATTAAAATTAAAACAATTTTGCATATTTTTCAAACAAATTTGAATGAATTTTATGAAACAGAGAGAAAGAGTTGCAATAATTTGATGGAATTGAATAAAAAATATATTTTATTAATAATTAATTATGTGATGAAAATAAAGAATACTAATAACGCTCAAGAATTAGCTGGAACGAATCAATACAGAAAAATAAAAATTCACCAAGAAGAGCCTGTTAAACAATCAATCACATTTGAAGAAATTCAAAATGATAGGAAAACACTTTTTGAAAAAGAATTAAATCAAAAACAGGAAGAGTTTACAAATGCTATGTCGTTACCAGTTCCACCTGTACCAAATTTTAGCGATGAATTAGATCAACCGATAAGTGAAATTGAATTAGAAATAAAAAGAATACAAGAACAACGTAATTATGATATTGAAATAATCAATAATACAAATAAAAATAGTAGTTCCTCTGTTGATGAAAATTGGTTAAAACCACAAGAAACTTCTATTAAAAATGAAAAATTAGTGAAACTTAACAGCATTACTGGCTTAAACACTAGCTTAAATAACAATAAACATATCAGTTGGGAAGATGAAAAAATACAATTAGATTATCAACAAGACGAAGAAATAAATAATATTTTTGGTAAATTAAAAAAAATAAATAATACGACAGACAATACTAGACCAAACAATGGTATTCCTAATTATCAATTGCAAATTGATGAGTTAAAAAAAGAAATATCTACATTAAATGAAAAACTAGATATATTTTTACAAAAATATAAATAAAAATAAACAACACACGATAATTTTATATAAAATTGAAATAAAATTTGTATAATACAAAATAATATTATACAAATATTTAATAAATAATTAAATAATATGAAATTTCAAATGTTTTTCATTTTGTTTTTATATATGCTAAATACTTTTGCAGATAAAGCATATAATTTAAGATTAAGGAACACAATTTTACGTATTTATATTTCTGCAGACAGAAAAAAAGTTATCAATGAATATTCTAATAAAATAATAAATAAAACAAAATCAAAGGTAAATAAATGTTACAATAAAATATTATCAAAATATTATGATTTGAATTTATTTTATAATACTTTAACTGATGAAGAAAAAGAAATGATAGAAGCCATTATATCATTATGTTACTAATTGTTTGAATACCTTTTCGTCTTTTTCATTGATTTCCAATGTACCAATCTGCACAGGCATTACCTCAGGATCTTCTAATGCTTGTAAATAACTATTTTTATCATAAATATTTAATTGTTTGGGACTGATTCGTCTATACACATATTCTATTCCATTTAAAGTAATTGGTTTTCCCTCCCATTCTATTTTTTTCTTATTAACTCTTACAGTAATATCACTTTGTTGATTTGCATAATCAGGAACATATGAAAATTTGGTGTTTTTAGGATCACCAAAATTCATACATTTTCCATTTGAATAAATGAAACAATCAAAAGCGGACTCTTTAATAGCATCTGTTAATTGCATACTTAAATTAGCCTTTATTTCAGATATTTCATACAATAATTGATCACTTGTAACTGGAACCTTTGGTTCACCCTTTGATAAATCTTTTCTTTTCAACTCAATTGCATCATCTGATTTTAATTGCTCGGGTGATAATACCATTAAATAGACAAATACTTCAACTGTCTGTAGTGCGCGTGGTAAATTCTTGTGACTACAGATACGCCGTGCACGCCCAATTACTTGTTCCGTTCTAACAGGATGCCAATAAGGTTCCATTATATGTACGTATCGTGTATTTCTAAGATTGATACCCTCTGATCCGGACGATGTAATCATAAGTACTTTAATAATTTCACCCATGTTATTATTGTGTGCTATTTTTTTTAATTCCGCTGACAAATTACTTGGAATATAATCCCATTCGCCGTTATAAATGCGCCGCATTATCTCTTTTTCTTCAACAGTTTCTGTACCGGTATATAAAGCATAGGTTGGTTTCCCCTGATCCGCTTCAGGGATATCAATTTCCCAAATATCGGAAGCATTCTTTTTTATTTTAAATCTAGCAAAACCATTTTTTTCTAATACCAGACTAAAAAGACCAATGCCTTCCAATGTTCTAAATTGACTATAAACTAAATGTAATCCTAAATATTCAGGATCTTTTATGTTATCAAGAATATGTAAAAATTTGGGGCTATAACGCGCCAAAGCCTCTGGTGTTAAATAATCATTTGATTTGTCTTTTATATATTTAATTGCAGCATCAATTCTTTCTTTATAAGTAATACCACCTAATTTATCAAGAACTTGATCTCCTTCTTCTTCACCTTCATTTTCATCATTCACATCTACATTGACTTCTTCTTTACGTGCATCTTTTAATAATTTTGTAATGTCATTATCAGGTTCACCCACGTCACCTACTTCACGAACCTCTTCATCTTTCTTCTTTTTGGTCATGGGAAGCGGTCTATCGTTCATGACAAAATTACAGTATAATCTAGAAAAAATTCTGTAGGTTGACGTGGCTTCTTTGTATAAATCATCTAGTTTTTGCGGTTTTTTAGATGACTTTTCTAATTTTCTCTCTTCTCTTCGCGCAGATTCATAAATTTTAAATTGAAAATCGCTCATTGGTATCTTAACAACATGATAATCAACTCCCAGAGTTTTATTAAATGTTGGCAATAAACTTTCCTGTGCACTTTTAAAATAAGATGATAATCCAATAATACGACGTTTTAAAGCATCAACGTTTTTCAATTTTTTAGTAACACTATCAATATATTGATTTTCAAATAAATCAAAATCATCTGGAAGAGCCTTTTGATTTCTTATTTTGATACCATCTGTTATGACATCAATATCATTTCTTTTTAAAATACTAATGATTTTTCTTTCAAAGTCGTCATCGCTTATAAAATCACTATCAAAAATATTACTACCAGATTCGTCGCGTTTAACATTAGAAACCCCCTTGTATCCAGTTGACTCTTTAATTTTATTTTTAAACCCAAAAGGATTACGTGTGATAGTGAGGATCTTACTAGAAGGTGAATAATCAAGGAAATCTAGTGATTTCTCTCCAAGTAACATTTCTTGAAGTGAATTTCTATCTATTTTTTTGGTTGTTTTGACATTTAAAGGAAAATTCCAGGTTTTGATATATCCTCTTAAAATGTTGAAAAGTATTCCAAATTCATTTGGGTAATTGATAATAGGTGTTCCAGTAAGCAGAACAATACGTGCGTTTTTTGCGCTCATTAAATATTCATACAATTTTACTGCAAGAAATTTTGGCGAATATTCTTTTTCACCTCTTTCGTTTTCTGGAATAACCTTTTCTTTTTTGATTTTATTGACAATTCTACTGATTAAATTGTGAGCTTCATCAATAATAATAACAGAATTATCAAATAGATTTTTTGTGAAATTAGAGGTTAATTCTTGTAATCGTTTTAAACGCAATCCATTGTAATTAATAAACGTATACTTGTTACGAATCATTTCATTCAATTGATCGTCTAATGATTTTTTTTCTATAGATGTCAAGTCTTCATAATTGGATGGTTTTTTAATATTGACAAACCAAGCCCCTTTTTGTTTTATAATATAATCTTGCGATAAATTCAAAACGGCGGATAATGTTGTTAAGGCTTCAGGATTTGATTTCAATGATATGAACTCCCAGTATTGATTTTTCTTATACAAAGAATCACCACAGTGTTTTAACTCCTCCATATAATTGGTTCTTAAAGAGGCGGGTAACATAATAATAATTTTTTTTGTATCCTTCATGCCCTCAGCAATTGCAATACTACTGCAAGTTTTTCCAGTACCTAAACCGAAGTATAATAATAAACCACGATAAGGTGTAAACAGATTCATGTAATCTCTTACAATTTTTTGATGAGTTAAAAGAGAAAAGCCCTTGTCATCTGTATTACTATTGCCAATTGTATCACAGGAAATATTTGCGTTCATATTTTCTAATTCTTTTTTGTATGGTTCAAACAATGAATTGATAAAGTTAACAAAAATCTCACGATTGTTCATGTAATAACTAGAAACATTGATAATAACAGGAGGTTCTTTCTTTGCCAATCTCTGCGACAAAGGCGTATCGCCAATTTCTACGACATTTTCAGGTCCTAACACTGCAATACCTTTTTCTACCTTTTTTGTTGTACGACCTCTCTTGGTTGGTTCTTTTTTTTCAGTCAATGCGACGACCTCTTCTTGTGGAAGTTCTTCTGCGATGATTTCTAATGCTTCTTGTTTGTTTTCAATTTCATTTTTGTCAGCGTTCTCAATTTCTTCATCGCCTTCAATAATAATAAGTGGTCTTTTTGCCACTTTCTTTGCCTTCTTTGCAGGCGGTTGTTCTGGTATTACTACGGGAGGTTGAGGTATTGGTTCAACTTGCTTACTTGCTTCAACTGCTTCCATAATAGGTTTTACTTTGACCTTTGTTTTTTTATTTTCAGCTAATTTCATCAAAAGAACATTGCGATCATAATCTTTGTTTGTTTCATCTATCACAACCATTTTGGTCGCTAACTCAGGCTCCGGCTCAGCCGTTGCTTCACTCACCTCACCTTCTTCCTTTTCAGCTTGGTTTCCTTTTATTTTAGTTGCGTTAGCTTTTGTTTCTCCTTGAATGGCAACTACCACAGGTTGTATTTCATTAATAGTGGGTTTCGCCATTAATTTTTGTTTTAATTTTTCTAAAGGATTCATTTGTTAATGCTTATATAATTCAAATAGAATAAATTTGTGTTTTTAGATTTATTCTTCAATATTATCACCAATTTCACTAATATCAATATTTCCGTTGTTTTCTTCAATAATTTTAATGGCCTCATTACAAGCGATTTGTTCGGCCTTACGCTTTATTTTATGTTGACCTTCTCCCATAAATAAAAATATTTTACTATTTTCAGCAACATAATCATGAATTGATTTGAATGTTTTAAAATAAGAAATATCAACTGAATCATCATGAGTCACACTATGGATTGGTTGTCCAAGACATAAATATACACCCATTTTATATCCAAAATCGGCATCATGTTCAATTTCTAAATAATGCGGAGTAACCTTGAATTCTTTTTGAATCTTCACTTGTAGAATATTTTTATAATTGTCATCGTTGGTAATAAGTGATATCCAGTCAATATGTTTTTCAAAAATATTTTCTACGAATTTTTGCGCCATTTGAAATCCGGGGCCTGTAACAAACATAGATTGAAACCAGCCATCTTGATCGCTGACCTTGATTTTATTAAAGTCTAGAAAAAGAGCACCTAAAAAGGACTCAAAGAGACAACCCAATTTTTTCAAGTTAGTACGAATTTTCTTTTCCTCTGCGTGTTTAGATATGATTAACCATTTGTGCAAACCCATTTCAAGTGCGATTTTACCAATTGCTTCGTTCTTGACGATGGCGATTTTCTTTTCGGTCATAAACCCTTCGTTTTCCTTAGGAAAACGGCGATATAAATAATATTTGGTTACTAATTCCAAAATACCATCGCCTAAAAACTCTAGACGTTCATTGGATTTGCTGCTTAAAGGCATGCAATCAAGTGGTCGGTCTACGATGGTGATATTTTGTGCAATATTTTCAAAATTGGGGCGTTTTGTGTAAGAGCGATGAACAAATGCGCGCTCATAAAGCGCCATATTGTTTACTGTTTGCGGTATTCCGTATTTAGAAAGAATACATTTGACGTCATCTAATGTAATCTTAATATTTAATGGGTTAAATGGATTAAATATTAAGCCTTCTTCGGTTTTGATAATGTCGTCGTCGTGGGCTAATTTTACGTCAGTCATGGTGTTGTATATATTTGGCGAGATCACTTTAAGTGGGTTTTGTTATTTCTTTATTGATTTGCGTCTTTTGGTTTTATTATTACGCCTTATTGTTTTGCGTTTTTTCGTTACCTTTTTTGATTTGGATTTTCGTTTTTTGTTAGTTTTACTTTTTGATTTTGTCTTATTATTACGCTTTATTGTTTTTCTTTTTTTAGTTTTATTTTTTGATCTTCTTCTTTTTTTGCCTCCATTATATACAAAATCATCTTCATCAAAACTCAATGCGGGTATAATTTCATTCAATTTTTCTTCCACGTAGGCCTTATCATTTTCGGGAAATTTTTCCAATACAAATGTTTTTAGATTTTCTTTTATATCGTCTTCACTCATATTCACAAATTTATTGTCGCCTGTATTTTTATGCAAAACATACCAATCTTTAATATACTGATTAATGTAAACATCTTTAACGTATGTTAAAATACCTATCAACGTAGTATACGTATTTATTAAATCTTCATCTTGTCCTTGCATAGAAGTAATTAATGTACACGCTGGTATCAGCATCATCCAAAAACGCTCAATTGCTCCTGCGGCACATGTCAAACCATCTTCTCCTTCATACGCCTCATTACAATCCTTTATGAAATTTTTTATATAATCATTTTTAAATTGATTTGATTGTAGTTTTGCAAATTCTATTGAGTAAAATAATGCTTTTTTATAATTAATTGAAAAATCATTATAATTTAACCCATCCAATCTTTGTGTCATAATATTTTCCATACCACGTATCAAGGTTTGCTTGGTTTCTTCATTTTCATTTAGTTGATTTATGAATTGTAATAAATTTCTTCTGATATAATCTGGATAAACTAAATTCAAAGGAAATTCTATATTTCCTGTTTTTTCTTTCAAAAAAGAAATCAACAAATCATAATTTATTTTACCTGATTCTTCATGAATTTGCCTAGCATTAACTTGAACGATTTCTTCATCGGGATCTTCGTCGGTATCTTCGCCTGTATCATCATCAAGTTGATCACTATAAATACCATAAATAATTGTTCCATTACGTTCCAGCCTCCTTAATAAAATACGCATCTCTTCTGATAGTGGATTACGAGAAATTTCGGTGTCTTCTAAATCTAACTTGTATAAATTTGTCAAATTTCCAAAACTTTCTGGTAGAGATGTAATTCTGCTGTTTCCTAAAAATAAGTTGGATAAATTTGTCAAGTTTCCAAAACTTTCCGGTAAGGTTGTTAGTAGATTTCCATCAATCTCTAAATCAGTTAAATTTGTCAAATTTCCAAAACTTTCTGGTAGAGTTGTAATTCTGTTGTTTGCTAACAATAACTCGGACAAATTTGTCAAATTTCCAAAACTTTCTGGTAGAGTTGTAATTCTGTTGTTTGCTAAATCTAAACCACGCAAATTTGCAAGGTTTCCAAAACTTTCCGGCAAGGTTGTTAGTATATTTCTATGAATATCTAAACCAGTTAAATTTGTCAAATTTCCAAAACTTTCTGGCAAGGTTTCTATTTGATTCTCGCTTAAATCTAAATCATTCAAATCTATCAAATTTCCAAAACTTTCTGGTAGAGTTGTTATTTGATTATCACTTAAATTTAATGCACTTAAACTTGTCAAATTTCCAAAACTTTCTGGCAACGTTGTTATTTGATTATTATATAACTCTAAATCCATTAAATTTACTAGATTTCCAATACTTTCTGGTATAATTGTTATGTTTTTACGAGATAAATTTAATCTATCATTGTTGTTGATATTTCTATCAATAATAGTTTCAAGGTCTTCTTCTACGTTTGAATTTGTAGACATATTATATGTGGATTTAAAATTTTAGAAGAATTTATTGTTTATTGTTTTTTAGAAATGGTTTAAAGATAATATTGTAGTAATATATATGGAGGAAAATGAAGAATGGAAAGAAGTGAATGAATTTGAAAATTATGAAGTGAGTAATTTAGGAAGAATAAAGAATACAAAAACAGGAAGAATATTAAAACCTTGTAAATCAGGTGGATATATTGTTGTAGGATTGAGTAAAACAAAAGTAAAAACTATGCAATTACATAGATTAGTTGCAAAAGCTTTTATACCCAATCCTGAAAATAAACCTCATGTTAATCATATTGATAAAAATCCGTTAAATAATAACGTAACCAATCTTGAATGGAATACAGCATTAGAAAATAATTTACACAAATGCAAAGGATTAACACAAACTACAAATCAGAATAAATGTGTTTATAGAATTGATAAAGATACGAATAAGGTTTTAGAAAAATATAAATCTATTGAATTGGCAGGCATTTGGTTATATGATAATAATTTGGCAAAAAATATTCATTCAGGAAGAACTAATGTAAGTAATATGATAAGAGGAGTATATAAATCATCATTTGGTTATAAATGGGAACTTGAAGAACAATCATCACATGAAAATGAAACATGGAAAGAAATAAAAATACACGATTTTGAATCTGAGAATTACTACATATCTAATTTAGGAAGATTTAAAAACAGCAAAGGAATAATAATGAAAGATTATAAGCCTCATCATAGTGGTTACATTTATGTGCGAGTGAATATAAAAAAATTTGCTATACATCGTTTAGTTGCTTTAATGTTTATTTCTAATCCTGGAAATAAATCATTTGTTAATCATATTGATGGTAATAAAACAAATAATTGTGTTGATAATTTAGAATGGGTAACATCTTCTGAAAATAGTAAACATAATTATACTAATAATATTAAGAAAAAATACACTAGACCAATTATTCAATATGATTTAGAAATGAATGAACTTAATAAATTTAATTCAATAAAAGAAGCAGGAGATTTTTTGAATATTTGCGCAAGTGGTATTAAAGCTGTTTTGTATAATAAACAAAAAACATCTAAAAATTTTATTTTCAAATATTTAGATGAATAAAT
>Ga0114975_10001342_pt1 | contig 17615 bp, 13 predicted proteins | sample S_130626_EF_Meta_FD_87031 | JGI IMG/M metagenome (GOLD analysis project Ga0114975, IMG submission 87031) | Freshwater microbial communities from Lake Simoncouche, Canada to study carbon cycling - S_130626_EF_MetaG | ecosystem: Environmental > Aquatic > Freshwater > Lake | place: Lake...
ATCAAAGAATTATAACGCTATTGATTATTTAAAAAAAGCCCCCCTTCTTATTAATTATAGAAGTCTATCAGCAAATACAAATGAAAAGGCAATAGAATTATTAAGAAAGAGAATAGAAGAATACCCAAATAGCATAGATTGGGATGAATTATCAAAAAATCAAAGCGCTATGCAATTAATAGAGGAGCAATTATTAAAAGATAAATCATTAAGTATACATAGACAGAGAATAAGATGGGATGCGTTCCTTTGCAATCCAAACCCAAAAACTATCACAATATTAAAAAAGAGAATAGAAGAAGACCCATCTTATTATTTTTCTATACCATGGAGTTCTTTATCAAGTAATACATCTGACGAAGCAATTCAGTATTTGAAAGAAAATTATGACAATATAGATTGGAAAATCTTATCAGATAATACAAACACTAAAGCTATTAAATTATTAGATGAGATGGAGATAAGAAATCCAGAAGATTTAGATTGGAAACATTTAGATTGGAATAGTATATTCGCTAATAAGAGTGCTGAAAATATTATAGTAAATAGAGTATTTAAAAATCCACGTCGTCATTATGAAATAAATTGGGCTACTTTGGCGCGTAATACAAATAAGAGAGTAATAAAAATATTAGAATGGAAATTAGGTTGGGACGACCCTGATAATATATCGTGGTTTGAATTATCCGCAAATCCTAGTGCTATTCAAATACTACTAGACAATCCAGATAAGATTGTGTGGTCTAGATTCTCTCATAATACAAAAATAAATGACCCGAGAGCAATAAAATTATTGAAAAAAAAAATAGAAGAAGAGAAGGGTGTGGTAAAAGTATCCGGTGGAAATAATTTAGATTGGAGTATTTTGTCTGCGAACCCTTCTATATTCGAGTTAAGTTAATAATGAAAAGGACGAGGGGTTATTATATATTTTACATACTGGAAATAAATCTTTTATATCCTTTTAATATTTTTAATACATCTTCTTTTTTGTCAGTAAATTCAAAAGGAAACTCTCGTAAGTTCATAATTTTATTATCTCGTCGGTATGGAAAAAATCTGCTACCAATTAACTTTCCTTCTTTTAATTTATTATTTAAAATATCTAAAATAGTAAGTGTAAATCTATCTAAAACACGTACATTAAAATATGGCAATGATAACACCTTTTTTTGAATTACCCGAAAAATTATATCTCCTAATTTAACATTTAGATATACTTGTATAATCCCTTTAATATCTTTCTCTTCATTATCCTTCATTATTTCATAATCTAAAACGAGACGATTATCATATTTGATACAATCATCATCCAACAATGCTCTAATTTCTGTAGATGAATTGTAGGTTGGTGTTTTGGTAAAGTGTTTAATTTTATTACATATCTCATTTAAGTTTGCGTCTGTTAATTCTGCTCTATTAAAAAAATTAATAGGTTTATCGCAATTATCAATACATGCTAATATATAATTATACATATTCACTGTATCAAAGCGGTAATGAAACACTTTTTTACCATCATTATAAAAAATGTCGGATAAGTATTCAAGTCTTTTAGGGCTCATATCGCTAAATGCTTCTTGTGAATACGGGTCTATTACATTATCGCTTTTAATCGGGCTTGTTGTGTCACTTTTTTTCGCTATATCTTTTTTTTCATATTCTTTTAACAATTTTTCATATTCTATTATTTTTTTGTCATAATCTAGTAAATCCTTATCATTTTGTTTTATTTTATCTAATGGATATTCTATGGAAAAGAAGACTCTTTGTTCTTCCCTTTCTTTTGATGTAGTCACAATAAGAGGATCATTTAAATTTTTCAAACGAGCTTTATACATTATCAAATCTCTTGTCAATTGTGGTCGTATTGGTATTGGAGGTGATTCGCTGCTTTTATTTTTATACGGATCTTTGATCTTTTTATAGGCATCGCTTTTTTTACTATCCTTATATAATTTTAAAATGCTATTGTAAATTGATAGTAGGGTTTCAAAAATATTAGTTACAGGGTCTTTTAAATGCGTCTTTATTGTATCATAGGTACCCTTATATTTTGTTGGAACTTGTTCATTTTTCATTAATTCAGTTAGTAGTATAATTCTTGTTAATTCTTTCCTATGAATATGTATAGATGTTTTTACGTTTACGAAATAATGTATTGGAATATTATAAAATATAGCTTTATAATATTCCAAGACTTTCATATTAAAATTAGCTTCGTCTTCACTTTTTGAATCTTTCATATATTGTATTTTCTCGATATCAATACATAATTTCATTACTAAACTGTGAATAGATAAATCGTTTTTGCTCATATCTAACAAATAATTTCTCAAAAATTTTCGTAAGTAAAGATATTTAACATCTCTAGAATCTTTGAAACCTGTTTCTTCAAAATCTCTAGATAGTAAATCATCATTATATACGCAATCTGAAATTTTATAAACCACCAGATCTAAATATATCTTTATATCTTTTTGAAATGCCGGGTCATATTTTATTTTTGAATTAACAAAATAGACTATAAAAAGGTAGTCATAATATATATCCTTTTTATCATCCTTATCATCTAAAATTACGCGCGCATGTTCATCAGGTAAACTATCCCTTATTTTCTTACATTCTTCAACAGACAATTCCTTCTTTGTTTTACTTTTTAAAATATTGCTAACCAATTCATCAATAATTTTTATATACAACTTAACATACTTACCATCTTGGCTTAAAGATATACTAATATGTTCTTTTGTATATGGATCAACTTTGGGATTCTGTTTCCATTCATTCGCATAAAAGAAGATCTCATTTAGTTTAATCTCATCTACGGGTTTTGGTATTGGTAATTTTTCAATATGCTCAAAATTTGCTACACACCATTTATATAATGTTGGATATGATGAATCTCTATTTATATATAAGTGCAATCCAGAGGTGTATTGTAAAGGGTTTTCAATATATGGTTCTCCGTCAATTATTTTAACGACAACTGTTTTTAACCATTTGTCTATGCGCAATTTATTATTATCTGACAATCCATCTAATATCGCGAACTGTTCTGTTTCATTTAAAGATAAATAATTAATATATTTTCCTTTTGTCATAATTGGTTTACCTTTATTTGATGCCATATTCAATCTATTTAAATAGAATTATATTAAAAATAAAAAATATTGTTAATTATAAAGATATACGAATGAATATTTATGTCAAATACCTTATAATTACTGTCGTCCTTATGGTTTTAGATGTCGCGTGGATCGCATTAAATCTTTCAGCATATTCTTCGGTGATAAAAAAAGTTCAAAAGTCACCTGTGAGTCTGCGTTACGAACACGCCTTCATCGCCTATATCATAATCTTATTCTCTGTACTATATGTCGCGATACCATTCACAATACAAAATATCAAGAAGGGCGAAGCTATTAGTGTAGAGAACAAATTATTAAAATCCCTTATGTATGGAGGTGCTGTAGGGTTTTCAATCTATGGTATCTATAACTTCACATCACTTGCGATTTACAAGGACTTAGACAGTTCAATCGGTATTATGGATACATTATGGGGAACCGTGTTATATACCTTGACTACCTTTGTGTTTTTATTACTACCGGGTTGAATATAGGATATTGTTTTCAAGATCTTTGAAGGTGCAACCGGATTGAAGTAATTTACAGTGTTCTTCTGATAACTGGTCGAGTAATTCTGCGATTTGTGTATAGAATCCTATCTTACAAGGGAGTAAATATTTACGCAAACTCTTTGCGTGTTCTACAGAGGTTATTGAGGGTATCCTAGCAAGATCGGTATCGTCGTAATTATCAAAAATATTACAGGCGTCTTCTACGAGTTCCTTCAATGACGAGTATTCGTTTTTTTTATAATTTAATAGGATATTGTCTCCTAGTTTAATAGTTATCTTCTTTAATCGCTTTATAATCTCGATGTCTTTACTATTCGTCAGCATCGTATCAGGTGTATAGGTAAGTAATGTTTCAAGAGGGATGTAATCACGTTCTGTGTCTCGTGTGTGTAGTATATTATTGGCATTATGGACGCATTCTTTCGCAAAGTGTCCGTCTGTTTTACCGCAAATAAAGCAACGGTCATTTATGCTATTACTTATCTTTACAAGTTGTTTTTTCGTTTCCGCGTCTAGGACAACAGACGAAGAAGAGCCACCGCGAACATTATCAATACCATACTTATCCATATATTTATATGTATATTTCTCTTCGTCGTAATCATCACAATTAGGGATTAGTTCAAGTATTTTTATGGGTTTATGAAGTCTCGTCCATTCCACGCCATTGCTTGTAAAGTGGTTATCAAATCTAAAATGCGGATTCGTCGTTTTACCAACATAGTATTTATCATTTTGTAATTGTAGAACATAGATATATAGCATTAGGTTTTGCTTTACATAGCATAGTTGATTATCAGTTTATATAAGAAATAACAAAAATAATAATAATTTAGCGTCTTCGCCGAGATACCGCCTTGCTAACAGCGGTTGCTGTGGTGCCTGTTCTAAAAAACAAATAATACAAGCAATAGAAGAATACCAATACTAATATTACAATAAATAATATATACACAAGCATACCCGTAATACCGGCGGTTCTACTAACCTGACAATAAAGGGTATCGTCAGTTAATGGGCATTTTTCCACGTTATTTGAGCCGGAATTACTCATTACGGCGGCGGAACCTCCAGAAACCAAAGCACCTGTTGCTGCTCCAGCGATAGCGCCTGTTGCGGTTCCAGATCCTGAATTCTGTGCGTCAGCGGTGTCTTGTTTGTTTGTGCTTGCACCGCTTTTGCCTCCTACTTTAAAATCTTCAAAAAATAGACTCATTTTATATTCTACTATATAATAAATATAATTATATTATTTGCTCGTAGAAGGAAATAGAAATAGGAACGTAAAGAAATAGAGAACCGCAAAGATTATGAAAATAGGTAAGTTAAACGGGATTGCGTCCTTGTTTTTTCTTCTTGAAGAACCACCTCGTCCACCGCCACCTCCTTTAAATGGTTCAATGAAAAGGCTTTTTAACAAGGAGAAGTCCTCCTGAGCATTTATAAGCATTTGCGATAATATATTTCTATTATATTAGTAGAATTAATATATATGATGAATGTATTGGAAACATGTATAATAGTATTTACAATCATACTATCAACGATCATCATTTTATGGTATATACATACTATGAATGACCATGCTGGCGGTAGTGTTGCTACAATGTTAAACATTAATTACAACAAACAAAAGACAGATGGATCGGGGTCGTGTTCGACAACATGTGATTCGATTGATCCGGTGAGCGATCCGCGATACAACATGCAACAGATCATAAAGCAATCGATATTATTAGAGGAACATCTTACGAACAAGAACAAGAGGTGTAGGGATTGTATAACAAAGCATTTTCTTCATATTATAGGATTGGCGGAAGAGGCACAGATGTTGGCAACCAACAAGATAGATAAGTATCCGCTTATAAACGAATCCGTCATATTATACAATGAACTTTTCAAAATATGGATAAAAAATAAGAATTTAAATGGGAAGGACGAAACCTATGTATTGTATTGCACCGATAAATTAAGAGACCACCGCAAACAACTTATCGTAATCTACTTTTTCAATGAAAAATATAATATTACGGATGCGAAGGATAAGCACGGAGATAGTGCTTCGCATACAATGTACTAGATAAAAGGGATTGTGTTTGTGCGAACAGCCAAATCAACAACATCTTTAATATCAAGGTAGGTCTGTTTGTGTGCTTCGTAATGTTCAGGGTGTATTTCGGACACTAAGTCGATGTTTGGGTACGCGAACGGAAATGTAGTTGCGAAAGAGTTTATAGACGAATACAAAGCGACGTCTGCGACAACTTGGAATTCGCATGTAGTGAAGTCAAATTTATTATTTTTAAAATATTTACCAACTAATATCTCTGCCCCTTTGCGGGATATGATATACATACCGGTAGAAGGTAATAGGTACTGCCATTTAATAAAACGGACATTGTGTGAGATGGAAATGTCATATAATGCTTTCACAGTGGGACCATATAAGATAAGCAATTGAACCAACTGTGCCTCTTTAGGCAACGCGTGAATAAGTTCGTCATAATTGATATCAAATGGAATGACGATATCGTCTTCCATCACAACAAACCAATCGTTGTTTGCGTCTTTCAGTCCCTCGATCATCGCTTTAATATGGCTGGATATACAAGCGTATTCATATTCGCACCGAACACAACCAGGATGCTTACATGTTAACGGACGCTTATCTTCTAGAACCTCGTCAAAATCGCTAGGGGTGATTGCGGATACCCTTGTGTTATCAAGGGAATTCTTTTTAAATTGCTCTTCCATAAATGCGCGCCGATCCAGCGACCTATCAATGTTTATCCAGTAATGTTTCATTTTATTATTTCTTATTCTTATATATTAAATCGTACTTATATAATATATCATATATCTTGGTGTGTGATACCTATATTATTATTTTTGTTATTATAAGTTAAATGAAGTTAGAACTTAAAAAGTTTGACCCCGCGAAAATAAAGAGTGATTCGGTGGTTGTGTTTATCGGTAAGCGTAATACAGGGAAAAGTTATTGTATGAAAGATATATTAAGTTATAATAAGGATATACCCGTCGGTGTTGTAGTTTCGCAAACGGAGCGGGCAAATGGATACTTTGAGAAGTTTATCCCGAAAATGTTGATATATGACGAGCTAGAAGAGAAATTAATTAGCAAGTTCTTAACAAGACAGATCAGTATCACGAATGAGCGGAAGAGGGATATGGCGAAGCACGGGAACTCGTCCATAGACCCTCGCGCCTTCCTGATATTAGACGACTGTATGTATAACAAGTCGGCGATGACGGACAAAAACATTCGGTGTATTTTTATGAACGGGAGGCATTATAAGATATTCCTTTTAATCACGATGCAGCATGGGTTAGGATTACCACCCGACCTGCGTTCCAACATTGACTATGTTTTTATTTTTCGTAATAATATTGTAAAGGAGCGAGAAAAGATTTACAATCATTACGCGGGTATGTTTCCAACATTTGACGTATTTAATTAGGTGATGAATCAATGCACCGAGAACTTCGAGTGTCTTGTGATTGACAACAAGGTTCAATCTAACAATATTTCGGATATCGTATTCTGGTATAAGGCACATGATGTAAATTACAAGATGTGTTCGCAAGACCTCTGGGAGATGCAATCTTTACAAGACCAAAGAGATTTAATGGGGCTTATGAATGAAGAAGGAGATGATCCAGAGGAGTATGACCCTGGTGTCTTTGTAAAAAATAAGAATTCGAAGCGAATTAAGGTGAAGAAGAATGCGTCTTATTAGAAAAAACTTGGCTTTTTGCTTTTAGCGGTATCTTGAATATGTATCTGTTTTATTTGGCTTATATCAGTTGTATTACTTATTACACTGGTACGGCTTGTAACACTCATTGTATCGTCGTCGAAGTTATCATATTTCTTTTTACGCCCCCCCTCGTTATCAAACGTTTTATACTCCATTTTATTTTGCGATAATGAACTATATTCGTCTTTGATATTACTCCATTCTTTGTGAATAGAATTCGCAAGGACCGTGTCATCTTCTTTGTCTTGCGTGGTATTCGCAAAGGATATTTCTTGCGAATCGTCAGCTTCTCGTGTCTCGTTCTTGTAATCATGGCTATTTTTTGTATCTACTATATTATTTATTTTAATATCGTCGTTCTGTGTCGCAACACAAATTGTTTCGCTTTCCTTTGCGTCTGTTTCATCTGCTTTGTTCATGATGTGTCCTGTATCCTTTTCATCGTTATCATCTTCTTCATCTTCTTTGTCATCTTCTTCGTCATCTTCTTCGTCATCTTCTTCATCATCTTCTTCATCTTCTTCTTCTTTTTCATCTTCATCGTTTTCTTCTTTGTTGTCTTCGTCGTCTTCGTCGTCTTCTTCATCTTCGTCGTCGTCTTCTTCATCTTCGTCGTCGTCTTCTTCATCGTCTTCTTCGTTTTCAGAATCTTTAGTGATAGTAGTTTTCTTCTTTTTTTTGGAGATTTCAACATCTACACTTTGCGCATCTGTATCTCTGTATTGATGAACATTGTCACTTAGGTTATCTTCAATTTGTTTAAAGATTTCATCGAACGGTATAAAGTCACGAAATGTTTTCTTTACAATCGCTCTGATGTTTTCTTCAATAATATTGAGATTATTTTGATATTCAGCGTCTTTTATGTTATTACGATTATACAAGTATGCGTTCTTCCAAGAGAACCCCGCAGCGTTTATATAACATTTATGAACGAAATCTTCAGCATTTGGTATTTTTATTTTAATATTATCAAATTGCTCGCGATATTCATATATTTTTATTTTTATAGTTGTAATAATAATAATTTTAATCAGATTCGCTAAGTATTTACACTTGGTATATTTAACGATCTTCTTGTATTCGTCGCTCACGATATTATTGTTCCATTTGCGTATACTATAGAGTTCATTTTGAAATCCTTTAAGCCCTTTTTTTTCTTCCATTATTTCGGTGTAGATCGCATATATCCGCTTTGATATTGCTACACTGAGAATATCCTGTATATGTTCAATATACTCGTCACGTGTATCAATTAAACCTTCCATATATTTAAGTAATTTATAATATCCTTTATATACTCAAAATACATTTGTTATATTTTTCAATTGATATAATAAAAAATGATCTGTTGTTAAAATAATAACGAGCAGAGACAAACGATACGAAGAAGCGAAACTGTGAAAGCGAAAGACGAAGTTGTGATTGAAGAAGTGATACGCGGACGAGACGATGGAAAAGATTATTGAGAAAACGTCAAAGTTTATTCTGTGTGTTCTTATGACACAGATGGGAAAGACATACACTGCGATTACAAAGATAAAAACATTGATTGAAGAAGATGACGAATTTGGACGTAGCATTCACGTCGTATTCACTATGAATACGTTGTTGAATAATAAGCAGTTCGCCAAGCGTCTTGAAGAGATTGAAAAAACATACGGGGAGGGTTCTATTTGCGTCTTTTCATCCAAGTATGATGGAAAATATAAGCACGTGAAGAATAGAGATGAATTACAAGGGGTTTGTGCGAATAAGGCGACTTGCCCTCGCGTGGTTGTGATGTGTAGCAATAAAAAAAGGTATAAGGACGGAGTTGACTTTATCAAAGTGCTTGACAAAAATAACATTAGTGGCATCGTTAGGGTGTTCGCTTATTATGACGAATTACACAAGTATATCAACCCTACGCTGCGTAATGAGATAGAGGATATTCATAATCTCGAAATAATAAAGGGTATAACGGCATTAACTGCGTCACCAGATAAAATATTTGAAGACGTCGGGTTCTGGTCCAATATTGAACTTATTCAGTTGGACGATTTCTCTGACGAAAATTATTTAGGATATAAAAATATGGTATTTAATTGTGTAGACGATTTCTTCGCCAACCCTTATGTTCGCCCTAGTGCGTTTGATTTTGAAGAAAAGGATAAACAGACGTTGGGTTTTATAAATAGCGTTTTGACAAAGTATCCAGAAATACTAGGTAATGGAACGAGGTCATTTATTCCCGCACATATTCGTCAAGTTGGGCATAATGCAGTGAGGGATCTTGTATTTAAAATAAAAAAGAACGCGGTCGTAGTTGTATTGAATGGGGTTGAAAAGACACTTCAATACAAGGATAGTTTTGGGAATACGAAGACGTTGCCATTAACCTCTTCTGATGAAGAGGCGTGTGAAACAATTTCTAGACTTGTTTTACATCACAACCTACAAGATCGCCCGATTGTAATTACGGGTTTGTTATGTGTCGGTATGGGTCAAACGTTAGCGCATAAAACGTTGGGTTCCTTTACATCTGCTATATTTGGTCATATGGATCTTACGAACGATGATATCTATCAGTTATTCGGGAGAATAACGGGTAGGATGAAAAATTGGGGAAGTAAATACATACAGACGCAAGTATATTGCCCTACGACGATAATGCACCGTTGTATTGTGATGGAAGAATGTGCAAGGAACATGGCAAGCAACCATAACGGAGAAGTGGTATCGCAAGAAATATACAGGGAACCAATGAGTGAATTAGGAGAGATTGGTAAATCCGCGATTGATAATATCCGTGCTCAAAAGAAGAGCAAGGTAAAAGTAGTGTCGGATGACACTGACAAGGACAGTGCTGTATTTGACACTCAGGAAGAAGCGATAGATTATGGAAAAACGATTGGTTGTAAATTTTCACGAAGAGGAGGTAACAAAGCTCCTGCTACACTTATGAAAGACGGGAGGAATCCAACACGCGAGCAACTATTAAAGCGTATGTATGGTATTGATGAAAAGAATCGCGGTAGAATGATCCCTATAGATAATGATAAATGGTGTGTGTATTGGAGACCCTCATTGATAAGGAGCGAATAGACAGAATGAGATAGGATAGATAGGTATGTGTTATATATTTTTTATTTCCTATAAATTATATTTTTTATTTCCTATAAATAGCTAATGCGAAAATCAGCACCACTTCCAAATAGACGAACAGCACCGCGATCTACGCGATTACCAAAATCAGCACCACTTCCAAATAGACGAACGCGAACACCAAAAATGGAACTACAATCAATACCTCGTAAATCTTCCCCTCCTCCAAATTTATCTACTATACACGAAGATATTCGTTTAAAAATTTTACATTCTGTTTTTGATAATACTATACTTAATAATGAATTTATTAAAATGTTCTCAATTTTTACAATTAATAAAAGTTTTAAATCATTATCTTTTGCCCGTCCTTATTTGATGAAGAATGTTACTATTATTAACTTGCAAAGTTTAACAATAACTAAAGAAATAGTCGATATTTTGAATTTGACGATCAACAATCAAATAACAACTATCATATTGCGTCGTATTATATTTGACAATGCTACAACTTTGAATAGTTTTTTAGAGTTTTTTAAAAAAAATACTATGGTAGAATTTTTAATATTAGATGGTATCAAAATAGATTCCAAAGTATTCGATAAATTATTTAAATTATTACATAATTTCAAAAGACTTCTATGGCTTGAAATAAGAAATAATAAACTTTTTGAAAATCTTAATTTTAAATATATATTAGTTTTTACAAAATCCCTTAAGTATTTAACATTTACAGACAATACGGTTACAAGTAATTATTTTGATTTTTTGTTTACGAAAGATGTGAACTATAATTTTTTAGATAATAATATCCGTTATAATATGTATATATCAAAAGTAGATGGTGAATGGGGTATGGTAATTAAAAACATGGATACTGGAAAATTGTTGAATCATTTTGAAGTTAATATATTAAATAATAGGATTATTGATTCAAAAAAAATAATTGATTACGAAAATAATTTTGCCGATAACATTAAAATTATTCAATAAATATAGTTATCACTCCGCTACCGATAAACAAGTGACGATACTCCATTCGTTTTATGGAAACAAATCTCAGCGGTTTCATCCACTGAATCTTGGATAATGTCAATATGCGAGAGGATCACAATCGTATTGAAGTAATGTAAGAGACTCTTGAGAAATACTGGAACTACCGACAAATTATTTTTATCAAAATTAATGAACCCCTCGTCAATAAAGAGTTGTCTACATTGCACATCGTAATTATTGAAATACAAGGACATACGAAGCGCCAAAGAGATCGCGAAGCGCTGGAAACCAGACGCTTGTGATACCGATATATATTGTTTTGTGTCATCGCACGATACATTGTCGTTATGTATTAACCAGTTGATATGCACTGTGTCATTCGTGATATCAACATTATAATTTAATTTGAAAGGTTTCGTGTCCTGGTGACACAAGGTTTTAATGATCGAATTCGTTTTTTCTACAAGTCGCGAGAGAATCATTGTATCATATAGTTCCTTGCGAAAGGATTGAAAGTTAATTAGAATCGTATCAATAACATCAATAATAGTATCTAGTTCGCCTTCGATCACCACGAGCAAATTATAATTCTTTTTATTTTCATTATTATAAGCGTTTATCGTAGAATACTTTACAACCTTATCATTCAACCTTTTCATAGTATCTTCCTTTTCCTTCAGAGTATCATACAATTCATGTTTTCGTATAATAAGTGGTTTCATTCTCTCGTTGGTTTGGTATTCTTTATATACATCATTTGCCTCTATAATCGCCTTCAGTCTATAGTAATGATGCGTATCTATAATCCGCTTCGTGTGTTCAAATGCTTCCCATTCTTCATATGCCTTTTGTAGTTCTTTGTATTTCGCAATGCGCGGACGTATAATATCATTTAGATATATTTTTTTCTCAAGAATCTCTATCTGATCCGTTGTTTCTTTGTATTTCGTTTCCCATGTCTTGTAGATATCGTACAGGTATTCTTCGTATAGCATAAACGAGTATGTGATGAAATATTCAATATACGATATAATCGTTTTGTGTTCTGTGTCTTTGCTAGCGAGTTCTTCGTGTAAAGCAGTCTTAGACTGGATAATACAATTCATGTCATTTGTAATTTTATCACTCGTCTCTTTAAACTTATAATAGCGATACCATTCATTTAGTAAATGAAAATCAGCCTTCTTCTTATTATTTTCTTCCAAACGTTCCTGAACAATAGCGGAATCGCTCTCGCTATACTTCATACTTTTACGGAGCGTAGCTATCTTCGTATGTAGCGTAGATAGAATATCGTTGATCTCTTTGATTCGCGAAACCCACGGGCGATTACAGCATATAAGGCATTCAGGATTATAGCGGTATTCTTCGTTTGCTGTGAATAGTTGAAGCTCCTTCGTATAATTATCTATTTCCATTGTGAGTTTATGAATATCTTCCTGATCTACAAGATATTCATTCATTATAGCGCTGTCTTCTGTAATTTGGAGATTAATTGTGCCAATATTGTAATGTTTCAGTTCCTTCGCAATTGATACGGCGCTTTTACATCGCATAGTCGTATTTGCTACTCTATCGTGAGGGATATTTACATTTGCTAATTTTTGTTGTTTTGAAAACAGAATGTGAAACTCGCTCTCATATGTAGCAAGTTGATTATGAATATTACTAATATCACTATCAAGTGTTTCCTTTTGTAGAATAGTGGTAGTATAGTGGTTGATTGTCATAGGTTCTGGTATTGACGCGTTTCGCGTTCGCTTTACGGGTTTTATATTAGATGAGATGAAATCATTAAACGCGTCAATCGTTCCGTGTGTCTTTAAAATCGCGTCAATTATTTTATCTATATCTCTTATGTTTGTATTTGTATTCAATATCTTATTTGGTTTATTTGAAATTAATTCACACAAACTCCTTTTATCGTTCGTCAATGCTTCTCGTAATGTGTTGATATCTTCTAATTGAGAATAATCACTAGTATCAATGTATTCTTGTAGATCTTTTTTTTCGTTTTTTAGGTAAGAAATATCACAAGGTTTATTCACATAAGGTAACACATTAAAATCGTCTTCCAGTTCTTGATAATACAATGAAGCTATACGGATGCTATCACGATCACCGTCGCGAATAGAATGAAGATATTTATGATGTCCTAGTTTCTCCTTGTATTTTTCATATACTTTAGCAGATACGATCGGTGTATTCTCGTTTGCTTCGATATCGCGAATAAAGCTTGTATAATCGGTATTCATAATAGAAACACAAGATGGATCGTGAATATCAATAGGGATAGAGTTAAACGCCTGTCGATGCACTGTTTCTTCACGGTGTAGCACTGATAGTTCTTCGGTAAGTTGTAAGAGTAGCTCGTCATTCACTTCGCTATTTAATGGTGTAAATAGCAACTTTTCATAGACTTCTTTCTTACTTATTACGACTTTACGAAAGTCTTTGTATTTATTGATGGCAGTTTTAAAGAGATTATATAGATGATGAATAAATTGAATATTATGTGATTTGTCTATCGTTTCCAAAGTATCTTTGTAGTTTAATGCGAGGATATCATTATCCACATTTTGTGTAATCATAGAAGTAGAAAGGAACGTGTTGATATCTCCAAAAAGCGCCTTGACTTCTGTATTACATGCGCTATCTTTTTTAAGGATTATGAGGTCTCCTGATTCATTATACTTATACAACACTGACGATTTATTAGTAATTTTAAATGTATCTTTCTTTTTACAGAACTCTCTTTTAATGCGATAGGTTATATTGTCAATCGCGACATCTATAATGGTGTATCCCTTTTCCTTATTGTGATTGATGAATCCGGCGGAGTAGGTATCAAACTTATTGTTGGTTGCCCATAGTGCGAGTTGCAAGATATCATAGATAGCTGATTTTCCGGTTCCGTTGGCGCCTTTTATCATAAATGTCTTCGCATCCAAATCTTTAAAATTAATTAGGCATTTATTTTCATAACACAATAAACCTTCCCATTCTAGATATTGGATTACAAATGATTTCTTGAGCGATTGTCGGTCATCCGCATCATTACATGAGCGAATAATTGGTTCAAGATCCTTATTTCGTTTTATACATTCTGTATGTAAATCATCGGGGTATGTGAGAGTATCGAAAAGCAAATATTCTTTATCTTTCATTATTTTTAGTAACACGTTGTATTTGTCGTCTGTTAGTATTTTTTTGAAATAAACGAGTAGATAGTTTGTGTCGAGTAGGCATTCGTGATATTCGTTTGTGGACTCGGTTCTATCAGGAACATTCAAATTCCTTATTGTATTTAATTTTGATACGATTTGAAAGGATATTGCGTAAGCATTGAATAGGGCGCTTAGCGTTTGATAGTTAATATTTGAAAACGATTTTATTTCTACGATCTTAGGAAAAGATACTGCGTTAATTTCAAGGTAAGATTGTAAAGACACTGTATATTTACCATTTGTTCTTATGAATATTTCTTGCGAGATATCTTCAATGATATTAATATAACCGATCTTGTTATAGACGTTGATTTCTTGAGCTTCTTTTGTTTCAAGATTCCATAACAGATATCCATGGTCAATAATGTCTTCGCCGAAGTTTTGTTGTATGAGACTCCCGGAATACCCACACATTGTCTTATGTTTATATGTAAAAACTTGGCGTTTATGTATATCGCCAAGTAGGACATAGTCGAACTCTTGAACCCATTCGAGAGGATATGGATTGAACGTTTCTTCGATTGCTTTACCATTGTATAACTTTGCGGATGCGAACGATCCATGAAATAGAGCGACTTTATATTGAACGTCACTACGGATGCGAGGGAATGCTGGAAGATCTTGTATTCTACCGCTATTTCTATAGATATCCAGTGTTTTATCGATACTTACGAAGGAGAAACCGATGTTATCTATTACAAAGGAAGTTGACGTATTTAAAACGATTACATTAGGGATGTCAAAGGTGGATGAATAAACGAGCGACGGTTTATCAATATCGCTTTGATCGTAATCGTGATTACCTGAAATGATATAGAGACGTCCGATGTTAGATAACGATTGGATAAACTCGCGATATACAAAGAGTCCGTAGTTCCCAATCACATTTTTATTATGAAATATGTCTCCGGTAATCACGATAATAAAGTCTTCAAACGACAGCTCTAAGTCGGCTATGTGACGCTTGATGGATGTGATAGTTTCAATGAATACGCTACGATACTCTTCATAGCGTGAGTATATATTATCACCATTACGAATATGTAAATCGGACAGATGGAATATACGCGTAAGTGGCATAAGTATTATGGATTGTATTAAAGTTAAGTAATAATCAGTTTTTTATGGTAGATGTATTAATATAAAATATTACTATAAATAAGAAATGCCACCTAAAATAAATAGTATATGTTCACGAATCCTAAGACCTATGTACACAAGAAATATATGTTGGTTTATGGCGAATATTGTTGTTATATTTTACAGTCAACGTAGTCGTAGCATAGTAATGAATCGTTCTTACCTATGGGATAATAAGGGATCTATATATTCGTTATTTAAAAAAGTATTATATGACCGATATTTAACTGTTGGTCATTTGCGACAAAGCGACGAATACAAGGATTTCAAGGATGATATATTTATAGATATGTTAAGAATATTACATCAAATGAACAATACAAAATTTGTATATAATCCAGACAAATATGATGTTGGATTTTTTGAATATTATTATTTAGGAAAACTATATACTTTATTAGGAATTGACTATAAGATGTTTGATTTTGATCAATCGTCAATGAATTTTTCATATTCAATTTTTAACAGAGAATATGATGATTTCGTACGTTTAAAGTTGGTTTCTGAAGAAACCGGTTTTTGGAGATGTGAAGGTGATGAGATTGATATAAATGTATATAAAGATAATGGGTTAGTGCCTAATATATTAATTATTAATGTTTCTCCTACTCAATTATTTCATCAATACAAAAATAATATTATAGATGATATGGAGATAAGACCTAACTTAACCACAATGGCTGATGAAATAGAATATAATGGATATATGTATATTTTAGATTCTGTAATATTAACGAACTTTAATAATGTTCCACCGATGAGTCACTATATCGTAGGAATGACATGTAAAAAGAAAAAATACATATATAATGGACTACCTTATATGGGTAACAGGGGGCACCCTTGTAATCTGATTAAACACGATTGGAATATAAGAAGTGATAAAGATTTTTATCTATCAGATAATGATTGTGTGATGCATGCAAGACCAAAATATTTTGGTGGATTTAGCGAGAGATGTTTTAATTTTAGCAAAGGACGTCGAATATTAATATATGTTCGTAAAAATGGGTTTGGTACATCATCTTCTAAAGAAACGGATATAGCAAAATATCATCATTCAATGATACAACGAAAAGCGTTTGAAAAAAAACGAGAAGAAGAAGAATACGCAGCACGCCTTGCTTTTGAAATTGCTTCTGCTCTCAAACAAACGGAAGCAAGGCGTTTGTCGGCGGAACGAAAAGAAGTAGCAAGGCGTTTGTCATTGGAACGAAAAGAAGCGGAAGCAAGGCGTTTGTCATTGGAACGAAAAGAAGTAGCAAAGCGTAAGCGTATTAATTATGAAATAGATGATTTGGCAAATATAATACAAGGTTTAAAATTAAGAAGTCCTCAAAAAAAACAGGAAAAAGGCAATGTAGAAATTATTCCAAAACCAAAACCAAAAGCCAAAGCCAAAGCTAAAGCTAAAGCTAATCTGAAAGCGAAGGCGAAAACAAGGGCGAAAGTAAATCCTAAAGCGAAGGCTAATGCGAATCTAAAAAATAAAATAGAGGGGATAATTAAAAAACAAAGATTAAAAAGTAGATCGTCGTCATTATAATATATAATTCAAAAAGCTTTACTTCTAGTATGAAAGATAATGGTTATAATAAACGCACTTGACAACGTCCGTTTAAATATCGAATTGTATAGGTATAGTTATAAGGAAGGGATGAACGAGTTGAATAGGGATAAAAGACAGTTAGGGTATATAGCGCAGGAGGTGAGAGGGGTCTTGCCGAAGGCGGTGGTGTGTGG
>Ga0114975_10001344_pt1 | contig 17612 bp, 15 predicted proteins | sample S_130626_EF_Meta_FD_87031 | JGI IMG/M metagenome (GOLD analysis project Ga0114975, IMG submission 87031) | Freshwater microbial communities from Lake Simoncouche, Canada to study carbon cycling - S_130626_EF_MetaG | ecosystem: Environmental > Aquatic > Freshwater > Lake | place: Lake...
AAAATGTAAAATTTATACCAATCAAAAAACAAAACATCAGATTCTTTCTTTAAAAAACATGTTATGTTTATCAGATATTTATTTTGTTCTGTTTCAAAATTATAGTGTATTTGTTTCAAAATTATAAAAACACAAAAATATAAAATTTATACCAATCAAAAAACAAAACATCAAATCCTTTTATCAAAAAACATGTTGTGTTTGTTAAATAATTATTTTGTTCTGTTTCAAAATTATAGTGTATTTGTTTCAAAATTATAAAAACACAAAAACATGAAATATTTTTTAACTAACATGAAACAAAATTAGTGAATATTATTTTTATAAGAATAAATATGTTGAGCCGTCGAAGACGGCGATTACACGATTCGTGATGTTAAAAAAATAAACTAAATACTAAAAAAGAAAAGACTTCGGTTATTGATTGAAGAACCATGAAAGATATACTTTAGGAAAAAGTGTGAAAAATAAACAAACAACTCAATACTCAGCAAATCACTCATTTCTCGATATCGTGTAGTAAGAAAAAAAGGTGTTATTGTTTGTTGCCCATTTGCATGATAGGGTCGCATGATAGGGTCGCATGATAGGGTCGCATGATAGGGTCGCATGATAGGGTCGCATGATAGGGTGCTTGTTTACGATCGCATAAGCAAAAGGCTATTAAAAATAGTAAATCAAATAAAATTAATTAAATTAGTTCTTATGAAAATGACAGTCATTCAACAACAAAGCACAAATGAATGCACGAAATTCAATCCCAATAACATTTTCAAACAGTAAACAAATTGCCTTGGATATGAAGAGAATTCGAAATAAAAACCTCGCAAATATCAACACGACACATTGGACATGCCATATAAAATTTGTTGACCGGCGTGGATGAATACAATTTATTGATACAAGTTGAACAAAAGGAATGAGAACATTTTGTGTCAACAATGAATTCGTTGTTGACACAATCATAACAAATAGGGCATTCAAAATCATCCAAAAAATCTGTTGAAACTTTCATAGTGCAAACGGGCGGTTGGCGTACCGGCGTTTGTCTGTTTGTAAATATGTTTCTAAATGCAAGTGAATCGGCAGATGGGTTTGTGAATGGATTTGCAGGTGCGGGTCTGGTTGCTGGTGGGTGTGTTGGTCTGGTTGCAGGTGGGGTCGTGAATCCGGTTGGGACAGGCGGCGCATTGTGTCTCATTACGATTCTGGCGGGAATTCTAATTTGGGGTGGTAAGGCGGGTGCTGGTGCGGGCGCATTCTGGTTGGTGTGTATATTACGCGACTCATAATAATTGTCCAAGTAATGCTGGCAAATGAAACGAATGATAGAACGTTTACTTACCGATGATGATATAATTCCCAAACGACATGCGAATAGTCGAATGACGTTCAAAGGAACATCCGATAAAATGCAACTAAAGAACAACTGCATGTTAATAGGCGCCGACGTACGAATACCATACATACACCTTAAATGCAAATTGTTGCAACAGGCTAATCCATAAGGATCGATGCAACTACGAATGGTATGACCAACACTGGAACAAAATCCACAATGACGAATTTGAGACATTTTAAAGTTCTTATTAAATAAATCAATAATGTATCTCTTTTCTTTTTCCAGAAAAAGCATTTCAATTTTTTATTTTTTTTTGAGGGGGTAAACGGTGATATGTCTTTATATTCCTATATTCATATATTTTCATGTAAAAATTTACGAAAAAATTGAAATACTTTTTCTGGAAAAAGAAAAGAGATATATTTTGATTTATTAAATAAGAATTTAAAACGATTTCCAAAAATGAGTGAAATGATAATTGCAAACGAAAGTGTTATGGAACACGGGACGAACGGCGTCCAAGAGAATGTATCTCCACCGGTTGAAATCATTCGTGAATTCAAAGAGAACATGGAGAAATATAAAGACATGAATTTGTCGAACAAAAAGATGCATTTGTTTGGTATTTTCTTGTTGGAAAAACTACAGGAAAAAGGTATAGTAGATAAGGATTTTAATATTATGTGTTTGAATGTAGATTTGGCAAATGATTTTGTATATAATGATTATGATAAAAAAGTGAAAAATGCTAAAAAAGAAGAAAGTGTCAAAACCAAAGAATTGTCTAAAAGAATGACATCTCCATCTAACGAATTTCAAGAAGATGTCATTGAAACGGTTGTGAAAAAAAACCAGAAAAAAACAACGGAAGTTGAACCGGCTGTTGAAAAAATAGTAAATGCATTGAAAATAGAACCTAAAAAAACAATAAAAGAAAAAAAAGAAAAAAAAGAAAATAAAGAAAAGACGGAAGAAATATCTATAAATAGTGAATCAATGGAAATGATTTCATCTGATGAAAACGTCAAAGTAAAAGCACCAAAGGAACCAAAACCAGCAAAGGAACCAAAACCAGCAAAGGAACCAAATCCAGCAAAGGAACCAAAAGCACCAAAGGAACCAAAAGCACCAAAGGAACCAAAAGCACCAAAGGAACCAAAGGAACCTAAAACAAATGAAACGCCAAGAGAAACCATTACAGAAACCCTAACAGAAACTATTACAGAAACCCCAATAGAAACCCCAATAGAAACCCCAGCAGAAACCCCAGCAGAAACCATTACAGAAACCCCAACAGAAACTACAGTAGAGGCTAAAAAGACAAAAGCACTAAAAGAACCAAAAGCACCAAAAGAACCAAAAGAACCAAAAGCACCAAAAGAACCAAAAGAACCAAAAGCACCAAAAGCACCAAAAGCATCAAAAAAAAACACACCAGACCCGGTTGTAGAAGCAACTACAGAGACACAACAACAGCCGGTTGTAGAAACAATAACAGAGACACAACCACAGCCGGTTGTAGAAACAATAACAGAGACACAACCACAGCCGGTTGTAGAAACAATAACAGATGCTATAACAGAGACAAAAAAGACAAAAGCACCAAAGGAACCAAAAGCACCAAAGGAACCAAAAGCACCAAAGGAAAAAGCACCAAAGGAACCAAAAGCACCAAAGGAACCAAAGGAAAAAGCACCAAAAGAACCAAAAGCATCAAAAAAAAATACTAAAGAAACAGCGATTGCTCCGGTGATTGAAAATACAAAAGAACAAGTCAAGGAAAAAGAAGAACCAATCAAGAAAACAGAAGAACCAATCAAGGAAACAGAAGAAGAATCGCAAGAAAATAAAAAGAACGTTGTCGTGGATGAAGTGCAAGAAGAAGAATACGAGGAGGTAGAAGAAGAGGAAGAAGTCGAAATAAATGTGTCTTTATTTAAATTTGACGGAATAAAGTATTATATTGACGACGAGCGAAATGTATATAATTACGAAACAAGAGCCACTGTTGGAGTGTTCATACCTGAAAAGAATATGATTGATAGAACCGGTGTTGAAACTGCATGATTTGATTGAATAATTTGTATTTTATATTGCATGTATAAAACGTAATTTCATAATAAAACAACTTTTTTTATGAAATGAATAAAAAATTGATTTGGTTTTCTATCAAACAACGTATAAGCATATTTTAATTATATACAATAGTAATATTGAAAGATGGTGAAAAACGTAAAAGGCGGTAAAGGGCACAAATCAATTGCAAGAAAATCAATTATGACAAAAACAACACAAATACGATTGCCGGAAGACGAATTAGAATATTTTGCGGTTGTCAAGAAATTTTACGGAAATATGTGTGATGTGATTACGCATGATAATCGAGAACTTAAATGCCATATAAGAGGTAAATTCAAAGGTAAGTCAAAACGCAATGCATATATTGCGGTTGGAAAAATAATCTTAATAGGGTTGCGTCATTATGAAACAACACCGATTAACTGTGATTTGCTGTGTGTGTATGAAACGACGGCTTATTCTGTTTTGCATTCTCTCACTAGTTATGATTTGTCTAAATTATTTTCAATAAGTTCTTCTATATCAAGTGTAATGAGTGGATCATCCTCAACGGATGTGATTTCAACGGATGAATTGATATTTGATGAAAACGCAACCGAAATTGAAAAACCATCGATCGCAACAATTCCCATGAAGAAAAAAGAGATGGAAAAAAAAGAAATTCTAGAAGAAGAAATTCTAGAAGAAGAAATTGATATAGATGATATTTAGTTATATAGAGACGTGCGGCGATGATTTGCTCATATAGCATTATTTGTTATAACAAAATGCTCATATAGCATTATCAATATTTCGATTAAATATAAAAAATAAAATCAACAATATTAAATTCATTTTTTTTTTCACTGATTCTAAATCGATATAACTCGCAAATTTTGTTTTCATTTTTTCCTGAAAAGAAGGGGATGAAAGATCCCTCTTTTGAAGTTCCTCGGGGGATAGAAGAGCTTTTTGAATATTTTCGTACATTGTGTGGGTCATGTACATCAAACGAAACCATATGAAATATAAAAGAATACAAAAGAGAACTTCTTTCATGTGATAATAATTGGACATTGTAAAACCAAATATAACATCATTTGTATTATTGCCAAAACTGATTGAATCTAATATTGTATTGTCATCATTTATATTGTGTTGGATGTTTGATATAATTTTGTAGGGGGCATTATCTAAAAATTCGTGGGACATTTCTTGAATGAATGATGAATATATTATTTTGCCGGTAATTTCAGAATTTACATTGAAAACGTCTTTTAATTGAGATAAATTATTAATTGAAGGAATTTTTTTCATTCCCTTTTATAAATATATATTATATTATATTATCATATTTTTATATAAACTATTTATTTCACTTGTTGCCTCAACAACCTACTCAAATAACGACAACCCACTCATTTCTCGATAAGCGTACAAACTCTATAATAAACCGGCATCTATATGCAAATACCGGTTTATTATAGAGTTTGTGATAGGGTGCTCGAAAACGACACCCTATCAACTGTGCTTGGCGGCATTACTGTTTTCATACAAAACAAAAATATTTTGTATGAAAAAACGAAAGGACATTATATACACACGACCACCACCCCACCCCACCCCCCCCACACGACCCCCCCATCCCACAAGAAACCGACAATGATATAATAATTATTTATTTAGAACCATGCATGTCCACCGGCAAAGAACCATGCATGTCCACCGGCAAAGAACCATGCATGTCCACCGGCAAAGAACCATGCATGTCCACCGGCAAAGAACCATACATGTCCACCGGCGAAAATATCTCCTGCCGGGTTTCTATCAACCATATTTTTTGAATGTCCACCCAACTCTTACCGTTGTCTTGATTAACCATTTCAATATTTTTTTTATAAATAGAACCAACATAAGGGTGCATAAATGAATGAAAAAAAAGTAAGATTGGAATATTTGGACGCAATTGTTCTCGTATACACTTTTCTATGAAATCGGGACGCAACAAAACATGATCGAATGAAGTGAAATTATGTTTTACAAAACCAACATTTACAATAATTGGTTCATCCACATTATAATAATGAATATATAAATCTTGTATAATATAAAAATGAGAACGTTCATTTGAATACATATTTTGTGTATCACCACCAACCAACGGGTTCTTACCCCGTAATGGTTTTATTGATTGTTTTGAAAATCGACGCAATATTCGTTTATCCAAAGGATATTCATTTTTTTCGAGAGAATGTAAACGAAAATCTCTTTTGCTGATATCAATAGACGGTGTAATAGTTGGATTAATTGTTTGAAAAGAAAACAAACCAGAAAACAAAAAAGAGAAACCATACAAAAAACCAAAAAATGAGAACATAATGATTATTTATTTGATAATACAAGAATATTACAAGAACTGATATAATAAAGACAAAGTTCTCTTTATATTTATTACGAAAACAACGAAAACAACGAAAACAACAAAAACAACAAAAACAACGGAAACAACAAAAACAACGAAACAACAAAAACAACGAAAACAACAAAAACAACGAAAACAACGGAAACAACAAAAACAACGAAAACAACGGAAACAACAAAAACAACAAAAACAACGAAAACAACGAAACAACGAAAACAACGGAAACAACAAAAACAACGAAAACAACAAAAACAACGAAAACAACAAAAACAACGAAACAACACTAATCAATCGAATTGATGGAAGGAACATCATTTATATTAATTTTGGAAAATCGTTTCACCAATTCATCTTCCATTAATTTATCCAAATCAAAAGCAGGCGATTTCAATGAAATCGTTTTATTCGAATTAACCACTCCTGGCGGTGAAGATGCCGCAACAGAACCCAATGTTTTTTGTTTTTGTGTCATATACCAATACAAATTTGCTGCAATATAAGATGCAACCGATAAGGATGCCCAGCAGACGCAATACATTAACGAAATTAAACGGGCAATTTCATCCTTGAAATAGTTGAGTTCCATAAAAATTTTGCTTTGTTTGTTTTTAAAATGTATTTTATAATGTTGAAAACGAGAATGCAAATCATTGAAATAAACGCGGATATTTAACCATAATGCAGCAAACCGTCCGGTGTTTCGTAAATTATAACTCTGTACCATAACAGAACCAATAGTCGAACTTCTTTTTAAAGTGCAATATGCATATCCCGTATAATCGTCCGCCGTCACATTATTACAAAATTGATCATCAACCATATCCTGATAATTTGCCCCAAAAATGTCGCTTAGAGCAGTTTGATAATCATCACCGTATTGAATGTATTTTGCAATGAAATTTTCAAATCGGGTTAATTTATCAAAATCCGTTCCTTCAGTATCAAAAATAGAATCAATACTGTTTTTAAAATCAACACTCAACATTTTTTCTGAAAAATCTCCCATATTTGTTGCAAAATTATCATAGGCATGTATAGTCATTTTAGTGTGCGGTTGGGAGTCGTTGATCATTTGGTTTGGATTTGAATAGAAATTATCTTCATCTAAATCGTCTCCCATTGCGATGGACTCACGTAGGGGGCGAACATTTTTGACTTTTGTAATAGAACTCATATCATCTTGATTTATAATTGAAAAATCATTGTAAGCACATTGCTGGAACGCAGTGAAATCGTTAATTATAGTTGAAAAGGGAATACCAAATGGTTCTAATATTTTGGTTAACGCTAAATATTCGAAATTTGTTTTTGTCTGATCCACCCGTTTTTTAATGATGCATTTTTTTAAATAACTAGGATCATGTAATGATTTTTCTATTTGTTGAACTAAAGGAGATAATATTTGTTTGGTTTCAGAAGATTCATATATATTGGTAATTTCTTGAGTTGTTTTAATAAATCCAATCGAAAAACTGACAATTAATATGGTATTCACGATGAACCATATAAAATTCATCACCTTTCGTAGTTTCGTGCTACCACCTTTCATTGATTTTTGCATCTTTTTTATTCCTAAAAAATCTTCTATTTTCATTTCAACCATTTTTCGATCTACGCGGCAAATTGCACAGAAAACATCCAAATAACGATTATTATAAAGAATCGAACAAGTATAATAAAATAGAAATTGACTGTTATTATCATATACATCTTTTAACGAAACATGACCATAATTTGAATTCAATTTTTCAACCGCAAGGGATATATTTGATAATAAATGATAATTTGTTTCATTCATTCCACTAAAAAGAACAGTTTGAATATTTGTAAAAACCAATGTTTTACGATTGAATTCAATCAATTCGTTGATTTTATGATAATTCATTTTTAGTAATCGCGGGACATTGCGTTTGTTCTTTTTTGATCTGCGAACAGGGTTGGTTTTTACTTTATGTGAAGAATTGAGTTTGTTCTTTTTTTTTGATTTGTATGATACTCGGGGGAGTAAATAAGTGTTTTGTTTTTTCAATGACATATAAATTATAACTATACTATATTATTAGACATTGGAAAAAAGAAAGACATTGGAAAAAAGAAAGACATTGGAAAATATATATATAGTCATATTATAGATAGAACATGAATTGCAATAAAAAACAAGAATTGTTTGAAGGCAAATGCAGAACGAAATGCAAACAAAATAAAATAAGAAATAGCGAGGGAAGATGTGTATTTCCACCAAAAGAACCAAAACCACCAAAAGAACCAAAACCACCAAAAGAACCAAAACCACCAAAAGAACCAAAATGCAACGAAAAACAAGAATTATATCAAGGAAAATGCAGAACGAAATGCAAACAAAATAAAATAAGAAATATGGATGGTAGATGTAAAAAACAAATCACAATTAAAATAAAAAAAATAATAAAAAAAATAATAAAAAAACAAGAACCACCAAAACCACAAGAACCACCAAAACCACAAGAACCACCAAATAAAATACTTCCTTTATCTCAACAACCACAAATACTAAAAAAAATATTCGAAAAAAAACAACAAGAACAAGAATTAAATAGAAAAAAATGCAACGAAAAACAAGAATTGTATAAAGATAAATGTAAAACAAAATGCAAACAAAACAAAGTAAGAAACATCCAAGGGCGTTGTGTGTCTATTCCTAAAATAAATAATAAAAATAAAAATATTACTATAAAATTAGTGAAAGAAAAACAAACAGCTGTTTCCAAAATAAAAAACTTGCTCATTCCATTCCCATTCACAATAGAAGAGCCGGAGAATAAACAGAAATTCAAGGATAATGATGAAACAATAACCAACTTTTATGAATACTTGCATCGACTGCAAACAATTGGTAAAAAATATCAAAACAAAGGAATATATTATAAAAATGAAAACAATTATTTTTATCCAATAATGATTTTATATTTAATAAAAAAATACAACACCCAATGCGTTATTTTGGATGAAGAATTAAAAATCACACGATTTGAAAATATAAGCACCATACAGAATGATTTAATTCATAAAAAAACAATAAATAAAATGGCATACAAGTTCATTCGACAATTATTACAATGTATAAAACGAAATAAAACAGATGAGAACTACATCGCCGTTATTCCGATTTCATTTGGAACAAGTATTGGTGAAAAATCATTTCATGCAAATATGTTGATATATAGACACAAAACGGCCACATTAGAACATTTTGAACCACACGGGTCTGTTGTTGGTGCAGAAGAATTAGTAAAAGAGGCGGATAAATTGTATCAAGTTTTACAAAAACTGGTTCTCATTATGAATAATCTAAACAAAGCAAAACAAGATGAAAGCAAAATAGTAAATATGGATCTTTCTTATTATGAAAAGGATATAACCTATGTCCCACCATCTAAACTATGCCCATATATACGCGGATTTCAATCATTAGAAAATTATGCAATGATTGAAATGAAAGAGCATGTAAAAAAAAACGAAGGAAAGGGATTTTGTATATTTTGGGGAATTTTCTTTGCCGAATTGGTTCTCTTGAATAATGCATTGAGCAGTGAAACCATATTGACAAGTATTTTAAAATGGGCAAATGAAAAGAATAATTATATGTACATGCGAAACATAATACGTGGTTATGTTTATTATATCATGGACCAATATAATGATATTTTAATTGTAAATACAAAAAAGAATTTTTTCACTGCAATGAAAAAGCCTGCCAACAGAGAAGAATTAATGAATATATTAAAGTATATCGATAATGAATTTTATAAAATAAATAGAGTGGGTTTTATGAAATTAGTCAAAGCACCAAACACGATTTCGATTTCTGTATGAAAATTCATGTATTCTTTGAATGTTCTATAAAATGATTTGAATGTTCTATAAAATGATTTGTTTTCTATAAAATGATTTCATATAAAGTAAAAATGATTTATATGAAAAAAACTAATCACGCGGTATAAAATCAAAATCATCTCTTATAATTCTGTTGAAATTAAAAATCCTTTGTTTCAAATCCAAGTATTTAGAACGTGGTATAATTGCGGCATCATTTTCGATCGTGGTTTTTTTCGTTGAATTCATCATAAATACCGCATTGGTAGAAGTAGACACCGCCGGTAACACGGGAACCTGATATTGATATATTTGATATATTTTACGAACAATTGAACTGCGTTGTATATCTTCTTCTTCAAATTCAACAATTTCGATTTGATTGTCGTCATCAAATGAGACGCAACAGTCAGTCCCTTGTTTCCAAGAAGAAAACCGTTGAATAAAATCAGACAACCCGTTTGGACCACTACGATCGGTTTGTTTCAAATCGCCCGTCATAATTAATTTAGTAGAATCACCGATACGGGTTGTCATCATTAACATTTGATTCGGAGAACTGTTTTGCATTTCATCTGCAATAATAATAGCATTTTTAAAGGTGCGTCCTCTCATATATGCCAACGGGGAAATCTCAATTTTGCCCGTTGATAGTAAATGTTGAATCTCATTTACACTATAAAATTCATGAAAAATATCAAAGATTGGTCGTGTCCAAACATCCATTTTTTCATTTAAAGAACCGGGTAAAAACCCAATGTTCTCATCATCAACACTCGTTAATGGACGGGTAATAATTATTTTATCTATATTTCCACAAAATAATTGATATATAGAAGTAGAACATGCAAATAATGTTTTGCCGGATCCGGTGGAACCAATACCACAGACAATTTTTACTTTTGGATTTTGTAGATATTCAACATAGCGTTCTTGATTTTTAGTCGCCGGTGTATATTTTAATAATTGTTTGGGAATTTTAATGTCCAATTTTTTTTGTTTAGATGCAGACATTTGGATCGATGATGAATAGGAATGATGTATTATTTGTGGAAAGGTGCAAGTATGGTAAGAACCACCGGCAAAAGAACGAACAAAAGGAATGAATTTTGACAAAAATCCAAAGGTGATGGCAATATTTTTCATTGAAATATGCATGTCATAAAGGATATTTTCTTTCTATTTCGTTTATTATGAAACGGTTGATATTGACAATAAAAACACAATAAAAACACAATAAAAACACAATAAAATATATTTGTGTTTTATATATAAACATGGAAATGCGTGTAATAAAAAACAAAGAAACGATGAAAAACAGTGAATCCGAAAAACATAAAAGTGATCAACAAGCAGATTGTCATAAATTATACGGAAAAATGAAAATATGCAATCAATATCAAAATATTCATTTTAGTACACCCCCAATGAAGAACATGAAAATGCAATTGACTGCGAAACAAAAAAAACAAATAAAATCACAAAAAGAGAGAATTGATGAAATCAATGCAGAATATGAAGAGGAAGAAGACAATACAGACAATGAATATGAATCATATAAAGATACAAATAAATGCAATGATATTTATAATGAATTTGCAGATAAATGTGAAAAAATGACATTTGATACATCTGTTGTAAATGCATTCAAAAGAAATAAAAAAAAGAATGAAGATAAAAAAAAGAATGAAGATGAAAAAAAAAATGAATATAAAACAAAAGAAAGCAAAGTAAATAATATTCCTACCGTTAACCCTTATGGAAGATTAGCAGTAAGACGAGGTGTAAAAAATGCATTAAGACTAAGCCCACGAAGAAGAAGCTCTATAAAGATGAGCAAAAGCGCAAGAAGTAAAAGCTCTATAAAAGGAAGCCCAACAAGAAGAAACTCAATAAAGATGAGCAAAAGTGCAACAAGAAGAACATCTAAAAATACAAAAAATATACAAAAAATAAAAACAACATAAAACAACATAAAACAACATAAAACAACATAAAACAACATAAAACAACATAAAACAACATAAAACAACATAAAACAACATAAACACAAAAACTAGTTGTATGGATCAATTCCATTCTTTTCAAGAATGATCAACAAATCAGACATACGATTCGGGTCAAACCCAACGCCTTGCTTAGGCATACCATATAAAGAAATATAAATACTGAAGATTGGTGCTAATGTGAACGTTTTAGTCAAAGATAAATTACCAGATGAAATGGAAATATTTTCAGTAATAACTGGATGTTCTAATTGATTTATTTTTTGATTAAGAACTAAAATCTCAGTATTCAATTGATTGTTGGATTGAAACAAACCAAATGTATTCATTGAACTGATCAACGCCTCGCCGGTTATTTTTAATAATAATTTTAATGTGCTATTATTTGTAGTACGATACGAAGTGAGAATGATATTATATAATTGCATCAACTCAATATAATTGCTGGGAATAAGATCATAATGTAAAGTGGCCATATTATTAGTGTACAATGTTTCAATTTTTTGTAATATGACAAGAACATCATTCGAAAGCAAAGGAATTCTATCAATATCCGAATTTAAAATCATATTTCTATAGGGGGTTGGTGAATAATTATTTGATATTATAGAACGGGAAGATACTTTACGGACAGCCATTTATATTTTATATATAGAACATACATAAAATCATCCAACTAAAAATCATATATTGAGATATACTATATTGAAACATTCATGGCAAGCGTGATATACATAAATATTCCTTTTTTTGGTTCATCGCAAACACAAAGCCAAGTGAATACAGAAGAAATTGCACTTTATTTTTTGGAGAACTTGTACCAAAGTGATTTAATGAATGCACAAATATATTATAATTATATTGGACCGGGTTGTGACGGAATACGAGAAGATAATTTTGATGAAATATTAAAACAACGACCGTATTATTCAACAATGACTTTATTAGGAACTTATCCAGAAACAAATGAAAAGGATACATCCATAATAATGACATTTATGTATGAGCATATGATTGAGCATTATTCTTGTTATTGGAATGTATTATTTATAAATTTATATGAAATTATTTCTATTTATCCGTTATCGTCTATATACGAATCATTTGCACCGCAAATACCGCAAATACCAAAAACCCACCCCCCCATGTATGATTTAAATGACCCGTATAATCCATTGTATAATTTAACGAAAAAATACAATATCCTTTCAACTATTTCATCCGTTTTAACAAGAGAGATACCAACAAATACACCATTCGAAAAAAGACCAATTACAAACATGTCAATTCTTCAAAAAAATTGGATGGATTATTTGATATATTTTTATATTACAAATCAAAGTACTTTAATTGCAGAATTACGGACATCAAATGTAGTGGGTATTGATTTACAAAGAACTCCTAATTTACAATATTATGCTAATATTTGGTGGTCAACTTCGAATTATTTGCACAGTCTTATTTATATTAATAATGTTTGCACAGAAAGTGTATTTAATGGATTAATTGGTGGATTGTATCGTTCTGTTTGGAATTCTAAAATAAATTGGAGAACAGATGGAATGGCAAATGGTAATAATTATGATACAATAAAAACAGCGGTTAGTCCTGAAAATCTTATAAACACACGGAAGATTAACGGCGATGAATATGTGTTTTATGATTTACTGTTGTTTACAGATCCGTCTCGTTCACCATATTATTATGAAATAATAACAGATGAAAACAATGGGCAATCAAGATTAGAAATAGAAGACGTTTCATTGAAAAAAGGATATTTTTTCACTACAAACCAATGTTTTGTGCCAATTGTGAAAAATAAAATTAAAAAACAACAAAATAGACTTTTATTTGGATTTTCAAATGACATACAATATGGAGAACCATTGTTAAATTCCAATAATTTAAAAGAAATAAAAAAAACGAAAGAAACAAAAGAAACAAAAGAAAAAAAAACACAACAGTTGAATTTAAATGGAATGACACGTAAACAAATGTCTTATATTCATCCCGAAATATCTGCGTGTGAATATCGAAAACGATTATTAATTTGGAATAAACCAAAACCAACGCCAAGCGAACCACCTGCTGATACAACAGAAAAAACACGATCCTTGGTGAATGAAAACCCATTTATTTTTACAGTTCAACCTGAACCACAAAACCAACGAATAAAAATGAAAATGTTGTTTTAATTTTTATCATCCAAACCCCTTCCAGAAGGGGGTTTGGTATATTTACATGTGTCTATTTTTCCATTTATTTTTTTATACAAAATAATACAAAATAATACAAAATAATACAAAATAATACAAAATAATACAAAATAATACAAAATAATACAAAAACATAATGCCAAATAAAATAATGCAACATCCATTTTTAATAAAGCACAATTCATCAGAACTATATGAAAAAATATTAATCACCAACACCAACACCAACACCAACACCAACACCAACACCAACACCAACACCAACACCAACACCAACACCAACACCAACATCAAGACAAAAACAGCTGTTATTATTGACCCCCGTTATGATGAATTAATGCAAAATGTCATTAATAATTTCATGTATTTTTTAGAACCAGCGGGATGGAAATTACTTATTATTTCGATAACTGATTATCAACCAATAATTGAAAAAAGAAATCCAAATGCGACATTTATATCGATTGATAAGAGTATATTATATTTAGACGAAACATTTCAATATAATTTATCTATTTATGCTTATAACAAAATATTACGAAACATTCATTTTTGGAAGCAATTGCCAACAGAAACTGTTCTCATTTTTCAAAAAGATTGTATCATGTACAACATGTTTGAGGATATATTTTTAAATTATGATTTTGCAGGGGCGAATGTGTATGTTCCAAATAAACAAAGCATGTTTCACGGAACAATGAACGGCGGATTTTCTTTACGAAAAAAAACATCCATGATAAAATGTTTAGAAAACGTGTCGATTGAAAATATAAATGAATACATAAACGGTGTCAAACAGGTGATATCTAAATATGAAAATGCAAAAACTCTTAGACAAAAAAATGAACAAAAAATGCAAGAATATACGGAAGAAAATATGAACGAAGATGTTTATTTTACGATAGCATGTGAAATAATGCAAATGAAAATGCCCGATTTTATACACAGACAAAAATTAAGCATTGAATTTGAAGAAAGTTTATATATAAATACACAACCAAATGCAGAACCAAATGCAGAACCAAATGCAGAACCAATCATTTTCCCTGCAGTTTATCATGGATGGAATAAAAATTATCATAGCAAAGAAATTGCAAATGTATTTTTATTAAATTCTCCGTATTTTTCAAGTAAATTATGTAATCTAAATAACGAATGAAATAACCACCCCCTTTTAGCAGACCACCGGCATTTCATAGAAAAAAAGAAACCAGTAGAATATTTAATGTATATCGTCCCGTTATTTTTCATACGAAAAAATATTATTTTGTATGAAACCATATATGGGGACAAATAGACATGTGTAATTTTCCCCCATCCCCACCACCCACACTATCCCCTATCCCCCCTATCCCCCTTCGGAAGGGGTTTGGGAGAATAGACATTAAACACAGTAAAATATTCAAAAAGGAAAGAATAACCTATAATATATAGAAAATGCAGAAAAAAAACACTGGATTATTTAAATTGTTAAATGAAGGTGGTTTTGGGTGTATTTTTCGTCCTGAAATAAATTGTGATAATGGAGAAGAAGGAAGTATAAATTATGTTTCAAAAATAATGAAAAAAAATGAATTCATAAAAAATGAAATGGATATATATTCAATCATTCAAACCTTGCCAAATAACGAATTGTATTTCGCAGGATTAATTTCAAGTTGCCCGGCAATAATAAAAAATATACAAAAGACGGAAATAGAAAAATGCAAAGTATTGAGCAAAGAATATGCACCAAAGTATAAGGTTTTTAAAAAAAATAAAATTACAAATAATTTTATTTCTGCCAAAGTTCGATATGTAGGAAAATACAATCTAGAAATTTATTTGAAACAATTGTATGTGGATTTATCTCGAAAAAAGTCGTATAATTTGAATGACACAGCCGAATACAATATTAGAACCAAAATCATAGATAATTATCATTTTTTATTACAATCTTTATTTAAATTGAATCGACTAGGTATTGTACATAATGATATAAAAGAATCGAATATAATTGTGGATGATTTTCGAAAAAACCCAATTGTGATTGATTTTGGATTAGCTTATTTTATCAAAAAATTGGAAATGTTTAAAAAAGAAGAAAAAGAATTTGCCGTGAAAAAAGACATTATGAAAAAACAAAGTGCCATCGTTTCACAAGCAAAAATATTTGCATCGGTTCAATTTTATTTGTATCATTGTATTGATATTTTTATTATAAAATACATCATTTCCACCTTAAAAATAAATATTGAAGACCAACCAAAAGACCAACCAAAAGACCAACCAAAAGACCAACCAAAAGACCAACCAAAAGACCAACCAAAAGACCAACCAAAAGACCAACCAATATTATCAAGTGATAAAATAGACATTAAAATATTAAAAACATTGGTAGATAATTTTTTTAAAAGTTTAGAAGACAACTTTAAACAATATGATATTTTTGTCTTTGAAAATAATTCAAAACCAGAACAACCCCATAAAACAACAAATGTAAATGAGATGCAAGAAAAAAAACGATTATTTGCAGATTATTTTGTAAAAACATACATGAATAAAACGTGGGATGATTTGTATGACGATTTAACAAATAAACGAAATATAAATACATGGGACAATTATTCTTTAGCCATTACTTTTATCATTATTTGTAGAACAAACATAAATAGTTCTCTTTTAAGATTACAAAATAAATGTTTATTGGACAGCAATGACGATATAATGATGATATGTAAAGATATAATTTTTGCATTGCCGAATGAAAGAAAGACAATACAAGAAACATGTTTACAAATAAAAGAATATTACAATGTGAAAAAAACAATATAATGACCTTTTATTTTCATACAAACTCATCTTTTGTATGAAACCATATATGGGGACAAATAGACATTAATACCAAAGAAAAAAAACAGAATATTTATAATGCATCCAATGCATCCGGTATTTTACGTTTTTTTCGGGTTTGTTTTGAAGTTAGTGCCGCATCCAACGTCAATTGATGATTTTTTAATGATTTGACATATTTTTTAGAAACACTTGATGTTTTATTTTTTTCTGTTTTTAATTGTTCTTGAAAGATTAAATAAATTCCAGAAAAAGAATGAAACATGATGTAGTTTTCTGGAATAACAATATCACTAAAAAAAGAAATTTTACGTAAAAAGGGTTTTGTAAGTTCTTTGAAAGAAGAACTATCTATTTCAAATTCATAAAAATCATTCATTTTTTTTATTTCTAAATCATTCGAATATAAAAATAAATCAATCATTTTATATTTTTTAGTGTCTCTTTTTTTGTAAGTTTCAATGTAGTACATGAGTTGTTCTTTTTTGAGAACGGTATTATCAGTAAATGTGTGTTTGATTGATTCGATTGATTCTAAATTTGAATTAATATCAACATATAAAAAATAAATGGGAATTGTTTCCAAATATTCTTTTTTATATAACAAGTCATTGTATTCCTCTTCTATTTTTTTAGTATGAATAGACATGAAATATAATATATTATGTAAAGATTTCACATGGTCGAAAATTTCCGCAGACATTTTTTGCATTCCATATTATCCATACTATCCATACTATCCATACTATCCATACTATCCAAATTTTTTATAAAATCAACAACCAACAACCAACAACCAACAACCAAACCAAAAAAACAACACAAAAAAAACAACACAAAAAAACAACACAAAAAAAACAACACAAAAAAACAACACAAAAAAA
>Ga0114975_10001347_pt1 | contig 17581 bp, 19 predicted proteins | sample S_130626_EF_Meta_FD_87031 | JGI IMG/M metagenome (GOLD analysis project Ga0114975, IMG submission 87031) | Freshwater microbial communities from Lake Simoncouche, Canada to study carbon cycling - S_130626_EF_MetaG | ecosystem: Environmental > Aquatic > Freshwater > Lake | place: Lake...
GTTGCGGCCCTCGAACAGACCCTTGATGGCGAGGTTGATGGCTTCGGTTCCGCTGCCGGTCAGCGTCACATCGAACGGCGCCGCACCGATGGCCGCGGCGATCTTGTCCCGACCCGCCTCCCACACAAGCCGAGATTTTTGCCCGTCACGGTGAGTGGCCGAGGCGTTCCCGCGCTGATGGACGGCCTCGGTCCAGGCGTCAATCACCGCCGCCGGCATTGGTGCGGTGGCCGCAAAATCAAAATATGGCACGGATTAGCGAACTTCTTTTGCCGAGACGAGCGCGTAGGAATAGCCGAGAAGGCGCAGCTTCTCGGACGAGCCAATAGCGGGAACATAAAAGAGCAGTTGATATTGATAATTGGCGACGATTCCCCGGAGAGAACTGGGGCGCCCCGACAAAATCTTGACGGCACCCTCGGTAGAAATTGCGGAACTGCCCCGAGCTGGCTTGACCGTCTCCGCTTCGTTGATCGTCAATCCAACCAGAGCACCCGCATCGGTTGTCGCAAAAACGACGGGAACATCATCGGTGAGTGTGTCGACCCACGAAAATGCCATCGAACCCTTCATCTCCGCGACGCGTTTCGCTTTCGCCACGGCCCCAATCTGTTCTTGGAGAGTGTCGGGTTCAAAGAGTGACGCGAACGGACTCTCGTCGCCCTTGATGAGAAGATCGCCGTACTGTTCGGCAACCTGCGAGGGAGTCGACGAGAGCAACTCCGTTTCACCCGCCAGCACTGCGGTTCCGTAATCAGCAGACGGAACTTCAGGCATGACCACACCGGGCTCCAACGCAAACGTGTAGTCCACCAAATAGTTAGAGCGCGGACCGTCCTGAGTCAAGACGATGGCGACCGAAGACGCGTCAGCATTGGTGGTGTCATCGATGATCGCAAACACCGACCGAGGCCAACCCGTGGTCTGCTGAGGCAGCATGAGGCTGACGGTTCCGTTGGGAATTTCGAACAGCGTGCCGAGCTTTGGGTTGGCAGCTTTGATACGGTACGTCGAGGTCCGGAAGCGCAGCGCGGCACCCTGGAGTCGGGTAGCCGCGACGTTTTCCGCCCGCTTCTCATCGGCGCCTGCAAGCGCTCCAACGATTCGGGTAAGAATTTTCTCAAACTGCTGATTCGAGACGGCGACGAACGGGAGCTTCCCCTGCGCAACGGGCGTAGGTGTGGGCTGAACGGTTGCAGCCCCGGTGCAGCCGACGAGCAGAGCCGGAATTAACGCGAAACCAGCGATGACCGCTGTCAGTCGGCGTCCACGACGACGGGCCGGCCGGCCGGCCCCCAAGACCGGGCGCGTCGGCCGCCACCTGCGCGGCTTCGGAACGCGGGGCATGGGGCGCTGGCGGTTCCGGCGAAGTCGCCGCTCGCGCCACACCCCCCACGCAAAAACGATGAGGCCGGCGAAACCGGTGAATGCCGCGAGATACAGAAGGACCGTCGGGATGGTCCGATCGACGGCAATTTTCCAAATCACCGTCACTGAGGCGGGCGCCGGCAGTGTGCCGTCTGTGGCGATGATGATCGACTGACCCTTGCGCAACGAGAAATCCGCGCTCGCGGTGCCGTCCCCGCTCCATTCCTCAAGCCACAAGTCCGATCCAACAGGGCTTGGCACACTCGGCTCGAGCCCCGAGACCGGAGACGCGGTGAGCTCGCCCGTCGTCGCGTTCACGGTAAGGAACTGATAGGGGGCACTGCCCACCCACGCGAGCACATCCGGGGTGCGTCCCCAGGCCATCGTGACGGGAGTGGCCTCTGCTCCATCCGTCTGCGCCTCCGTGACCGAGGCGACAATTGTCTCCGAGCCAGAGATCCGATTGAGTTCTTTCGCATCGATGACCGTGACGGGGGCCGTGCCGTCCAGCGTGATTGTTTGTGTCAGCGTGTCCGGGGCCGAAAATCCGTAGCGGATGGCGATGCTGCCCGCAAACAGTGCGAGGGAGATGACGAAGATGACGATGGCATAGAAGAATCGCATTCAGACCCCCTCACAACGGCAAGGCTCCAGTTTAGCCGACGCACCAGAGCCCGTGCACTCAGTTGTCGCCTGTCCGCCCCTACGGGTAAACTGAGCGAGCAACCTTCGAGGAGAGATTTTATGGCTAACGACGGACAGTTCCCCATAGCGATACGTGGCTATGCGCGCGAGGACGTCGACAAAGCCATAAACAACCTGCGCCGCGAAATTATCGCCGCAAACGCTGAACGCAACGAGCTGGCCGCGGAACTCGCCCGTCTTTCCGGAACCGACCCGGACGTCAAGCCATCCGAAGCGGGAGCGCCGTCATACGCCGTCCTGGGAACCAAACTCGAAATGGTTTTGCGCACCGCCGAGGAACAAGCAACAGCACTCGTATCCACGTCAGATGTCAACTCCCAGCGACTTCTCACCGACGCCCGCATCGAGGCCGACCAGATCGTTTCCGATGCAACAGCCCGAGCCGACGCAATTCTGGCATCCGCCAACGAACGGGCTACGTATGCAACAAATTCCGCAACAATCGACTCCGGAAACATGATGACGATTGCGGAGCGCGACATCAAGTCGATGAATGACGAAGCGGTTCGCGAAGGCGTTCGAATTCGCGGCAGCGCGTCTACCGAAGCAGCCGAATTGCGCGCAACGACCCGGCGCGAGCTCGCGGAAAAACAAGCTGCATTCGACCGCGAAATGGCCGAGGCGCGACTCGTGATGGACAAAGAGTTTCAGGAAAAGCGGGCGGAAATCGCAAAACTTCTCGCCGAGGCCGACCGTGCCAAGCTCGATCTCATCGCTGAAGTGACCGCCCGTCGCCACGAGGAAGAAGAAAAGCTCCTCGAGCACCACCGCGACGCCGTGGCTCAGAACGAGATGTATCTCAAGAAGGCAAACGAGGAATTCACGGCAATTCAGAAGTCGCTGGGGTCGCTCAAGAGAGAACACCACCGTCTCGAATCCGAAATTCTCAAAACGCGTGAACGTGTCGAGATCGCGGCGAAAGAACAATCACGCCACCTCGTTACCGACGCCGAGGCTCGGGCGAGGAAGATTCTTGCGCGCGCGCGCTCGGAAGCGAAGTCCATCGTTGAAGATTCGGAAAAACGCCTCCTCCATCTCCAATCCGAACGCGATGTCATTGCCGCCTACATCGGTGATCTCAACAAGCACTTTTCGTCGGCGATTCGAGCATCCAACGGACCCAAGGTCAAGGCCGCGCCAACCGCCAACGTCGTCAAGCGCGCTGCTAGCCCCTCGAAACCAGCAGCGAAAGCAACACCAGCGAAGCCCGCATCTGCTGCGCCAACCAAGCCCGCATCTGCTGCGCCAACCAAGCCAGCACCCGGAAAAAACCAAACACGTAAATCCACGGGCAAGTAGTGACTATCTACGGTGCGTTCCGAATCGGCCTGCTCGGCGGACTCGGCGTTCTCACCGCGATTCTGATCGGCGGAGCCATCACCACTCTCGGTTCGGTCATCACCTACGTTGGTTTTGCACTGTTCCTTGCCCTCGGCCTTGACCCAATCGTTCGGTACCTGGTTACGAAGACCTTTCCGCGCTGGCTCGCCGTCGCAACCGTGGTCGTCGCGCTGCTCGGTGTCTTCGCAGGATTCGCTCTCGCAATTGTTCCCGTGCTCGTCGAACAGATGACTCTTCTATACGACACGGTCCTGAAGTTCCTGACGTCCTACGGTTCGCTCACCGAGTTGGAAACTGCTATTCAATCGATCATCCCGCTGGAATCACTCGATGTGCACGCGACCGTTCAGGGCATCATCGACTTCCTGTCGAATCCCGCGAACATCGGCATCATCGGTGGGGGCGTGCTCTCGGTCGGAGCCGGGTTCGCCAATGCGGCGCTCGGCGCGTTTCTGACGGTCATGCTGACCATCTACCTGGTGGTGTCGCTCCCGTCCATCACCTCTGCCGTCTACTCCGTCGTTCCCGCCTCGAAACGCGACACCTTCATTCGGTTAGCTGAGCAGGTCATCAAAGCTGTAGGCCAATACGTGATTGGCCAGGGCTCACAGGGAATGACGAACGGAATTCTCAGTTTTGCCGCGCTGTCGCTGATCGGCGCAGAATACCCCGCGCTGTTTGCGATTATCGCCCTGATGTTCTCGCTCATCCCGTTGGTGGGAACAATTACGGGGTCGATCATCATCGTCTTCACACAATTCTTGATTGCGCCCGACAATCCGGGGCTGACACTGACCGTGGCGATTTACTACCTTGTCTACACACAGATCGAGGCGTACGTGATCGGCCCGATGATCATGAATCGCGCCGTCAAGGTGCCCGGCGTCGTCGTGATTATTTCGGCACTAGCGGGCGGCGCGCTCATGGGTGTCCTCGGCGCAATCGTCGCGATTCCGGTCGCCGCATCAATCCTGATCATCTTCCGCGAAGTGATCGTCCCCGCACAGGAAAAGCGTTAGGCGAAGTGCGTCGGTAACGGAAGCGCCGCCGGATTTAAGCGTTTGACGATTTCACTGAGCACCCGGAACGTTTGCTGCTCGCCAACCCACAGGTGTTTTCCGTCCTCGACCTCGACCACCTCGACGCGCGGAACCGTGGCAAATCTGTCGCGCGCCTCGGCTGGCTTCAGATAATCGTCGTGCTCGGGCACTAGCGCAACGATCGGAACATCGTGTGCATTCCACCGCGCCAACGCCTCGGCAGACGTGCGGTGCAGCGGCGGTGATAACAGAATCAGCCCCGCGACGTCGTGGCCAGCTGCGTGTTGAAGCGCGACTTCGGTTCCGAACGACCACCCGATGACCCACGGGGTTGGCAGCCCGCGTTCACGGATGAAGGCTAGCGCCGCCTCGAAGTCGAGACGTTCGTCGATGCCCTCGCCGAATTCACCCTCGGAGGTTCCTCGCGGGCTGGACACACCGCGAAAGTTGAAGCGAAGAACCGCGATGTTGGCCAGAGCGGGCAGTCGGTTGGCCGCCTTGCGGAGGATGTGTGAATCCATAAAACCGCCGGCGGTGGGCAGCGGATGAAGAAAAAGAATCGTCGCCACGGGGTGCCCGGATTCGGGGAGCGCGAGTTCACCGACCAGCGTCAGACCATCCGTCGTCAGGAATTCAACGTCTTCACGGATTGCCGGCAGGACCGACATCGAGCGGATCTCGTTCATCGACCCGACTTCCAACACGGGATGTGCCAGTGGCGACGGTCGCGCAACGCTGCCTCTTCGCCGAAAAGACCCTCTTCGCGCCACGCCACGAGGTGCACCATCCCAATTGCAATGGGGATGACGCAACCGGGGCAGGAATATTCCTTCTGCGCATTTGCCGCGGGAATGTCCTGCACGATGTACGCCTCGCCACGGCGTGTTTCAACGCGGCGGGAACCCATCGTCCGGGTGAGGTCAAGCGGCACGTGCTCCTCGCGCTTCGGCTTGTTTCGTCGAGCCATCAGTACCACCCGTTGTCTTCGGAATGCTTCCAGGCACGGCACGGAGTCTTGTAACGCTGTTTGATGTAGCCCAGTCCCCAGTCGATCTGGGTTTCAGGGTTCGTTTCCCAATCCGCGCCGGCCGACGCCATCTTCTTGCCCGGCAACGACTGCGGGATCCCGTAAGCACCGCTGCTCTTGTTCAAGGCTCGATGATTCCAGCGAGATTCTCGTGTCCACAGATCGACGAGGCACTGAAATTCGCCCTCACCGGCACCCGCGTCCTGCAGTTGCGTGCGGGCGTATTCTTGCGCGGCACGAACATCGGAAGTTGCGAGGAAGCCCGACTTGATGCCCCAGGCGTCTCGCTCGACCTTTACCCCCGTGCCGTCGATCGCGGTGAAGTTCTGGCCGTCTGCCCCCTCCGCAGAGGAAGAACCCCCCAGGCCGTTCACCGCGAACGGAGCAATCAGCGGACCGAGCACGAGTGCGGAGATTCCGACCACTGCGGCGATCGACACCACCGCGCGTGTCCGAGCGCGCGGGGAAGTTTTCACTACCTCACAGCGAGCATGACACGAACCAGCTCGTCGAGCAGGAAGTCGACCTGTGCTTCGTCATACCCGCGCAGTTGGGGCCGGAACACCGTGGCTCGCACGTCGTTGCGCGACAGGTTCCCACTCTCGGTGAAATAGCGCAGAATTTGCTGCGCAAAAGCGTCCACCTCGGCCACGTTGTAGCCGTAAGCGAACAAACCGGAGCGTCGGAAGCGGGTTCCCTTGGCGCGGCCAACTCTGTTGAGAATCTCTTGGGCAACCTCGCGGGCTTCCGCGTTCCACGCGTCAATCCCCACTACGGCAATTCGCGCATCGCGTTCACGTTCGGCAAAAGTGTCTTCCAGTCGGTCGATAGCGGCATCAACCTCGGCGGGGGCGTACCCACTCTTGACGAGCGGAAACACGACCGACCGCACACTAGCGCTGGTTACGGTCGTGTCGCCGGACTGAAACGCCTCACGGGCACTGGCCAAAAATGAGTCGACCACTCCCTGGTCGTAACCGAGGGACTTGGATTCTGCGAGAGGGAAAGTCACCTCTCTATTGTGCCCTAGGAAAAGAGGATGGCGAAAACCGAAGCAGCAAACATGGATGGCAGAACCGAGTCGAGCCGGTCTAGGAATCCACCGTGGCCGGGAATCAATTGCGATGCGTCTTTGGTTCCCAGGTCCCGCTTGATCAGGGACTCGATGAGGTCACCGACCGTTGCAACGCCGAGGATGATGACGCCGAGCAGGACTCCCCACCACCAGTCGATGTGCACCGCGAGAGTCGCAACGAAATAGCCCGCCAGCAATGCAAAGATTGCCGAACCGACGAAACCCTCCCACGTTTTCTTCGGCGAAATCTTCGGTGCCATCGGCGTCTTCCCGAACAGAACCCCTGTGGCGAAAGCACCGGTGTCGACGCTCGCGATGATGATCATCGTTCCCAGGGTCCACCACTCACCGCCGTCGCGCGCGGTCATGAGGACGGCAAACGACGCGAGAAACGGGACGTAGGCGAGCGTGAATGCCGACATGAGTACGTCGCGGTCGGTGATGTCTGACCGAGACAGCCAACGCTGCACCACGTGCCACACGATTGCGAAGATGATTCCAGCGGCGAGCGTTAGCACTTGCCCGAGATAACCGAAATAGTACGTTGCGGGCAGCATCGCCAATGCGGAAATGAGTACCGGGATTCTCGGGACGTGGCGCTTTGCGGTGCGCGAAATGGTGGCAAGTTCCCACGTTCCGAAACCAACGAACACCCCGAGGAACAGGATGAACCACTGCTTGTCGAAAATCAGGCTGAAAATGAAGACGACGCCGAGGCCAATGCCAATAGTGAGCGCAGCGAAAAGATTGCGACCCGTGCGGGCCTCCACCTTGGCGCCCGCGTCGCGAATGACGTGGTCGATGTCCATCTAGACCTCGAGAAGCTCGGCTTCCTTCTTTTTCAGCGCGTCATCGAGCGCCTCGATGTGCTGTTTGGTCAAGTGCTCGATTTCCTTCTCTGCGCGCGAAACCTCGTCTTCGGACGTGTCTTTCAGCGCCTCGATGTCAGAAATGCCCTTGCGGCGAATGTTGCGAATCGCAACGCGGCCATCCTCGGCTTTCGCCTTGACAATCTTGACGTATTCCTTGCGGCGCTCCTCGGTCAATTCCGGCATCGTCACGCGGATGATGTCGCCATCGTTCGTGGGGGTTGCGCCAAGGTTGGGAAAGTTGACAATCGCCTTTTCGATCTCTTTGAGAGCACCCTTGTCGTAGGGCTGAATGACGAGAGTCCGCGCCTCTGGATTTTGCAAACCGGCAAGTTGACCGAGCGGGGTTGGGGTTCCGTAATAATCCACCAAGATTTTTTGGAACAGCGCGGGGTTTGCGCGACCCGTTCGCACCGTCTGAAAGTCATCCTTGATGATGTCCACGGCCTTGTTCATTTTTTCCGATACTTCGGCAATTGTGTCGGCAATCACGGGGCCCTCCTCGGTTTTCCTTGAGTCTAGCCGTCAACCGACCGCGAGAAGCGCGACTCCCGACACGACAATCACAGAACCGATGACACGCTGAACGACGTGTTTTTCCCCGAAGAAGAACGCTCCCCCCAGTGCGACGAGGACCACAGAGACCTCACGTGCCGGGGCAACGAGCGAGACCGAACTGAGTTGAATCGCAGTCAATGCGAGCATGTACGACATCGGGGCGAGGACGCCGATGAGGCCGATGACCCATGGGTGCGCTGTGAGAGACGCGACAACCCGCTTCGTCCGCAACGCGAGGGGGGTCATGAAGAGCGCTTGTGCGACTAGTGCCATCCAGTAATACCCGACGGGCGGCAAGCCAAGCGTTCCGACCGCCCAGCCGTCCCACAGCGTGAAACAGGCGATATAAAAGCCAACCGACAGTCCGTAAATCACGGAAATCAGACGTGCTCGCCCCGACCTACGGATACCTGCAGCCGAAATGATGGCGATGCCCGCAACGACAACAGCGACACCGAAGAGAGCGACAGCGCTTGGACGTTCTCCCAGAATCAAAATGGCGCCGATCACCGACAGTGTTGGTCCGGTCCCCCGCGCCATCGGATACACGAGAGAGACGTCCCCCGAGCGATACGCGTTTTGCAGTAGCGAGAAATAGATGACTTCGAAAATGCCGCACACGCAGGCGAGACCGACCCAGTGCCATTCGAACTTTGCGGAGACGAGCGACGTGATGCCGAGCGGCGCGAGTGCAACGGCTCCGACGATGAAGGTCCACCAGAGCAGGTCGTACGTGGTGTGACCGACGCGCTTGAGAAGCAAATTCCACGACGCGTGCGCAACGGCCCCCATAGCGATGAGGCCGAGAACGACTGGGCTAATTGCTGACGACCGTTCCGATGTTCTCGCCGAGAATTGCTCTGGTGATGTTGCCGCCCGGTTCCATACCGAACACGCGCATCGGAAGATTGTTGTCACGACACAGCGCGAAGGCCGTCGCGTCGATTACCTTGAGCCCCTTTTCGAGAGCCGCCGAGTACGTGACCGTGTCGAGCAGCACGGCCTTGGGATTCTTTTTCGGGTCGTCGTCGTAAATGCCGTCCACGCCGTTCTTGGCGACGAGAACCTCCGTCGCGCCGATTTCAAGCGCGCGCTGAGCGGAAACCGTGTCGGTTGAGAAGTATGGAAGACCCGCGCCCGCTCCGAAGATGACGACACGACCCTTTTCGAGGTGGCGGATTGCGCGCAGCGGGATGTAGGGCTCGGCGACCTGGGTCATCTCGATCGCCGACTGCACCCGCACCGGCTGACCAGCCTGCTCGAGAAAGTCCTGGAGGGCGAGGGCGTTCATCATCGTGCCCAGCATTCCCATGTAGTCAGCGCGCGAGCGGTCCATGCCGCGTTGGCTCAACTCGGCGCCGCGGAAGAAGTTTCCGCCACCAACCACGATGGCGACCTGCACGTCCTTCGCCGCATCGGCAATTTCACGAGCGATGGCGCTGACGATGTCGGGGTTGACCCCGAGGGTTCCTCCGCCAAACGCTTCACCGGACAGTTTCAGAAGGACGCGGCGCGTAGTCATGGAACCTCACTTTCGAGTTGCAGAGTACCGAGAAACCACGGGAAACAGCGAAGGGCGGCTCGCGTGTAGCGAACCGCCCTTCAACTTCAGTTTTTAGGCGCCGACCTTGTAACGAACAAAGCCACTGACGGCGAGTCCGGCCTGGTCGAGAACCTGCTGCACGGTCAACTTGTTATCGCGCGCGTAATCCTGCTCGAGCAGGGCAACCTGCTTGAAGAATCCGCCGAGGCGACCTTCAACGATCTTCGGCAGAGCCGCGTCGGGCTTGCCTTCGCCGCGAGAAATTTCCTCGACGATACGACGCTCGTTGTCGACCTCCGACTGGGGAACATCCGACTTGGCGAGGTACTGGGGGTCGGCGAACGAGATGTGCTGCGCGATTGCGCGAGCGGTCTCTTCGTCGGAACCCGTGTACGCAACGACAACGCCGACCTGCGGGGGAAGATCCTTCGAGGTGCGGTGCAGGTAGACGGCGAACTTGTCACCGGCAACCTTCGCCACGCGGCGAAGTTCAACCTTCTCGCCGATGATGGCGGCGTCGTCCGAAATGCGGTCGGCAACGGACTGGCTGCCAACCGAAGCGGCGAGGGCCGCGTCGAGTGAATCGGCGCCTGCAGCAGCAATCGCATCGGCGACGACCTCGGCAAGGGCGATGAACTTCTCGTTCTTGGCGACAAAGTCGGTCTCGCACGCGAGTTCGATGAGGTACACCGCTCCAGCGGTCTCCTTAGCGACAACAAGTCCCTCACTGGTGGAACGGTCGGCACGCTTCGCGTTGCCCTTTGCTCCCTTAAGTCGGAGAATTTCGACTGCCTTCTCCATGTCACCATCGGCCTCAACGAGCGCGTTCTTGGTGTCGATCATTCCGGTGCCGAGGCGCTCACGGAGCACCTTGACATCCTCAAGCGAAAAGTTTGCCATGAGTGATTACTTTCGTGATTGGTGTGGTGGGTGTTATTCGGCTGCTGGCTTCTTGACCGCTGGCTTCTTGGCGGCTGCTGGCTTCTTTGCAGCAGGAGCCTTTGCGGGCTTTTCTGCGTCGGCGTCGGACTTCTTGGCCGGAGCCTTCTTTGCCGCGGGGGCCTTCTTGGCCGCGGGTGCCTTCTCTTCTGTCGCGCTCTCGTCGGCAGGAGTCTCGTCGGCAGGAGTCTCGTCAGCAGCTGCGACAGCAGCCTCTCCGAGAAGTTCCTTCTCCCATGCGGCGAGCGGCTCGACGGCAGACACGTTTCCACCCTCGGCGGGCTTGTCGTGGCGAATGACGAGACCTTCGGCAACGGCGTCCGCGATGACACGAGTCAGCAGTCCGACCGACCGAATTGCATCGTCATTACCCGCAATCGGGTAAGCGATGTCATCCGGGTCCGCGTTGGTGTCGAGAATTCCGACGACGGGGATGCCGAGCTTGGCTGCTTCGCTCATCGCGAGGTGTTCGCGCTTGGCGTCGACAACCCACAGCGCGCTGGGGGTCTTGGTGAGGTTACGAATTCCACCGAGCGACTTGTGGAGCTTGATGAGCTCGCGGCGCTTCATGAGCAGTTCTTTCTTGGTGAAGCCCTTGGTCGTGTCGTCGAAGTCGACCTGTTCCAGTTCCTTCATGCGCTCGAGGCGGCCGAGGACGGTCTGGAAGTTCGTGAGAAGTCCACCGAGCCAACGCTGGTTGACGTAGGGCTGGCCGACGCGGCCGGCTTCTGACGCAATCGCTTCCTGGGCCTGCTTCTTGGTTCCGACGAACAGGACTGTACCGCCACGAGCGACAGTCTCACGAACGAATTCGTATGCGGTGTCGATGTGACCGAGCGACTGCTGCAGGTCGATGATGTGGATGCCGGACCGTTCGGTCAGGATGAAGCGCTTGACTTTCGGATTCCAACGCTGAGTCTGGTGTCCAAAGTGAACACCGCTGTCGAGCAGCTGGCGAATTGTTACAACGGCCATTGCCGTTCTCCTTACCTGTGGTTTTATGCAGTGACGGATGTCAGTTGCCCTGGTGTTCGGATCGATGCCACCCACTTGGGGACCAACGGATTCGATCGCTGATGAACACGCGAATTCGTCCACCGAAATGGACGTCCCTCCAGTTTACACGCGGATTGCTCCGTCGTGCACACGGGTTGTGGACGAGGAGTTCTCCACCGACAGCGCTCGTGGCGGCTTTTGTTGGGCCGAATCGTGCGACGGTGTCGTTGTGTCAATTTCCCGTCGTTTACCGCCGCCCGTGTGGGTTGCGGTCGCCGTTGCTCTTTCCCTGTTCGCCATCCCCCGGGCCGACGCCACAACGTCGTGGTCGTGGCCGCTCGTGGGGCCCATCGTGCGTCCGTTCGATAAACCCGAAAACGATTATTCGGAGGGTCATCGCGGAATCGACATCGGTGCAATCCGCGGTCGCGAAGTACGCTCCCCCGTCGACGGCGTTGTGTGGTTTGCCGGAGTGGTGGCGGGCCGGTCAGTGCTGTCTATCGATACGGCCGACGGTTCGATCGTGTCGATGGAACCGGTTGAGGCGAGCGTTTCCCGGGGTGGCGTCGTTCGGGCGCGTGAACCGGTCGGGCTGATTTCCGGTCAGCACGACGGCATGAACGCCCTGCACTTCGGTGTCCGCGTCAACGGCGTGTACGTTGACCCTCTGCGATATCTGGGCAATCCGCCGCGAATTGTGGTCTACGACTCGTGGGTGGACAGTTACGCCCTGGGATGAGCCGTCTTGTAGGCCGCCTTGAGTCGTTCACTCGAGACGTGGGTGTAAATCTGCGTGGTTCCGACGCTGGCGTGACCGAGTATCTCTTGCACGCTGCGCAGGTCGGCACCGCCATCCAACAGGTGGGTCGCCGCCGAATGCCGCAAAGTATGGGGGCCTTTCGGTCCTTGACCGGGAATGTCCCCGATGATCTCGGAGACAAGTTGGTAGACCGTCCGGGTTGTCAATTTTTTTCCGCGGGCACCGACGAAAAAAGTCGTCGTGTCGGCCGAGACGGGCAGAGCGGGACGCGCCCGATCACGATACGCAATCAGCGCGTCGCGGGCAGGGGTGCCGAACGGCACGATTCGCTCCTTCGAACCCTTTCCCATCACGCGGACAGTTCGGTCGGCCCAGTCGAAATCGGATTCGGTGATGCCCACCACTTCACTGACGCGAAGGGCGCTGGCGTACATGAGTTCCCAGAGGGCCAGGTCGCGCGTGGCGATGGGATCGCCCGTCGCCGCGAGGGTCGTCAAATTGTCAAGCAGGTCGGACATCACGGACTTGGACACAACTCGCGGAAGGTGCTGGGGTTTCTTGGGCGCCGCCAATCTCACGGCGATATCGGTCGGGGTGTCGCCGCGGGCGTGAAGCCAGTGAAACAGGCTCTTCACCGCCGAAACACGGCGGGCGATGGAACTCGCGGAATCGCCCTTCGTCGACATCCCCCATACCCACGAGCGACAATCCTCGAGAGAGATTGCGTCGAGCTCAGTTATGTCAGCACGCGGCAACGACTGGACGAAAAGTTCTAAATCGCCGCGATAGGCCCGAAGCGTGTGCGTGCTCGCGCCACGCGCCGCCTCCATTTCGTGGAGGAAGCGCGCAACCGATGCGTCGATTCTCACCGTTACAGTGTGAACCCCACGTGCCTACTTCGAGGTCAACACGCCCGTCTTGCGCGGCCACCACATCTTTTCGCCGATGAGGAAGGTCAGCGACGGAACGACGACGGTGCGGATGAGGAGTGTGTCGAGCAGAACACCGACGCAGACGATGACACCGATCTGCGTGAGCGTGATGAGCGGCAGGACCCCGAGCACGGCGAAGACCGCGGCCAGCAGCACACCGGCACTCGTGATGACTCCACCCGTTGCGCCCAGCGCGTTCACCATGCCGGCGATGATTCCCGCCGGCTTGCCGTTGATCAACACTTCGGATTCTTCCTTGACGCGCGTCATGAGGAACATGTTGTAGTCGATACCCAACGCCACGAGGAACAAGAACGTCTGTACGAAAACGATCGAGTCGAGCGCGGGGAATCCCCAGATGCCCTGAAAGAGCAGCCACGATGTGCCGACGGCAGTGAAGTAGGACGCGACGACGGTTGCGAGGAGCAACAGCGGCGCGACCAAAGCCCGCAGCACGATGACCAGCATGAGCAACACGACCGCGAGGACGGAGGGGAAGATGAGTCGCTCGTCGGCGACGATTGCGTCCTTCGTGTCGACCACTGCGGCGTCGGACCCACCGAGAACGGCTTCACCGTCGCCAATGGAATCGAGATCGCCGCGGATTTCCCGAATCGCCGTCCCGGTCTCTTCCGATTCGGTCGGATAGTCGAGCTTGGCGGAAATCTCGGTCCAACCGGCGTGAGAATCTCCCACGGTTGAGAAGGTCGGTTCTGCAGGTCCTGGTGCAATAACGGGCGGGCCTGCGGGAAGTTCTCCTCCAACGCCGGCGGGAATTACCGGAGCGGGGATTTCGACGATGTCGCTGCGTTCAGCCAGGTATTCCTGGACTTTGTCCACGTCAGCGTCGTGGGCGAGGACAGTTATGGACGAGCCCTGGAACGACTCAAACTTGTCGACGAGAACCTCGATACCCGTGACCGCGCCGGGCTTCGTGAGGAAGCGCTCGTTAGCGGTGAGTCCGACCTGGACGGTCAGGGCGGGAGCCGCAAGACCGAGGGCTAGGAGCGCCGAAGCAACACCCGCAATGACAGGGCGCTTTGCGATGGCCAGTCCTGCGCGCTTCCACATGCTCTCCCGCTTGGCAACCATGCCGAACTTCGGCGTTACGGGCCAGAAGATTCCGCGGGGGAACACAACAAGGGCGAACGGCAAAACGCCGATCCCGAAGATCATCGCGATCGCGATTCCGACGAGTCCCGCGATTCCGAGAAGGCGGCTGCCGTCGACCTGTGCGAACGTCAGCACCGCCATAACGATGAGAACAGTGCCACCGGACGCAAGAATCGCGCCGGCGGTGCCTCGAACGGCGTTCGCCATCGCATCGGAGCGCTTCTCGGTCTTGATGAGCTCTTCGCGGTAACGGGAAATGATGAGAAGCGCATAGTTCGTCCCCGCACCAAACACAAGGACGGAAAGAATTCCCCCGACCGAAGCGTCGAGCTGGGTTCCGAGCATGTCGGCGGCCTTCTTTGAGACGGTTCCGGCCAGCGCATCAGCAAGACCGACGACGACGAGCGGGACAACCCAAAGAATGGGGGAGCGATATGTGACGAGCAGGAGGATGACGACGACGCTGGCGGTCGTCGCGAGGAGAGTGATGTCGGCACCCGCGAAGACGTTGGAAATGTCTTCCGCGAAGCCTTCGGGTCCCGTCAGATACAGGTCAACGCCGCTGAGTCCGGCCGCGGCGGCATCCTTGATGTCGCTGTAGCGTTCGCTTCGCTCGTCCACGACGTTGGTCTTTGACAGCGGAACGATTGCACCGGCGGTTGTTCCGTCATCGGACACCTCCGCTTGCGGTGCAAACGGGATATCGGTGTACTCGGAATAAATGTCCGCGAGGTTTCCGTTGATGGTGTCAAGTTCAGCGGTCGACAGCTCGGCGTCACCCGTGAACACAAGGAACAACGCCGTTCCCGATTCGACGGGGAAATCGGCCTTGAGGCGAGCGACTTCGGCGGCCTCGGACTGACTGGGCGCACCGGTTTCGGGGGCCGTCTCGACCGAGTCGAGCTGCGACAGCACGAAAGCAGCGCCCGACAGTGCAAAGGAAATGACGAGGGCGATAATGGACGACCAGAGTCGGTAGGTCTTGTTAAGGAACATCAGTACTCTCCTGCTGAGGATTTGGATTCGGCTTGATTAAATTCTGAGGCCTTGTTTGAGACCATCTCGATGATTTGTGTTTCGTCCATGGTATCGGCGAGAGCGCGAAGTGCCGACGGGTATGCCGCGAGCTGCGGGAACTCGTCGACGGGCACGACCGTGTGCACCACGGTGTCGTCGTAAACGTGAACGAGTTGAATCGACTGGCCTCCGTCGACGGCGGTCATCAGGCTGTCCTTCGATGTGCCCAGGTCGACGGTGTAACAGGTTGCACTGGCCACCGCGACGGGGATTCCGGCGAACGTGCCGAACGTCGAATAGTGCAGGTGCCCGCCCAAAATGGTGCGAACGTCACTGCCGCGAAGAACCTTTTCGAGTTTGTCCTGGCGGAACAGTTCGATCATGCGCACAAGCGGGTTGTGGCTGCGGATGGGCGGATGATGAAGAGCCAGGACGGTCCCGTGCTTGGCGGGAGTCGACAGCTCGGCCGTGAGCCAGTCGAGTTGCGAGTCCTCGAGTTCCCCGTGGTGATAACCCGGGACGGTCGAGTCGAGCGAAATGATTCGAAGCCCGTTGATGTCGTAGACCCGATCGTGGGGTGAACCGTCGGATTCTTCGTCGAAGAGTTCTCGCGCATAGGGCTCGCGCTCGTCGTGGTTGCCCATCACCCAAATCACCCGCGCGCCCAGTTCCTGTGCAATGGGCTCGACCTGTCCTCGAATCCAGCGATACGCCTCGGGTTCAGCAACGTCAGCGAGGTCGCCCGTGAACACAAGCGCGTCAAACGTCATCCCGGTGGCGCGCAGCCGTTCCAGCAATTCGGTGAGATTTTTCTTGACATCAACCCGTGAAAACAGCTTTCGTCCGCCGCCCAACAGGTGGGTGTCCGAGATGTGCGCGATGACGTGCGTCGGGGTCGGTTCCTCAAAGAACATGTCAGCAGACTATCGGCGGCCGCAACCAACCGCCCACATGAGCGCAATGTTGACACCGAACCCGGCGACGCGCATACTCGGCAATGTGAGCAATGTTTCAAGACTGAGTCGATTGCACTTCGGTTTGGTTGCCGTCGCTATCGCTAGCATCGTGAGTGGCTGCCAGAGTTTGCCAGTTCCACAGCCTTCTAGCGAATTCGCGCTCGCGAATGTGTGTTCAGATTCACTCAGAGCCTGGGCAACATCAACCACACAATTTGGTGATCAACAAATCACCGAGGCCAAAGTTTCAGACGGTTTTGGGCCATTCTCAATTACGACGCCGTTACCTGCTTGCACGTTCAACTCAGTCGGTAACGAAACCCAAGTGGCAATTTATCTGCACAAAGACTCAGCATTGGCCCGCTCCACTTACGACGCCCTCGTGTCCGCGGTTGATATTGACCCCGACTACATGCTGGCGACGGAAAGTCTCGACCCACCGGCATCAACCTTCACTTTCGAAACCGATCACGACCTCACTCAAGCGACGGTCTACACGCCCGACCAAGATTTTGCCTCCTACATGGGATATCGCGACTCCGTCACAATGGTCATCGCGTTCCGAACCGAACACAACAGATAGGAATACAGAATGGTGAACAAATTCGCACTGAGAACGGATGCCCCTTCATCTGCGCGAAGGACGCTGCTCAGGCGGACGAGTCGCTGTTCTGAAGTTCACAGTTGTTAATGATTATGTCCGCATTGGGTATGCCGCGAATGACTATGACGCCGGTTTTGACAACGTCACGGAATTGAACCCAGGTGTCCGAAGGGTCAACACTGGCATTTGCGCCGGCTACTGGCAACATTGGGCCCACGGTGGGTCGGGCGCTCTTGCCGCGTATTCGTTCACGTGCGTGAATTACTCTTTCGCACCGGCCGCGTACTGAGCTATCCGACGAACTTGCGCGACCACCCTTTCTCCGATTGGGCGACGCGACCCTCCGCATCGAGCAGCCGAAGTTGGGATAAAACATCTGTTTCGGCGAGGCCGGATCGTTTCGCAATCGATTTCGCGGTTCGCGGTGAGTTGGACAGCGCATCGAGCACGCGAACGGTGTCGTCCGCATCACGGGACTCGAATGCATCATCAACCAGATTGCCCGTCACGAGTTCGACGACATCCGCCACCGATGTCACGAGTGTCGTCGCGGGGTTGGTGCGAAGTAGCCGATGACACCCCGCGCTCGCGCCGCTCGTCACCGGACCCGGCACGACGCCAATCGGGCGGTCGAGGTCGCGCGCATGGGTCGCCGTGTTCAGCGACCCGCTTCGGTACCCCGCCTCGATCACGACGGTTGCGCCCGCCATTGCGGCGATGAGCCGATTACGTTGAAGA
>Ga0114975_10001348_pt1 | contig 17576 bp, 18 predicted proteins | sample S_130626_EF_Meta_FD_87031 | JGI IMG/M metagenome (GOLD analysis project Ga0114975, IMG submission 87031) | Freshwater microbial communities from Lake Simoncouche, Canada to study carbon cycling - S_130626_EF_MetaG | ecosystem: Environmental > Aquatic > Freshwater > Lake | place: Lake...
AGGGTTTCTGCAGAGTAACGCTCTGTCAGAAAGTGAAATTCCTGATTCTTTGAACCAACCCATGGTCGGTCATTATCTAAGTTATCTTCCTGATATCGGCCATCAACAAGCAAATCAATTGAGGAAAGAAAATTTAAGCGGGCTTCGAATTCACTCGATTGAGGATTTTTTAGTTCTGCCAGGGAGTAACCAGAGAAGACCATTACAGAAAAATTTAGTTTTTGAAGTTTCTTTGAAAGTTCGGCCAAAGATTCTGCTTGCTCGAATGGTTCACCACCTAAGAAAGTCACACCTTCGATCTCAGGAAACTTAATCTGTGCGGCAATAACATCTTGCAGCAATGAATCCACATCTTTAATTGAACCGCCATGCTGACTCCAAAAATGTGGATTAAAACACCCTTTGCATTTCAAGGAACAGCCCTGCACCCATATGACGTAGCGAATTCCTGGTCCTTCGCGCGTTGAACGTTCGCGCGTTGCGGCTACAGCAATTTCTCGATTGGGCATTTGGATTAAATATCCAGAACTCGCCCGGAGTTGCCTCCTGGCTCAGTCTGCTTTTGAACAATCAAAATTGACTTAAGTTTTGCAACTTGATGGGGTTGCAATTTCAGATCATTCGCAAATTCTTCAAACGAGGAGAAGCCACCACGTTTCTCGCGCTGCACAATTGTGTTCGCTGCGAGGACTGGATCGAATTCAGCATTTTTCATCAACATTTCAACAGTCGCCGAGTTTAAATCAATTGTTAGATTCTCCTGGCTCGCCATCTTCCCGGCAGAAACAGGTGGCGGTGGAGGCATCTTTTTCTGTGCAGCCGGCGGTGGAGGAGGTGCCATTTTTTTAGCGCGCTCTGTTTCTGGAGTAGCATAAAAATCACTACGATCAATTCCGAGTGCGCCTTCTGCTAACTCCTGTGGTGCTGTAAATACTTTTTTAGCTACATCTGTGACATTTAAATTTTCAGCGGTCCAGGTGGGATTGTTATTTTGAGCCCGGAAAACCAACCAAATTTTATTGGCTTTAAATGAGAAAAAAATCTGTAGGCCAAAATTAATGAAGATTAGGGCAGAACCAATATTTCCAAGAGTGCTGGTTTGAGTTACATCTTTGCCATCTACTTTTGTAGTTGTCGAATCATCCAACCCCATTAATAGAAATAAAACAAACATCAAGCCGGAGAAAAGATAGGCGTATTTCTTGAGCATCTCGTCTTTGGTTTTGATCGCAAGTCGAGCAAAACCCACTGCACCGAGAGAGCTTGCACTGAGATAGATCCAGAGCATCCACTTAGATTGCGATCTACGCCAACTCTTATCATTTAATCGCGCTTGCGCCTCAGGGCTTAACTCAAGACTCATTGCTCACTCCTTGATCGTTAACTATTTCAGATTCATTTTTCGTATAGTCTGCTGTGAATTTACTCTCGACTGAATGAGCATCTAGTAAATCTTCTAGCACTGAAACATATTCTAGACATTTGGAGCCGTGGATTCCGAGGGTTTCAGCCTTGATATTGCCGTCCGAGTCAACATTTATTTGAAGTCGCTTTTGAATCATGCTTGATTAACCGCCAAAACAAGGGTGACGCTTGAATCCTCATTTATCGTCTCTGATTCCAACGTCATTCCAGATTGTGGCGCACGCTCTTTAATCTTCCGCAGTACTTCTGCCTGAACTTCTATTCCGTAAGCTTTGTCTATTTGTCCAATGATTTGTTCTGCAACTTCCACTGATGTTCCGGCAATAAACCTAGCTGCCCAAATTCCTTGCGAATTTTTCTTGAAAGTGAAATTGATTGAATCTAAAGATGCAGAAATTTCACCCTCCTGCATAGTTGTCGTGCAGCCGATATTCCGCATGGCATTTTGAAGCAATTCCAGGTTCTTCATTCGAGTTTCGACTGCAACTTGGTGCGAGGACGCGTTGGGATTATTTTCTTTCGCCTTTGTTTGTGCTTTAGTTACAAGAGCAATCGCCAAAGGAATAAGAATTATTTCCAAACTCATTAGAAATCCACAGTTCTTCCACCACGGGTAGGTGCGACTGGCGCTGGAGTTTTATGAGCTTCGCTCTTTTCAACACCCTTAATCTCTGTCATGTCTTCCGCCGCAGTAGCAGCCACGGCGCGCACATTTGCCCATTCTCTGATGACATCAATCGCCTCGGCTTGGGTGATACTCAGTGGCACCATATTTAAAACGGATTTAGAGAGATCATCAGGTGTGATTGAGCGTTTCTCAGAAAAGGCATCAAAAAGTCCCGCCACGACCGCTTGTTCAATTTCTGCTCCAGAATAACCTTCAGTTTGCTCAGCTAGTCGCACATAAAGCTTTTCATCAAGCTTCGTAGTACCCAAGACCTCTTTGCTCTTAAGGCGTTTATTTAGATGCAAATCCCAAATCAATTTGCGTTCAGACAACGTGGGTAGATCTACAAAGAAGATTTCATCGAAGCGGCCCTTACGAAGGAATTCCGGAGGCAACTTGTCAATATTGTTAGCTGTAGCAATTACGAAGACTGATTCCTTCTTTTCCTGCATCCAAGTCAAAAACGACCCAAAAACGCGCGCTGATGTTCCTGAATCACCGGAACCGCTTGATCCTGCAAAGCCTTTTTCTATTTCATCAATCCATAAAATACAGGGAGCGATTGCTTCAGCTGTTTTAATCGCAGTTCTCATATTTTGCTCACTGCTTCCAACTAGCCCTGCAAAGATTTTTCCAATATCTAGTCGCAATAGAGGTAATTGCCATGCAGCACCAATAGCTTTTGCCGTTAGAGACTTTCCGCACCCGGGTACTCCGGTGATCAAAATACCTTTTGGCGCAGGAAGGCCGTAGGACTTTGCTTCATCTAGCCAAGATTCATTTCTCTTTAACAGCCATCGCTTAAGATTTTGAAGCCCACCGACATCCTCAAGCGCCACATCAACATTTATGAACTCTAGAATTCCAGATTTCTTGATTGTTTGACGTTTCTCATCTAGGACTGTGTCAACATCTGAATCAGATAATTTTCCATCTTCAACCATCGCTCGCGCGAAAGCATTTTCGGCCTCGTTTAAAGTAAGACCCAAGGCAGCCTTGGCAAGTTTTTCTTTTCCACTTTCTGTGACTTCGAAAATAATTCTTCCATCTGCCTTATTCGTTTCCATCATGTTTTCTAGGATCTTTAAGATTTCTGTCTCAGTTGGAAGAGGAAAATCTAGAATAGTAATTTCTTTATCTAAGTCCGTAGGCAGCTTCAAAACTGGTGCGACAATAATTAATGTCAGCAGGGAAGATCCGTTTTTAAAGGAATATGCGATATCTCGGAGTCTTCTGATTACCATCTGATCTGCTGGCTTACCGTTATCACCGAATGCAGTATGTAAATCCTTAAATACAAAAACGGTAGGTTCCGTAGTTGCTTGTGCCATTGCAAGCGCGTCAGCTGGAGCTTTCGAGTTAGCCGGTCCTTGGCCCCCTGGAACAGTTAAGCCCTCAGTTGATGACCACACCATCAAACGGCGCGGTGTGCGGAGGCGATCTTTGTCTGAGACAACCGCTGTAATTTCAGCAAGAACTCGTTGCTCCTCGTAAGACTCTACATAAATTAGAGGGAAGCGGGCCTTAAGTAGATTCTCCAAATTTTCTCTGAAGCCGAGCATCTTGTTACCTCCAGCTTAGAGTTATAGGACAGGGACAGTCTGTGCGTGATTTGAGAAATAATAGGGGGAATGAAGACCTTTTCCAAGAGGAAAATTGGTCAACCTTTCTGATCCTCAGCAGCAGGATTTTCGTAGCTCATTTCGATGAGGCGGTTGAGCTGTCTATCGGGGACTTGGCATTAGGGGATCTTGCCTTTAGCGCCTATGTCCCAGAAGTTAATGGCGTCATTGAAAGCCATTGCTCTAACAAGCGAAACTCTTATTCGAGTACTTCTTTTACCAACTCAAATTAGCAAGCATTCAATCGCTAATGGCATTACTTTGCAACTTTGACTAAGTTGAGTAGGGTCAGCGCGTGAGCAGAGCAATTGATTTGGTGGCCTTAAAAGTTTCTCGATGGCCCTTGTATCAGACCCGGATAAAGACGGGATAGCGTGCGAAAAATGAAAAGAATTTGGAATGAGACCTTAACATTTCTTGCACTCTGCTTCCTTGTAGCGTATTCATACCCTGCTTTTAATGAGTCCATTTCAAACTCGACTAACGACTACTTAGGATTAGTACAATGGGTATGCTGGTTTGCATTTGCACTAGATCTAATTTATGGAATCTTGAAAGCAAAGAATAAAAAGGAATACTTAAAACGGCATCCATTAGAAATAGCTTCAGTGTTACTCCCTTTTCTTAGGCCACTTCGCTTAATGCGCGTAATCTCATTTGGTGCTCTCGCGATTCAAAAGGTAGCTATTGGAAGACAGTTTGCGATTACTGTGAAGGTAGTAATAAGCGCTTTGTTTATTTCTTACATTGCTGCCGTCCAAATAACCATCAGTGAAAGATATATTGAAGGTTCAAACATCAAGACTTTTAGTGATGGACTTTGGTGGGCAGTAACGACGGTCACAACTGTTGGTTATGGAGATAGATACCCAACAACTACCGAGGGGCGGTTGCTCGCAGTTCTTCTGATGGTTACGGGAATTTCTCTCGTCGGAGTGATTACCGCTTCAGTGGCCGCATGGTTCGTTAAAATGTCTCAGGAAGATGCGAAAAAGTAAATTTCTTTATGCTATGAATGATCGATAGCAACCCAATAAACACTCTCCCCATCCCTCTCCAATACCCCGCCCTGGATAATGTGCCTGCGTAGTGCAGCCATGTCATGGTGGCGGAGTACTAGGTGAGGCCTACCGAGCCCAAATAATGGCCTGCAAGCCATCTTCCTTATTTAGTTCAGTCGTTGCGTCGTAGGTGTAGCTCGTAGTTCTATTCACACCAGTCGTAGGATCTGTGAAGTTTAAAACACCATCGAAGTAGAGAATAAAAGAGTACCCATAGCCAGTTTCTCCAATACTTGTGACTCTTAAATTCTCTATAGTTTTGAAAACTTTCCGGTCAATTAATTGATATCCCCCCAGACGCATAACCGGGCATCCTTCAGGTGATTTTTCTGAATTCTTATTGCATTCTGCAATGATGGCGCGTACTCGTTTTTCTATATAGACACTTGCATCTGCTTTCAAGCCAGAATCAGAAGAGTCGGATCGCATGTTCTCGTTGGGATCCACGGGCATTATGTAGTCAAACTTATTGAAGTAGATTGGATTATCAAGGCTGTAATGGATTGTGCCAGGAAATAGATAGACGGTGGCAGCTTTTGCCGGCACAGCAGCATTAGCAAGTGTCACAGATTTGCCGTCATAGCCATTGATTTCCATTGTGCGCATAACGCCTTGTGAGATTTTCCAAACCGGAAATATTTTGTAGAGCTTTTGCTGCAAATCTTTTTCCAGTGAGATATCAGAGCCATAAGTCTCACCATTAATGGTGTACTCCACATGGGCGGTTGCATATTCTGCGTCGCTTTGCAGAATTACTATAGATTTTACCTTTGGCTTGTGAATATAGTTTTTGAGAACCTGATCCGTCAGGAAGTCCTTAGAGATCTCATCTTCAGAAAGGATCACATGACTAAGCGCTGCTCCGGAATCGTTGGCTGTAAGCGCATTAAAGAAACCGCTAACTGCAGATGAGGGGGAGCTAATTTTATTGGCGATAGCGTGATTAGCAGGACCTGTGATGATAAAGAAAGCGAGCACAACAAGTGCGCCTTTTTTAGCAATCGACTTCGCTTTGTCTGCCTGCATTGTCTTTGTCTGCTGCTGCAGGGGTGTGAGGTCTCCAACTTTTACTGGTTCAGAGGAATAGAAATCAGAGATCGAGATTCGTAGCTTGGGTAGGACCTTTGCGACAAGAGAAGGAGCTATCTGTGCTGCAAATGGAGTCAGATAACGCGCTCCAAAAACATAGAACGCGCCCCACATCAGTGAAGCAGGAATCAAATAGAGGGGGTGGGCAAAGACTGCAATCGATTTGGAGCCATCGCCCAGACCTATTTGGTAGAGAAAATTCTCGGTACCGAAGGTATAGAACATAAAGAAGAAGTTGAGGAGGAGAACAATTCCAGTGATAGTCAGAATAATTCTGATCGAGCTACGAGCTGTGTAGGTGCGGGGATCGATTCTAAATCCCATTGCAGTTCCAATTAGCAGAAGCGCGACTAAGAGAAGACCAAAATAGAGCACCAGAGAAAAAGTTGGATGAGTGATATCAATTGGTGTTCCATCGCCTGCCCTTAACAGCGAAACTTGTTTATCGCTAAAAGTGTTGATTAGCGGAACTCCGGATGCGGCAACAAGTCCTGCTAAGACAGCTGTTGGCGCAACAACCAGAAACATTGGAATAAGTCTTAATTCGCGATCCTTGAGTGCGATTAACACAGATACAACGGTAGCTACGGCAGTTGCACCTACCAAGAATGCACCAGCTTGGTTAAGTGAGTCAGAAATTTTCTTCTGGGTCTTTACTGCATATGAACCAAGTAGAACGGTAATTGTAGAAATGATCAGAGGTCCTATTAAAAGCGAGTAGAAATCAACCGAGATGCTTTTAGAAACATTGTCTAAGGAACCGTTGTACGAAACTATGACTAAACTGCTAGTGAGGGAGGTTAGAAATAAACTTATAGTAGATAAAAGTGCAGCAGTTCCTACGATTTCACTCTGCGGGTTAAAGGTAAAACTTCCCTCGGCAGCTCTTGCGCGGGATTTGCGAATTAAAAGATAGGTAAGCAGAATTGTCACACCTGATGCGATCAATCGCACAGTGCCGCCATCCGATCCAGTTTCAAATCCACCTTTGAGACTTGCCGAAAGAGTAATGCCAATACCTAAAGCGAAATTAAGCATCCAAAAAGCCCCCGCTTTACCGAGACCGTCAGTAGACAGGTAATTTAGCTTTGGAAGATAGTGGGCCAGAATTTTCGCAGAGATAAATCCAAGAATAAGAAGTGGAAGAACGGCAAGAACTGTGTCTTTTGCAAGGGCTATAGAACCAGTTTTATCAAATTTGATATTCCAATTCTTGGTATTTGTATAAGCCTTAAGATCGTTTTTTAACCAGGTGCGGCCTTGCTCAAACATTTGCTTGCTCTCATCGACTGCTTCGGTAAAGCCACCCTTGACTTCTGCCATGGTGGGAAGACTTTCTTTGATTGAAGTAGCAGGAACTGATTGCACAGCTACATCTGCCGGCAAACATGCTGGACAAAGCGCCATCTGTGACTTAGCACCGCAACGTACACATTTGATCTTCATAGTTTTCCCTTTTCTTTACTTCCACTTGATGGTGTAGGTGGTGTCTGAAGGTGTTGCAATTGCTGTACGAGTAAAGGAATGATCCACATCTCTGATGACTTTTCCGTAGTGCACATGTGCTACAGCTTTGCCTGTAACTTTCAAGGTTTGAACTCCGGCTTTGTCTGTAATCAATGTGATTGTTGGCGTTCCGGAAAGAGACCAATCAACACTGTTTCCGTGAATGCGGATGGTCTCTGCAAACGGACACCCTGAAGGTGCGTAGACCGTTGCTTGAGCACATTTTTTCAGAGCTGCATTTACTGCGCTGCGAGCGCCACTTGTAACTTGACGGACTGTAGGTTTTGTTGTCGATGATGAAGGCGACTTTGAAGTTGGTGTTGTTGGCTTCTTAGTTGCTGCTGTAGTTGGTGAAGTAGTTGGCGAAGTAGGTGCTTTAGTTGGTGTTTCAGTAGGTGCGGGACTAGAAGTTTCTGTAGGTGATACAGAAGGTTTCGGTGCTGCATCTTTTGTGAATTTGGAGGCTACAAAATCTTTGCCAGAGGCAAACCCACTTTTGATCTGAGGTAAGAAAGTGATGACAACTGCTGCAATAAGAAAAAGAATTACTAGTTGTCGCGCCTTCCGTTTAGTTCCAACGGAGTACACACGTTTTACTTTTGGTGCTTTAGGAGGTTTCGGTGCTTTAGGAGGTTTCGGTGCTTTAGGAGGTTTCGGTGCTTTAGGAGGTTTCGGTGCTTTAGGAGGTTCAACAACTTTAGGAGGTTCAGGAACTACCGCTGCTCTGACGACCGGCTCAGCAAATACGGTCACGGTTGGCTCAGTAATTACGGGCAGGACCGGCTCTGGGATTACGACTGCTTCGGGGGCTTTTGCTGGTTTAGGTGGCTCAACCTTGGCTTTCTTCGCAGGAGGTGCCGCACATTCAGGACAGAGCAAGCCATCTGCCTGCTTGCCACATCGAATACAAATTTGAGCCACTTAATGGAGCCTTTCCTTAGGTTTTCCTTAATGCCTATACCGCAGGAGAAGGCGATTTTTATGCAGCCTACGAGGGATAAAACCTTCGCTGAAGGGGTCAGGAGATAAACAGGGCCAGTGGGGTCTAGGGCTCAATGAGAATGAAAGACCCTGCTCCTATACGATTTCGCCAACCTAACCCAAGAAAAGAGATAGACCATGGGCGCTTGCACCTGCACATACACCAGAGATGAAGAGAAGAACTGCGATGGAACACATAAGGTCGTAAAGGCTGTTAAGGCCGAATTAGCTGAAAAGCTAGAAGCAAATGGCTTTCCGCATGCAGCTGAGTATGTGAGAAACAACTAATTACTTTTCCTAATGAATAAAGTTGTGGCAAGGCTGCCTCAGATGGTTTTGGGGTTTGCACTTGCTTATGCTGGCGTGGGGCATTTAACAACTAGCCGACAAGCTTTCCAGGCGCAGGTTCCAACAGTGTTTGCTGATTACGCAGACTTTGTTGTGTTGGCATCTGGAGTTGTTGAGATTGCACTAGGTCTTGGGTTGATTGCGCTGTGGAAGTATCGAGTGCAGATCGGTGGGTTGGTAGCGTTTTTCTTTACTGCGGTGTTCTGGGGAAATATTTCTCAATACATAAACCATGTTGATGCCTTTGGATTAAATAGCGATAAAGCTAGGTTCATTCGGTTGTTGTTCCAGCCGTTATTGGTGATGTGGGCTTTGGGAAGTACAGGAGCCTGGAAAAGTTGGCGCAGTAGGCTTAAACCATGACACAGCGGCAAGAGTTCAAGGTTTTAGTTACCTATAAAGATTTTGAAGTACGTGAGTACAAGCCTTGTGTGCTTGCCGAGGTAAAGGTTTCAGCTGATTATTCATCGGCGGGGAGCATTGCTTTTAGATCGCTCTTTTCATATATAGCTCAAGGAAATAGTCGAGCAGAGAAAATCGCTATGACTGCGCCAGTAATTGCAGTAACTCAGGACACGACAATCGATGACAATGAATGGCATGTTTCCTTTGTTATGCCAGCAGGTAGCACCATTGCAGACATGCCAGATCCCAATGATCCGCGGGTGGTTTTGCGAGATTTGGATACAGAGATTTGCATTGCAACATCATTTCGTGGCCGGGCAAATCAAGAAGCGGCGCAGAAAAAATTAGCCGAATTAAGATTGGCAGCCGCTAGAGAAAACATTAAATTGTCAGATGAGACAAGAATCTGCCGTTTTGATCCGCCCATGAAGCCAGGGTTTATGCAGTACAACGAAATAGTCATTCCAATTAGTTAAAATCACTCTGAGTAATTTCATTTAGTGCTTTAATACATACAGATTTTGTGATGGAGTTGGTAACTCTGAAATACAGATTGCAAAATCTTGGAGCTCTGGACAAAGAAGCCCCCGATATCGGGGGCTTCTTTCTTATCCACATATTTTTGTTCATCAGCCAAAGCTGCATTACTAAGAACCCATCATTCGCACGCAGCTCTGGTGGCGTAATGGCAGCGTGAGAGGTTTTACCAACCGCTAGGTGCGAGTTCGATTCTCGTCCAGAGCTGCACCTAAATCTTTCCTTTTTCTAACCCCTCAAGAACTTCTTGTGCTCTCTCCTTTAACTCAGGCAGATCACTCAATCTGTTAAGGCCAAAGATTTGTTGGCTCATGCGATGGTTTTTAGCAAAGGTTTCTTTGTGGCGATCTAAGAAATCCCAGTAAAGGGTTGTGAAAGGACAAGCTGTCTCTCCGGTGCGCAGCTTGGGGCTGTAAGCACATCCTTTGCAGTAGTTAGACATTCTGGAAATGTAAGCACCGCCAGCTGCATAAGGCTTGGTCATCATCTGACCGCCATCTGCGTGAACACCCATGCCGATGACGTTCGGAACCATTACCCATTCAGATGCGTCGATAAATACTTCTCGCATCCAATCAAGAAAATCTTGTGGGTTCGTGCCGGTTATAAGTGCCAAGTTAGAAAGCAACATCAGGCGCGGAATGTGGTGGACCCAGGCGCGATTGTTTATGTCAGTCACGGTTTGCTTCATACAGTTCATTTGGGTTTTGTTCGGATCATTAAATAGTGGCAGTAGCTTTCTGGTGGCGGTTAGTTGGTTGTTCTCGCGGTAATCAGGACCAAGAAACCAGTACATACCGTTGACGTATTCGCGCCAGCCAATAATCTGTCTAATAAAGCCTTCAGCAGATTCAATCGGGACTTTACCTTCGTTGAATGTTTTAACAGCTGCGTGGATGACTTCAGACGGATGCAGCAAGTTGTTATTGATATATGGCGAAAGTAGCGAATGATGCAGCGCCCAGTTATCAGTTGTCATGGCATCTTCTAGTGGACCGAATTCTGCAAAGTGGTTGTCAAAGAAATTACGCATCTGCGCTAAGGCACTTTTGCGCGTTGTTGCCCATGTAGTAGTTGGGGTGTAGCCCAATTCTTTAGCAACCTCCAGGTCAATTGCATCCCTCTTGTGTTCTAGATATGCAGGACCTTCATACTTTTTTGGCGGAGGCAAACGATTGTCTTTATCAAAGTTCCAGGCTCCACCAACTGGATCCTTACCCTCCATCAAGATGCTTAAGCGCGTTCGTTGCTTTCGATAGAAGTTTTCCATCAGGTATGACTTTTGTTCTGATGCCCATTGGTGAAAAAGTGGGCGAGGGGTTAGGAAAAAATCATTATCTAAAAAGCTAACTCCAAATTTTTCTAAGGCTTCAAACTGTCTAAAAGATGATGGCTCTGCGCAGCTTATTGGCAACTTCTTATGATTCTTAGAGATGGTGTTTAAGCCATCAATTGTGGTTGCTGCTTTTACATATTCAACGGTGAAGCCTTCTGCTTCAAGTGATTGTGCAAAATGTCTGGCACTTGAGATTAAAAAGAACAATCTCTCTTTGTGCCAATTGCGTCCCGTGGTCATGCGGGCACTTTCCACAAAAGCTATGACATCGTGGCTAGGGTCAGCATCTTTAAGAGCGCCATATTTGCGATGCAAGTGATCAAATGGAATATAAATAATTCGCTTCATTTATTCTCGCGGCACCGATCGCTGCAGTACTTCACTTCATCCCAGTTCTTGGCCCACTTCTTGCGCCATTCAAAGGGCAGACCACATCGCTGGCAGGTTTTAGGGGTAAACCCATTTTTTATTTTTGCAGTGCGAGACATAGTTAACTAGGGCGGCCGCGCTCTATCGGAAGTGGCCACTTAATTTTGACGCCAAGTTTTTCAGCAGCATATAAAGGGAATCGGGGATTGCGCAGGAATTCACGGGCCATAAAGACAGCATCTGCTTCACCAGTTTGGATAATGTGATCTGCTTGCTCTGGTTCAGTAATTAAGCCAACAGCAGTTGTCATGATGCCAGTTTCAGTTTTAATGGCTGTAGCAAATGGAACTTGAAAGCCTGGGGTGGCTTTGATGGGGGCGTTATGGACATTGCCGCCAGTCGACACATCTATAAGGTCAACTCCGATTGCACGAAGTTGTGTGCACATCTCAATTGAATCAACCAAGTTCCAACCTTCATCGACCCAGTCAGTTGCTGAAATTCGAACGAACAGTGGTGTTGTTTGTGGAATCGCATCTCGCACGGCCATGACCGTTTCCATCAAGAAGCGTGTGCGTCCTACAAAATCTCCGCCGTATTCATCGGTGCGCTTATTAGCAAGAGGTGAATAGAACTGGTGGAACAAATATCCATGTGCAGCATGTAATTCGATGACATCAAAGCCAACAGCAACTGCGCGCACTGCTGCATCAACAAAATCTTTTGTTAGCTGATGAATTTCAGGGATCGTAAGTGCGCGTGGTTCCGCGTAGCCTTCAAATGCAATTGCAGAGGATGAAACAGCCTGCCAGCCACCTTCGGCGGGCGTTGCCATCCGGTGATCATCCCAAGGCAACATCGTGCCGGCTTTGCGACCTGCGTGAGCTAATTGAATTCCTATCTTCACATCGTGGCTATGGGCAAAATCAATTATTGGTTTAAATGCTGCGGCGTGCGCATCGTCTTCTATCGATGGACAGCCAATTGAAATTCGCCCTTCAGGAACAACACCTGTTGCTTCGACCATGATCAAACCAGTGCCACCAGTTGCAAATGAACCAAGGTGCACGTTGTGCCATTGGCCCACAAAGCCTTCTTTAGCCATGTATTGGCACATAGGAGACACCCAGATGCGGTTGTTGAATTCAACTCCGCGGATTTTTAATGAATCAAAGAGTGCGCTCATGTGTTTAGTCTAGAACTCTTTAAGATTTTGGGGGACCACCCATTGGTGGCATTGGTCCACCTGCGCGACCCTTGGGAAGAGTTGCAGTGCCAGCAAAGCAACCGATTATGTATGGAAAATCAGTTGTCGCGTGATAACCATATGTTCCATCAGGTTGGGTGCGACCATTGCAAGAATCTAAAGTAGTGCTGGCCTTTGTTGTTTTGTATGTGTAGGCATCCCACGTGTTTTTAGTGGGATCTCCGGTCTTCACATAACCAGACTTCATCACGGCAGTCTTTGTGCATTTTTTATCCAGGCAACCAAGTGTTGTGTAAATAGGGAAGCCATCTAGTGCGTACCCCAAGACTATTTGCTTCGATAAATTGCACTGCTCTGCCAAGGTAATTGCATGGTGGTGATATTCACGGCTAGGGCCTGTGTGACCACCGCAGGTATCGAGGATTTTGTTATAGACAGGGTCACCAAATGCTTGGGCTGCTGGCATTTGGCCTTCTGTTGGTCCATAGATCGGCAATCCGCTGACAGTAAATCCAAGAGTTCCTAAAACATTTTTGATACTTGTAACAGATTTTGCCTTAACGGGGTTTAAAGGAACAGACCAGTTCCAGCTTTGTTCCGTTAAAGAGTTAGGAGTCTTTTTTTCAAAAGGAAAACTGATCATTCCGTTAGAGCTAACCTTTAATTCGGTCTTCGTGCAACTTACTGAAATTGTTGGCGTGGCATAACCTTCACCGGCACCGGCTGATTTGGATAAATCTGGAAAGGATCCAACGGGACAAACCTTTGATTTTGCTGCAACAGTTGCTGCCCAGCTTTGGCTATCGGTGAATGCAAAGAATGCCAAAACAGCGGCAATAAGTGTTAGCGGCAGAATCTTTTTCATTCGGGGATAGTAACTGGGCAAACTGAAAATTCGCCCTAATTACTTCAGGTTAGCAAGACTTGCTTTAATGACGGCCTGGATCAACTTGGCATCAACTTGCCAGTCATTAGGCAGTTGAATTGTTTTCTTAAGGGCGTTGCCTTCTGTGAACTTTGGAGCAAACTCCTTTAAGACCTTTTGATCCCATGGAGCAATTAATACATGTTTGGTTGATGCTGATGCCCCAAAGATATAGTGCTTATCCAGCTTGACCATGGGCTGGTTCCAGGCGATCACAAGTTCTAACTCTGGATACTTTGTAGTTATGGCTTTGAATATCGCCTTGATGGTCTTTGCTTGCTGTGTTGTTACAGATTTATAGAACTCGGTTGGGGTTGAAAATCTTTGTGAGGATTCAGAGCCACGGCTGTACATAACAAGTGCGTTGGCATGGACTTGTGAAAAGCCGTAGTTCTCTTTTAGATGGGCAATTTGTTCTGGGTATTTCTTGCCTTCAAGTTTTGCCATGACCTTAAACCAATAGGCCATCTTTTCGCCGTACCGTTTTTCGATAGCGGGGAAGTGGGATTCGCGAGAAGAATCTGTTGGCATGGGAAAAGGATAACCCCCGTAGCGATGGGGCCACGGGGGTTCTTTCTTCCATTCCCTCAAATGGAGGATTTCTCTAGGGGGATAGAGAAAACTTTTATATTGCGATGGTGCGTTCTGCTATCTGTGCCTGCAGCTCTAGGTCATGCGTTTCATTAGCTCGGCGCGAGCGGGCAAAACGGCCGCGCTCTTCACTTTCAAATTGTGTGTGGTGGTCCACTGCGAATTGATTGGTGGCAATAAGGCTGAGCAGGTTGTTTGAGTCCATGTGCAAATATTGAGGTATCCAGGTTTCACAGATGCATGGCGCGGGTTAATATTTGGTTATTTTTAGATGAATTACTCTGATCCTTATTCGTGAAAATGGAGCAGCACCGTAATTTTGCCGCGATTTTATGCAGCAAAAGGTTGTTGTCTTTAGTGCAGTCAGTACTTACTGTCGGTACATGAGAAAAGCGCTGCGAATATTGCCTCTTGTATTAGCGCTGCTTTTAATCGCAACACTGGCACAAGCAGCTACTGCACCAAAGGCAGGGACGGTGTGCAAAAAAGCTGGCCAGACAATTACTGCAGGTGGCAAGAAGTACACCTGTGTGAAAAGTGGCAAAAAACTAACTTGGAACAAGGGTGTGGCAGTTCCGGTAACAAAAACAACTCCTACCGCTACGCCAAAACCATCAGTGACTCCAACTTCACAAGAGCTCACCTTCGAGAGCGAATTAAATCCGATACACCTTGCTGCCTACAAAGAGTTTGTTAAAACCTATAAGGCAAGAATGACAACAGAGGTTCCAAATATTGAATTTATTGTGGAACCACATATGGACAAGGTATTACTGGAACAAATCGTAGACAACATCAATGTCTCTGCAAAGTTCTTCGCAAAGGAAAGACCACTAAATATTCCTTTGAAAATCTGGATTGCGATGTCATCTGAATTTCAATGGATCTACGACAACATGTCCGCAGTGCTGCCCGTCCAGCAATTAGATGGTGGTTGGCTAGATATGAAGTTGGCACGCGCAAAAGCTGAACCCGATGGATTTATGGGGGGAGGCGCAGCCGGTGATACTAAAAGCGGTGTTGCGACCTTGTTCTTTAATGGCAGCACACGAGCTAATTGGGGAGATGGATTCTGGTCTCAAGTTCCGGCTCATGAATTTACCCACGTTGTTCAGCGATACGAACTTGGAAATTCGATGGGACCAATGTTGTGTTGGGTCCGTGAAGGCAATGCCAACTATTACGGCTGGTTAATAGCGGGTAGAAATAGCCAAGCTGCTTATCGAAATTCATGGCTACAGGCGCTGTCGAGAATTCCCGCAATGGCTGAAGTGCCTGATTATCAATCGAAATCTGCCGCATATTGGGCGAACTTTTTTGTACAGAATGAAACGAAAAAACCAAATGAGTGCGACCCGTGGATCAATTACATAATGGGTGCGATGGCTTTTCAATATTTAGGCGGTACCTACGGAAACGATGCGATCCAAAGTTTCTATCTGGGATTAAAAGATGGTTGGAAAGGGGTTTGCTCATACTTGATATCTTCAGAAGGAATACCGTGCGAATCGTGGAAGCTAGTCTTCAAGAAATCATTTGGGTCTACACCTGAAGAGCTCTATCCAAAATTTGGTCAGTACATAGCCGATGAAATTAAATGGGCAAAGGGCAAAACGGTGTACTGGGATCAAGAGGCGTTAAAGATTGCCCCTATTCCTAGGGATTAGCGAACGGAACGAAGAACCGCTGTAACTTTTCCTAGAATCTCGCAATTGTCCCCATCAATAGGGGCAAAATCATCATTAGCAGGAAGCAACCAAATATGGCCGTTCTTGCGCGAGAATGTTTTTACAGTTGCTTCGCCATCGATCATTGCAGCAACGATTTCGCCGTTATTACAATCTTTTTGAGAACGGATCACAACATAATCACCATCGCAGATAGCTGCATTAATCATTGATTCGCCAACTACCTTCACCATAAATAATTCGCCGCTGCCAACAAGTGATTCTGGAAGTGGGAAAGTCTCTTCAATTGATTGTTCAGCGGTGATTGGGCCACCTGCTGCAATTCGACCAACCAATGGGATGTAGCGGGTGGCATCAACTGGTGTTGAGTTCTCAGCTGTCTTTTCATCGGGCAGCAAAACTTCGAGTGCGCGTCCACGGGTTGGGTCGCGACGGATGAAGCCCTTCTTTTCCAGGGCTTCTAGTTGGTACTTAACTGAGGCAGGGGAGGTCAGGCCAGCGACAACGCCGATCTCGCGCATTGTTGGTGGGTAGCCGTTGTTTTCAACCGCATCTTTGATCGCGCCAAGGATCTTGAGCTGGCGGGAGGTCAGGCCGTGTGGGCCTTCTGGGCTGTCTGGAAGTTCAGTAATTTTTGCCATGCCCTTAGGGTGACACAACTTTGCCAAAAATTCAAACACCTGTTCGAATTTATCTTGCTTTTTGTCAGTGGGAGGGTGTTTAATTGTCTTATTCGAACAGTTGTTCGAATACCTTCCTCAAGGTAAGACAGCAGGAGAGAACACATGAGCACACTAAGTATCAACTCAATGGGTGGATCAACAGTTGGAAAAAGCATTGTAAATCAAGGCTTTTTGAGCAATTCAGTAACCAATCCGTCCGGCCGCTTGAATCGCCGTGGTCGCCTTGCTCGCACATGTGTAGTTCTTTCGCTGACCGTCGTGATGGCAGCTGGCTTTGCTTCCCAGTCCGGGGCCGGACAGGATGTGGCAAGCACAGCGCCTTCATACGAGATCGTGGTTGTAGCGCCAGGGGAAACCCTGTGGTCTGTGGCCGCCGCGTACGCATCAGGGGATGTGCAGGGCATGGTGAACGATATTCGCGAGGCAAATAACCTCAAGGGCTTTGATCTACAGGCTGGGCAGAAGCTGCGCGTTCCTCTGAAGTAGTCCGACACGCCGTTCAGGAAGTTTTAACCTACTCGACAGGTAAAGCCTCAAGAAATGCTTTATAGTTAACACAAGATGTAGGGGTCAAAGGAAGAATAACTTCCATTAGTAGTGGTTTTAGGGTAAGTTTCCCAATCCGCACTAAAAACCCCCTTACACCAGAAGTTACAAATATCGAGCATTGATTGGAGGACACGCCGAGATGAATTGCCCATTCTGTAGAAATGAAGATTCACGCGTTGTGGACTCTCGTCCAGCTGAAGATGGCACAGCAATCCGCCGTCGTCGCGAGTGCCCCCAGTGCGGCCAGCGATTCTCAACACAAGAGCTTTCTCTTCTTAACATTATTAAGCGAAGTGGGGCAACAGAGCCTTTCAGTCGCGAGAAGGTACTGGTTGGCGTTCGCAAAGCCTGCCAAGGGCGTCCCGTTAATGAGGACGATTTAGTTTTGCTTGCTCAGCGCGTAGAAGAGACCCTTCGCCGCACAGGTCAGGCAGAAATTGAAGCACAAGAAGTTGGGATGGCAATTCTTGCGCCACTCCGAGAACTCGATGAGGTCGCCTACTTACGTTATGCATCTGTGTACCGTAACTTTGCCTCCCTTGAAGACTTCGAAGGTGAGATCGCACTTCTCCGCGCTCTACCTTCCA
>Ga0114975_10001349_pt1 | contig 17569 bp, 14 predicted proteins | sample S_130626_EF_Meta_FD_87031 | JGI IMG/M metagenome (GOLD analysis project Ga0114975, IMG submission 87031) | Freshwater microbial communities from Lake Simoncouche, Canada to study carbon cycling - S_130626_EF_MetaG | ecosystem: Environmental > Aquatic > Freshwater > Lake | place: Lake...
AAAATTCCGCGCTGGATCTTCTCACTATCTTTACTTGCTGTTGGCGTGATTGCAGCTGGTCTTGGGGCTCTAGGACTCTTGTTAGAACATCATCTTGCAGCATCCCCCTGGGGATCCTACCACTATCACCTCTGCTATTGGATAGTGATTCTTGGTACGATTGCAGTTGCCCTTATTGGAATCATGAGGCCACTTTGGACACGAGCTCTTGTCTGTCCGGGAATTTTCCTGCTTTATTTTTGCTATGGCTGTTTTTTAGGACCCTTTGATGGACCGATGGGGCACTTTAATGAAGCTTCTCAGGAACTTGCAGTTAAAAAACGCATTTGGGTTCCTATCAACTTCAATGCACGTGAGGAATCCTATCGGTTTCTCCTACCTCATCCCTACGCCCTGATTCCTTACGACTACCAGGCCTCCATCACCATTGATGCAATGAAAGGCAAAGTCCCTCGCTTTATTATTAGCCTACCACTCACGGATCAAAGCGAAGAAAACCTTCACCATGCTCTCCTTATTGGAAGACGTCTCAACCTCATTGATCGTTTTAATGCTCAAGAAACCCAAGCGATGGTTCTGGGGGATATTGCTCGGTATCTCTTCCATCAAGATTTACTCATCGAAAGAGAAGTTGAAAATGGGGCTCCTGTGGCTCCTCGTTAAAAAAAAGAGATCTCATACCCATTACCAGTGCGAGCACAGCATAAATCGGGTCAATGAGATAATCCCAGAGATTGGTTGTTTCTTGGAGCTGAAAATCAAATGCGGCTAGAGCTAAAAGTATTAGGATGGCAAAACGATTTTTAGTAACGAGGAGAAAAAAAGTAAGAATTGCGATCACTATTAAAAAAAGGTTATTCCCCCAACCCCAGCAATAAGGATCGATTGGACCTAGACCCAGTGCTGCTGGATATAAAATAAGGCTACTAAGCATTCCAAAAATCCATGTTGTTCTCCACTCCCAAGCTGAGAAAAGAGTGCAGGAAAAGAACTTTTCCATGATGAGCACGAGTAATAAGCCCACCAGTGGGACGCTCACCCCACCCATTAAGCTAGCACTCCAGACAAGCAAGGAGAATCCTCTAATCGGAAGAAGCAACATTCCTGCAACAAAAACGCCTATAGCAAAAAAAAGAATACCAGGAGAGCTAAAAAACCGATTCTTAAGAATTTTTTTCTGCAGTAATAGCATGATCAGGAGCCATGGGAGTAGTCCGTAGAGAAAAAGAGAAATCATATTTTTGTGCATTTCGTTTTTTTAAGTAAATAGGAGGAGCTGATCTAGCCCGTGAGAAGAGAGTTGAATTATTGAGAATGTGAACATGACATCTGAGAATCTTGAGCCTCGACCCATGCTCCATTAAAAACGACATGATGAATATGACGGCGCTTCCAACTATATAGTAGATGGATAAGCCCATCGTGAGATTTAAAAAAATAAGGATAGCAAAAATCCCCATTAGGTTCTTGTGCGATGGTTGCAATACGTTGCCAAGTATGTCCCTGATCCTTGGAAAGGGCCAGGCGTAGCTGATCACGAGCAGTTCCACCATCATTGAAAGCTAAAAGAAGAGCTCCACTTGCAAGTCTTAGAGAAGCAACTCCCGAATCATGATTAGGCAATGAGGTTGGTTGAGAGGGCTTCCATGTTCTTCCTGCATCTTGAGTCTCTGTACTCCAAATTTTTTCTGCTGACCTATAATCACGACAAAAACTGACTCCCTCTTTTTCCGAGAGTGCTGTGAGTGAGGGTTGAAAAAAGGAGCATCCTCCTGCAATACGGCTCTTAGTAGCATTCAACGAACCATCTTTACCAGGGAGGAGCCAGAGGATCTCAGGAAACTTTGCCAAAAACTCTTGATAGACGGGCACAGCCCATCCCCCACTTACGAGTGGAACGGGACTGTTTTTTACTAGTTCACTGAGGTTCAAAAAGGGACTCAGAAAGAGGCGTCGGCTTTTGTTCCATGTATACCCTCCATCGTACGAAGAGGTAAGATTCAAGTGGCTACCTGACCATTTGCCAAAAGCAACTGTGATGTATATCAAGTGAAGTATCCCATCTTCACTAGCAAAGAGGAGGGCGTTTCCCAATCCCTTCACATAACGGCCTAGTTCCTGAATCGCTTGGAAGCGTGTCATAATGACCTTCGGTTGAGACCATACCAATGCTTCTGGTATCTTTGTGGAAAAAAAGATGCTCACATCAGGGGCCAGCTCTCCACTTCCTGCATACCATGTTGCTGCTAATGTACCATCAGCTAATTCGGTCATCGAGGCAACGTGAGCCATTGGGTAGGTGGTCTCAGGATCTATTATTTCATCCTGATAGAGCGGTTGTTCCTCCGTGAGGGGAGCTGTTAGAACAGGAACCTCAAATTTTTCTTCTGAAGGTGTATGCTTACTATTCTTTAAAAAAGAAATTCCCGTGAGGAGAAGTAAAAGAAAAATCAAGAGACTCCAAATCCATTGTTTTGATTTTCCAGGTGATGGCATAGGACTCACAGTATGAGAAGGCTCACCAACATAAAACAAAAAATATCATGGATCTCTCCTATTTCATACCGATCACCCGTTACTTTTTGTGTAGTTGCAACAGATCCCGGAAGAGCTAAAAATCTAGTTTTAACACTGGTTCACTTTGGAACATGCTCTATCTCTGGATATCTTCTTTATTCTTCTAGGTTTAACAATGCTCGCATCGAGGCAAAGGCATCATTAACATCGGCTTCTTCTAAGGGGCGGGTTAAAATTTCTTCGATACTTGTCTCTTCGACACCCTCACCAGCACATTCCAAAAGAAAGGGGCTCGGTGTACAGGAGAGAATCGTTCCATATTTTTTTCGCGTACGACAATAAGTCATCGTTAATTTTTTTTTGGCTCGTGTCATACCGACATAACAGAGTCGTCGCTCTTCTTCGATATTTCCTTCCTCTTTAGAGCGTTCATGAGGAAGCAGTCCATCTTCGAGTCCAACGAGGTAGACAAATTCATATTCTAGTCCCTTAGCAGCATGCAAGGTAATCAAAGTCACTCCATGACGCTCTTCTTTCTCTTCAGCTTTTTCTCTCTCTAGTGACATAGTATCGAGAAATTGTTGAGCTCCATTGCGGCGGTTTTTCTGACAGAAGTCACCCATGCTTTCGAGCAACTCTCGAACATTAGTTTCTCGTTGATCTGCCTCTTCTGGTGTTTTACATGATTTTCTTAAATCTTCGTTGTAGCCACATTCTTTCAATATTTCATCGAGTAACATTGCAGGATCCTGGCCCGGTGTTTGTAAACGAATTTGGTAGGCACCCCAATCCTCAGCAAAGCGTACGATAGCTTCAGCAGTTTTTGTCGAGCAATCATGACGTTGCTCTGGATCTAGGATCACTGAGGAGAAAGAAGATTTTTGTTTAATGGAAGTTTCAAGTAAAAGTTGTAATGTTACCTTTCCAATACCACGTGGAGGAGCAGCCAAAACTCTTAAGAGTGCATTGTCATCATCAGGATTGAGCAGGGCGGTGAGATAAGCCATGACATCACGTATTTCACGACGGTCAAAAAAACTTTTTCCACCCACGACACGATAAGGAATCTTTCTTTCTCGCAGCATGGTTTCAAAGATGCGTGATTGTGCATTCATACGATAGAGGATGGCACTGTGATCCCATTTCTCAGAACCGAGGGCCTTTATTTCATCAGCTATAAATTCTGCCTCAGTCATATCATCAGCGCTACTTAGGAGTCGGATAGGATCTCCCTCTTTTTGATCACTCCACAAATTTTTCTCGTAGCGATGGGCATTGTGTTGAATCAGTCGATTGGCAGCCGAAAGAATAAGATGCGTACTACGGTAGTTTTGCTCGAGTTTAATGATTTCGGGATTAGAAAAATAACGTTCCAATTCAAGTAGATTAGAACGTTGAGCACCTCGCCACCCGTAGATACTTTGATCATCATCTCCAACAACACAAAGATTCATCTGCTTACCAACCAATTGGCTCATGAAATCGAGCTGAAGCTTATTCGTATCTTGGAATTCATCAATGAGAATGTAGCGGTACTGCTGTTGCCAAAAGAGGCGTACCGCTTCATGGTCCACAAGCAGTTCACGGGCATAAAGCAACAAATCATCAAAATCCATTGTATTAAGTGACCGTAGCTCTTGTTGATACCGAGTAAAAAGGCTCTCTACTGCTGTTGACATGGTGCTTGTTGATGCAGAAAGATTTTTAACCTTGCTGATCATGGCGCGTGCGCCCTCAGGATTGATCGGATCTTGAGAATCATGAATGCGACCGGCTATTTTTTTAATCAATCCCATTTGGTCTGATTCATCCATGATACTAAAGTTTTCTTTGTATCCTAGAAGGGGGGCATCACGCCTCAAGAGGCGAACGCAGAGGGAATGAAACGTAGAAAGGGTCATGGCCTTTGTTTTTTCAGCTCCAAGAATCGTAGTGATTCGTTCCCTCATTTCTCGCGCTGCTTTATTCGTAAAGGTTACTGCCAAGATCGAGCTAGGATCAACTCCTTGGGATACAAGCCAGGCGATTCGTGCCGTGAGAACACGGGTCTTACCTGTTCCTGCTCCAGCTAGAATGAGTAGTGCTCCTTCGGGATGAGTTGCAGCGCGGTATTGCTCAGGGTTGAGATCAAAAAGACGAAAACGAGACATGAAATAGGTTTAAAATTCTAAAATTACCATTCTCAACTTTGGGATTGAGTTTTAATAATGACTCTTTTTTTGTAAAAGCGTTTTTGCAACAGTATTCACAATACAAGGATAGAGCCTGTGTTCAGCCTCTTGAATCCGGAGATGAAGAGTATTAGCTGTGTCATTTTGAAAAATAGGTACAGATTCCTGTCCTAAAATCTCCCCAGTGTCAATACCGTGATCCACCAGGTGAACCGTACAACCACTTTCACGAGCTCCTGCATCGATGGCTTGCTCCCATGCTTCTCGTCCTGGAAAATGCGGCAAGAGCGAAGGGTGAATATTTAAAATACGTTTTGGAAATGCAGCAAGAAGGGGTTCCTTAATCACTCTCATGAATCCTGCTAGAGCGATAAAATCGACCTTGGCTTCGCGAAGAAGGGTGACAAGCTCCTGTTCACGCTCCGGTGCAAATTTGGTTTTAAATGGACCTGGGCTAAAAAAATAAGCAGGGATTTGAAATTCCTCACCTAACCTTAATATCCCAGCATGGGGAATATCCGTAATGAGAAGAACGGTTTCATAGTACAGCTTGGATTGCTTCGATGCTTCAATGAGGGCTCGTGCATTAGAGCCCTTGCCTGAACCTAAGATAGCGAGCTTAAGTGGAGTAACTTGCTTCAAGGGTATAGTTGTGTGGAATCGTAGGGCAAAAGGGAGGCTTGTTACCTACCCTTTTCAATTTAACCCGCATATTTCATACTGATCGTGACGAAGAGGCTGCGGAATCAAATGGGGTACCACCGTCGGTCGGGAAACCGCGGGGGGGGGAGAGACTGCCCCTTAGTAAGACTTTTAGGAAGCCTCTTAGGAAGCCCTGTAAGGGTGAGACGAGTGGGTGCGAGCGAGTTAATGCAGATGAGAAGTTTGACGCCAGGTTGTATGTGAAGTGCCCTCTCCAAATTACAATTCAAGAACAACGCAGTAGCCATAGAGCTTTCCATAATATGTAATAGATGGAGCATGGAATATTCGTGTAAAAGACTATACAAACAGCGAGATCAGCATGGGATAGCCATCTAAAGTCAAAAAGCAAAATGAGTCTTCAAAAAAAGAACTCTTTTGAGTGCTTTCTTACCTCTGAACAGTAAGGTAACAATCGAACGGTTGGGTCGTACAACTATACTAAAACGGGCTCTACATTAACGCGTCGACCTGCACGATCAAAGAGGACTTTACCATCAACTAGTGAAAAAATGGTGTAATCACGCCCTAGACCAACATTGCGACCTGGAAGAAACTTAGTACCACGTTGGCGAATAATGATATTACCAGCAATGACAGATTCACCACCAAACTTTTTTACACCGAGTCGTTTGCTTTGACTATCGCGTCCATTTTTGACGCTTCCTTGACCTTTCTTATGAGCCATAAAATAAGTTGAAGTTAACTAAATTGAAAAGAGAGTTAATTATTTACTCAAAATCGAAGTAATTTTGAGTTTAGTGAGACGACGACGATGGCCCACTGTTCGATGATATCCCTTACGACGTCGAAATTTAAAAGCAATGACTTTTTCACCTTTCCATTGATCGACAACCTCAGCTTGCACAGAAGCACTGGCAATAAAAGGAGAACCAAAGGTTACATTACTTCCATCAGCAACCATAAGAACATCACTAAAGGTGGTCGACTGTCCTGGCTCAATATCGAGTTTTTCAACATCAAGGATATCACCCTCGGTAACACGGTACTGTTTGCCACCTGTTTTAATAATTGCGTAAGACATGAAAGATAAAAAATAAAAGTGAGGCGATGAACATTCCATAGATTGCTCATAAGAGCAACAAAAAACTAAGAAAGATAAAAAACAGTGTTGTGTTTATTACTCGAACTTCATCTTAAATTCCGAACTTGAAAAAACATTATTTCCTTCTAGGCACGATCACAAGGGGCTTTCATGAGTTATAAAATGACATTTACAAGTATCCGGGCTAGGCATCTCTTTTTTCTCTCCTATTAAAGAAATGAATTTTTCAATTTCTAGGTAGGCCCTAAGGGCTTGGGGCGAAGTTGAGCCGTTACTATTGAAAGAGTTCCAAAGCCTTTTTTTAAAGCTTGTGAAACGTTTATTGGGTTTACTGAAGTAGTAGCTGGAGAGCCAGCAGCAGAACCTCGTTTCAAAGATTGAGTAGTAGAAAAGGAGGATGATTCAATCTGTTTTGCAGCTCCTCTGCTATCAGTTTTAGAATGCTCAGAAACAGCACTTTTCATGCTACCTTCCGAATCTAGCATCCTCTTTGAACTAACATGCCTTTGACTTGCTGTTTGAACGTTGAGGCTATTAAGCGAAGACTGATTATTAGACTCTCCTATTAGTAGATCTAAGTATAGTTCACTACTGATTATTTGTGAGGAGCTAAATGTAGAGATGGAAAGAGTCCCAGAGCTTTTCTGAGAAATATAGTTATTTAGTAATTTCAATAGTTGATGACCTGGAAGCGGACTATTGGCTGTTGGAGGAACAGAAGGCAGGGTAACACCTTTTTTCTGAGCACCTATTTTTTGCTGAAATTGAGGGGTTACATCTTGATGAGTCGCCCCAGGGTCATTATAGTTAACTTCTATACGCTTCTGATTTTGAAGACATACCTCTTGAATTGCCAGGATACCAGATGCAGCAGTGTTGTTAGCTGCTTGAGTTCCATCACTATTAAGAGAATCGTTGCTCCATACTGATAAACTTATAATATCTTCTCCACTCAGTGTTAACGAGGGGTCTGGTAGATGAGTTATAGAGCTGTTATAGACATCATTTAATGATCCAGGGACATTCGAAATCTGAGTAAGATTTGGTTTTTTTGAGACAGATTCTGGCGCTTTCTGATCACTTAAGACATCCTGGCCAGAGAGCTGCTGTTGTCTATCATTTACATCAGGAGTAGATAATGGTGCAGGACTAGGTGATTGTCCGGAAGGAACAGGTGATGCATTGCTCATAGTAGTATTTCAGTGATTTTACTTTTGGGTATAAGACTCAAGTGCTTGTAATAAGGAAGCGGCTCGGGATTGGACTTCTTTTTTATCATCTCGCTTTTCACAAAGTTCTAATGCCTGTTTGGTGGCCTCCAACGCTGCAGACAAATCCATAAGATCAATAAAGGAATGAGCTGCATATAATCTTGGTTCAGGACTCAGGGGTTCCTGAAACGAGGCCATCACAAAAGCAGCAATGGCTAACTGATATTCTCCCCTCTGTTGATTAGCTCCACCAAGAGCAATCCAATTGCGTGACTTTTCTGGGTCGTACAAGCATAGGAGTCGAAATAGATCCGCAGCTTTTTCAAATTCTCCTGCACCATAAAGCTCAAAGCCAAGTGCATAAAGAGACTCGAGCTGTCGACTAGAAATAGTGATGTCTTGCTGAGCAGTAGGTTGGTTTTTTATATTCATCGCAAATCACGATTTGGTTTTAGGTTGGAATCACCTGAGAAAAAAATTTAACTGCAATACATCACATTTTATTGATCACAACGGTAAGCGTTGTCAAAACTTTCTTTTACTTCATTGTTTCCAAAGATGGAACAAGCTGACGCACTGCCTCAACAACTTCTTCAGGGGTTATTTGAAGCATTACTTGGCATCGATCTAATGGTTTTTCTGTTGGAGGACAGATATGTGGCATTTGAACAGCATTCCAATGACACGGCGACAGAGGGCATACTGCTTTGTGATGAATCGGATAATGGTTGGGATAATATTTTACACGTGATTCTGGTCCATAGGGCCCCCACAAACCAACACAAGGCTTATCTAAAACACCTGCCATATGAACAAGCATCGAGTCGGGGGCAACACAAATCTCTGCTCGTTGAATCATTGACCACATCAGCCGAGGCCGCTCAAAGGAACGAAATTCAGCATTGGATGGTCCCAGAGGGTTAAGCCAATATTCGGAGGATTCTAGAGGTCCATAGAGACCGATCCAGTAAATATTAGGAAAAGCCTCTGCAAGCGCTTTAAAAACACGGCGACTCAGTTCAGGAGGCAAGGAACGTATTTGTTGAGAGCACGCGATTTGGTAAAAACCTAAACGCCTGTTAGAGTAGAGAGTCTGGGAAATTCCCATTTCCATTTTCGTAAATCGAGGGGCAAGACGCTTCTCTTCATCTGGAATCGATTCAGGATCAATCCCACATAGTTGAAGCATAAGATCGATTGGTTGCATCTGATCACTATGTGCATAGCCATTGGAAATATATTCTAAATTAAGATGGTAGTCGAAGTTCTCGAGCACAGACCAGTAGCAGGGTAAAATTAGAATTGATTTAATCCATGGAAAGCCATACCAAAACATTGCTAAATGGTGTTCTGAGAGGATGTGTACTTCATAGCCCCGATCAGCAAGAATTTTTGCTAATGGCCATGTCATAATTTGGTCACCCATACCTCCGACACCGTTATAAATGAGCACTTTTCCTTTAGGCCCATGCTCGGAATAACGCATCGGTTTGAACATCGGTTCTACTTTAGAAACCTTTTCAAAGGGAATGGAGAGATCCCATTCTTTGAGCTTATCGAACTGTTTGTCCGCAAAAAGATATCCTTTACCTGCTTCAAAGACATCAACACAGCCCAATTTTATATGAGAATTTTCTAACCAAAGGTGTTCAAGAAAAGAAATTACGTGCATACTATTTCATTGGCGTGGTGAATATAGAAGATAGAAAATTTCTTCGCAATCATATAAAAACACCTCTTCTTTTTATGTCACCAATTCTTTTTATCGGATTAGATGCTGCTGACTGGGAGTTACTCTCTTTAAAAATCGCTGCCGGAAAATTACCTCATCTATCAAAGATGGTTACCCATGGTGTCAGCGGTCCATTAAGATCGATTTCTCCCCTGTTCTCACCAGCACTTTGGGCAACAATAGGAACCGGAAAGCACTCTTATGAACATGGAATTACTGGGTTTACCTATGCTGATCATTCGGGAATGGGCTTGAGGCCTTATGATAGGACTTCACGACGCTCTCCAGCGATTTGGAATATGTTCTCTCATTATAAAAAAACGTCCACCATAGTGGGATGGTGGACAACTGCTCCTGCTGAAAAAATCAGAGGGGCTATGATCGATGAAACATTTCGTATCGCTCATCATCCCTCCCATGAACCATGGAGCATTCCCCCTAAAAGTGTCTCTCCATGGTCCCTTTCTAAAATAATTGCACAAGACCGTGTACATCCTCAGCAATTGTCTGAAGCGCTCCTGCGCTTCCTCGTTCCCAAACTTTATGAAATTGATCCCACCACCGATTTCAGAGTAGCTGCTATTGCTAAAATTCTTGCAGAGGATCTCACCACACTCCAAGTGACCTTGCACTTGATGAGGAGGAAAAGGCAGGATCTTACCTCTCTTTATCTCGTGGGGCTTGATAGTCTCTCTCATTTGGCCATGTGTTACCGAGAACCTGCATTGCCTGGAGAAAAACCACGCGACTGTGAACTTTATGGAGAAGTGGTAGATCGCGCTTATGAACTCTATGATCGATGGATTGGAGAGCTCGTAGAAGCTGCTGGAGAGGAGTCTACCATTGTGATCGCATCAGACCATGGGTTTTATCATGATGCTCGCAGACCAAGCTCTTTAGGAATTCAAGAGACAGCACCAACGCATCAGCATGCCCCTATCGGGACGCTCATCATGAAGGGAACACAAATACGCCAAGGAGCTGCTATCCATCATGCCACTATTTTGGATCTCTGCCCCACATTACTTGCAATTGCAGGGTTGCCAATAGGAAGGGATATGCCTGGAAAAGTACTTCTCAAATCTTTTTCTAAAAAACCAATTATCAAAAAAATTAGTTCGTGGGACGGCTTTTGGAAAGCTCCTTGGAGCCCCTCAACCCCCTCCCCAGAATCTACAGAAGCAGCATTACGTCAACTGGTCTCTCTGGGTTATTTACAAGAAATTCCCTTCAATAAACAGGCAGCTATTCAAGAGGCTCACTGCAATGAGATCTTTCACCTTGCACTCTCCTTTCTTCATGATGATCGTCTTGATCAGGCAATTCCTCTTTTAGAACAGGCCCGTAGTGCTGCAAGAAAAGCAGGACAGGCTTTATTACGGACGGACATCTTAGAGGAACTTGCAACAGCTTACCTTCTTGTGGGAGAAAGGCGTCGTGCTGCAACATGTTTTTATCACATTGCACGCTATCGTCGACGTGATGCCAAACAAGCGCTACGACAATTTTGGGAAAAAGCAGATTCCTCTACCAATAAAACTATTTCTTTTCAAGAAGCTTGGGAGATACGTCATCTGATGGCACGTGCTACTCTTGATGAAGAGAAAATTAACTTCATAGCAACTTCAGCTCGCTTTTTGGCTCATTCCAAAAGCGAGGATCTTGAATTACTACTGACCTATGCCCATGCACATCCTGAGGATAGTGCTGCACAGTTCAATGCAGGCCTCTTTGCCCTAGGCCGGATATTTCATACCGATCACCTACCGAGTTCGGAAAACCAGATGGATGCTGCGTTAGACTCCCATTTTGACATGGACAGTATGCACTCCTACTGCCCTGCGTCAAAATACGTGTCTGCGTTGACTCGCTCGCTCCCACTCCTCTCGTCCTTTCAGGGCTGCCTAAAGGAAGTCTTCGGCAGTCCCCCTGCGGTCTCCCGACCGCCGGTGGTGCCCCATCAACCTTCTCAGCTCCCTCGACACGATCAGTATGAAATATCCGGGTTAGCCTATCGCACGGAGAAAAAAGGTGTTGCCCTCCTGCGCAATGTTGCCAAGGTACGCCACGAGGAGGCCGATGCACTAGCGTTCTTAGCAATCTACTATAATAAAAAAAAGAAGCCTCTTGAGGCAGAAGAATGTGCCCGTGAGGCGATCCTTCGAAATCCATTACATCGTTTTTCTTGGCTTGCATTAGCCACCTCACTCTCACATCAAGGTCGCTGGAGTGCTGCTTGGAAAGCAGCTCAGGAGGCCTCAAAGAGCTTTCTTTATCGCAGTGATGCTTTCAGACTTCTTGCTCATATTGCGTTGGATGGAAAAAATAATCCAAGTCAAGCCTTGCAGTATCATTGTGAGTCAGAGAAGGCAAAAATAAATTTGCAGAGCGCTCTTGGATTTCATTCATCTCCTATAAAAAAAATTTCTTCTCTCCAAAAAAAATCTTCCTTGAGGATTTCCCCCAAGCTTTCCACCAAGCTTTCCCCTAAGCGCTCCTCAAGGCTTTCCTCAAATCAGGGACCTATTATTGTGACTGGACTCCCTCGCTCTGGAACATCATTGATGATGCAGATGCTCGCAGCAGGCGGGATCGCCATTAATACAGATTATCATCGCTGCCCTGATGAACATAATCCCAATGGGTATTTTGAACACGAGAAGGTGAAAACAATGTCACAAGAAGCCTTCTTTCTCAAAGCCGGAAGAGCTACCAAAGTGGTCATCCCTCTCGCTTTAAATCTCCCCGCACAGAACCATTATAGGATCATTTGGATGCGCCGCTCTCTTCAGGAGGTAATCACATCACAACATCGTATGGCTGGGTCGATTGCAACAGTAGATCAGCTTTATAACGTCTATCGCCATTACGAAATCACGATGGCAGAGCATATTGATCATGCTAACTGGCCTCTTCTTTGCTTAGAGTATAGTTCTGTAGTTCAAGACCCCCATCAAGCAGCCCGTTCCATTGCTCATTTTCTAAAAAGAGAGCTCCCTATTGACACGATGGCCGCAGCAGTGATTCCAAGCCTCTATCGGGTTAACCCGGATACACAAGCTCTCTACTTATAGGCATAGGCGAGGTAGGTCTCGGCGGGTAGCTTTCCTTGAGATTTCAATAATTCTAATTTGACAAAATAGTTGCCGCTGTGAGGAGCGGTGAGCCCTACTGCAGTTCTAGCACCAGAAACAGCAGGCTCTTCTTTGAGGCGATCGCCTTTGATCGGCTTGCCTGTGCTATCGTACAAGGTTATTAGTAGCACGAGAGCAGGAGGAGAGGCTGCAGCAATAAACCAATATTGATTTCCTGCAAACAAGGTTACCCGTAAGAGATGAGGCTCTTGAGGTTTTAAAGAAACAACCCAATCACTCTCTCTGACTCGAAATCCATCATGGGTTATAGCCTGTGCGAGCCGGCGTCCATTTTCTTTGGCCACGGCAACATTATCAGAGAGAGCAAAGGGCCTCTCTCCAGCTTGGGATGGGATTGTAGCCACCAACAATCCTAGGAAAAGATACACTATTTTTTTCATCATAAAGCAGGGGGTAAAGCAGGTTTTGAGGAAAGAGGAGATGCATCGGAAGCGCTAATGGAAGCAACTATTTTTTTGATTTCTAATTGCAAAACCCCAAGATCCTCTTTTGTTAAACCATAGGGTTCCTTTTTTTGAAGTGTTGCTAAATGATTCAAGGTCTCTTTGACATTGAGCACTAAGGGATCGGTGCGTAATTTTTCTGGGAGTGATTCTAATTCGGAGGCTAGGTGGAATGCCAAGGCTGGCTCTTGAAGAAGAGCAGCTCCACGTTGCGAGTAGTGATTCACAATAATTTCAGAGGCAATCTCGATCTCCCTCAACCAGGACCCTGCAGAGATTAATGTAATGAGATAGTGATCTTGTTGACCTAGCATCGTACTCTTCACTTCATTTTCTGTGGCTTCCAGCTCGTTACGCAGGGGATCCCATTGATCATCATCAGCAAAATCGACGAGGTTATTACCTCGACTTAGAATAGTTTGACTCACTCCTAAGGCTTTAGAGAGTGCCATCATATCACGCCCCATATTTTTCACCTGTTGTCCATCCTGAGCCTCTACGGCAATAAAACCATTGGTAACAAAAACCCCTATAGCCAGAGCAAGCTGAGCACGATTGGTTGTTACGGGAGCATTGCCTCCATGATCTAATGTTGTCCAATTGGGTCGACTCACCTTATTGATGGAGGCAAAAAATTCTCCAGGGGAGGGAACACTAAGTGCATCGACATAAAGAGCTCCTTGCATTTGACCGGTATTCAAAGACGAAGGAGGGCTATTTTTTTTGGAACCAAAGGCATAACCCAGCTGAACAAGGAAAAGAAAAATGGAAAGTGTTCTTAGCGAGATCAACATAACGGTACAAAATAACAGATCATGCAATATTTGCGCTAGCCCGAATATTTCACATTTTCTAGGATAAAAATAACAATGTTGATTTAATACATCATGGCACATTCTCAATTTTCATTAACCCAGATATTTCCTACTGATCTTGACCAGGAGGCTGTGAAGGCTGATGAGGCAAGGCGAGCGATGAAGTCTGACGACGGCTGTGTGTGTACAGACTACTCGAGGAAGACCTCGAACTCCACGCAGCATCCATCTGACTTCCCGGCTTCCGTAGTAGATCAGTATGAAATATCCGGGTTAACTCCCAGTGCTCTTCCGATTGAGGAATTACGTGAATCAATCGTAACAACCCTAAGTGCTAGCAACCGTCTTATTGTAGAGGCTCCCACTGGATCTGGAAAATCGACACAGATTCCACAAATGCTTCTTGATGGTGGAATATTAGGATCGAAAAAAGCCATGATTTTGCAACCACGTCGTTTAGCAGCTCGTATGCTTGCTGCCCGTGTTGCTCAGGAGAGAGAAGGAAGACTGGGTGATGAGGTGGGGTATCGCATCCGTCATGATGAACAATGCAGTTCATCCACACGCCTTCTCTTTGTCACTGAAGGAATCTTAATGCGTCAAATGCTCACTGATCCGTATCTTGAGGGAGTTAGCACCTTGCTCTTTGATGAATTCCATGAACGCCATCTTTACAGCGATATCAGCTTGATGCAGGCACTCCTATTACAAAAAAATCATCGCCCTGATTTAAAAATCATCGTGATGTCGGCTACGTTGGATACCGCATCCTTGGCAGATTATTTAGAACCATGTGAGGTAATTCGCTCCTCGGGAAGAACTCATCCTGTAACATTTCACTACCTCACCCGTGAATCCGAAGGAGAAAAACCGTGGGACCTGGCTGCCGAGGGTGTCGAGAAATTACTTCACCTCACTTCTGGACATCTCCTCGTCTTCATGCCAGGGGCCTATGAAATTTCAAAAACTATTAACCTCCTGCGATCTCAGCTCTCCTCCTCCATTCTTCTTTTTCCCTTGCATGGAGAACTCTCTCCTGCCGATCAAGACGCGGCTGTAACAGCAACAGAGGCCCGCAAGGTTATTGTTACCACCAATGTTGCAGAGACCTCCCTGACTATCGATGGGGTGACTGGGGTAGTCGATGCCGGACTTGCCCGTATGGCTCGTTTCGATGTTCGACGTGGGATGAATACCTTACTCATTGAAAAAATTAGTCGAGCCTCTGCAGATCAACGTGCAGGCCGAGCTGGAAGGACTGCTCCTGGTCACTGTTTTCGACTCTGGACAGAGCGGGATCAGGCACGACGTCCTGCACGTGAAGCACCAGAAATTCTACGCGTCGATTTATCAGAAGTCTTGCTAACACTCAAGGCTATGAATTTTTCTCAAATAGAAACCATGGCGTGGCTTGACAAGCCAGAAGAGCAGGCGCTTGGAAAAGCATCGCAGCTTCTCAAGGATTTAGGAGCTCTTGATTTCCAGGAAAATATTACCCCTCTAGGAAAACGGATGCTCTCATTTCCAACACATCCCCGCTACGCACGGATGCTCTTAGCAGCCGAGGAATATGGCTGTGTTCGCAGTATTGCCCTGATGGCAGCCCTCACACAATCTCGTCCATTGCTTTTAAGAACTGATAAAAAAACCGAAGAAGAACGTCAGGAGCTTTTTGAAGGGGGGACCTCCGATTTTCTTGTTCTCTCCCGAGTTTTTTCTTGGGCTAAGCGTCATGAGTTTCGCTCTGATTCGTGCCGCAAATATGCTATCCACGCTGATGCTGCACGACAAACCAATCGTATCTTTGAACAATTTTGCTCCCTCGCACATGCCCAAGGACTTGACACGCAGACCGCTCCTGCCTCTGACGATCTGATTGCTCAATGTATTCTTCTTGGATTTGCCGATCAAGTAGCACGTCGACGTGGAGCAGGAACAAATCTCTCAGATGTCGTTCATGGACGACGTGGCCTTTTAGTTAAAGAGAGTGCTGCTGCTTCGAGTCGACTTTTTGTGGCTGCTGAAATCACTGAAATTGGTCAGGGAAGCGGCGAGGTCCGCACCCAACTCTCGATGGCAACAGCCGTTGATGAATCGATGTTACGACATCTCTTTCCGAACGATTTTCATGAGACTAAAGAATTATTTTTTGATACCTCCATAAACCGTGTTGTATGGAAAAAAGAGAAAATCTATCGTGATCTTGTATTAGAATCGATACAGCAGGATGCTCCCCCCTCCCTAGAAGCAAGCCATGTTCTTGCTGAAGCGCTAGCTCAAGGAGATCTTCCGCTTCCTACCTGGGGAGATGAGGTTGATGTTTGGGTCGATCGTCTTAGGTGGGTTGTTCATTTTTATCCAGAGTTAGCATTACCGACATGGACTCAGAAGGATCGTTTAAGGGCCCTCGAACGATGGTGTGAGGGAGCCGTTAGTTACCGAGAAGTCAAGGATCGACCCGTTATTGCAGCCCTTGAAATGCTCTTATCATCAGCTCAGCGTCATGCCCTTGATAAACATGCCCCCATATTTTACCCCCTTCCCTCAGGACGTAAGGCACGCCTACGCTATAAACCAACCGGTGAAGTGATCCTTAAGGCCTTGATCCAAGAGCTCTTTGGAGTTACTAAGATCCCCCCTCTTGCCGGTAATCGAGCCCCTGTCATATTGGAATTATGTGCTCCTAATAAACGTCCTATACAAATCACCTCTGATTTGAATTCTTTTTGGAAGGAGACCTATCCCAAGCTTCGAGGAGAACTTTCACGTCGCTATCCCAAACACGAATGGAAGTAGCAAGAGTTCCGCCAATAAAATTTTAACCTAAAAACGTGAAAAGCACTTCTGTTGAATGAGATTTTCTCTTTCCATACACGTTTTGAAATTGAAATAGCAGGTTCGTTCTGATATGAGGCTTGGATGCTCCTAAGAAATGAACTCTCTTTAGCCCGCATATTTCATACTGGTTCGTCGCGAGGCGCCGCTAATCCTGATGCAGACAAGGAAGGTGATGGATTGCGACGACGGCTGTATGTTTCATACTGCCCGAGGAGCAATTCGAAGCTGACGCAGTATCCATCAGGTGTTCGCAAGCCGCAGCAGAATCAGTATGAAATATGCGGGTTAGCCTTCTCTTTGTTAGAAGTGCTCGTCGCTTTGAGCCTCCTTGCTATTATCCTTCTGGGGATGCTTTATCTCTGGCCTGCTGCTCAACGCATGAGTCTTGAAGTGGAGCAAAAGGAGAATGCGATCTTTATTGCTCAACGGATTATAGAGACACTCCGAGCCACCTCTCCGAATGGAGTGATTGCCCTCTCTTCTGACTGGATGGACCATGCCAGTCACTGCATTAGGGTAGAGCTCTCAACTCCATCTAAGCATGTTGTCGCCTATGATGCGTGTGGAATACCAGTAAGCGAAATGAGCTTGGCAGAGTCACGGAATCCATTGAGAGGAAAAAATATAGTATCACTAGCCTCTATTACCATTGCTAGAGCTCTCTTTCCTGGTCTAGCAGTAGTTTCCATTACGGTTGCATCACCAGCAGCGCTTCCGGACCAGGAACGCCATCATACCGAGTTTACTTGTTTGGTTTCAATAACAGCTCCTGCACCACAGTCTCCTGGAGAGCTAGCCCGAATATTTCATACTGATCTACTACGGAAGCCGGGAAGTCAGATAGATGCTGCGTTAGACTCCCATTTTGATTTGGGCAGTATGTACACATACAGCCCTGCATCAAAATGCTCGCCTGCCT
>Ga0114975_10001350_pt1 | contig 17563 bp, 17 predicted proteins | sample S_130626_EF_Meta_FD_87031 | JGI IMG/M metagenome (GOLD analysis project Ga0114975, IMG submission 87031) | Freshwater microbial communities from Lake Simoncouche, Canada to study carbon cycling - S_130626_EF_MetaG | ecosystem: Environmental > Aquatic > Freshwater > Lake | place: Lake...
CTAGAGGCGAAACTTCTAGCAAAGGAATATGTGGATTTCCATATGCCGCCGTATGTACACTTTAAAGAACAAATTGATACCATCCTACACTATAGTCTAAACCACACGAGTCTAAACAATTCGTAAGAAATATAAGTTAACTATGCCAGAAATTATTCTAGTAGATATTGGACTATTTCAGTCGCATATCTATGACTGTATTAAGCAATTACAATTATTTCACCATACAATTACTGTAATAACGGACAAACATTTACTAGATCATTTTTCCAAGGTGGAAGGGATACAAGTGTTTAGAACAGACTTGTTAGATATCGGTGAGTTTAATAAAAAGAACCAGTTAGATGCGTCCTATCGTGATGGATTTAATACATATTGTTCCAAACGACTATTTTATATTCACGCATATATGAAACAATATAATAAAAAAGGATGTATTCATATTGAAAATGATATAATGGTATATCACACATTTGAAACATTTATTCCTGAACCAGATAAAGTATGGCTCACTATGAGTCACGAGAATATATGTACTCCAGGTATACTCTATATTCCTGATTCAACAACATTTGGCCATCTTATAGATTCGTATGATTATACAAAAAATGATATGGAAAATCTAGCAATTTTTTTTAATACACATAGAAACTTATGTAGACCATTCCCTATTATTTTAAATAATACATTTTATAAAGAAAACACGATATATAAAAAATATTATGGACTTTATAATGGAATATTTGATGCTGGAGCAATTGGACAGTACTTGGGAGGGGTAGACCTAAATGGATATTATAGCGGAGGAATAGATCCACAGAATACAGAAGGAGATACACGTGGATTCATAAGTAATTTATGTAGTGTTAGTTATTATAATTATAAGTTTATGTGGAAAAAGAAGTTGAATGGACTATATACTCCGTTCTTAATGGTTGACTATAAACAAATCCCTATTTTTAACCTACATATACATTCTAAAGACCTAAGTAAGTTTATGTCAACTTATCCAAAAGAAGATAAATTCTGTAATAGAACGGATACATTTGAGTATTTTGAAAAAAATATAGTACCTGTGCCGAATATTGTATGTGCTGGTAGATTGTGCAACAATAGTATAGTATGTTTAGCGGTTAGTATTCTTGCCGAAAAACATAATTTAGCTATAGAATATGAATGGCAAGCGAAAATAGAGGCATTAGGGATTCAATTATTCAAAACAGGTACAAAGCGATATACTACATGTATAGAGCTAACTGATCATAATTATCCTGATCTATTCAATAGTACCACACTTAATTCTACAATTCATTTAGATAGTCTTATGTATTTACAAACAACATTTATTACAACCCTTTTATATAAGTATATAAGAAATGAGTCGCAACTAAACAATATAGTATTACATAATACATTTAAAGATCGGTATAAAACAAATAATGACTGTTTTATACATATACGATTAGGGGATATTGAAGCATTTAATCCAGGTTTAGAATATTATAGGTTAGCATTATCAAAACTTTCATTCACAACGTTATATATAGCAACAGATTCTCCAGATCATTCAATAGTTACATCTGTACTGAAACTATATCCATTGGCAAAAATCTTAGAGTGTGATGAATTTGATACAATTCATTTTGGAAGTACATGTAAGTATGTGGTACTATCCCATGGGTCTTTTTCGGCATTTATTGGGTACATGGCATTTTTTTCAGAAATCTATTACCCCTTTTTTGAAAAAGTAGGAATATGGCATGGTACTATATTTTCAATTCCAGGATGGAACATGATTGAATACTAAGTTGAATCTTAGAATAATAGCCTAAACAGATCTACGCGTATTATACTATATGCCAGAATTTATATTAGTAGATATTGGAGTATTTCAGCCTTATATTCTTGATACGATCAAACAATTACAATTATTTGATCATAGAGTAACCGTATTGACTGATATTGATTTAGTAGACTATTTTTCCAGTACAGAGAATATACATCTTGTAACTACTGATAAGTTAGATATAGGGGAGTTTATGATAAAAAATAAGATGGATACAACGTTTCGTGGGGGGTTTTGGACACATTGTTCTAAACGCATATTTTATGTTTATGCCTATATGAAACAGTTTAATAAACAACAGTGTTTTCATATTGAGAATGATGTGATGGTATATCATACATTGGAGTCTAGTATCCCAGAATTGGATAAAGTTTGGATGACCATGGATAGTCCTAAACGATGTATTCCAGGTATCGTGTATATACCATCCTATACATATCTAGATAGGCTCATAGAAAATTATGATTATACGAAAAATGATATGGAAAATATGGCACAGTTTTTTAATGCGAACGAGGATATTTGTAGACCATTTCCTATTATACTTCAAAATAAAGACTATAAGGAATTCAATATTTATTCAGGATATGGGAAACTCTACAATGGAATTTTTGATGCCGCTGCGATTGGACAGTATCTGGGGGGGATAGATCCACAAAATCAAGAAGGAGATACACGTGGATTTATTAATGAAACCTGTGTGGTAGATTATTCCAAGTATACATTCCATTGGATTAAAAACATCAAGGGTCTCTATATTCCCCATATACGGATTGAGGATACTGACTATCCTATTTTCAACTTACATATTCACTGTAAACGATTGAGTGATTTTATGTCTACTGGGCCGAATGAAACAAAATACTCTAGTTTAAATATGATAAGAACCCGTTTTCATAGTTTTGAATCAGATGTATTTGATACCTTCTTTAAGAAACAAGAAACTAAAACCGATGATACAACTTTGTGCAATCTAAAGGGTGAATTAATTCCAGGATATATATGTACCCCTGGTGAGGGATTTTATACCCATATAAATTATTATTCTATGAAGAGGGCTTTACAACTACTTGTAGAACGAAATCCTGAAAAGACACACTTTACCTTTGTAGAAACCGGATGCGCAGCACATGGTACAAAGAGTACATTACTATGGGACAAATTTGTGAATCATTATAATGGAAGTGTATATAGTGTTGATTTGAATCCGAATGCTGTTAATGAAACACGAGCATTAACATCGTCTAAAACGACAGTTGTTTGTAGTGATTCATTAAAATTTTTACCTTCTTTGACAGAGCCAATTGATTTTCTGTATTTAGATTCCTATGATGCAAATTTTACTGACATAAAGGAAGGTAAATTATCTGCACTACACCATCTTAAAGAATTTAATTGTATTAAACATCTTCTACATAAAAATAGTATTATTTTAATAGATGATACGCCGATTTCACCCTATTGGCTTGATAATGGTACATGTAATGGATCCTATGAAATTATTAATAAAAATTATGTAGAAAATGGTGCCATAATAGGAAAGGGAAATTATGTAAATATAGAACTTGAATCGCTGGGCGCAGAAAAAATATTACATCAATATCAGACCTTATGGGTAATGTAACTACTATATTGATTGGTTTAAAGAAAAGAATATCAAATTAGATAGTATGTCATTTGATATTGTTATACCACTAGCCTATAAGGATCTAGATACTTTTAAATATTCTATTGAATATAATAAAAAAAATATAATAGGGTATAGAAATATATATATTGTAACACCAGATCCAAGCTTAGTTAGTATTCCTGGATGTATTTCTCTCCCAGAAACTATATTTCCTTTTAAAAAGGAAGATATATCAGCGATTACAGGTGGGTTACGTGTAGGATGGTATTTTCAGCAATTTATAAAATTATATGTAGGAAAATATATTTTTGGAATTTTGCCAAAGTATTTAGTCGTTGATAGTGATGTATTTTTTTTAAAACCAACAACCTTTTTAAATGAAGGAGGGTTGCCAATGTACTGTATTGGAAAAGAATATCATGCGCCATATTTTGATCATATGAAACAGTTACATCCATCGTTCCATAGAGCAATTGAGAATGTATCAGGAATCGTACATCATATGATGTTTGATACAGTTATGATTGATCAATTATTTAAACTTGTAGAAGACTATCACAATACTACAGAACCCTTTTGGAAGTTATTTATGAAGTATGTAGTTCCTAGCGAGTATAAAGGAAGTGGTGGTTCGGAATATGAGATATATTTTAATTATATGGTATTATATCATTTTTCTGAGATTGTAGTACGCGACTTAAACTGGTCAAATCAAAGTTCTCTAAATAATTCTGATGATAAAGATTATGTTGCTATTCATTTATGGATAGATTAGGCTAGGCTTATATTATATATTATTCTTCATCAATATATCATTGTAAAATCTAGTAAAAGAAATTTTATAATAGAATGATTCGTCAAATAAGAAGGATGAATAGTCTGGAAGATTAGAAGGGTTGAAGGTCTCCCAAGAATCAATAAGAATACAAGGAAGTCCATCAGCATGGATTTGTTCTGTAAGAGGGTTTCTGATTACAATAGGGATAGTTTGGACAAAAAGGCACTCCCAAAATCTATGGGTATCTAGTCCATTACCTTCTGGGCATATCGCATAGCAGTGTTGGGAGAGTACGTCAATATAGTCTGACTGTGATGAATATGACTTATTTTCTATACCGAATGATTGTATACTTTGTAGGCATTTTTCACGAACAGTTGTATTTGTGGAAACAGAAAAACTACAGAATATATGGTTTAGTTTCTGTAAGGTATATCTGTTAACTGATTCCAGATAGACCGGATCACCATGAGGCCATTGTTTGTTTGCTATACCGATTGGAAGCCAAGATGCTTTGGGGTGTAAAAAACCGATATTTTGACAAAATATATGTTTTATTTTATCAGAATCCAAGAATGGTTTACATAGCTCATAGGACATATTTTGATCTGAATTTGTAAAAAGAACCACACACGAGTTTTGAAAGGAAGAAAGTTTCTTAGAAAGATCTTCTACTCTATGGGAATAGCAGAATAGAAGCGATGGATTATTCCATATCTCAGGTATAGAGTCAATATAACACCATTTAGATGGTTGGTTTTCTATAAGAGGGTTGTATACAAAATCATAGTGATAGCCCAAGTATAGTTCGGCTAATTGCTGTATTTTTTCTCCAGATGGTATATCTATAAACATTATAGGTATAGTATCTAGTATATCTTTAGACCTAAGTTAACTCATATCATTTATTGATTTTGTATATATAGTAATTCACTATAAGATAATTAGCAGTTCATATAGATCATCTAAAGGTTACTTTTATTATTTAGATATGGCTGTGATAGATCATATATATATTGTTCATTATACTCCATTAGTAGATAGGAAAGAGTATTTATTAAACCAATTTAATAGTAATACTATTACCAATTATGAATTTGTAACAGAATATGATAGAAATACTACATCGCGTGAAATAATGGATAAATACTTCTTTGAGTTTAATAATTTAACACCTGTACAAAAATGTATTTCCATATCACATGTAGAAATTTATAAGAAAATAATAGAATCTAAATATAACTTATGTTTAATTCTGGAAGATGATGCTATACTTACCAATTTATTTAAAGAGAAACTAGAGTATTATATTGATAATCTTCCAAAAGATTTTGATATAGGATTTTTGAATGATGGATGTGGATTTCATGCAGATAATATAAATGATTCACAAATATGGTATAAGGTCCCAGGTACTAGAACATGTTGTGCATACTTAATAACAAAAAATACATGTGAAAAATTTGTTAATAGTATGATACCATTAAAGACTGTTATAGATCATGAATTAAATATACATATTGTAAATCTTAATTTAAATTGTTATTGGGCAGAGCCCACTATTGTAATGGATGGTAGTGTCAATATATATGGAAGTTCATATACTAGATAACATGTGATGAATAATATGGATTTTGCCTTACTACCTTACTTTATATATAAATATATCATACAAATTATACACACTTTTTTATAAGTATATATAATAATTTATTATGAAATATCAACAAAAAGATAGTCATTATGTGTGCCATCCCATAGACAATTATTTACAGTATTATAATTTGTTAAATTACAAACTAATTTATAATTATTTTCTTCAAGAAACTTTATTATTAAATCATATTGTGTAATATATACTTCAATTAATATATAAGTTGGTCTATATTTACGTAGATTTAGACCGCAAAGAACTTCATATTCATATCCTTCAGTATCAATAGATAAAAAGTCTATAGATGGAGGCTTAATGGAATCTAGAATAGCTTCTAATGTAGATGCTTGAACTTTCATTAACTCACAATTATTAATACGCATGCCATTCACAGAGGACATCAATTTACCATTAAAATCACCTTCCACATACTCATCTGAAAAGGTATTTGAAACACATGCTTTATTAAAACAAAAACTATTGGGTCGTGATTCTACACATAATTTAAAAGCACTTTGAGATGGTTCTATTAATACCCCTTTCCACCCCCTATGAAATTCAAAGAATGCCGTATTGCTCTGTGTTAATCCATCATGTGCACCTAATTCTATAAAAAACCCATTTTCTTTTGACTCAAATATCTCATCTAATAATTGGTCAATTGGTTTACCAGTGGTAGTGGTTAAACTATAAGATGTCATTATTAGTATACTATATAATAGCATCTTTAGACCGCTCTATCTTTAAACGGGTACTAAGCAAAGGTCTGTATTCAGCAAAATATGCTTGAATCATGTTTAGAAATGTTCAGCGGTCGGTGGCAAATGGGCATTTCAAATACATATTGGTCTAAATTAGTAATCAATCATAGTCCATGTAGGATTTGAAAATATATCGGGGCACCAACTGAAATCCTGTCTAGGATAATAAATATCTGAATAGAATGAAAGTAGTCCAATAATAGATGAAAAAGAACCAAATGAGAGCACAATATGTTTACATGTGCTTCCGAAGTGAATTGTATCTTTTTCATTATAGTCCAATAGTATGGCAGTAGGATATTTTTCTCTGAGTTTTGTTATTATTTCATGATCGATTGAATCGGATGATATGTATAGCGTATCAAAGGATAGCTTTGATAATGCTAGTGAATAATAATTAAATCCTGGGGTATATTTGGTAACATCCCCTAATCGTATATGTACAAAACAGTCATTGTTTGTAGTATATCGTTCTTTAAATATATTACACGAAATAATAGTGTTCATAACTTCTTCGGATCGTAGGTATGTATAAAAATAATTGGATATTTCCTTTGTTTGAAAAAAACTAGATACTCTATTAAAAGTTACATCTATTGTATCTTTATCACGATAATATGTGAAATTTGTTTCATCTAAATCTACTAATGTATCATATATAGTATTACCTGAATATAACTCTATACCTAATGATTTTACTTTTTCATACCATTCAGTTTCATAGTGTATAGCTAAATCATGTTTTTTTGCTATTATACTTACTGCCAGAAATCTATATACTTGATTACAAAGCCTACCACCACCGGATACACGTATCATTTTGTTTTATACATGCTATGTATATTTTATATTTCCAATATATTACTCATATGAGTATTACAATCATTTGCAGTTCTAGACGGTTGCGACCAATTAAAAAAATGGAACATTATGAAATCATTCATTACTTGAGGATTCTCAATAGTATATATATCTGCCCAATGTATGTGTAGTATTTTGATTGATTTTACTTTATATATATTTTTACTATTCCATGGATAGTCAATTATTTTACCTGTTAAAATTGTACTTGGAAATGTAGTTGGTATTCTATTGTCAACGGTTGTAGCCCACATAGTACGAAATCCAAATGTATCAATAGTAGGGTTCACTAGAATAGTATCTTTTAATGTGCTATTAGGTATAGATAAATATTCATCTAGATCACAAAAAATCATATATGTACATATATCTTTCGCATAACGATATAAAGCATGTTGTATTTGAGCTGGTTGAGTATGATGGCTATGAATATTTTCGTGTGGAGGATTCCAATACAAATAATTCCATTCTATTAATGATACATCATCATAATTAAAAATCTCTTTAATTTCAGGGGTAATAACCCCATTATAATACATATAAAAATGTGTTACACCTTGAGTCTTATAGTATTTATAAAATATTGGAAATAAATTATAATCGTGTTTAAACATCGTTGTTAATGCCAGTGTATGGGATTCGGTTGTAGTATAATGTTTTAATATAAATTCACGTTGTATCGTATTATATATTACTGTGACTTGAATTTCTGGTGAAGATGATTCATATTTATATACATACATTGTCATATGTTCAACTGTATCTCTTATATATTGCTCCGTAACGTTTATTAATGTTGTATTAGCATAAAGTTGTATTTCATTCGGTTGGAATGGAGTATTATATATTGGGCAAACTATATATATATTATTATTTTTATAGAATATATCAAAAAATAGATGTTTATACCCCGTAATATGAAATGGATTTACTGTATGTTCCATATATAATATATATTATATAGTTATAATGTATAATATATATTAATACGCAGTATTCTTATTCCATTGAAATAGTGATCCATTCGGGGGGGAATAAAGATACAGTAGGTTCGTATACCCATTTTTCTGGAACGTAGACTGGATTTTTGACTGAATAACTTCCTAGAAATGCCCCCCACCAACTGAAGGTTGAGTTTGCGCATATTGCTCCATTAGAACAGAGACTCATAAGAGCTAAACTATCTAGTTCATCAGGAAGATCTACTGGATGAAAGATTGGATTTGCACGTATAAATTCTTGTTCAAGAATCCATGGAAAATCATCTGATATAACATAAATATGACTTGGCGGAGAATCTGTATGTAATAGTTTATTTATAGCGAGTTTATAATATTCTATTGGTAGGACAAAATGATTGGGAGATAGTAGGTAATCTCCACGACGAATATGAAGAAATGCCGCATTTGAAAAATCATATGATTTACGAATAGTTTCTCTACAAGATTCTAATCCCTTTAAAAATAATTGACGTATTTCATCTTCATATGGTTGAATAGGAGGATAAAATTGATAATATGAATCTAGAATTACACCAGGTGTATGATCTGAATAGGACCAAGGACTAAATGGGGATGGATACGATACTTTGCGATATGATTTATTTAGAAGTATTTGTGTAATTTCGTCTGTAGTATAAGGAGTGTGAATGCCAAAATAACGAAAAATAGAGTCTGTATACACATGTTTAAGTTGATTAAATTCATTTGGTGATTTTGTGTATTTTGGTAAATACAAAGGACATGAATACGCTTTGCTTATACTATAGGCAGCAGCAATAACAAACATTTGATTTCCAAGTGCGCCATAATAATATAAACTAACCCCCGTTTCTTCTAAGTGCATTGTTTATATATACTTAAAGAATATTAATATCTTTAAATGTATCATGAATGTTATTGTATCTGCGTATTTTAAGATACCGAGTAAAAAACCCCATTCTGAATATATTGAATATATGAAACGATGGTTTTGTGCTGTACAGTGCCCTGTGATTTTCTTTACAACAGAAGATGTAAAAAGGGAAATTGAGGATATGGGATATAATATTCCACATGTTCAGTTTCAACTGATGAAGTTTGAAGAATTACATGCTTGGAGGTTGGGTAGAGATTTTTGGGAACGACAGAAGCAAAGAGATGTGGAGTCATATCATACACCTGAATTAGCAGCAATATGGTATGAAAAGAAGGAGTTTGTAAAGCGTGCTATGGAACTTTCATCAGCGGATGTATTTATTTGGTGTGATGCTGGATGTGTACGTAATGATAATTCTGAAACCGCATTACAACAGTTTGGTAATAGACAAGTATGGAATGATGATAGAATACATTTACAGCATATAAGAGATCAACCTCATAAAGAGTTTTACACTTTTCCAGATTCTATGGTTGCTGGAGCTATCATAGTAGGAAACCGTACTGCTTGGACACAATTTAGCGAATTATACGATCAAGTACTACAAATCTATGATACAAATGGGGTTTGTTGTAACAGTGATCAATATATAATGGCAAGTTGTTATGATAGCTTTCCTTCTTTATTTTCAGTACATAAGCCAACAAATAGTATTGTGGAAAGTTGGTTTTTTTTCTTAAATGTAATTTAAAGATTCAAAGATGTTGGAATATATATGGAAGAACTACAATTTATAACACTAGGCAGTGATTGTTCACCAGCATCAGTATTATTAAGTCTAAAATTACGAAAATTTGCACTACCATTTGACTGGGTAGGAATAGGGACACAACAATTATGCTCAGTTATATCTAATATGTTTCAAGGATATCATGATAATTTAACGATATCTGAAACATGTATTACTGATGGATATGGGGTTAATTTTCCACACGACTATCCAACAATTGAAAAAAAAGTTATAAATGATGAGGATGAATGGATACCTGAAAAAACAATAGTATCAGATTGGGAGTCTCATTGTTCTACTGTACGTGAAAAATATTCGCGACGTATAGAACGTTTTAATACCATTTTACAATCAAAACATCCATTAATAGCTCTATTTAGGGGCCATGTACATGATGCTATAGAAATAAGAAATATTTTAGAAATTATATATAATAAATTTAATATAGTATTTATAGTAGCAACAAATGAGACATCTTCAGACCCATTACTTATAACCTGTGATCCAGAAAAAAATGGATCTTGGAATGACGCTACTATTTGGAATGAGGCTATTCAAAAAGGTATAGAAATACTTAAATCTACTTATTTAAAGGTATAATGTTATCTTAAGATAAGCCCATATGAAACTTGTTATAGTTGGACCAGGAATTATGCCGATACCTCCAACTGGATGGGGGGCTGTAGAGAGTTTAATATGGGATTATAAGGTATTCCTTGATAAATACCATCCAGAAATTGAAACTACGATTGTAAATACTGAAAACCCAAATGAAATTATTGCGACTGTAAATTCTATATCTCCTGATATTGTACATATACAGTATGACTGTTATGCACATTTAGAACCATATTTTTCATGTAAAAAGGTATTACTTACATCTCACTATGGTTATTTACATAAAGATAGAGTTCATAGTGATGATGGATATTTCTCATCTATTTTTAATAAATTTGTAGTATCTTCTGGTTTGCTTCTTTGTCTTTCACCCGAAATTGCGGAGTTATATAGACAAGCGGGTGTATCAGAGAGCAGACTATATGTACAGCCAAATGGTGCAAATGATGAAATATTTCGTTATACTGACACACCAATATATCCCGAACGAAGTATATATTTAGCTAAAATTGATTTTCGTAAACGACAACATGTTTACCAGAATATAGAAAATCTGTATTTTGCTGGAAATTGTGTAGATAATCAATTTAACACAACTAATCCTAGATATTTAGGTGAATGGTCAAAACCACAATTATATGATAGTTTAAGTGATTATGGAAATTTAGTTTTATTAAGTGATGGGGAGGCACATCCACTCGTATGTTGTGAAGCACTAATATGCGGTCTTGGATTAGTTATTTCTGAATATGCTACGGCAAATCTGGATCTTACTAAGCCGTTTATAGATGTTATTCCTAGAGATAAAATAAATGATGTTCTGTATGTATCAGAAATTATAGAGGAAAATCGTAAAAAATCTTTATCAATGCGTGCTGAAATCCGTACATATGGGTTAGAAAATTTTAGTTGGAAGGTTGCGGTAAATAATTATGTTAAAATTATCAGCACTTTATAAATGGATATTGGTGTATATTTTCAATGTTATAAACAACCTTACGCAACTTATATGGCATTAAAATCATTTAGAAAATATTATCCTACAAATACTATTGTATTAGTATCTGATAATGGATATGATTATACAAATATGGCAGAATATTTTAGTTGTAAATATATTCATAGAACTATAAATACACATTTGATTTATGAAAATATAGAAGAAATTGATAAAGGTAAAGAAGGTGCCCATGTAGTATGGGCAAAACGGTTGTGTGATAACCTAGCAGACGCCTTTACTATGATAAAAGAAGATTACATCTTATGGATGGAAGATGACGTTATAGTAAATGGGCAACTACAAGAATCTTTATTATACAGTCTAAATGGATATAATCCCAATAATTTTTGGAAGATAGCACTAGAAGCATTACATGAAACATATTCTCATATTGACCCATCTATACCATATACGTGGACGGGTGGCGGAGGTAGTGTATTTCATAAATCACATATAATATCATATTTACAAGATAAAGATTGTATAAATGATTTAGTATCAAATTGGCGTACATACCACCTAACTAGTAATATTGTATGTGACTTTTTTTTATCTTTGCTCATACATTGTAAAAATGGGACAATTGGACGATTAATGTGTACATGCGATGGTCCTAGAAATACTCCAATTCCTTCAATTATATTCCAACACCAATATAAACGATGGTATGGGGTTCCTCTTCCTGATGATTTGGTACATTTAGTTACCGAATAGACATATAAAGAATATAAAATATAGAAACACATATGAGAGTAGCAGTTTGTTTATCTGGTCAGCCTAGAAGTGTAGAGGATACATTCCCTTATATTTATAATAATATAATTGTACCAAATAATGCGGATGTTTTTGTTCATTTAAACTTTGATCCGAATAATACATATATCGAAAAATCTCATATGGATAAAAAAAACTGTATAGTACCATCAAATGCTGATGAAATTGTTAAAAATTTATATAATCCAAAACGTATGTTAGTTGAAATCCCAAAAAATTTTTCTAAACCTACATTTAATATCCCTGAGAACAGAATTTCTGGTAGTATGGTAATGAATAAACATAAAAACTGGAGTGAGGAAGAGCATAGATCTCATTGTGTTAAACAATTATTTTCTCTATATTATTCAATATTTAAATGTAATGAATTAAAAGAGGTATATGCCAATGAACATGGAATAGTGTACGACTATGTAATACGCATTCGCTTTGATTCTATGCCTATGTCACCCCTAGATTGCTCAAAATATGATCCAAATTTTATTTATTATCAAGAGTTAGGTCAACCAGATAATCTTATATCTGAATGGATAAATTTTGGAAGTAATTCTATTATGAACGTATATGCAAGCCTTTATTTTATGACTGATTATCTAAATACCTTTGATTTTATGAAAAAGTCCGATAGGCAGCCTAATACATTAGAACCTTCTGATAGAAGTGCTGGATTTTCAGAGTATTATATACGCGATCTCATGTATCTCTGTAAAATCCCAAAACAGCCATTTAATATTAATTGTGGCCTACATAACCATTGACACTATGATTTTTGTATTCTGATTTAGAGAATTAAGTACTACCTAAAAGTATTATACTGTGTATTAGTATAGAATGTTAAAACAATATAAAACAACAAATGGAATTTTTAATGTTTTATCTTCTGATATAGCATTTGAATGTTGTTTTCAAAACGGAAGTACATGGGATGATGCTTTAATAAAGCATGTTTTAAGTTTTATTCCTGAAGAAGGAATAATTCTTGACATAGGTGGTCATATTGGCACCCATGCTATACCATATAGTTTAAGACGACCTACATCTAAAATTATATCATTTGAGCCTCAGACAAGGATACGTAAATTATTAGAATTAAATAAATATGAGAATAATGTTGACAATTTAGAAATAATGCCATATGGATTAGGTCATACAACTATGTCTGTAAATTTAGCACATGATTTTATATCAGATGGATATCCTAAAGAAATAACTGTAGATTATGAAGCAACACACGATATGAATTTTGGTGGACTGGGTATTACGAATGATCCACGTGGAGAACAAATAGAAATACGCACAGTTGACTCTCTTGGGCTACAAAATATAACATATATGAAAATTGATGTAGAAGGAGCTGAAACCCTTGTAGTATATGGAGCTCAAAATACGATTCGTTTATGTAAACCCGTATTAATGATTGAGCAATCAGATAAAAATTTAACACCATTATATGAAAATACATTTCCTGAATTAAAAAATTTTTCTGTTACAGAATTTCTGAATTCTTTAGGATATATAAAAACAGATTTAGGAGATGCTAATTATTTATATAGACATATAATAGTAAAGTAAGAGGTTAATGTAGAAAAGTGTAAACGTTCAGGTGAGAAATAAATAATAAATATTATTTTAATCTATTTAAACAAACAAGTTAATGTAAGTGTATAATGCTTTATCCAGAATTAGAAATATTTAAAGAATTTCGTCAAGTTATTGTATGGGGATTTCCACTTCATACACATACCCATTCATATATTCATGGCGCGTGGGTAAAAACATTTCAATATTTGGGAATTCAAGTTTATTGGTTTCATGATAAAGACTATCCAATTAACTTTGATTATACAAATACATGTTTCATAACTGAAGGTTGGGCAGATGATAATATTCCTATAGAAAAATCTTCCACATATTTTGTACATATTGCAAAAAATCCAGGGCGATACTTAGATAAGGGTGCACGATTAATAGAAATAAGATATAATGTAAAGGAAATAAATGACTATAATTATTCATATAAATTACCTAACGAGAAAGCGATACACTTAAGTGAAAGTACGTTATATGAATCTGTGCCAGATGATTCTGCGGTAGCTTTAAAACGGGGGCGCTCTATTAAGAATACTCCATACGAAGTGATTTATATGTATTGGGCAACTGATTTACTTCCATATGAATTTAATTATGAAGATACGACATCATATCATGAACCTATTATACATTATATTGGTACTATAGATTCTCAACATCCATTTAATACATTTCGCCTTATTGCTCAACAAAATGGAATTCAAGTTGTACATCATGATCCATGGCGTAACCCTATTAGCTATGAAGAAAATATTAGATTGATGAAACAATCCTATTGTGCTCCTGATTTTCGTACACATGGTCAAGATGATAAACGTGCGGAGTATGGTATAATGAACGGGACAAACCATATTGATATAGGATATATACCATGTAGAGTATTCAAAGCCATTAGTTATGGACATACTGGTATAACAAATTCTCTTAGAGTAAAAGAAGTTCTTGGTAAATATGTAGAATACTGTGAAACACCGTATGATATTCTTCCTATAGTTGAAAAAAGAAAAAATGATGTAGAATGGCGTAAAGAGTCTATGAAATATGTAGCAGAGAATCATACATATATTCAAAGAGTGCGTGATTTGGCACGCGCAATATCTATGAAAGTGACACCAGTAACATGTGTAACAGCATTTTATGATATAGGACGAGAAGCAATTGATGGACGTAGTATAATGGATTATAAATCATATCTTATAAAAACTCTTCAATGTATAACTGCTCCATTTGTACTTTTCCTTGATCCTACACTTGGTTGGAAAGATGAACTATTACATATTCGTTCTTCGGTGGGACCTATACAAATAATTGAATTACCTTTTAGTGAAACAATAATGTGGATCTACAAAGATCAGATAGAATCTATACTAAAGTCAACACCTCATATAAATCCAAAAGATATAACAAATCTATTGCCAGAATATACGATTATTCAATATAATAAATTTGATTTCTTAGAACGAGCCATATCCGAGAACCCATTTAATTCACAACATTTTTGTTGGCTTGACGCAGGAATTTCAAGATTTATTGATAGTACAAAGAAATATATGTCAAAAAATATAGTAACCGCCCACTTTAATGTTGTAACAACATATTCAAGCATACCTACACTTCAACCTGATACATATATAGGTACAAATACATGTATCTTAAAAGGTACATGTTTGTATATGTCTTCATCTATATTTCAAGAAGTAAAAAATGAAGTTATGCGTATTTGGAAAGATGAGATGATAGCAAAAGATAGAATTGATAATGAGCAAATTGCACTAGCTTTAGCATATCAAACTATACCGCATATATTTAAATTACATACTTCTAATGAACAAGTAGAAAAATTAATACAATATGTATTTGAAGAAAAAATATAAAATTAATATAATACTATATATATGAGAAATTAAATCGTTTTAAACCATTAGGGGTTTCAGCAACATTATATGATAATGGAACATCATAAAATTCAACTTCAATATTATTTTTTTGTAAAAATAAAGATATGAAGTATTCATTTTGCATGAAATGATGTTCAGTATTACAATATTGAATATGTAATTTAGGAATTACTTCAAACGTCTTAATAAAAATATCCATAGTTTCAGAGGGGCCTATAATTAATTGTTCTGAAATCCAATTATGATAACTTCTTGCCAATATATTTGTTAATTTATGGTTAATAATAATCTCTTTAGTTGGATTTATATCAAGTCTTGTAAAAAATATATTATCATATTTAAAATTATTATATTTTTCATAATCATTTTTTAATTTCATAGCAGCAGATCGCTGTTCACATTGACTCATTATAGTATAATAAGTATTTTTTATAACATTTTCATCAAAATTATTGTTCACCGTTCCAGAATATATATGATTTAGATTGTATTTTATTTGATCAAAATATTCTAGAGTATATGATTTAGGTTTAGTATCACATTTAAAACATACTGGTTGGAATATATCAAATAATTCTCTTGGAGGATATAAATGAACACCCTTATTACCATGATAATATTTGATTGATTCCTTTTCACATGTAGAATAATTTTCAAAGTAATCTTTATTATATATTACTAAATTCATTATTACATCGGCATTATTGGGTTTTACAATGTTGTCATATATATATTTCCAATGTTCGGGTGTTCCACGTATTTCTCCAAAGAATAATACTAATGTATTTATCATTATATAAATCATAGATGTTATTAATAGTATTAAATTACGCGATAATATACTATTATACTATTATTTTATATTTTTTTCTATTAAGTATTCAATCATTACATTTCTATAAAAATTATCATCTATTTTATCATTTCCTATTATACCAAATTCATTACGTGAATAAGAACTATCTGGATATCGTTTGGTCGTATGAGAATATACACTGTCTTGTAGACCGGTTATATTATCATCAATATTATCTATATTAAAATCACTATTAAATTCTATATCTAATTTATCTAATAATTGAGAAACACAGTGATAAAATACAACGGATGTCGGATGATCCTGTGTAAGAAATAAATATTTAGTATTGATATTATTAGAAATAAAATCATGAACCTTAATATCAGTAGATTGTTCTTTATTATAGGTAATATTCATATTTCTTATAAAACGAGATTTGAATTGAAAGTCCAGTAAATTATTATCGTATAGATATAGATAATCATGTTGTGTAGAGAACCCTTGATCAGAGTAGTAGTTTATAAAATCATCTCCGTAATAGATCTGTCCACCCATTTTTTTTTTATAAATTGGCCATAAACTATTATTATGAATGCGAGGAAAAGATAGTATTATTGTATCTTGTTTACATACATGGAGCATACTATTAGGATTTTCTTTATTAGTACTAAAACAGCCATATAGATCAGCTAATGGTTGATATAATA
>Ga0114975_10001351_pt1 | contig 17561 bp, 22 predicted proteins | sample S_130626_EF_Meta_FD_87031 | JGI IMG/M metagenome (GOLD analysis project Ga0114975, IMG submission 87031) | Freshwater microbial communities from Lake Simoncouche, Canada to study carbon cycling - S_130626_EF_MetaG | ecosystem: Environmental > Aquatic > Freshwater > Lake | place: Lake...
CCTAGGCTAACAGAGTCAAAGTCTGTTGTGCTACCATTACACAATGCCCCAATAAATTTGTAACACACTATTTCTAATGTGTGTATTAAAGCACTCTACATGGGTACGTACCCACTTGTCACCGTTCGGCTAGAGAATGCTTTAATACGCTACGATTTTTTGTCTCACAATAGAGACTCCATCCCGTAGGCCGCCCATTCGTCCATGTTTAAAGTGCAGACTAGGATCTCGTTTCCTATACACACTATCTTCTTAACTAAGCCATACTATAACAGAGTATCCATTTACTGTCAAACTCTGTTTGTTGTTTTTATACAACAAAAAACCCCTGAGATTTTTTAGTTTCCCAGGGGTTGAATAAATTTTGTTATGATGTAACTAGTTATTCCGTTCCCCGGGCTCCTCTTTGGTTATCATTGCCGCGAATACTTGTAGGATATGATACCGCAAAGGCCGCTAAGGTCTCTATAGACCATAGCCCCGTATGTTTCGGCATGTAACAAGTTTTATTCATCATAGTCTTTTATTTAGTCCTGGTTAAAAATAACTGCAAATAACATAGTGTTTTTTGCGTTTATGTGTGTATTATATAGTAGTTTTGAATAGAAGTCAACCTTCTGTTTACCCAAAAGTTAGATTCTATTAAACAAATCTATTTCTTCGATCCAACTCATAACCTCATCACGATTTGTGATAGTAGTTATTTTAGCAGCATTTTGTATTTTTATACGATTATTTGGGCGAACCCACCATTCCGATATTTCCAAGTTAAGAATATCTTCATAATACAAGTGTTGTATAGGAAATATTTTTTTAAGGTCATTGACTTCTATCTGAAAGTTTAACATTTTATCAGCCACAGATTTAAAGTGTTCCTTAGTAATTGTGATTTCTTGAGCCTTGGGTTCAAAAAAATGAAATTGTGAAGTGGTCAATGAAATGACATGACTCCAAAAAGTTGCAACCTTGTCCCGACGTTCTATTAAAACATAATCTAAGTCTTTAGTAGATAAAAACTTTATAAGTTTATCATTTACATGGCAGGTATGAACTTTTAAACTGATCGGAGAATGTTTACTTTCTAATTCGTTATAGATGCTAAATCTATCGTTCAATTCAGTTTCTATATCTATATTATCTCCATAATATCTATCCGGGATATGATTTGATAGAGTATAATATTGTGCTATAGAATTTTTAAATTCAGGCCTGTGAGGATGAGATTTCCAAATCAAATCAAGGTTAAATAATTCAAATGCACTAAACTGTGGTAATCCACTTTGAAACCAAGTACTACCTGATCTATAGTGGCTGAATATTATTAATGGTTTGTATATGTTTATCATTTTTTATTTATCCCCTGTATCCAATGCTTCGATAAATAACAGTATATGAAATTTCATTGTTTATTATTTAATGTGAACGGAAGAGTTCGTCAAAGATCGTCCGGTATTCATCGTATTGCATCTCACTTAAGACAACAAAATTGGGATGCTGAGGTTATGGATTTTGCTGCTTTTTGGACACTAGAACAATTAAAGCAACTATGTAGGAGCAGAATAACATCTAATACCAAATGGATTGGATTTTCTCACGTTTGGCAATTAGATGAAGAAACAGTAGAAGAAAAGACCCCGTTGTTTGATGCAAAAACGTGGCCAGATCATATTGAACTTTTTTGCGCTTGGATTAAAGAAACATATCCAAACTTATTTATAGTCACTGGTACTCAACAAAAACCAATCTTTACATCCAAATATGTAGATTACTCTATATCCGGGTACGGTGAATATGCAATTGAAGCCTTATTAAAATACAAAGTTAGTAATGGCCCAAGACCAAACTTTGATTTAATTAGGGGCAAGGGTGGACAACATATTATATCTAGTTTACATAATTATCCTGCTCATCCGATGAGAGAACCAATAATCAAATATGAAGATAGAGATTTTATAGTTTTGGGAGAATGGGCACAAATTGAATTTAGTAGAGGGTGTAAATTTTCATGTGATTTTTGTAATTTTCCAATCTTAGGAGTAAAAGGTGATTATACTAGAACATCCGAAAGTGTACGAACTCAACTAATGGATTCATATGATAGATTTGGAATTCAAAATTACACAGTCACTGATGAAACATTTAATGATAGCACAGAAAAAATTACTAAATTTGCTGATGTAGTTGAAACATTGCCATTTAAACCATATTTTACTGGATTTATTCGGGCTGATTTAATGATTAGTCGTAAACTTGACAAAGAAGAATTATTGCGAATGAATTTTTTAGGTCACTATTATGGCGTTGAAAGTTTTAATCATAAAGCTGTTAAATTTGTAGGTAAGGGGATGCACCCTGATAGAATGAAACAAGGGTTGATAGATGCTAAACAGTATTTTAATGGTAACAGCAATAATATGTATATTGCAACTATAAGTTTAATATGTGGGTTGCCGTATGAAACTATAGAATCCTTACTTGAAACTGAGCAATGGTTAAAAGATCATTGGTTAGATCAAAATATTATTTCTTGGGCGTTTGAAATGACTGATGATTCTTGGTCTGAGCAATCTAAAATATCAAAAGATTACACTAAATACGGTTATAGAAAGTTACCGATGTTTGTTCCTGATAAATTAGGGATGGCTATACCACATCAACATACTAGTTTAGTTAATTGGGAAAATGATCACATGAATTTTGTACAGGCGGTAGAGATTGCAAATAGAATGCAAAATCACTATCTTGGAAGACGCCCTACATGTTTTACAATAGCTGACATTATGATAGATGAAGAATTCAACTGTGTAGACCTAGAGTATAGACTTAAAAAATTAACACTTTGGGAAATAAAAAAATATCAGCAAAATAGTACTTTGCAGCAAACGTTCTTACAAAATTATATCACGAAAAAATTAAACTATTAATAAGGAATATTATATGAGTACAACTAATTGTTTACAACATTTTAATTATGATCCGTTGCCGATCGAATTAAAGAACAAAATTATAAAATTTGTATTAGAGGTTCATGAAAAGGGTATAGGCATGAAAGCCTTAGCTAACATAGTACCTAATGAAAAAAATAACGTAGATACTAATACAACAGACAATAATGTTTTTATATACATACTTCACCCTACATTAACATTTCAAGTACAACAATATTTTTCAAAATATTTCAATGATCACCCAACTTTATCAACTACTCGTGGTAGAGGGGTGTTAGTTCAATTAATAAACGGGCCCATAACAGGTCAGGATTTTAATACTATACATCCTCATACTGATCCAGATACTAGGCCGAAAACGTTGATGTATATATTAAAATCCGGCGGAGACAATGTAAAAACTACTTGGTATAAACTTAAGGATCAATTAATAGATTATACAGAAACAGCCGATGCAGCCGACAACACCATTAATGTATATGACTTACCTATATATAGCAATGACATGTTAGATCCTATACATGAATATGTAATGAAGGAAGATAATTGGTATCTTTTTAATCATAGCATTACTCACGGCGTGACCAATATAGCATCTAGTAGGATTAGTTTAACATTACTACTTGATTACGAAAACGTAGCAAAAAAAGCAAGAGAGATTGCTGGAGAAACAGATTTAGTTAAATTAGCAAGTGAATGGGCAACACTAGATTGCTTAAGGTAAAAACGGGGCATATGCCCCGTTTTTATTATCTTCCTCTGCCGGTGCCGCCAATGTTAGCTGGGGTTTTAGATAGAGGAGTAGTAAGTTTACCCGGTAAAGTTTGTTGATTCATATTGATTCCTTAAAGAAACAAGACATGTCTTGCTTCTTTATTTATCTTATCAAATTATTTTTCTTTAATACTTCATCCTCATACCTATTAATAGGTTCTATTTCAGGAGTATTTGAATCCCAAATATATTTATTTACAAAATAATCCATACCCATTTGCTCAAGTCCGATTAGTTTGGTAAATGCCCATCTACGTTCCATACACGGATTTATATTACATTTCTCTGTTAAGTTTGTATGTGAGTGTATATCCGGTGGTTGTCCGGGGGTTAATTTTAGAATATCTTCTAAATTTAATTGTAGTAATGCATCCACAATGTGGTATTTTTTTAAATTAGATAAGGGACTTTTAATTATTCCAAGATTTGATACTGAACTATTATTACTCCCTAAACATTCAACTCCGGGTGGTTCAATAATTCCCATAAACAAACATGTGTGTTTACGAAATCTAGACTCTCTATTGTTAAAATAATCAAGCAATCCAAAAAATGCTTTCTTTTTAGTAGGAACATTACTAGGACAGACATGATAAAATTCTGGATTTGTATTTTCTTGGTCGTATGTAAAATCTAATATTCCACCTTTATTTTTTAATCTACTTTGTATTAACTTTACCATTAATGCCATAACTCTATAATCTTCTCCTAACCCAAATTGTCCTTCAGGTATTTCTCTAACCGAAGCTGGAAAAGCATCAATTGCTACCGGAAGAATAATATACGGAATAATTTGATGAGTATTAAGCATCCCCAATAAGAATAATAATAATGAACTATCCATTCCGCCGGTAAAACCTACTACCAAAGTATTTTTAGGATCTTGATTTGCAGGTAATGAAATTGTTAATGTTCTTCTGTCATAATCGGGCCCGCATTCTAATTCGTAGCAAGTATCATGTAGTGTTGTAAATATTTTGCCTTCTTCTGCGTAACGGCTAAAGTTAGGCATTGGTTGATCTAATGGTGCTTCGGCAATAAGAATTGTTATAATCCATTTAATACCAGATTCAACCGGTATACTTTGATGTATTGTTTTTATATTATCCATTGGATCATCATAATTATATTTAAAATATAACAATTTTCCTGGCTCTGGTTTTATTGCTATTTTTGTCCATGAAAAATATGTCTCGCCTCCTGAATCAGGCTCATTTAAATATAATAGTACAGTTCCAATTCTATTGCCGCCGCCCTTACTAAGTACTTTTTTTATTTTTTCTGTATATCCCACATTATGATCTTTTGCAATAAAAAAATCATAATGAACATCAAAATGTGAATTTTTAGAGTAGCTGGTTATTTGAAATTCTTCAAAATGACTTTTATCTATTCCAATCGTAGCGGAGACTCGGTCATATATTAAATCTATTGTATTTTGAACATTATTATCTTTGGATTCTAAATCACCAAAATAAGTAGTTGTACTATCTCTTATTTCAGGGTCCACGGCAAGTCCATTATCAGTATAAATTTCTGAAATTACCGGCTTTATCTTTCCTAATTCAATCAGTGTATTGCATTCTTCTATTGATAGAAAATTATTTATATACCCTATAAAAGGGGTGTCATTTAAAACAGTAAACGTTTCCATTATAATACTACTCCCATAAAATGTAATCTAGGTAAAGTTGAACAATTAATAAAGGTATGATCTTCAGTAGTATCTACTAGATAAACTTTTCCGCATTCTAAATGTTCTACTATTCCCTTTTTAAATATAAAATAACAATCGGGATTTGTTATCAATGGTATATGAACTCTAGAGGAAAGGTCTCGGTGCATACTATAACATGAATAAGGCGGTACCCACATAAATCTACTTCTTACTAATTTATATTTATTAATCAATATTTCAAATATAGTGTCTTTAAAATATGGATTTATATTACAAAATAATGATTCATCTAACCGTGATCTCCCAACAGAACTAATCCAATGATCTTCGGTTTCTCTGTGTTGCAAACTTGTTTGTCTTTTTAAATGAGTATCAGTTAAATTTACTTTTTTGTCCGATGTTTCATACCATACTGCACCGTTTTCTAATTCTTGGTAAGTAGATAGCAAAATAGATATATCAATTGTGTCTATTTCTTTTATCATATGATTATTTAATTCCAATTGTCATATATCTACTAAATCCCCACGTAGGATATTCAAAATCTTTTTGTCCAGCAAAATCAATTTTAGATAATGGATATCTTTCTATAAAATCATCCAGTGAATTACTATGTATATAGTGATCATCGTGCTTCATATTGTTACCCTGCAATACAATTCTAGTACCATTAGGAATAAAATTAAACCAATCCATTGTTTCAAAATGTTCAGTTGCAGTATTAATAATTAAATCTCTGGAACCTGTTACAGGGTAATTACAGTCTGTAGTATATGCTTTAAATTTCCAATTTTGTACTAACCAATTGTTATTAACCATATCAGCGACTGGCTCGCATTCTGGATCACTATCAAAACTTTTAATATAATTTACTTGAAACTTGCCTCTGCTCAACAATAAAAAAGCGGTCACAGCGTACCATCCACCATAAATGTGAGTAGTGTCGCTGGACCACTGTAAATTCTCCAATTCTTCACATAACCAAATTTTACTAGTAATTTGTCCATGTGAAAATGAATCTTTATTTATTTGCATATATTAAATAGCAATTTTTCCTATAGCATTAACTATAGAAGCAATCTTTGCTACATTTCGTAATTGATCAACAGTCATTCCTTCTGCTATCAATGCATCATAATAAAATTTAATACTATGATTGCATTTTCCTACAATACTTGCAGCTAATGAATACATATAGAATTTCTTTTTTGAAACTCCAAATGTGTTAGTAATCTCAGTGAATGAATCTTGATATGTATCAACTATTTCTGAAAAAATAAACCAAGTATTATTCCTACCCATCAATGCTGCTGCTGCTTTTGTGGCTTCTCGTTCTGCATCAGTCATAAATAATGGACTATTCATTTCTATTTCAAATGCTAATCCACCGTTGCTAGCAGCAATTGCTGCTGCATATGCACATCCATGTGCATCTACTTTTTCTAATCCATGATGTTCCATAATATCAATTAGATTAGTTTTAAGAGTTTCTGCATGTTCTGGAATACTATCTCTTACTGATTCTATCCAATTACCGTTAACTGTTATTGGGTTAGGTGTCATGTTGGCATTTCCTCATAATCTTCTTTACCGCATCCGCACTCAGGGCAAACATGGTCATCGGGAAGTTGTTCCCATTTACCTTCTACTGTTTCATCGTGGACGTGACCACACACTAAACAAACGTATTCCATTATAGTTTCTCCAATATTTGTTGATATGCTGCTGCGTGACGTTTTTCTATTTTAGATAATGCTGAAAAACGTTTTTGTGCTTTGTCAAGAATTGCCTGAAATTGTTCAGCGTGTTCTTTGCTTTCTTCAATCTGTTCTTGTGCTGTTTGGAATGAGAAGTCATCTCCTTCATTCAATGCAGCAGTTGCCATTCTAGGGTACATATGAGTGAATTCTTCTGTTTCACCTGCTATAGCCATTTCTAAACATTCTTTAGTTGTGGGTTTACCAATAACTAATTCTAAATGACTCCATGAATGTAAAATTTCTTGATCTGCGGTGTGTTCAAAATGTTTTGCTATATCTTCATGCCCTTCTTCACGGGCAATTTTAGCAAAATAACGATATTTGGTATGAGCCTGAGACTCGCCTGCAAATGCTTCTCGCAGGTTATCCATTGTTTGTGACATAAATCCTCCTAGTGTGTCTAACACTATTTATCTAGTCACAGGGGTCAATCTTCTTTTATTATCAACCCATTACTGCGTTTGACTCTAAGATGATCTACATCTTGGTCAAAGCGTTGTTCTTTAATATTCTTAATTCCGAATACTTTTTCACTATGACATATTAAACATTTTGCATTGCCACAATCTAATGCGTGATGTTTAGATAATCTATGAGGTTCTTTGATAAACTTTGTATGTCCCATATGACCCATTTCTTTAACAATTTTTAATTGTTTATTGATGGCATTATCATCTTTAAGCAAGCGTTTGCTATGTTTAATTTTATCTTGTTCAGTACTCATATTAATGCTTCTTTCTATAATCTTCTATTGCGGCTTTGATGGCGTCTTCGGCAAGGATTGAGCAGTGTATTTTGACCGGGGGGAGGGCGAGGTGCTCGGCGATGGTACTATTTTTGAGGGTTCCAGCTTCGTCCAATGTTTTACCCTTGACCCACTCTGTGACAAGGCTTGAACTAGCAATTGCCGACCCACACCCATATGTCTTAAATTTGGCATCTGATATTATTCCTGTTATTGGGTCTACTTTGATTTGCAGTTTCATTACGTCACCGCAAGCTGGGGCACCGACCATTCCCGTACCCACATCTTCATCTTCTTTACCAAAACTACCTACATTACGTGGATTTTCGTAGTGGTCAACAACTTGTTGTGAATATGCCATTATTTAGCCTCTTTAGTTAACATTGCTAAAACTTTTGCTTGTATGTTCTTAGCGAATTGTGGTTGAGGGAAGTTCCATCCGACGAATGCACCTAAAAATAAGTATAACAAAGTTTCTAACATAATATGTCTCCTGTACTGTATTTAGTCAGTGTAATTACCTTCTAGTACAATCCAACCTAATTTAAGTAAATCTTCACGGATTTCATCAGTAACTGCACTTTCACTAACATATGCTTTAGCTTCAAAAAACTCTCGTCTTTGATGGTCATCCATATTCTGAAATACTTCATCATCTATTGCTTCATCACTGTGTATGCCACTACAGTACCAATCCATGTAGTCACCTTGTTCACGCATATCAGCAACAATTGCCCCGGCATGTCTCCAACTAGCACCCCATTTTTTACCAGTTAGTATAGGCCATACATCATTTCTTTGAAACTCATTATTACAAATTGCTGCGTATAGGTGTTGAGCATATACATTATCACTTTTGGCTTTCTCTATAATCCACCGAGTGGAACGCAAGTCATACTCTAAGTTATCTTTACGCCATTCTAAGTCTATCTCACGGTCTTTATCCTGACGGTCATAATCTTCGTAATATTCTATCATACCTTTAGCAGATTCATTCAACGGATCTTCTGCCAAAGAGTCTCTATACATTTTAGTACGAAACTCATTTCTTGTTGGGCTTCTGTTCATTATTCACCTTCTGCTTACTATAGAAAATGTGATTGCCAATTATTGCTACTTGTTTATAGGGCCACAATGGATCGACTGTAATTGCATGAAAGAACAATGCTGATTTAGGAACAACATCTTTGTGCATACCAGCCATTATTTGATACGCAATCAGTTCTGCTTGTTTATACCTTGCGCTTGCTTTATTAGGATCACCCTTGCCTTCACAAACCCAACTAAACTGACATACGATGTTGTCATTAATTGTGGTCTTTTGATAAATTACTTTACATGGAGTTTCAGCAAAACCATGATTAACTCGGTTCATTACAACTCTGGCGACGGCGGCTTGGCCAGGCATTGCCTCAGCACCTGCTTCGTAATAGATATTTCTTGCCATACATAAAACTTGTTTCATATCAATCTTTGGTAGATTTATAGCAAGTGTGGGCATTTCCATCATAACTTGTGTTGGTGACGGAATAACCATAAATGTTAAAAACATCATGGTCATTATTGTTATCTTATTTTTGATTGTTAATAACATAATTCTCTTTCTCTGTAGTATACTACAGTTTTGTTGAATAACCAAATGTTTTGGTTATTGTACCCAGCAATCGCAGTTACAATTGATGACTTGTTCTATAGCTTGTGCTACTGTAGGAACAGCGGGTAATAATACATCTGATGTATCTATCGTATTTAATGCAGGTGGTATTAAATTTGTGTAAGGTGAACCAGCTAAACTGCCCGGCACTACTGAGCCACCGGGAATTACACTAGAAACTGCATTTGGAATTAAGCTATTAGGTTCGACGGGACCGCCGGTGTCTATTACAGTAGCATATATTAATCCTACTGTGGGCGGTCCAGTTAATGGATCGACTAGTATTTCCGGAGAAACAGGCTCAACATTAAAAGGATATGCGGGTGCCGGATCTCCTGCTATTACTTCTTCGGGAGTAAATATATCTGGTATGTTATCATCTAACGGTATACCAAGTATAGCCAATCTATCTTGATTTCTTGAGGCTCGCATCATACCCACTATACTTTGACCTGCGGGAATACTTAAATTACTTATAGCTTCAAGCGTTTGTGCAGCCATGTTAGGATCTGTTTCTTTTGCATATTTAGGAGCAACTGTATCTATAAAACTATATATAGTGATTGGATAAGGATGTATACCTGGATCTCTGGGAGAGGGCAACGGTGCTAAACCTAAATTTCTAGCCGCTTGTTCTATTCCTAATTGTGTTCCCATTTGATTGTATAAATCATTTACTTCACCTGATAAGCCGGGTTTGGCTGTAAGTATACTAGCAATTTCAGCATTTGCTAAATCAATTTGTGTTTGCACTGCAAGGTCTAATCCTATTGTGGGTCCTTGAGTAGCAGCATATAAATTAGTATATACTCCGGCTAAAGCAGAATTTTGTAAGTTGAGTATTAATGCTTGAAGATTTGCCCACGGATAAGGTAAGCCTGACATACAACCAAAAAAGTCTGAATACGTATATGTATTATATGGGCCACTGCCCAAGGCTACTAATGAATATGCTGCTTGTACTTCTGCTACATCTGCCGGAACGTCTGTTCCATTAATAGCATCTAATCCTTGCGTAGTTTCTAAATTAACTACCGCTTGTGCAAATTTTTCAATTGGTATTTTAATTATATTTTTAATTTGTTGCATAGATGCAGTAAATGCTCCGGCTGCTAATGCTATGTCTCCCGGTAATATATCTGTTAAGTATGAACCAAATCCTTCAGGTATAACTTGATTTCTAATATCTCTAGCCGGCTGGTCATCAATTTTTTCACCTAAGGTTAAACTATTTAAATATATAGAAGTTGTTTCTGACATTAATCACCTCCTCCGCCACCGCCGCCATCGCCACCGCCGCCATCGCCACCACCACCATCGCCACCGCCGTCTCCGCCGCCATCTCCGCCATCTCCGCCATCACTAGTTCGTTCTGCACGACTAAATCCTTCGCCGCCCCAGCCACTAGCGGCTTCACCCGGTGAATTCCATGAACCACCATCAGCAGAACCAATTGGGTTTCCATCACGATCTGTAAGTTGAGAGAAACTACCGTCTCCTCGTTCGCCGCCGCCTCTGCCGCCTGAGCTAAAGTTATCTCCGACACCTCCGTCAACACTTCTGCTCACTGCAGGGGCAGGTCCCGGTGGTTGCGGCGGTGGAACAGGTGCTAACTGTATAACAATCGCAGGGGCATTTAGTGCTGAATTGACACTATCACCTACATATATAGGATAATATGTTTTGCTGTTAGTAGGTTGAATTGCTCCAGTGGCATTATACACCGGTACTGTTAATGATTGATAACTATTAGGAAACATTTTCTTTGGATTCAACAAATCTGCTAATGTTTCAAGACCTGAAGTATTGCAATTCAATGCAACTAAAATTTCATATAAATCTATACCTGCAATTATTAAAAAAGAACCATAAATTTTCTGTTGTTGATCTTTGGTAACATTAATATTATCAGTTGCCTGATCTATCTCTTCGGTGGTTAATCCACTAGCAATTAATGCAACACGCAAAGAAGCAGTTAATCCATTGACGGATTTGATAGTTGTCAATAAATTAGAAGGCAATCCAAATGTGTATAATGTTTTTAAATCTAATGCTTTTCCTAAATTTAGTAAATCTTGACCAAACGCTCTAGTTGCTAAATTAACTCCCGATACATCGGCAGTTATCAAGTCATTCATATTACTATACGTACCTTTTAAGAAATCATTTGATAACTGCATTGCGGTTAATGCTTGATTTGAATAATCAATAAAAGAAGTGGCGTTCATAAATGAACCTACAAAATCATTGTATCTACCATTTGTAGATAATGTTTGATTATAATTAAATTCATTATATGCTTGCCATGGAAATAATCTAAAGAATCCATAACTAGCAGTTTCGCCAACATATCCAGCACCAGACCAACTAGGACTTCCTGAGTAAGTATAAGTTGATGGAGGACTATTTCCTAATGCAGGTATAAGATTGTGACCAATTGATATTAAATTAGTATATTGAGTTATACTTAGTTCTCCGGCAAGATATCTTACATATCCTTGACGTATTGCATTTGTTAAGTTGTTTAACGCAGTGCTTGATACCATAGTACCATACGTATAATTACTTACACTAGTACTTGAACCCATATATCCGGCAGTAGGTTGATTTATCCAAAACCCTTTGTTTTGGAGTAAACCAGCTAAAGAACTTACGCCTAATGGGCTTTGTTTACCGGTATTGCTCATGGTACAAACACATTCTCACTTCCCTGAACAATACTATGTCCACATGTATTGCCGGAACCTACTCTTAATACCGGACAACTTTCTACAATAACGGATGGACTTCCTTCTGTTGTAGTAGGACTATCGTGCGGCGGGTGCGGAGTTCCCCAGGGAGCATGAGGGGTGATTGTGCTAACATGTAAACCTGCAGGAATTCCATTAACGAAAACCGATACGGCTCCTCGTACTATTGCTCCTCCCGTTTGATTTACATCACCCTTCCTACTCATCTTTGCCATTAATTATCCTAATACAATTTTCTTTTCTGGCACTTTAATTCCAGTTGTTGCTTCTAAATACTTCATTTTAATACTATCATCTGTCTCAGCATAAAGTGTAATACTATTAGTATTTAGTGTAAATTTACCCTTAGGATTTGCAGTAAACATGCTAGGTATCATTTGCATACCTTGCTGGCTTGGTGCAATACTCACTGGTTCTTCAATAATGATGTTATCTCTAGTGATTTCAACTACTTTAGTAATCAATTCTTCACCGCTATTCAATTTAAATGTATATACTTTTCCAATTTCCATTAGACGCTTTCTGTTAATTTTTTTCTGAGTTCTGTAAACCCACCCACAAGTTCTCCATCTAGGAAGATTTGCGGAACTGATCTGGCAGTTGGTACTGCTTCTAATAATTCTTCTTTGGTGTAACCATCACCAATTTTCTTTTCTTCAAACTGTATCCCTTTGCTCTTTAATAACGCTTTTGCTTGGTCGCAATAAGGGCAGTCGTACTTACTCCATAGTATGGCTTTCATCTTATTCCTTTTATAAACTTGGTAGTTGGTCGTAATCAAGTTGTTCGCTCATTACACCCAATACGTAATTGGTTGATTCGTTTTCTTGTAGTGCAGTTTGCTTTTTGCTAGTGTCAGTATGCTTAGTGAACCACGGTATAGGAGTACTCTTTGGACTGTTGCCCTGATACTTGATACCTATTTCTTTCAATGCTCCTACCGCTGTGTAATCAACAAAGTCTTTTAACACATTAGCATTCAATCCAATGACCGGGCCTTTGTTGAACAAGTAATCTGCCCAGGCTTTTTCTTCACGGATTACATCAGCATATAACTGATATACTTCACCTTCGCATTCTTGCTTAATACTAGCGAAACGACTATCTTCTTTGATTACTTGATTAATAAGGTAGGCAGTCCAGCCTTTATGTAGAAGTTCATCTTGGAGAATTAAACTGATAATGTTACCATTGCCAATAAAGATTTTGTTCTCAACCATTGCTAGTGATGTAGCAAATGATACCATAAAGCGGAATGCTTCCAAAGCGTAACTGGCATGTAATGCCATCCAAATTGCTTTAATATGAGATTCTTCGGATACAGTTTTTGGACTGATTTCTTTAAAGCAATTTAATTCGTGTAGTTTGTCATAGTAGTTACCAACACTACTAGCCATATCTATAATCTCTTGTGTGTCATGTATAGTATTGAATACCTCTTTTGGCACATTATAGATGTTACGGATAATGTGGCTATAACTCTTACTATGTATATTTGTTTCAAAGAATGACCAATTAAATATTAATGCTTCAAGTTCTGGCAATGATACAACCGGGGTGAATACTTGACTTGGTGCTCTTCCTTGTAAACTATCTAATGCAGTTTGTCTTAACAAGTTACTAGTAAAGATATGTTTAACGGCATCACTTGCTTCTTTAAAGTCGTTGGCATCTTTTGTTAAACTGATTTCTTCTGGTTGCCAAAAGAATCCCCTTGCTGTTTCTTCAAACTTAGCAATCTTTGGATACTTCACTTCTTCAAATCGTTGAATAGTAACTGAACCCGCTGGGTCAAGAAACATCTTACGATTTAAGTAATCTGTCTTTGTGTGTAGGTTATATTGTGCTTGACTCATTTTATTACGCTATCCGCAGTTACTTGAATATTACTTATGCTCCAGTATCCACTTGTGTTATTACACAATGCTCCCCATGAACAAGTATTATTCCACCATGGTGCAGACCCAGGGCCTGTTGGACTAAAGCCTTGCCAGAAAGATAGATTCAACCAGTAACCATTCTTCATGCTAGTTACCAATGAAGTCATATCTACATTAGCACTACCTTCTGCACCTGTACCAACACTACTATCATATACTACTACACTCTTACTATCTTGTGAATAAGTTACTGTCATTGCGGGAGTTGTTCCGTATGTAAAGTTAGTTACCATATCAAATGGTTTACTCATATCAATAACATTAACCATACTATGTAAACCATTAGTAGTTGTTGGTGAACTAGTCATTGTTGAATAGTTAAAGCAACTGTTATCTGCCGTTGCCGCAAATGAATATTCATATCGTTGAGGAGCACTAGAACCACCTGTGCCTAAATGTAGAGTAGTTTGAGTAATCTTATTGCCATTTGTTTCTATGAAATCAATCTCTTGACAGTTCCATTGATTGTTGCTACCACCCGCATCACAATAATTTGTACCCTTTGGTTGAACACTAGGCTGTACTGGGTTTGATATCATATAGAAACTAGCATTGACATAGTTTTGTGAAAGTTTTGACAAATCAATTGTTGCTTTAATTTGAGTGATGTTTACATACCCTTGTTGTGATACAAGTCTACCTGCTTGACAAGTTGAGCCTGATCCAAATGTAACTGAATTGCCCGATACAACGGGGTCAGTTCCGCATCCATTGTAGTCTACTACAAAAGAAGGGGTGAATAAAGTTGATGTTGCTTGTTTTGTACAACCTGCAACAAATATCAATACGCTTAATATAACTAATAATCTTTTCATGTTTTTCCTTTATAATTTACACGATTCGCAATCTTCTTCGTTATCAAAGTCAATTGGTTCCAACATTGTTGGGGCTATTTCATCAGGTGCTTTACTACCTTGTTTATTAATCAAACTATAATAGAAAGTTTTTAATCCCCACATATGTGCTTGCATCAAGTTCTTTGCTATCAATGTAGTTGGTACTTTACGACCTTCAAAATGAGCAGGATTGTAAAATGTGTTAGTACTTATGCTTTGGTCAATGTATGCTGCTAAAACTGCTGCTGTCTTTAGATAACCATCACAGTCTTTTTGTTCCCACATCAATTGATACTTGTTCTTTAGTTTGTGATATTCTGGAACAACTTGTGTAAAGCTACCTGCTTTACTTTCTTTAACACTAATCAAACTCATGGGCATCTCAATGCCATTTGTACTGTTTATAACTACACTACTTGATTCTACAGGAGCAATAGCCATCTGTGTAGCATTACGGACACCATGTTCTTTCATGTTTGTGCGTAGTGTTTCCCAGTCTAGTTCAGGAGCAAAGTCAGTTAATTGATTAACACCTTTGGCTCTGAGTTCCCATGGGAAAGTACCTTGACCATATCTTGTCTTGTCGCTGCCTTCACACTTACCACGTTCTTTAGCAAGTTCCACTGACGCTTCAGTAAGATAGAATGCTAGATGTTCTGCCCAAATTTTAACTTCAGCAAGTGAATCTCTTTCTCCATACTTAAGATTTCGTTTGGCATGCCAGTATGCTAAGTTAGTTACACCAATACCTAATGGACGAATCTCATCATTAGATAGTTTAGATTGTATACTTAGAAAGTCTTGGTAATCCAGTATATTGTTAAGACTCCGATGTAGAATGCGACAAGCGCGGCGCATATCTTCTGGGTTGCGGAATGCTCCCCAGTTGATGCTTCCGAGAGTACAGAGAGCGATACGTCCTTCCGGATCGTCAAGTCTCTTAAATGATTTTGTTGGTAAAAGTATTTCACAGCATAAGTTACTCTGGTAAATTGTATGATACTCAGGATCAAATGGGCCTTGATTCATAACATTGTCAATGAACACTAGATAGATACGACCAGTGTCGGTGCGTTCTTTTAGTATTCCACTTTTGAATACCTCTTCGGCACTCATTGTCTTTTTTCTTAAGTCTTTTCGTTTTTCGTATTTGGTGTAGAGTTCTTCGAACAACTCTGTGTTACTGTAAAAGGCTTCATATAAATCGGGAACTTCGTTTGGGTCAAAGAAGGTGATATTTTCTTTGTTTTTGAATCTGCGCCAGAACAATGCTGACAGGACGACCCCGTAGTCCATGTGCCGCACACGGGTTTCTTCAGTTCCTTGATTGTTTTTAAGAACGATAAGATCGTCAAACTGATGGTGCCAAATAGGATAAAATACTGTAGCACTTGCATTGCGAATACCTCCTTGACTGCAACTTCTTAAATCACCAAACCATTTCTTTAGAAACGGTATCATGCCTGTATGCATGATTTCTCCACCACGAATAGGACTGCCCAATGGGCGTAGTCTACCGATTTCTAGTCCAATACCAGCACGTTTGCTAGCATACTTTGCCATCATTTCTCCTGAAGCAAAGATACTGTCCAAATCATCGTCACTGCGAATAAGCACACAACTACTAAATTGCTTAGTTGGAGTTCCCAAACCAGCAAGCACAGGGGTAGCCAATGTAAAAAGACCATCACTAGCAGCGTTGTAGTATTCTTTGATGTATCTGAGTCTTGCGGTGTTTGGTTCTTCACTATGAAAAACGGTAGCTGCTGCAACCATGTAACGAACTTGGGGGGTTTCATATATTTCTTTCGTGCTACGATTCTTTACTAGATACTTTTCAATGAGTTGTTCAATGGCGGCATAACTATATGTTTCATCTTTAGAATGATCTATTAAATCATTCATTTTATTCCAATCTTCTTCACTATACCATTCTAGTAATTCTTTGGTATACAATCCAGTGGATACATTCTTTTTAACAATATCGTAGAGGTGAGGGACTTCATATTGACCATAAACGTCTTTACGCAGCATACTCATACGTTGCTTTCCCGCTACATATTGATAGTTGGTATGACCTACGTCTGTGTTTGATTCTACGTCAATCAAATCAACGATTGCTCGTAGTGTTATACTATCTATTTGACTTGTAGTAATTCCATCATAGAAGTGTAATTGACTTTTAATCTCAATCATACTTGGGCTTACATCTGCTATTCCGTTACATACTTTTGCTACTTGTGCTTGCCATTTCTCCAACATTAACGGTTCTTTTTTACCATTACGTTTTAGTACATTTATAATCATTCTACACCTATTATATTTTTTTATTTATTTTAGTCATATCTATGTGACTAGCCATTGTGAAATCGTTTAGACTATTACTTATGACCGTATTAGGGTAGTAATTACATATATATTTTGCGCTATCGACCATGACTAAGGCACATTCTTCACTATTATCGTCTATTGCTAG
>Ga0114975_10001352_pt1 | contig 17547 bp, 16 predicted proteins | sample S_130626_EF_Meta_FD_87031 | JGI IMG/M metagenome (GOLD analysis project Ga0114975, IMG submission 87031) | Freshwater microbial communities from Lake Simoncouche, Canada to study carbon cycling - S_130626_EF_MetaG | ecosystem: Environmental > Aquatic > Freshwater > Lake | place: Lake...
ATCCGACCTTCGTTGGCAGAGTCAGACAGTCACTAGATTTTCCAAACAGCATTGAAATGTTTGTGGTGGGGGATAACCTCCGCAAAGGTGCAGCGCTAAACACTTATGAAATAGCTGAGCTTGTTGCCAGTGAATTCTAGAAGCCTCGGCTAACCTAAAACTATGCGTAGGTTTGGGGTTATGGTTTTGGCAGTTTCAACTGTCCTATTCCTGAGCGCTTGCGCCTCCAGTAGCGATAAACCTGAAGGAAAAATTCCAGATAAGCCACCGGTTGAAGCGCCAGTGGTTAATGCAGCTGATTACAGCAATTCCTACGGTGGCTATGTTTTTCGCATTGGCGGGGGAACTATCTGGTGCACCATAAATGAAAATCCTGGCCAGGTTGTGTGTGAACATCGAGAAGTAGATGTTGCATACAAACTACCAACGACACCACCAGATTGTCAGGGTGCTTGGGGTTTTCAGGCCAGACTCTGGGGCTTCCAACCTTCGCAGGGTAAAGAAGCTGACTGGCTCTGTGCTGGTGGACTTTACTCAGACCCAGAAGGTATTTACGATCTGCCGAACGGCAGCAAGATTATTGTCGGAGACATCACTTGCTTTGCCGCAGAACAAGTTGCTCGCTGCGACAACACCGATGATAAATACATAATTCTCGGTGCTGATGTTTTTGGTTTTAGTTCATAGCAGTTAGCGTCACAAGTGCTACCTCTGGACGACAAAACAATCGAACCGGCGCATAAATAGAGTTTCCCAAACCTGCGCAAACATTTAACCAAAATGGGCTACCAGCTTTTAGCTCTAGATGGGCTAGCCCTTTCGCATACTTGGTCGGCAGATCACAGTTTGTCACCAGCGCTTTTCCGTTGGGCAAGCAGACCTGACCACCGTGGGTGTGACCTGCAAATATTAGTTGTGCACCTAAGTCATTTAGGCCTTGAAGTATTTCTAGGTATGGTGCGTGCGTTACGCCAATTACTAGATGGGTTTTCCCCTTTGGCTTTGATAGTTTGCTTAGTTCTGCCAAACCCTCGTGAGCATCGTCAGTTCCTAGAAAAGATAAAGTCACACCTTTGATCTTCAGAGTTGCAGATTGGTTGTTTAGGTCAGTCCAGCCAGCTGAGGTGAATCCTTTAGTGAGCAAATCTGTATTTAGTTTTGAGTGAGCTGAAGAGTGCACTTTGGAAGGAGAGCTGAAGTATTTGAAAGGGTTGCGAACACTCGGGGCAAACAGATCATTAGAACCATTGACAAAAACTCCTGGCACCCCAGTCAAAGACTCTAGAGCGCTAAGCGTGGCAGGAATGGCATCTTTGTGGCCTAGGTTATCGCCGGTGTCAATTACTAAGTCAGGTTTTAGATCAGCTAATTTGCTAATCCACTTCTGCTTTCGTTTCTGCCAGGGAGCCATGTGAATATCGGAGATGTGCAAAATATTTATTTCTGCTGATCCTTTAGGCAGTATTGCTAAGTTCACTCTTCTGACGGCAAACCAAAAGCGTTCGATTAGAGTTGCGTAGACAACGACAAGAGCAATTGCAGTGAGAAAGATGACCAGAAATAGTTGCATCTAAGACTTAGGGGCCTTTACTGATGATGAGCAAGATCGCGGAAGAAGAGTTGACTGCTTTACCAGCAGGTGGGTCGGTGCCCACGACATTTCCAGCAGGGACAGATGGATCATTGACGAAATATAGGTTTTGCGATGGCTGCGGAGCACTGACCGATGGGAACCCAGCCGCATTAAGAGCTGTAGTGGCATCAGTAACGGTCATGCCATTTACCTTAGGTACTTTAGTAAAGCCACCCTTTGAAACATAGATCTTGATCTGGGTTCCAATCGGCACTGAGGTGCCAGCTTTAGGTTTGGTATAGGCGACAGTGCCGGCAGGCATCGTTGAACCAACCTGGGTAACTATGATTTTGGTGTTTAGTGTTAGTGCAGCAAGATTCTGAATTGCAGCCTCTGGAACTAGACCGGCAACCGATGGAATAAGTGCTAATGGAGAATCAATCATGCTCTGTGGCGGTTTATCGAAGGCAATTCCCTTGTATGTCTTATTCGCAGTTTTCATGATTGCTCGCCAAATTTCGTGACGAACAGTGCTGCCTTTTTTACCGTGAAGATTTATCTTTCGGAGAGACACATCTCCTGAAACGTTACCTACCCAGACCGCGGTCGCCACTGCAGTTGAGAAACCAGTCATCCAAGTGTGTACGGCAGCATCGGTAGTTCCAGTCTTACCTGCCAGCGGTGTGCCATCACCAGTTGATGAGGCTGCACCTGTTCCACCGTTGATTACAGCACTCATAGCTTTGGTCATACCAGCAGCAACTTCAGGGGTTACTGCCTGTGTGCAAAGTGTCTTTGGCACGGGCATTTCGGTGTTTGTCTCTCTGACGAGGACTCGGTCAATTGCTACCGGGGTGCAGAAGACGCCTTTGTTGGCAATTCCAGCAACCGCACCGGCCATAGTCAAAGGTGCTATTTCGTTAATACCTAGAACCGAGGCAGGGTAGGAGACTAGCTCATTGCCATCTGCTCTGTGCACACCAAATCTCATCGCCATATCCCTGATGTCACAGAGATCTAACTTGCTTGCCATGTATGCGAAGGCCGTATTTACTGACAACGAAGTCGCCTCAATAGCGTTCAGATCTTCGGGCTCATTGGCATCGTTGCCAGGTGTCCAGGTGCCGGTTAGTTGACCACATCTAGAAGAGAAGTCGGTAGCGTTATCCCACTCTCTAATCCGCCCATCAACATGTTCGTTGAGAGTGTGTCCTTTGGTAAGCCATTCGGCTAGCGTAAAGATTTTGTAGGTGGAACCCGTTTGGAAACCAGATGAGCCACCGTATGGTCTATCAGTAGAGTAGTTCACCGATGTGTGGCCAGGAATATCTGCTCCGGTTTGGTCATAGACCCTATTCTGGGTAAGAGCCAGAACCCTGCCAGTGCCAACCTGAATTGAAACACTTGAGGCACCAATTTTGCTTTTATCATTTGATGGCACCCATGTTTTAGTTGCGTTATCGGCAACTTTTTGTAACTGGACATCCATGGTTGTGTAAATGTTGAGTCCACCTTTTCGCAGTAGTGCTTCGCGGTCAGTTTGGGTTGGTCCGAATACAGGTGAATTACGAATAGTCCAAACCACGTAGTCACAGAAATATGCATATGCCTGATGTGCTTCACAACCGGTAGGAATCTTGTGGAGGTTTAGCTTTATTGGGGTTGCCTTGTATTCGTTGGCTTCAGCTTGAGTTATGTCACCCTGATCTGCCATGTTTTGGATCACATAGTTTCTTCGTGACAATGCTCGATCAGCGTTTTCTTCTACATCAGGTCGATAGAGCTCCGCACCTTTGAGCATGGCTGCCAGCATCGCCGCTTGAGGAACATCAAGCTTCTTGGCATGAACCCCAAAGTAATACTCAGATGCTGCTTCAACACCATTGATATTTGTTCCAAAGAACGAGAGGTTCAGGTATCCAGCAAGAATGTCTTGCTTGCTGTAATTCTTTTCGAGAGCCAGGGCTAGACGCACTTCCTGGAATTTTCTCTGCAAGGCATGTGCGCTATCAGTCTGCATGGCTAGAGCTTCAGGGTCACCGCTGAGGACGGCAGCTTCTAGCAAGTTGTTCTTCACATACTGCATGGTGATGGTAGAGCCACCGGGACCTTTACCTGCTTTTAGAACGTTGTTCAGGGTTGCTCTTGTAAAGGAAACCCAGTCAACACCGATGTGTTCATAGAATCTAGGATCTTCTGTGTCAATGGCAGCTCGGATCATGTTTGGGGAGATCTCGTCAAAACCAACAGAGATGCGGTTTTCGTTGAAGAACCTGGCGATAGGAACTGGCTTGCCATTTTTCAGAGCATAGATGTTTGATGCTTCAGCTGCGTTGACCGGTTTGATGAAATCTGGCAGGTTCTCAAAGATAGAGATGGTTGCGCTAACACCAAGGCTGCCTAGCCAAACCATAGGCAAGAGTAGGGCAAAGCTGAGCGCTGTGGCCAGCGTGCTTAGGCTCAGTAGCGAGAGCCACCCACCCTTGCGCTTAGACTTTTTACCCTTTTCAGACATAGACTCTAGGTTACCTTCAAACTCTGAGAGGATGCTCGTAAATGACCATCTGGGAATACACAGTTAGTCCACTTCCACCGCATAATCCTAAGCAAATACTGGACTTTTGGGGTGCGCAGGGCTGGGAGCTAGTCCAGATTGTGGCAACCCCTGAAGGTGGCTATGTGGCATATATGAAGAAAGCTAAGAGCGAATAATGACCGGAAGAATCGAAGCCAGACTCATCGAATTAGGTCACCCGCTACCAGATCTAGTCCCACCGGTAGCAGCTTATATTCCGGCTGTTGCAACAGGCAATCTAGTGATGACTGCAGGTCAACTGCCTTTTGTTAAAGGTGTATTGGTTGAGACCGGCAAGGTGCCTAACCAGGTATCTCCTGAACGGGCTAAGGAACTAGCTCAGATTTCAGCACTGAACTGCTTAGCGGCTATCAAGTTTGCTATCGGTGATCTAGATCGAATTACCAGAGTTGTGAAAGTTAATGGCTTTATCGCCTGTGACCCAAGCTTTACCGGTCAACCAGCTATCAATAACGGTGCTTCTGAATTCTTAGGTCTTGTCTTTGGAGACGCTGGTATCCACGCTAGATCAACTATCGGTGTTGCAGTTCTGCCACTGGATTCACCAGTTGAAGTTGAATTGATTGTTGAATTCGAATAGTTAGTCGTTAGCACCAGATGACAATTTGTCATTGATGGCAGTCATCACAGTTGAATCGGCAAGTGTTGTCACATCACCAACCGGTCTTCCCTCAGCAACATCTCTCAGCAGTCTTCTCATGATCTTGCCTGATCTTGTCTTCGGCAACTCTGATACAACCATGATCTGACGTGGCCTAGCGATTGCACCAATCTTCTCGGTGACCCAAGCTCTAAGTATTTTGCCAATCGATTCTTCATCTGGGGCATCAGCAATTTCATCTTGGCGAAGGATAACGAAAGCTACCACCGCCTGTTCAGTGATTTCATCCTTAGCACCAACAACAGCAGCTTCAGCTACCCAGTGATGTTCAACTAGAGCAGACTCTATTTCTGCAGTTGAAAGCCTGTGACCTGAGACTTTGATGACATCATCGATTCTGCCGAGTAACCAGATGTCTCCATCTTCATCGAATCTTGCGCCATCACCGGCGAAGTATTTTCCTGGAAACTTAGACCAATAGGTTTCAACAAAACGCTCAGGGTCTCCCCAAATCCCTCTGAGCATCGATGGCCAAGGCTCATCGATGGTGAGGTAGCCGGCAGCCGAATCAGAAACCGCTACGGCTTTTCCATTCTCATCAACTATGCCAACTTTGATTCCAGGCAGTGCTCGTTGAGCAGAACCAGGTTTAGTTTTGAATGCGCCGGGGATAGGAGAGATCATGATTGAACCGGTTTCGGTTTGCCACCAGGTATCGACTATCTCACATTTAGCATTACCGATTACATCGTGATACCACTGCCAAGCCTCTGGGTTAATAGGTTCACCAACTGAACCAAGAATACGAAGACTTGATAGGTCTTTGCCTTCGATAATTTCTTTTCCAATTTTCATAAAGGTTCTGATAGCAGTTGGTGCGGTATAGAAGATACTGACTTTGTATTTCTCAATGATTTGCCACCAACGTTCAAAGCTTGGGCTATCAGGTGTTCCTTCATAAATTACCTGCGTCGCACCGTTAGCAAGTGGACCATAGACAACATAACTGTGACCAGTAATCCAGCCAACGTCAGCTGTGCACCAATAAACATCGGTTTCAGGTTTTAGATCAAAGACAGTTCTGTGAGTGTATGAAGCACCGGTTAGGTAACCACCGGTGGTGTGCAGAATGCCTTTAGGTTTACCGGTAGTTCCAGAGGTGTAGAGAATGAAGAGCGGGTGCTCAGCATTGAAGCCAACAGCTGTGTGTTCAGGATCTGCAGCTTCTAGAGCTTCGTGCCACCAGATGTCCTTGGCATTCCAAGTAACGTTAGTTCCTGTTCTTTTGACAACCAATACGTTCTCAATACTTGGACAGTTATCAGCACTCAATGCGAAATCAACCGCTTCCTTTAGGGTGTGAGCTTTTCCTTTTCGGTATCCGCCATCAGCTGTGATTACCAACTTGGCTTGAGCATCATCGATTCGACTTCTCAATGAATCTGCGCTGAAGCCACCGAATACTACGCTGTGGACAGCACCTATTCGAGCGCAGGCCAAAATGGCAATTACGGTCTCCGGAATCATTGGCATGTATATGGCAACGCGATCTCCTGAGGTGATGCCAAGGCTTAGCAGTGCGTTAGCCGCTCGCTTCGTTTCTTTCAGTAAATCTTCGTATGTGTAGGCCTTGGTATCTCCCGGCTCGCCTTCAAATAGCAGCGCAACTCGGGCTCCGTTGCCTGCCAGTACGTGCCTATCTAGGGCATTGAAACAAGCATTGATTTCCCCATCAGCAAACCACTTGGCAACTGGCGCTTCGCTCCAGTCAAGTACTTGAGTGAAGGGTTTGTGCCAATCAAGTTCGTTGGCTTGATCCGCCCAGAAGGTAAGCCGATCAGATTCAGCCTGAAGATAGAGCTTCGCCATTTCCGGTCGTTCCATAAATGTAAGTATGCCCCAATTCGTGAAGTGTTATTCCAAAGCAGTTGTAGTTCTTGTTATGCTTTTCTAGTCAGCTTCGGCTGACCAGCAATATTTTGATTCCCCCAATCATGTATTGCCGGCCCCGGTCACTCCCCCCAGAGACCGGGGCCCCTTAATTTAACTGGCACTTATGCACAGCCCAAATGAATCTAATTTCTTCACAATTCACAACATAGAAAAGTCATGTTCTCTCACGACAAGCATCATTAGGAAGTGCCTGAAATAGATCGAATTGCTCACCTGCTAGAAGATCAGCAGGTAACCGACATTCTGATTGGGGAGAGCACTGCTGTCGAGAGAAATTCCGAACTCGAAGTAACAGAGAACATATTTCAAGACGAAACTGAAACCAGAATTTGGGTTCAGAAGGTGTTCAGTGCCCACAACGGTCGTATTGACATATCACAGCCGATCAGCGAAGTAAGCATCACCAGCGACTATGGACTGCTTAGATTTCACGCAGTCTTGGCTGGCGATTGCACAGAGAGAACACAGGTTTCCATTCGCAGGCACGGTCATGAAGCTCTGAGCCTCGAGAATCTATATTCAAGACAAAGCATCACTTTAGAGCAGCGAGTGAAACTGCAGCAGATCGTTCATGCCAAGGAGAACTTCGTCATTGTCGGTGGCACCGGGGCAGGTAAGACGACGCTACTAAGAGCGATACTCAGTGAAGTCGCTAATGAACGAGTTATCACCCTTGAAGAGAACTACGAACTAAGGCTTTCTGGTAATGCTGTTGCTCTAAAAACTAGGAACAGCAATCACGAAGGAGCAGGAGAGATAACTCTTGGTCAATTACTTCGAGAAGCTCTTCGGATGCGACCAGGTCGATTAGTAATCGGCGAAGCTAGGGGTGAAGAGTTAAGGCTGCTCTTGCAGTCCCTAAACACCGGCCACAGCGGAGCTGGCTTTACTCTGCATGCAAATTCTTATCTTGATGCACGGAGCAGAATGCTCTCCTTACTAAACATGGCTGGAGTTCCAACAGAACTTGCAAATACGATGATTTCATCATCAGTGCACTGGGTTATTGAAATTAGTAAAACACCACAAGGTCGAAAAGTCGCTGCTATCGAAAGGCTTTCGTGAGTTCAGATTCGATAACCCTTAATAAGTTCTCTGGACTATTGCGATCAGGTATTCCGATGGATAAAGCTTTGCAATACATCGGCGGTATTCCAGAGAGTAAATCTGGCTTGCGCTATCTGCTAGAAGTCGCAATGCATTCAGGCGCAAAGGTCGCTAATGAGATCGATGTCATTGCTGAGCTTTGCTACCAACGAAACAGGTCCGTGGAGCGCATACAAGTGGCTCATGCTGGCCCAAACGCTAGCGCTCGGCTAGTCATCTGGCTTCCAGTTATTACCTTGGTTATGGGGCAATTCAGCGGTTTAGATTTGCTTGGTTCAATAGTCTCTCGGCCAATACTGCTTGCGAGCATTGGCTTCGGTGCGTTGCTTTTAGCGTTGGCAAAAGTGTTCAGTGCAACGCTGCTAAGAAAAGCACATCCTAAAGAAAACTACTTGGGGTTCTTTCTAATGGGAGTTGCTCTGGAGAGCTCGGCTGGCTCTAACCTCAACCAGGCACAAAAATCCGCCTACGAGATCTACCAGAGAGTATTTGCTGAAGTACCAAATAAGGCAGAAGAACTCGCGATGGCAGAGATAGTTGACCTCGTTGAACTAACTGGCGCAAGAGTTGGAGATTTGCTTCGAGCTCATGCAATGAATCTGCAAGTAGAAGCTTTAGTTGCGAATGAAATTCAGATTGAGCGACTAGGAGTGCGGTTGATGTTGCCTTTGGGGTTAGCCGTTTTACCGGCGTTTGTTTGTCTTGCAGTTGTGCCACTTATGGCCACTATGTTTGGTCCAAATTGAAAGGAATAGAAAGTGAAAGAAATAGATTGGTTGAACGAGACCGGAGCTACCACGGCAGAGTATGCCATCATCACCCTCGCCGCGGTTGGCTTTGCAGGAATACTGCTAGCCATTCTCAGAAGCGAGGAGGTCAAGGGAATGCTTCTAGATCTGATTCGCTCTGCGTTGAGTGTTACGGGGAGTTAGGTTCAGTCACAGCAGAATTTGCAATAATCCTGCCAGCAGTGATTTTGATTCTTTTCACTGGAATTCAGGTACTTGGTATGCAAAGCAGCAGAGTCAAACTAATTGGTTTAGCGGCTGAAAGCGCAAGAGCGCTAGCCAGGGGGGAAGCTCAGTCTTTTGTTGACGCTCTGGTGACTGAACGTTCGGTTGGATCTAAATCTGAAATTCAATTCCTGGAATTGAGTGTTTGTGTTGTTCTGTCAACCAATAACAGAATTGGAGGACTGCTGAATATTCCGATTAGCGAACGAGCTTGTGCCAGGAAATCCGGGCTGTGAAGGATTCGGGATCAGGGGCAATCCTCGGACTGGGAATAATATGTTCCCTTTTAGGGATTATGAGTTTAGGTTTGATAGTTGTCACTGAGAACCTAGGAGTTCAAAGGCTACAGGTGCTGGCCGATACTGCTGTTTTGGCTGCGGAAGATAGGTTTTTAGGGCTAGCTGTGGGGTTTCCCTGTGAAACTGCTGACCAGATTGTGAAAGAGTTTGGCGCAACACTAGAGGAATGCCATAAAGTCAGTTCTGACATCTATATAGGTGTATCACAGCAACTTATGGGTATAGTTCATAGGGTTAATGCTCGAGCAGGTTCGAGTACAGACCCAGCAAAGTAGGAGAAGTAGTGAGTTCAGGTCACAAACTGGTAATCGTAGAGTCACCAGCAAAGGCTAAGACCATCGCCAAGTATCTTGGCGATGAGTTTCGCGTGCTTGCCTCCGTTGGTCACATCCGCGATTTGATCGACCTAAAGGACCTTCCACCAGAGCTAAAAAAACAGGGGACCATCGGTAAGTTCTCAATCGATGTTGATAATGATTTCAAGCCCTATTACGCAATCTCAGCAGGTAAGAACAAAACTGTCTCTGAGCTAAAGGCAGCTTTGAAAGATGCCGATGAATTATATCTAGCAACAGATGAGGACCGCGAGGGTGAGGCAATTGCCTGGCATCTACTGGATGTCCTAAAGCCAAAGGTGCCTGTGCACCGAATGGTCTTTCACGAAATTACTAAGGAAGCCATCCAGGCAGCTGTTGCAAACACGAGAGCGATTGATGATGACCTTGTTCAAGCTCAAGAAACTAGAAGAGTAGTTGACCGACTGTATGGCTATGAGATCTCCCCTGTGCTTTGGAGAAAGGTTGCTCGAGGACTCAGTGCTGGTCGAGTTCAGTCACCTGCTGTTCGATTGGTAGTTGAGCGTGAACGCGAACGTATGGCTTTCGTGTCAGCGTCATACTTCGACATCAAAGCAATCTTTGATACTCGTGTTCCTTCAGAACCAAAATTTGAAGCAAAGCTTCACACCTACAACGGTCAGCGAATCGCAACCGGTGAATCATTCAACGACAAAGGTGAACTAACTGCTCAGGTGCTTTTGCTTGACGAAGCAACTGCAACTTCATTAGCAGAAGCGATCAAGTCCCCAAATATTCCTATCGAAGTTATTTCTGTTGATTCAAAGCCAAGCACTCGTCGTCCTGCCGCTCCGTTTACCACTTCAACTCTTCAGCAGGAAGCCTCACGAAAATTACGGCTTTCTGCAAAGCAAACTATGGATGTTGCGCAGTCTCTCTACCAAGAGGGATATATCACTTATATGCGTACCGATTCACCGACACTTTCAACTCAGGCAATCAACGCCGCTAGAAGCCAAGCTAAAGAAATGTTTGGCGATGAATACGTTGCAAGTGCTCCTCGTGTCTACCAAGGTAAAAACAAGAACGCACAGGAAGCTCACGAAGCGATTCGTCCAGCTGGAGAAATTTTTAGAAAGCCAAGTGAAGTTGCAAGTGAGCTACACGGTAGAGCATTTGAGCTCTACGATCTGATTTGGAAGCGCACTATCGCAAGCCAAATGCAAGATGCCAAGGTTTCAACAACCACCGCAAAGATTGCGGTATTCCCACTACCTAACGGTGATCGTGCTGAATTTACGGCTAGTGGAACAGTCGTGACCTTCAGAGGCTTTATGGCAGCCTATGAGGAAAGCCAAGATGAGCCTCGCAATGAAGACGAGCAGGAGAAGGAAAGCAAGCTTCCTAACCTCGAAGTGGGCCAGAGCCTAGACGCTCTTGAGATAACCGCCAAGAACCACCAAACCTCTCCTCCGCCTCGATACACCGAAGCCACCTTGGTTAAGGCTCTAGAGGAAGACGGTATTGGCCGACCGTCCACCTACGCAGCAATTATCAGCAACATCCAGAACAAGGGCTACGTAATCAAACGTGGTCAAGCACTAGTGCCTGAATGGATTGCTTTCACAGTTATTCGCTTCCTTGAGGAAAACGTCTCTCGACTTGTTGACTATGCCTTCACAGCCAGAATGGAAGAAGACCTAGATGAGATTGCTAACGGCAATCTAGACCGCAGTACTTGGCTAAAGCAGTTCTACTTCGGTGAGGGAGATAACCCAGGGCTGCACTCAATTGTTGAAAACATCGGGGACATTGACCCAAAGGCGCTGAACTCAAGAGACATGGGCGATGGCATCACATTGCGAACTGGCAAGTATGGCCCATACCTTGAGATCTTCATCAACCCAGGTGATGAAGGTGCCGATGAAAATGGCAGAAGAATAATTAATATTCCTGAAGGCTTAGCTCCGGATGAACTAACGCTGGCTAAGGCTCATGAACTTATTGAAGCACCGGTATTAGTTGATCGAGTGCTTGGGGTAGACCCTGAATCGGGCCACAACATCTTGTTCAAAGACGGTCGTTACGGTCCTTACGTTTTGATTGATGATGCCGAAGCAAAGAAATTCAAGACAGCCTCGCTATTCAAAACTATGAGCGCAGAGAGTATCGATTTAGAGATCGCTTTGAAGTTGCTTTCACTTCCTAGAGTTATTGGTCAAGATCCAGAAACAGGAATAGACATCACAGCTCAAAACGGAAAGTTCGGTCCTTACCTTCTCAAAGGAAAAGAATCTAGAAGTCTTCCCGCCGAAGATCTAATCTTTGATTTAGATCTAGCTGGGGCGTTAGAAATCCTTGCGCAGCCTAAGTATGGCGGCAGACGAACAGCGGCCACACCACTGAAAGAATTTGGTGAGGACCCAGCGGCCAAGACCAATGTGGTTGCTAAGTCTGGACAGTTTGGTTTGTATGTTTCAGATGGTGCGATTAACGCAACCGTTCCAAAGGACGAACCGCTTGATGAGCTAACTCCGGAACGAGCATTCGAACTGCTTGCTATTCGCCGTGAGAAGTTAGGCCTTGAGCCTGGCCAGCCTGCACCAAAGGCATCGAAGGCAGGCAGAAGAAGTTCCGCTCCTGCCAGAACAGTGAAAAAGGGTGCAACCAGAAAGAAGTCTGTCTAATGGCTGGCTTGTTTATTTCTTTTGAAGGTATCGATGGGGTAGGAAAATCCACTCAAGCAGATCTACTTGAAACATGGTTACAGGCTCAAGGTAAGACAGTTGTTAGAACGCTGGAACCAGGTGGGACTGAAGTCGGAATTGAAATCAGAAAGATTCTTCTACATCACCGTGGAGATCTTGCCCCTAGAGCCGAAGCAGCACTCTTTGCAGCTGACCGTGCACACCATGTTGCTAGCAAGATAAGACCAGCTCTCGACCGTGGTGACATTGTCATTACCGATAGGTACTTTGATTCATCAGTTGCTTACCAAGGTGCAGGGCGTGAACTTAGCCAAACTGAAGTTAGAGACTTATCGCTCTGGGCGGTTGGCGGATTATTGCCAGATCTAACTGTGCTACTTGACCTCCCGGCTGATGTTGCAAGGAACAGAAGGAATGGTTCAGGAACTGAACCAGACCGTTTAGAAAGCGAAAAGATTGAATTCTTTGAGCGCGCTCGTCAGGCTTACCTTGATCTTGCTAAAGCAGAACCGGAACGTTTTCTAGTTATTGATGCGTCTGCATCGGTTGATGTTATGCAAGAGCATATAGTGAACCGAGTTGCAGGGCTTATTTAGTCTTATGCAAACACCTCCCCGAGTATTTAGAGATGTGCTTTCACAGCCGGAGGCGGTTGCAGAATTATTGCGCTCGATCGAGCGGCAGTCAGACCTGCACCATGCCTGGCTTTTCACTGGCCCGCCTGGTTCCGGTCGATCAATCATTGCTTTAGCTTTTGCAGCAGCACTGCTTTGTCCTGAAGGTGGTTGCGGTGTTTGTAATTCTTGTGAAATGATTCGAGCCGGTTCTCACCCCGATGTCCAAGTTCTCAATACTGAGCGAGTTCAGATAAGTATCGATGAAGTCACTGAATTTATAGATAAGTCGCTAACTATGCCTGCGGTCGGTAAATACCGAATCATGGTTATCGAGGATGCCGACCGCATGGCAGAGCGAACTAGCAACCTATTGCTCAAATCTTTGGAAGAACCACCTAAGGGAACTATTTGGATGCTCTGTTCTCCTAGCGAAGCAGATTTATTGCCAACTATCCGTTCTCGCGTAAGAAGAGTGCAACTCAAAGTTCCAACAGTTGAATCTGTTGCTCAACTACTGGTTGAGAAGTATGGAATACCTTTCGAGTTGGCTAACCTATCTGCAGCTCAAGCTCAGTCTCATGTTGGTATGGCAAGAAGGCTTGCTACCAATGCAGGAGCAAGAGATCGTCGCCAACAGTCATTGCAGGCAGCGCTTTCAATTTGTGACATTCCCTCTGCAATGCAGGCATCAGAGACTTTGTCTAAACTAGCTGAGAGCGATGGCGCTCAACTATCAGGTGAGCAGGACGAGCAAGAGCGCAGAGACCTAATGGTTCAATTAGGGGTTAGTGAAGACCAGAAACTAACCCCAACAGCAAGAGCATCACTTAGAAGACTTGAAGAAGCACAGAAGCGTCGAGCGACAAGATCCAAACGTGATGGTTTAGACAGAATCCTCATTGACCTAATGGGTCTCTATAGAGATGTGTTGACTGTTCAGTTAGGTGCTAGAGAAGCTCTGCTCAACCCAGACTTGGAAAAAGAGATTCACTCGCTGGCAAGTGAATCTAGCCAAGCTCAAATATTCAGAAACATTGAGGAAATCGAGAAGGTTCGCACTCGGATGGATAGAAACGTGAAAGAGTCACTACTGTTAGATTCACTGGCGGTAACGCTGAGAAGGAAGAAAATTAGATGAGCAGGCTTTCAAAGATTGTCTTAACCGGAGGAATAATTCTAGGGCTTGTGTCTCTTGGTGTTATTGCCGCTCCGATGTTCACTTCCAGTAATCAGGGGTCACCAGCTCCAACCTCAACAGATATTACTTCTGTTCCTAAAGACCTTGAAAGTTTTTATAGTCAGAAACCTCTTTGGAGCGACTGCGAGGGTTCTAACAGCCAAGCACGCTGCGGAGATATAAATGTTCCATTGAACTGGGATAAGCCTGCTGAAGGAACAATCAAGATTGCAGTGGCGATAAGTCCTGCAGCTAACCCTAAGAACGCTCCATACTTGCTTATGAATCCAGGTGGTCCAGGTGCTAGTGGACGTGAATGGATAACCGAGAACATCAATTCACTGGGCACTGACAAATTACGCACCCACTATAACCTTGTCGGTTTTGATCCAAGAGGTGTTGGCGCTAGCACCGCAATCAAGTGCTACGACACTAAGAAGACTTTGGACTTCTTCTATAACCCCTCACCATACGAGACCGGTTCTGCTAAAGACATTGAATTTAGCAAGAAAGCGATCTCTGACTTCGGTGCAGCCTGCCTAAAGAACACCGGTGCTCTATTGGGGCACGTTGATACATCCTCAGCAGCTAAAGACATGGACATCATTCGAGCTGTTCTAGGGAGTAAGAAACTTAACTACTTAGGTTTCTCTTATGGAACTCTTCTAGGTTCAACCTATGCTGCATTTTTTCCTAAGAACATCGGTCAGTTTGTTTTGGATGGAGTTGTTGACCCAACCCTTAGCCCATCTGACGATTCAATCAACCAGCTGATTGGTTTCCAATCAGCTATGAAGGCATACCTAGCTGATTGCATCAAGAACGTTTCAGACTGTCCTTTTGTTGGTCTAACTGTCGATCAGGCAATGGATAAAGTCGGTAATGACTTCTTGAAGGTTCTTGAAAAGAAATCTATTAAGACCACCGAAAACAATAGAAAGCTCACAATTAGTTCGGGCTTCACAGGAATGATTGCAGCTCTATATTCGAAGGACAGCTGGCAGTATTTGACTCGCGCCTTTAACGAATTCTTTAGCCCAGTGGCACAAGATGGCAGAATATTCCTCTTGTTAGCTGATTCCTATTTCGAATACGACGATACAACCGGAAAATTCAGCAACAACGGTAATGAGGCTTTCAAAGCAATTACCTGCTTGGATTCAAGAGAATCCAACTCGGTTGCCGATATGGAAGCACAGAATGCAAGAGTAATCAAAACTAGCAAGGTCTTTGGTCATTTCTGGCAGTATGGCGGCTTAGCTTGCGAGAACTGGCCGTTCGATGTAGTGCCCGGACCTACTGATTACTCCGCTAAGGATTCACCGACAATCTTGGTAGTTGGCACAACCAATGACCCAGCAACTCCATATGTTCAGGCTGAGAATTTAGCTCACAATGTATTGGCACACGGTTGGCTACTTACCTACAAAGGTGAGGGTCACGCAGCTTACGGAATGTCTAATGCTTGTATTGCTAACACAGTTGACGATTTCCTAATCAACAACAAGCTTCCTTCCAAAGAGAAGACCTGTTAGAAGGCATGCCTAACAACAGAGTTCAAGAGTTCTTCTCCAAACGATTCAGAAGTTTACTGTCCAATGAACCAAGTGGAACACCACCTTGGTTAAGCACGATAGCCAAAGGCGAAACTGGTGGTCTATTTGTGCCTAGCGATGCGCCTTGGGTTGTCCACCGAGATTTTGGAACATTAGTGGGAGGCATTCGTGCCTTGCTCATGCAGGCACTGCATCCTGGCACTTTAGCTGGTGTAGCTCAGCATTCCAGATATGAACAAGACGCACTGGGAAGACTAGCTGGCACTATCCGTTGGCTAACGGTAACAACATTTGGTTCTCACGAGGCAGTTGCTGAAGAGGCTTCTCGAGTTAACCGGTTGCATGATCGAGTCAAGGGTGAGTTCCAAGAGAACTCAGGTGCAGAGCGGAAATATCAAGCGAAGGACCCCGATTTACTGCTCTGGGTGCACGTTGCTTTTACTGACTCGTTTCTGACCTGCCACCAGATGTTTGCCTGGCGAAAGATCCCAGGTGGTGCTGATGCTTATGTTGATCAATGGGCAAGATCAGTTGAACCTTTGGGCTTAACAAATGCACCCCATTCAAAAGCAGAACTAGTTGCAGAAATCAAGAACTTTACCGACGGCAACAAATTGCGTTCTGATGAAACCACCCAGAAGGTAATTAGCTTTATCCGTAACCCTGGCTTGCCGCTAGCGGTTATGCCCATATACAAACTTCTCTTTGCAGCAGCAGTGATCTCCCTTGCTACAGAGCACAGAAAGATGTTGAACCTCAGAGTGCTACCTGCCTGGCTAGTTATCCCGCTAACCAGGTTTACTCTTCGATCAATCCAACTGATTATTGGCCCTGATTCCCCAATCGAAGACGGGGCACTTAAAAGGCTGCGCCGTTTAGGTATCTGGCCTAACTAACTACAATAAGTTCAGGTCCACTAGCCGCCTTAGCTCAGTTGGTAGAGCAGCTCCCTCGTAAAGAGCAGGTCAGCAGTTCGATTCTGCTAGGCGGCCCAATGCATGTCCTTTTCTAAGTGCCCGCGCCAGCGCTGGCGCTGAGATTATATTGAAAAAGCACATAAAACAATGCATTTGTATGGCGACACGCCGATAAAGTATGAAAAGTGACTTTCAGATATTAATACAGTACTTTGACCAAGACTTAACAAATCATCGAATAGGAGTTGTCTTGGGGGCTGGTTACGGTGGCGGACTCGGATCTTCCAGTCTTGGTTCTCTAGGTGCCAACATTTCGAGCTTGGCGAAGAAATACCCATTAAGTTCAAGTGGGAAATTTGGAACAAAAGGTACTGGGAACAGTCGGGTGATAGAAAGCAGTAATCCGGCTGCGACGGCTAAGGAATTTTTTAGCAAATTGGGATCAGGAGGCCGAGTGTCAAAGCTTTCAAATGGCAAAGGCGAAGTTGCGAAATTTCCTGACGGTTCAAGAGTAAATTTTCGACCAAAATCGGGGTCCGGCAGCCCAGCTGTTGACATCTCCATATCTGGACCCAAAGGAACGCATTACAAGATACATTTCGAGAAGACCAAGAGTAGTAAGGAAGATTAGAGTGATAAACACCTTTAGCAAATTGAACCTTAACCAATTAAGTTCGCTCATAGGAGCGGAATTGAGGTACGTCGCGGGTCCGCAATTATGGGAGTTTCTTAACTCTGATTATATTTTTGCGGTATTTGGGGATGAAAAAATTTCATTTCAAGGTGACATCTTTTCAGAAACTTTTGAGGGTTTCGAGGCTGACTACTCTAAAATCGTCATCTCAGTCCCTAGCGATTCCGAGATAGAAAAGGCACTAAAGGATGGTTCCGCATACTATTTTCACACGGGTGAGCAACTAATTGGAATCTCCATCGTCAGAGACCGCGTGAAATACATAGATTCGCAGGGTGAAAGCTGGGAGTACGTCACAGATTCTGGAATACTTTTTGAGCTTGCCAAGGGGATACTGGCAATTACAAAATTGGGTCATCATGATGAGATGCTCCAGGTAACGTATCTGGATCGAATGGCGAAAGACGAAATCCCAAATACGGTCGGGCATTTTGACTCTG
>Ga0114975_10001353_pt1 | contig 17545 bp, 19 predicted proteins | sample S_130626_EF_Meta_FD_87031 | JGI IMG/M metagenome (GOLD analysis project Ga0114975, IMG submission 87031) | Freshwater microbial communities from Lake Simoncouche, Canada to study carbon cycling - S_130626_EF_MetaG | ecosystem: Environmental > Aquatic > Freshwater > Lake | place: Lake...
GTCAGTCTCACTCTTCAGCTCCACGATTGAGGCGTGGGCGCCGTCCTTAACGACAGCCACGGCACCTTCGGAGTTTTCGCGATCGGTCCGCTTCGCGGCCGAGGCGAGACCCTGAACGCGCAGCCACTGACTAGCGGCGTCAAAGTCACCGTTGTTCTCTTCGAGGGCGCGCTTGGCGTCCAGAATTCCTACACCCGTTGCTTGACGGAGTGTTTGTACGTCTTTAGCGGTGATAGCCACCGTTGTTCTCCTTGTTTAGAAAGTTGACAGAATTAGGCGTTGACCGGGGTGGCCACGCGGGGACGGTTGGCCGCAATGAAGCGGCCCTCAACGACAGCGTCGGCCACGAGACGGCACAGAAGTGCACCGGCGCGGATGGCGTCGTCATTGCCGGGGATTACGAAGTCGATGACGTCAGGGTCACAGTTGGTGTCGACGACCGCAATGACGGGGATTCCGAGCTTGCGGGCCTCGGTCACGGCAATGTGCTCCTTCTTCGTATCAATAACGAAGATGGCGTCGGGCTGACGGTCGAGACTGGAAATGCCACCGAGGTTGTGCTCGAGCTTCTCGAGTTCACGGCGGTGACGGAGCGCTTCGCGCTTCGGCATGTTTTCGAAGTCGCCGGCCTTGTTCATGGCGCGCAATTCGACCATGCGCTTCACGCGTCCTACAACAGTGGAGAAGTTGGTGAGCATGCCACCGAGCCAACGCTGGTTGACATACGGCATGCCACAGGCCGTCGCGTAGTCCGCGATGGGACCCTGGGTCTGCTTCTTCGTGCCCACGAACAAGACGATGCCGCCCTTGGCGGACAGGTCACGAATGAACGTGTAGCTCTCTTCAATGCCGGCGAGGGTCTTGCGGAGGTCGATCAGGTAGATGCCGTTGCGCTCGCCCAAGATGAAACGACGCATCTTTGGGTTCCAGCGACGGGTCTGGTGGCCGAAGTGAACTCCAGCATCTAGCAATTCCTTCAAAGTGACAAGTGCCACGGTGATTCCTTTCGTTCGGTTGATCCACCCCGACCGAACGTCACTCTCGTGACGACCGTACGAAAAGTCGGGTGAGACTCAGTACCTTCCCTTGTGGAAGGCCTTTTCATGATAGTCGCAGGAGACCCCTACCCCCGTGGGTGGGTCGTCCGATGCACGTTTTGGAGGCGAGATTTTGAGACGTGGGTGTAAATCTGCGTCGTCGTAAGACTTTCGTGGCCCAGGAGCTCCTGCACGACCCGCAGATCGGCCCCACCCTCTAAGAGATGGGTGGCGTAGGTATGGCGGAGGGCGTGGGGGTGAATGTGACCCTGGCCAATCCGAGTATCCAGAATCCGGCGAACGTCTCGGGGCGTCAGTCGCTTGCCTCGCCCATTGAAAAACAGGGCCGCACCGGGCGAGAGAGCTTCCATCATGCTGGCCCGGCCTCGCTTGCGCCAGACCTCGAGTGAGGCGAAAGCGGTGGCGTGGAGGGGGACAACGCGCTCCTTATTGCCCTTGCCGGTCACGCGGATGAGACCCGAGGACTCATCGATGCTGTCGAGATCGAGACTGCAGAGCTCGCTCACCCGAAGACCGGCCCCGTAGAGAATCTCGCAAATTGCCCGATCTCGCACTGCCTTGCCGTCATCACCCCAATCGGCATCGAGCAATTCTTCTAGCTGTTCCCGCACTACCAGCTCCGGCAGCTTCTTCGGAGGCTTGGGCGTCTTGAGCCCGGTGGCGGGACTCGTCTCCAGAATGTTCTCTTGGACGAGCCAGGCGAAGTAGTTCCGGATTGTCGCCACGCGTCGAGCGGTGGACGTGCGTTGGTCCCCCCGGCGGGTCAAGTATCCGACGTAGTCCCGGAGTTCCTTGCGCGTAATTCGACCCGGATCTTCGTAGCCCTGTTCCAGCGCCCACGAGACAAAGAGTTCCAGGTCGCCGAGGTAGGCCCGCATCGTCTCGGCCGAACGATTAGCCGCGCGCAAGCGAGTCGCAAACCCCTCGACGCGCCACAGTGTTGGCGGCTCGACCACATTTCTCGTCACGAGTCAAGGCTAACGAGACCACCTCGCCACTTCTCGCCAGGCCGTAGGATTTGGCACCATGGCGCGGATTCTCATTATCGAAGACGACGATCGCATTCGTACCGCGCTTCGCCTGATGTTCGAGGGTGAATCGTTCATTGTTGATGCCGCCGCCAGCGCCGAAGACGGCATCGCGATGTTCAATCGCCAGACCCCGGCAATAGCCATCATCGACTTGATGCTGCCCGGGGCCAACGGGTTTGAGGCCTGCCGTCACATCAGGTCGACGTGCGATATTCCCGTCATCATCGTTTCGGCTCGGGACGATACGGCCGATGTGGTTGAGGGTCTAGAGGCGGGGGCTGACGACTACGTCAAAAAGCCATTCGTGCCGCGCGAACTCCTCGCACGCGTCCGTGCCCATCTCCGCCGCCGACCTACGGGTCGAGCCGCCTTCGCCCTGGGCGAGTTGCGCGTTACACCCGAAGAGGGCACCGTGGTACGCAGCGACGGGACCGAGATTCATCTCACGGCCACCGAATTCAAGTTGCTCACGGAGCTGGCCGGGGCCAACGGTCGTGTCTTATCGCGTGAACATCTACTCGAGCACGTTTGGGGCTATGACTACTTCGGTGATGGCCGCCTGGTCGATGTCCACATGCGTCGACTCCGCGCCAAGGTTGAACCCGAATCGGCAACACCCACCTTCATCCTCACGGTGCGTGGCCAGGGTTACAAGTTGGTCCTCTAGTGGCCACTCGCTCACTGCGCGGCCGTCTGACTTGGACCTTCGCCGTGGGTGCGGCAGTCTTGAGCACCATTTTCGCCGGCCTGACGTACTTCGGCGTTCGCCACATCATCGTTGTCTCGCGGCAGGCCAGCGATCTACAGCAGGCCTACGTCAACGCCGCGCTCGTACGCAGTGCCGTGGCGCAGGAGCCGGCCTCACTCTCCTCGCTCCTCACTTCGCTCGACGCCGCTACTACTAGCTCTTCACTGGTTCGCTTGGGGTCAACGTGGATTGAAGGCACCACCGTGGCGGACCCCGAAACTATTCCCGCCACCTTTCGCGTAGCCGGGACCGAAGTAATTCGCCAGGTTGTTATCGAAAACAACGTGCCGGTCCTCATCATTGCGGTCCCTCTGCCGGCCGTTCGGGCCACCTACTTCCAACGCCGTGAACTTGCCGATTTAAATGGCACCTTGAATCGTCTCCTCGGCATCTTGGTGCTCGGAACCCTCTTCACCAGCGGCCTCGGTGCGTACGCCGGGCGGCGAACAACACGGCGTGCCCTAGCTCCCTTGGCCGACACCGCCCATGCGGCCCGACTGGTAGCCGAAGGTGATTTGACCGTTCGCCTGGCGAGCGATGCGCCCCACAGTGAAGTGGCCACGCTCTCGGCCGCCTTTAACGAGATGGTTGATCAGCTCGTCCGGCGACTGGATCGGGATGCACGCTTCGCCAGTGACGTGAGCCACGAGCTGCGTTCACCCCTGACGACCCTCGCCATGTCGGCCGAAGTACTTCGCCTCCACGAGGGCGATCTCCACCCCGACGCGCGGGAGGCCCTCGCCCTGCTGACGACTGATGTGGCGACCTTTCAATCACTGGTCGAAGATCTTTTGGACATCGCGAAGGCCGACGCCGGAACGGACGCCCTGTTCAACGAGGTTCTCCCGTTCAACGAATTGGTGAACCAGTGCGTCCTGTCAGCCACTCGGCGACACCAGCTCCCGACCACGAGCCTGCGCTCCGAACTCCCGCGGGAGTACTACGTCTCGGTCGACCGTCGGCGGTTCGAACGGGTCATCACCAACCTTCTCGAAAATGCCTACCGGTACGGTGGAGGGCGGGTCACCGTGACCATGCTCCCAAGCAACGGTGGGGTCGAGGTGGCGGTCGATGACAATGGTCCGGGCATCGCTCCCGACGAGCGCGAACGCGTCTTTGAACGTTTCTACCGGGGGGATCTGGCCTCACGACGAGGTAATGCCCACGGCACGGGTCTCGGACTCGCCCTCGTCTCCGAGCACGTGAAGCGATTTGCCGGCCGAGTCACCATTACCGACTCCCCACTCGGGGGATGCCGCATGGTCGTATGGCTCCCAACCGTTGAAGAGGGTGGGGAATGAAGCGGCTCCGTACTCCGGCGCTGGGCCTGCTCAGCGCACTGTTGCTCAGCGCCTGCACGTTGGTGCCGACGGACCCGTCACCTCGAGTAGTCGACTCGGCCGATGTCCCATCGGGTCTGCTCAACGGTGCCGAGTCCAAACAGTCGGCCACTGTCTCCCTCTGGTTCTTCGATAGTCAGGGCCGGCTCGTCATGCGTTCGGCACGGATTCAGGCCCCGCTCACAATTTCGGCGTTGCTCTCCCAATTGGCGCTGCGTGTTCCCCGGGGACTCTCAACGGCCCTTCCGCCGAAATTGGTAATGAGTCGAGCCGTTATTCGAGGTGGCGAGGCCACTGTCGTTTTCACCGCGGGATTTCAATCTGGGGATGCCGTCACCACCCGGGCCACGATGCAGCAGATGGTGGCCACGCTTCGCGACAACTACGGCATCAGCGTTTTGAACGTGACCGACGCGGCTACTGACCGCACCTTCACGATCGATGCCCCTACGCCCTAAGGGCGATACACCGGCGCGGCACTCCAGAGGTGCTCGAGGTCGTAGTACTCCCGAGCCTCTTCCTCGAAGACGTGCACGATGACATCGCCGTAGTCCAGGGCCACCCAACGACCATCGCCCCAGCCCTCCTCGCGCAGAGGCTTGCGGCCCAGAATCTGGACCAGGCGCTCAATTTCTTCGGCGATTGCTCGTACTTGACGATCATTCCGCCCTGAAACGATGACCAGGGCGTCAAAGGCGTCGATTAACTCACCGCAGTAAAGGACGGTGGTATTGAGACCGATCTTCTCGGCCGCGCCGGCCACAGCCGCTTTGAGTAGATCGTGCGTTGAGGCGGGAATCGGCCAGGCCGGCAGAGGGGCAGCCGAGGTCTCGGGTTTCAGCGGGAGACCCCGAGAGACACCAAGGTGACGAGAAAGGGAACAACGAGGAGACTCAGGCCCAGAATTTCCCAACGATGACGAATACGACGCAGGTCGCGCCGAGAAACTGCGGTGTCGACCACCCGTAAAGGGCGGCGATCCGTCTCCGTCAGGTCGAGAATTCGAACTGCCATCGTGCCTTCAGCCTACCCGCGGGGTGGCTAGAGCAAGGGAATAACCGCTTCGGGGACCAGACCAGAGGGATTTTCCCCATTTTCTAGGCGTTCGCGGGTCAAAGTACTCGAGAGGTCGACCGGCTCCATCGAGGCAATGATTCCCCGCCAGCCGGCAGGAATCGAGACCACTTCGTCACCTCGCGGCAAGACGTAGAGGGTGACCATCGACGCGAGCGTCTCCGCCTCACGCCACCGGGCGAGCTGAGGCACGACGTCGGCGCCCAGAATCAGTGTCAGATCGACGTCGGGGGTGAGTAGTTCTCGCACCGTGTCAATGGTGTACGTCGGACCACTCCGCTCGATTTCCATAGCCGAGACCCGCACGCCGGGTAGGGCTGCGAAGGCGGCCTGAGCCATCCCTAATCGTCGAACGGCCGGGGTAATTACGCCCTCATGCGACTTGAGATAGGGATCGCCCGCCACCGTAACCACGATTTCGTCGAAGCAGCCTGAGGCCCAGGCGTCACTCAGGGCGGCTACGTGTCCGAGGTGCGGGGGGTCAAAGGTGCCCCCAAAGAGTCCGACTCGACGTAACGTCACCTTCACAGACTAGAAGCCGGACTTTCCTCGCTCGACCCGTTCGCTCTACGCTAGGAGCATGAATAACGTCGCCTCGGACTGGAATCCCACCTCGTGGCGCTCGCACGTAGCGCTCCAGCAGCCGGCTTGGCCGTCAATGGCCGAGCTCGAAGCGGCCGAAGCGGCCCTCGTCACCCAGCCCCCGCTCGTCTTTGCCGGCGAAGCTCGACGTCTAACGGCCCAGCTCGGTGACGTCGCCAATGGCCGGGCCTTCCTGCTGCAAGCTGGCGACTGCGCTGAATCCTTCCACGTTGCCGGTGCCGATGCGATTCGCGACAAGCTCAAGGTCATCTTGCAGATGGCCGTAGCGCTCACCTACGCCTCCGGCGTTCCCGTGGTCAAAGTAGGACGTATCGCCGGCCAGTTCGCCAAACCTCGTAGTAAGGAAGTTGAGACCATCGACGGGGTATCACTCGAAGCCTTCCGCGGTCACATCGTTAACGACGAGCCCTTCACCCCCGAGGCCCGACGGCCCGACGCCACTCGCTTAGTGCAGGCCTACCACCAGAGCGCCACCACGCTCAATCTCCTGCGAGCCTTCACCAAGGGCGGCTTTGCCGATCTAGCCCGGGTCCACGCCTGGAACCAAGAGTTCGTGGCCGATTCGACGATGGGTCAGCGCTACGCCGTCCTCGCGGATGACATCGAGCGGGCCCTGCGCTTTATGGCCGCCTGCGGCATTGACCTCGAACGAGAGAGCCACCTCCACGAGGTTGATTTTTACGTCAGCCACGAGGCGCTGATTCTTCCCTACGAGCAGGCCCTGACCCGACAGGACTCGCTCACCGGAGACTGGTTCGACTGCTCGGCCCACATGCTCTGGATTGGGAATCGCACCCGTCAACTCGATGGTGCTCACGTGGAGTTCCTCCGCGGCGTTCGTAATCCTCTCGGCATGAAGGTCGGCACGGACCTCACGCCCCAAGAGACCATCGCGCTTGTCGAAAAGCTGAATCCCGAAAATATTCCCGGCCGTATCACGTTGATCTCCCGCATGGGACGAGACTTGATTGAAGACAAGTTGCCCGCGCAGATCAGCGCCCTGAAGGATGCCGGCCTTTCGGTCGTCTGGACGTGCGACCCCATGCACGGCAACACCTTCACGACCGAGGGTGACATCAAGACCCGACGCTTCGACGACATCTTGGCCGAGGTGCGATCCTTCTTCAATATTCACCAGTCGCTCGGCACGTGGGCCGGTGGCCTGCACATCGAGCTCACCGGAGACGACGTCACCGAGTGCCTCGGCGGTGGCATGGGACTCTCCGAGAAGGATCTCGGTCTTAACTACACCTCAATGTGCGATCCCCGACTGAACGCCTCACAGTCGTTGGACTTGGCCTTCCACGTCGCCGAGTACCTCAGCCAGCGCTAGTTCGACTGCCGCGAGATCATTCGCTAGATGTCGGGCTCAGTGGTTCGGCAACGGGGATTGATCGTTGTAACGCAGGAGTCGTAGATACTCTCCCCGAACTTCAATTTCCGTCAACGAGCAATGTTCAATCCGGGGCTGGAGCCGGCGACCCGGTTCAAGGCCGAGTGACCACTTCACGGCCTGTTCAATAACACCACCGTGACAAACGACCACCACCATTTCGGCCGGGTGACGCTCGGCCAGAAGTGTCAAGGTCGACGTGACCCGCGCGTAGAACGTGAGGAGTGACTCTCCACCGGGAGCATTTTCGAGATGCGGGTCAACGTCCCAGTTGGGGGGATTAAATCGATCGGCAAACTCGCTCCACGAAAGGCCATCCCCCTCGCCAACGCGCAACTCGTCCACATTGTCCAGGGTGACGAGTGAAAGCTCGGCGGGCAGCGCCGGGGCGAGTAGGGCGGCAGTGGCGCGAGCGCGAGGTAGGACCGAGGTATAGAACGCGGTCGTCGCCCTGAGTTCACCCGTCATGGTCCATCGTGTGGCCAACGCGCGCGCCTGGAGTCGGCCGAGTGCCGTGAGGCCTCCATCGCCGAGGGCTCCCCCGGCCACGCCCGAACTATTAGCGACGCTTTCGCCGTGGCGAATCAACATCAGTTGGGTTCCCGTCACTACGGGACCGCGCTGACGTATCCCGTCGGGCGGCAACATCGGGTCTGGGCTCACGCCAGATCTCCGACGAAGGCCTCCAGTTGGCGCAGGCTCCGACACTCAACGACCTTGTCGCAGTACGGGGCGTACTCACGGATGACCGAGTCGCCACTGTTCCAATAACTAGTGGGTTCGGGATTGAGCCAATAGACGTTGCGGGCGCGGAACTTCAAATCAGCCAATACCTCGGCGTGGGCTTGGTGGTAGTTGTTCCGGGCGTCGCCCAGAATCAACACGGCCGTGCGCTTATTGATGGTGCTGGCGTACTTTTCATGGAAAACCAGCAGAGCGCGGCCGTAGTCACTGTGACCGTCAAAGGCAATGACGTCGGCCTCCGAGTTGATACGGGCCACGGCCTCCGCCGGGTCATCGCTCTCCTCGAAGAGGTGTGTCACTTCATCCAAGCCGTCGACAAAGACGAAGCTGCGAACTTTGGAGAACTGGGAGGAGATGGCGTGAACCATGTGCAGCGTGAATCGAGCAAAGGAGGCCACCGATCCGGAGATGTCGGCGATGACCACAATCTCGGGTTTGGCGGGGTGCGGGGGCTTAAAACGAAGATCGATCGGCACGCCACCGGTCGAAAGGCTCCGGCGAACAGTGCTACGTAAATCGATCGGGCCGCGACGACGTTTACGGCGACGGCGGGCCAATCGAGTAGCCAACTTACGACTGAGCGGCTTGAGCGCTCGTTCCAGTTGGGCCATTTCATCGCGATTGGCGTGCATCACGTCAATATCTTCGGGGAGTGGCTTGCGCACGCTCTTGCCGAGTGCTTCGGCCCCGCGGTCGTCAACAAGCCGTTCGCGGATCTCCGCCTCAATGGCAGCCTTGAGCGCTTCAACCTTGGCCTTGGCCTCATCTTTGACGAGGCGCTCTTCGAGGCCGTCGGCATCGGCCTTGGTGCCGGCCGCAATCAGGCGGTCCATGAGCGAGTCGAGGTCGAGGTTTCGTAACGTGCGATAGAGGTAGTACGTGCCGCCCACGGGACGGCCGGGCTCCATGCCGGCGTAACGATCAACGGCCTCGCGGGCACCCGAACGCATGGAATTCAAATCATTGGACTGCATGGCCTTAAAGAGCATCTCGGCCAACTCTTCGGCCGACATGGAGGAGCCGCCGCCACCACCCATGCCGCGGCTGCGACCCGAACCCCGCATGCCGGTGGCATTCGGGTCATCGCCCTTGGTCTCGTCAGCGTTGCTCGATTCTTCATCCATTTCACCGAGGTCGGCGCCGCTGGCGTGGCGGTTGGAAAAGTAGACATCAAAGGCCGTCGAAAAGACGGGCATGTGATCACCGTTCTTGACCAGCGTCGCGGCCAGACAGGCCTTCACCATCTCCCGATCCGAGATGTCGATGGCCGTAAGAGCCCGTGCGGCATCGACGTGCTCAGACATCGACACCGGAAGTCCGGCCGCCCGCAATTCGACGATGAACTCGCCGAGCAGATTACGCAAGGGCCTTGCCTCGGCCCACTAATTCCTTGGTGGCCTTTTCGAGGTCGGTCTGATATTTAAGCAAGATGTGCAACGTCGCCACGGCGTCGGCCTCACCGATCTCTTCGCGGCCCAGGAGTACGAGGGTGCGAGCCCAGTCGAGAGTCTCTGATACCGAAGGTGCCTTCTTCAGGTCCAAGTTGCGCAGCGAGCGCACGACGCGGGCGATCTGCTCGGCGAGAGCCGTGGAGATTCCAGGGACACGCGAAATGATGATGTCACGCTCGCGCTCGACGTCGGGGTAGCCGACATAGAGGTACAGGCAGCGACGCTTGAGTGCTTCGGAGAGTTCGCGGGTGTTGTTTGAAGTCAAAAAGACCATCGGGATCTGCTTGGCCTTCACGGTGCCGAGCTCAGGGATGGAAACTTGGTACTCCGAGAGGATCTCCAAGAGCAACGCTTCGGTCTCCAGCTCGACGCGGTCGATTTCGTCGATCAGCAGAACCACGGGCTCGGTGGCTGAAATCGCTTCCAGTAGCGGGCGAGTGAGCAGGAACTCCTCGGCGAAGATGTCCTCTTCGAGGGCCGACCAGTCTTCAGTGCTGGACTCACTCCGGCCAGCTTGGATGCGGAGCAGCTGCTTGCGGTAGTTCCACTCGTAGAGAGCCTTGGACTCATCGAGTCCTTCGTAACACTGCAGGCGGATGAGGCGGGCGCCGACGGCGTCGGCAACGGCCTTTGCCAGCGCGGTCTTTCCCGTTCCGGCGGGACCTTCGACGAGGACCGGCTTAGCCAGTCGGTCGGCCAAGAAGGTCACCGAGGCGATGGCCTCATCGGAGAGATAGTCGTTCTGGCGAAGCTTCTCGATAACTTCGGCGACGTTCTCGAAGCGAGCCGGTGGCACTTCGGCCAGACCCAATCGGTCGGCCAACTCCTGACGTGGATCAATTGAACTCATCTGACATGTCCCTTTCCGACAACGACCCACTTAACGCAAGTCAACTCTTTTAAACCCATGGGTCCGCGAGCGTGAAGCTTCTGCGTTGAGATGCCCACTTCCCCGCCGAGGCCCAGTTCTCCCCCGTCAATGAAACGGGTCGAAGCATTTACTACCACTGCGGCCGCATCGACTTCGCGAATCCAGCGCTGTTGGGCCACAGGGTCTCGAGAAACAATCGCCTCCGAGTGACCCGTGCCGTACTGGGCGACGTGGGCGATCGCTTCGTCGATCGAACCAACGACGGCAACGGAAATAATGGGTCCAAGGAACTCCGTAGCGAAGTCTTCGGTCGTTGCCGGTGTCGCAGAGGCCAAGCGGGCGCAAACTGCTTCGTCGCCACGAATCTCCACTCCGGGCAGAATCGTTGTCAACGCCGGAATAAACGTGTCGGCCTGTGCGGCGTGCACCAGAAGCGACTCGGCGGCGTTACAGACTCCGGGTCGCGACATCTTGGCGTTGCGAACAATTTCGGCCGCCATTGAAAGGTCGGCATCGGCGTCCACGTACACGTGACAGTTACCGTCACCGTCGAGTACGTACGGCACGCGGGCGTGTTCCCGCATGGCCGCAATCAGTCGAGGGCCACCGCGTGGAATCAGGCAGTCAATCGTGCCCACCAGGCCCATGAAGACCGCAGCCGTTTCGTGCGATGTATCGGCGACTAGCGACACGGCGGCCGTCGGGAGGCCAAACTCACGCAATACTTCGTGCCAGATGCTCACGAGGGCCAAATTGGTCTGCTGGGCCGTTGAGGAGCCCCGCAAAAAGGCGGCATTCCCCGACCGGAGGCAGAGGGCGGCCACATCCATTGTCACGTTGGGGCGGTTCTCGTAGATAACGCCGACGACGCCAAGGGGCACGCGCACACGAGAGATTTCCAAACCGTTGGGTCGACGACTGGACTCCACAATCTCACCCAGGGGATCCTCCAGGGCGGCGATGGAGCGGAGGGCCGTCACGATGCCCTCTATACGAGCGGCCGTCAGCGTGAGGCGATCGAGACCGGCCGCCTCGCCGTCGTAAGCGGCTACTTCTGAAGCATTGATAGCCAAGATGGATTCAACCCGAGCGGCCAGTCGGTTAGCGACGGTGTCGACGACGTCTCGGCGAATCTGATCATCGGCGGTGGCCATAGCTCTCGCGGCCGCGCGAACGTCGTTCGCTTGGGCGTGGAGGGATGCCAGAGTCATTGTTTTAGCGTAGCCAAAGGCGCCTGCGCCCTAAGCCAGCACAACCAGTTCGTCTCGATGCACCACGACGTCGGTTTCGCCCAACGCGTCATGACTCACGCGAACGACGCCTTTGGCGATAAGTCGCCCAGCTTCGGAGTAGAGCTCCACCGCTTCACCGGCACTAAATACTCCACTTGTCCGTACGACGCCGACGGCAAGCAGGCTGCGTCCGTCGCGCTCAAGCGCCTCAGCGGCACCTTCATTCACGACGATCGATCCTTTAGTAGGCAGGGCGAATGCAATCCAGGCCTTGCGGGCCGAAAGCCGTTCGCTACGGGGCCGAACAGTTGTGCCCAGACCCACCTCTTCGCCGAGGACGCGCTCAACGACTCGACCTTCTCGGGCCGGTGCAATTACCGTTGTGATACCTGACCACTGCGCCATGCGAGCGGCGGCCACCTTGGAGGCCATCCCCCCGGAACCGACGCCCGAGGTTGAGCCCGAGGCGGCGGAGGTTATTTCATCATCGAGGTTCTGCACCTCGGCGATCAGCGTGGCGTTGGGATCCAAGCGGGGATCGCTCGTCAAGAGTCCGGGGGTATCGGTCAGCAGAATGAGGCGAGTAGCGCCGACCAAGTTGGCGACCAGGGCGGCCAGTCGATCGTTGTCGCCGTAGCGAATCTCTTCGTCGGCCACGGCGTCGTTTTCATTCACGATCGGCACGATACCCAGACCCCATAGTGCCTCGATGGTTCCACGGGCGTGGAGGTACTGCGAACGATCGGCGAAATCGTGGGGGGCCAACAAAACCTGACCAACGGGCAAATTGTGCTCGGCGAAGACACCGCGCCAGGCGTCCATCAAGAGTGGCTGACCTACGGCCGATACGGCCTGCAGCGTCTGGGCGTCAGTCGGGCGGGCAGCTCCGCCGCCAACGGCGGACCAACCGGCTGTAATCGCGCCCGAAGTAACGAGCACCACGCGACCACCGTTGCCCAGGTGCTTGGCGATATCGGCACCGACATTGGCCAGCACCTGAACGTCAATGCGGCCCTCCTTCGTCGTAACCGACGAAGTACCAATCTTTATGACAACTGCATCACTCATCATCGAAATCGTCATGTTCATTCAACTTGCCCTGCCGAGCGAGGCGTTCGCGGCGGGTGGCACGGTGGTGATCCCCGCGGTCTAACCCCGAGGTCGCGGCGTCGCGGAACCACTCAAATGAGAGCTGCCCGACGGTCACCTGGTCGCCGTCAACGGCACCGGCACGATTTAAGAGCCGGTCCACGCCAAGATCTTTCAGGCGCCTTACCACTTCGGCCAACGCTTCGTCGTTGGTGAGATCTTGAAAACGAACGGCCCGGAGCGCGGGGCGCCCGACGACTTCCCACTCGTTCGGACGCATGCGTTCAACCCGCACGGTTTCCACGACGGGACGGTGCACTACGACTTCGTGACTGGCCCGCTGCTTTTCGTCGCGGCGGGCACTGTCGACTAGCTCGGCCATTTTGGAGACGAGTGCCGGAATACCTTCTCGAGTCACCGAGGAGAGCGGCAAGACACCTTCGGGTAGTTCGGTGTCGGGACCGAGGTCGGCGCGCGATCCCACGATGATGCGAGGGCGATCCAACATATCGGGCTGATAGTCGCCGAGCTCACGTAGCAAGACGCGGAGCTGCTCTTCCGGCGAGATCACGACGTCCGGCGCCATATCCAACATGACGCAGAGAACCCGGGCGTACTCCACGTGCTTAAGAAAGTCGTGGCCCAGTCCACGGCCCTCGGCGGCGCCTTCGATGAGTCCGGGAATGTCGGCGACCACGAATTCAGTTCCGCCATCGGAGCGGTCGGGCCGGGCACCGTAGCGCACGACGCCGAGGTTGGGCACCAGAGTGGTGAAGGGGTAGTCGGCAATCTTGGGCCGCGCTTTAGAGATCTGCGAGATGAGCGTGGTCTTGCCCACATTGGGGAAGCCAATCAGGGCGACGTCGGCCCGGAGTTTGAGCTCCAGGTTGTACCACCGTTCTTCGCCGTACTCACCCTGTTCGGCAAAGGCGGGAGCGCGTCGCTGATTCGAAAGAAAGCGGTTGTTACCCTGACCGCCCATGCCACCTTCGGCGGCTCGCCAGGTGTCGCCGGGGCCGGCCAGGTCCACTATGACCTCGCCATCCATGGTGGTAACGACGGTGCCGATAGGCACCTTGACGTAGATGTCCTTGCCGCCGGAACCGTGCTGACGCTTGGAAGTCCCGTTCTCACCGTCGGTCGCTCGATGGAAGGGGTGATCGCGAAATCCGAGCAGTGAGGCCTGATTGTGGTCGGCTACGAGCCAGACGTCACCGCCTCGGCCACCGTCACCGCCATCGGGACCGCCCTTGGCCACGTGGGCCTCACGGCGAAAACTTACGCATCCTGCGCCACCGTCTCCGGCTTTGGCGTGCAGTTGCGCCGCATCTACGAAGGCCGACATACAGCCATTCTACGAACCTTGAGCCCACTCAGGTAAAGAGGGCTCCCACCACCTCGGCAAAGACCTCGTCGTGGCGCCTGACGTCGGCCAGGGTCGTCGCCGGACAGATCAGGGCCATGTTGTGAAATGGGGTCAAGAGGACACCGCGATTGACACAGGCCAAGTGGAGATAGTCCTCGAGTTCGGCGTCGTAACTCTCGGCCGAAGCGCCCCCGCTCGTTGGTGCCGGGTTGGCAAACCGATACTCACAGCGAGTTCCGAGCTGTGAAACAGACCACGCCAAGTCGTATCGGTCGATGGTGGCCTGAACGCCGGCCGTGAACTCGGTGGCGAGGTCGATCATGCCGGGGAAGACCTCGTCAGTCAGAACTTCGCCGAGAACGGCCCTCATCGCCGCCACAGAGAGGGCGTTGCCGGCCAACGTGCCACCAACTCCACCCACATCCACAATGTCGGCACCGGACGAAACTTTGGCCTGGACCCGTTGCGCCAGTTCAGCGCTGAGTCCGTAGGCCCCACAGGGCACCCCTCCACCCAGAGACTTACCGATCGTGATGGCGTCCGGACGCAGCTTCATCGATCGAGTCGCTCCCCCGGGACCGGCCGAGAAGGTATGCGTCTCGTCAATAATCAACAGCGTGCCGGTTTCGTCACAGGCCGCTCGCACGCCCTCGAGGAAGCCCGGTTCGGGGAGCACAATGCCAATGTTGGTTAGCGCCGGTTCCGTGAGAACGGCAGCGACGTCGCCGTGCGCCAGCTCTCGGCGCAGACCCTCGAGGTCATTGAATTCCACAACCCTCGTCGTGGTGCTGGGATCAACGGCCGGGGCGACGTTGCCGGGGCGAGACGCGGCCTTGCCGTTGGGACCGACGACCACGAAGGTCTCGTCGACACTGCCGTGATAGGAGTAGGAGAAGACCAGGATTTTGGGACGTCCGGTGGCCAGGCGCACCAACCGCAGCAGCCAACGGTTGGCGTCGGTGGCCGAAAGTGTGAAGGACCACTGCGGTAGCCCGAAGCGACGAGTCATCTCCGCGGCGACCCATTCGGCGTCCTCGGTCGGCATCATGGTGGTCACCCCGCCCAACGTGGCGATCCGACGCTGCACGGCCCGAGCGAGTGGCTCGGGCGAATGGCCAGCGAAAGCCCCAGTGTCGCCGAGAGCGAAGTCAATCAACGTGTGACCGTCCACGTCAACGACGTGCGCGCCGTGAGCTTCTTGCAGGGCGAGCGGGAAGCCTCCAGCCCATTTGTTCATCCACGTCATCGGGACCCGGGCAAAGAGGTGGTCGGCCGCTTCGTACTGAGCCAAACTCAAGGGATTAGCGGCACGGTAGGCCGATCGCTCCTCGGCGAGGAGCTCGAGAAGTCGATGACGAGGGGGGTTTTGCATGAAAATCAGGCTAGGTCACCGATTTACGGCGATTTGGGAGGATGTCCGACACCCCCTCTGACTAGGGAAAATGAAAAGTTACGAAAAATAATCCGGAAAAATACAGGCTAAATCCACCACAAGCCCCAAATTCGGGGTAAGTATTACCTCGGTGACTGGGATACACCCGGTCGAAAACCACGAAAAGGTAAGGAGATTGCGATGGCTGGTTCTATGAATAAGACCGAGTTCGTCGAAGCTCTCGCTGCGGCCACTGGCCAAACGAAGGCTGACACGGGTGCTTTTTTGAGCGCATTCGAAGACATTGTCACCACGCAGGTGAAAAAGGGTAACAAGGTGACCTTGACTGGTTTCATCTCGTTCGAAAAGCGCGAGCGCGCTGCTCGTACCGCCCGTAACCCCCAGACGGGTGAGGCCATCCAGGTGAAGGCCGCTTCCGTACCAAAGGTTTCTGTAGGTGCCGCCTTCAAGAAGGCAATCAAGGGTTAAGCACCCTCAAGGTCTCTAAACAGACTGAAAACCCCCGGGCGAAAGCCCGGGGGTTTTTACTTTTCTGATCAGCAATGAGCCAGACTGCCTCCAAAGCAAATCCCTCGGGCCTTCGCCCGGGGGATTTGCTTTTCTTGAGGAGAAAACGTTGAACAGAGTTCAACGGAGGTTATTCAGCGATGATGTCCACGAGCTTGCGACCACCACGGAAACCGAACTTGACCTTGCCTGGGGCAAGGGCAAACAGGGTGTCATCCTTACCAATGCCGACATTACGGCCTGGGTGGAACGCGGTACCGCGCTGACGAATGATGATTGAGCCGGTTGTTACAGCCGTGCCATCAAAGGCCTTGACGCCGAGGCGCTGGGCATTTGAATCGCGACCGTTTCGAGTTGAACCGCCACCTTTGGTCTTTGACATGAGTCAATCCCCTTACTTGGTTGAGATCTTGGTGATTTCCACCGTCGAGTAGTGCTGACGGTGTCCCCAGCGCTTGCGCTGGTTGGCCTTGGCCTTGTAGGTCAAAGCGTTGATTTTGGGTCCCTTTTCCTCGCCCAGGAGGGTGCCCGTTACCGTGGCGCCCTTCAGAGCTGGTCCGGCCAACACCTTGTCACCGTCAACGACGAGGACAGGCTGAAACTCAATTGACGAACCCAAGGCTTCGCTGCGCAGGTCGACGCGAACGACCTGACCTTCAGCGACGCGTTCTTGAGACGTTCCGGTGCGAATTACGGCGTACATAGTTCTTCTATGTTAGCCGAAAGAAAGTTTCCCACGTTCTGCCCGCCCTACAGGCCGGCCGAGAGGACGAAACCACGGCCGTCACAGACCGCACAAGTACTCGAAACCGACTCCAAAAGCCCTTCGTTTACCCGCTTTCGGGTCATTTCAATCAGACCGAGTTCGGAGATGTCAAAGACCTGCGTACGGGTCTTATCCCGCGAGAGAGCCTGGCGTAGTGCCGAGGCCACGGCCTCACGGTTGGCCTTGATCTCCATGTCGATGAAGTCGATGACGATAATTCCACCAATATCACGCAGTCGGAGCTGGCGGGCGACTTCTTCGGCCGCCTCAAGGTTGTTACGAAAAACGGTCTCTTCAAGGTTCGTTGAGCCCACGTTCTTTCCGGTGTTCACGTCCACCACGGTGAGCGCCTCGGTGCGCTCGATAATGAGCGATCCACCCGAAGGCAGGTAGACCTTCCGGTCGAGCGCACGGTGCAGCTGTTCGTGGACGAAGTAGCGCTCAAAGAGTGGGAGTTCCTCCGTCCCCTTCTCATAGAACTCGACGCGGTCGGCCAATTCGGGATTTACGGCCGTGACGTACTCGCGGACTTTTTCGAAGAGTTCCTTGTCGTCAATCAGCACGGCTCGGTAGTCGTCGTTGAGCTCTTCACGGAGCAGTCGAACAGCCATATCTAAGTCGCGATAGACCAAGCGTGGCTGCGGCGACTTCTTCGCTTCCGTTTCAATGGCTTCCCACTTCTCGGCGAGGGACTTCACGTCGCGGGCGAGGTCTTCGCTCGAGACACCTTCGGCCGCGGTGCGCACAATGATGCCGTGCTGAGCCGGCTTAACTTCGTCAATGACCTTGCGGAGACGACGACGCTCCCCGTCACCGAGCCGCTTGGAAATACCGATTGTTGAGGAGTTTGGAACGAGCACGGCAAATCGACCGGGCAGA
>Ga0114975_10001355_pt1 | contig 17520 bp, 11 predicted proteins | sample S_130626_EF_Meta_FD_87031 | JGI IMG/M metagenome (GOLD analysis project Ga0114975, IMG submission 87031) | Freshwater microbial communities from Lake Simoncouche, Canada to study carbon cycling - S_130626_EF_MetaG | ecosystem: Environmental > Aquatic > Freshwater > Lake | place: Lake...
ATGCCGAAGTTGTCCTTGCTAAACGGCTCGAGGCTGGCGAGCGCAAGCGCTTTGCAGAAGGTGACTCAACTCTCTTTCTCGTCAACCAGCGTGAGCGCGCAACGGCCGAGGCCCTTGGCCGCCTCATTGATATCCAACTCGAATACCAGCAGGCTCTCCTTGCCCTGGATGCGGCATCGATCGCGCTTTGATGAACCTGTAGGAACCCCACGATGAGCCATCACAACGACACGAACTCCCACCACCACGCACACCCGACAGCGATGCAGCGTTTCTTTCACCTGATGCAGCAGGAGCGGGGAGACATGATTGTCCTGATCACCTACACAATGGTGGCGGGATTGACTGCACTTGCCGTTCCACTGGCCACACAGGCGCTGGTAAACATTGTGGCGGCTGGTGTCCTTCTGCAGCCTCTGGTTGTGTTGACAATCTTGGTCTTCTTCGGGATGGTCGTTACGGGCATCCTCCAGCTCATGAAGCTCTCTCTCGTCGAGCGGTTGCAGCAGCGCGTGTTTGCAAAAGTGGCCCTCGAAATGGCGCACCGGATGGTCAATGTCCGCGTGCAATCGGTGCATGGGGAGTATGCTCCTGAGCTTGTTAACCGCTTTTTCGATGTCCTTACCATCCAGAAGACACTGTCAAAACTCCTCCTCGATGGCCTGACTGTCTCGCTTCAGGCCTTGGTCGGGCTTATTCTCCTCGCCGTCTACAGCCCACTGCTGCTGGGCTTTGACATCCTTATCCTGCTATCCATGGCCTTTATCATCGGTATTCTGGGAATCGGTGGCCTGCGAACCAGCATCGTCGAGAGCAAAGAAAAATACCGCGTCGCAGACTGGCTTGAAGAGCTTGCACGCTGCCACATTGGCCTCAAGCTCCACGCAGATGGCGACTACCTCATGGAACGCGCCGACCTCGCCGTCGTCAAGTACATCAAGGCCCGCCAGAAACACTTCGCCGTTTACTACCGTCAGGCCGCGGGGAGCTACTTCTTTCAAGCATTTGCAAGTGCGGGCGTTCTCGCCATCGGTGGCTGGCTTGTGATCAACCGCCAGCTAACCCTAGGCCAGCTCGTCGCAGCGCAGATCATTGTGGTGTCCGTACTCGCATCGCTGGATAAACTCGTCCGACAAGCCGATCAGGTCTTTGACCTCCTCACGGGTCTTGATAAGGTTGGGCACGTCACGGATCTCGTCACGGAACGAACCGGCGGCTATGAGCTGCCCGGCGGCTCTCACCTTCCGGGTGTAGTCATTAAGTGCCATGGCATCCGCTTCTCGTACCATGAGTCCCAAGAAGTGCTTACAGGCATTGAATTTGACCTCCAATCTGGAGACCGCGTCAGCCTCGTCGGGGCAAGTGGTGCCGGAAAGTCGACGCTTGCGATGATTCTTTGCGGGCTTGAAGAGCCGACACATGGCACGGTTGAGCTGGATGGATTTGATGTACGAGCACTCGATCTAGCCAGCCTCCGGAAAGAAGTGACGATGGTTGGTTACGCCAACGAAATCTTTGAGGGTTCCCTCGAAGAGAATGTTCGTGCAGGGCGTGAGTGGGTGACGCACCAGGATGTCTGGTGGGCACTTGAAGTCGCGCAGCTCGCGGAGGAGATTGCGCGGATGCCTCAGGGCACCAGCCTCCAGCTTGTCTCTGCAGGAATGAACTTCTCACGTGGCCAGATTCAGCGCCTGCTTCTCGCACGCGCTGTTGCAGGTCGACCTCGGCTGCTGATCCTGGATGAAGCATTTACCGGTATCGATGAGCGCACAACCATGGCCATCCTTGACAAAATCTACGCCCCGGAAAACAACTGGACAATCGTGGACATTTCGCACGACTCTGAGGTTGTTCGCCGCTCGCGCCGGATTGATGTTCTATCCGATGGTCGTATTGTTGAGAGTGGGACACCCGATGATCTGGCAAGCCAGGAAACCAGTGCCTTCCGTGAGCTCTTCCCATTCCTGACCGCACGCGTTCTTGCCGAGAGGGCATCCCGATGACAACGCCTAGCAACATCACCCCAAAGCATCACAAAAGTATCGACCTCGTAAAGCCACCTAAGAGCGGTCGGCGGATTGCCATCATCCTGATCTTCTTAGTCGCATCTGTTGTGCTTGGGCTAATCTTTATCCCTTGGCAACAGACAGTGACTGGCTACGGAACCGTGTCTGTATTCAGCGCGATGGACCGGCCTCAAAATATTGAAGCGCAGATTTCTGGACGGCTGGTCGGTTGGCGTATTCAGGAAGGGCAGACGGTTGCCGCTGGAGATGTCATCGCTGAACTAGATGACATCGATTCCAAGTTCCTCGACCCAGAGCAGGCCGGCCGGATCGTAACCCAGCTTGCAGCTCTCAACGAACAACGCTCACGGGCATCCGGGCGTATTGAGCGCCTTCAGGCACAGGTAGAGCAGCTGACATTGAGCCGGGATGCCGCCATGGACACTGCGCGGCAGCGCGTTTCGCAGTCAAAACAGCGTTACAAGGCTGCACAACAGGCGGTCATTGGTGCGCGCAAGACGGGGCAGATTGCAAAGGATGTTGTCGAAAGTGGTGCTGCTGAGCGGGCTGAGCAGGCACGCCTTCGTGTTCAACAATCGGAACAGGCACTTACTGCAGCAAGGCAGGAACTTGACACAAGCCGTTACCAACGGGAGCGCATAAAAACGCTCTTTGATGAGGGCCTACGCTCAAAGCGTGACTTCGAAATTGCCGAAAATGACTTGGTCAAACGGAAAACCGATGTTGAGCGTGCGGATCTTGCGCTAAAGGTCGCAATGCGTGATGCAACCGTCGGTAACCTTGACAAAAACCGTGCAGGCCTCGAAGTTGACCGCGTACAAACAGATATCGAGCGGGCGATTGCGGCTCTCGATGTTGCAGCAAAGGATGTTCTTACCGCGCAGCTTGATCAGGCTAAGGTCACATCGGATACCGCTGCGACACTCGATGCCATCGGGGCAACCATGGAGAGTGCCCGGGAATCTGTGGCGAAAATCGATGCCGACATTCAGAAATTACGCATCGAACAAAGCAATGTCGGGCAGCGTGCGACGCAGCAGGTGGTGCGTTCTCCCGCCGCTGGACGCATCGTGCGTCTGCTCCAAGTCGGTGCAGGGGCGACGGTTAAGGCCGGTGATGTGCTTGCAGTACTGTCACCAGAAACGACCGACCGGGCAGTCGAGCTGATGGTCACTGACAACGATGTCGCGTTGTTGCGTGAGGGGCTACCTGTACGGATTCAGCTCGCTGGCTGGCCAGCGTTGCAGTTTTCCGGCTGGCCAAGCGCTGCCGTCGGGACATTTGCTGGACGTGTGGCGGTGATAGATGCAGTTGATGATGGAACGGCGAACTACCGTGTAGTTGTGAAACCAGACACCAATGCCATCGCGGCAAAGAAGGAAGACCCCTGGCCACGGGCAGACCTCCTGCGCCCGGGTGCTGAAGCCACCGGCTGGATCCTCCTCGGTGAGGTGTCCCTTGGCTATGAGCTCTGGCGACAGTTCAACGCATTCCCGCCAACCGTGGAGCGTCCAATGGCAGGCGCCATCGGTGGTAAGGAAGATAAGGGTGACAAGGCTGCCAAAGATAAAGGGAAGTCAGGAGACAAAAAATCGCCTTACATCAAGCTCAAGCTGCCAAAGTAGGGCTGTGCACGCCGCGCTATGATGGTGACATGATGCAAACGGCCAAGCGGTTTTTGGTTTCCTGTCACCGGGGATGCACCGAGCGCGCTCCGGAGAACACGATTGGTGCAGCCCGTGATGCACTGCGTCTTGGGGTGGACTTGATCGAGTGTGATGTCCGTACAACCGCGGATGCCCACCTCGTGATCATGCATGACAGCACAGTGGCCCGCACGACCGATGGCTCTGGCCCAATATCAGGGATGACACTTGCACAGGTTCGCCGCCTGCGCATCCGGGACACTCGATTTCCCGATGTCGGACTGCACCGAGTTCCTACGCTCGAGGAACTGGTCACTGTTGTAAAGAATCGTGCAGGCTTTTATATCGACACCAAGGATGTCCACCCGGCGGCACTAAAGCGCATCATCCGTGACCCCAAGGTGATTGCGAAGAGCTTTGCGTACATCTCCACCGATGAAGCAGCGCTTTGGAAACAGCACATCCCTGAGCTGCGTTTAATGGCGACCGCGCCACCAGATGTCCGTACAGCTGAACAAATGCGCGACTTTTTGACCCGTTTTCCACTTTCTGCACTCGATGGCCCGCTAACGCTTTCGAAAGAGCAGATTACCATTGCATCGGGGATGGGGGTGGTGTTCATTCCCGATACGCTCACCCTTACGGAAGGGCCGGAAATCTGGTCCGATGTCATCGCCCGCGGAGCCGGTGGAATACAGACCGATAGACCAACGGAGCTGCTTGGCTTTCTGCGTAAACGCGGGATTTCACACTAGCAAATCGTTTTGTGTGCGTGTTAGATAGCCTCAGGAGTACATTGCAATGTCGCATTTGAACAGCGCTGATCAGCAAACAAAATGGTTTGGCCCCGTCCACATTTCCATCAAGGATTCGAGCGGACCAGCGGGTGCTGGTCTGCCCGGCTGGAGCGCAGATGCCAGATTTACTCACATCAAAACTAAGCGTATCGAAGTCCGGCCAGCGTACTTCGAACGTGGTGCATGGCATGCGCATCTAGTTGCAAAAAATGCAGGACGCTATCAGGTTGCGATACGCGTCTCCCAAGCTGGCAGACCTGTTCGCATTCTCTGGACCGGCGATATCAATCTGACCGCTGAACTCCCGCACGGCTTTATCCGCCGCTCAAAGCAAAACGTACAGCGCTTCATCCACGATGATGGAACCCCGTACACGCCGATTGGCTTCAACGTTGCGTGGCAGAATAAGGGTGAGCCTTCCTATACGACCAGTCTCTCCCGTATGGCGCAAAATGGTGTCAACTGGACGCGTATCTGGGCGTGTCACTGGGATGGCAAGAACCCTTGGTGGCCTGAGCCAAAGACGGTGCGTCATGACCGGGATGTCTTATGGCAGCCGGCGCTTGACCGCTGGACCAAAATTATGAGTGATGCCGACCGGAACTCTGTCGGCGTACAGCTGGTTCTTTTTCACCACGGTCAGGTGACAACCGAAGTCAATCCAAACTGGAAAGATCATCCGTGGAATGTTGCAAATGGCGGATGGCTAAAGACTCCCGTTGAGTTTTTCACCGATGCCGAAGCGATTCGCAGGAGTAAGGTTTGGCTACGGGAGGCTGTTGCGCGCTTTGGTCACAATACAAATCTGATGGCATGGGAGCTGTTCAATGAAGTTGAGTGGGTGGATGCCGCACGTAAAGCAAAGCGCTGGGATCTTGTCACTAAATGGCACCGGGATATGGCTCGCTATCTACGTTCCATAGATGCATACGACCACCTGATCACAACCAGCTCTGCGGTGGATCAGAAGGCGCTCTGGGATGAAATGGACATCATTGAGCCGCATACATACCCTTCCAACATTGGGGTGGCTGTGTCCGCGATGGACTTTACGACCTTCCGTAAGCCCGGGATTTTTGGTGAGTTTGGCCCGGCCGGTGGCTCTGGAACCACTGCCCGGATGGACATCCAAGATGGCATCTACGCTGGCTTGTTGTCCAATCATGCCGGTGCAGGACAATATTGGTATTGGGAAAATGTACAGAAGCAACAGCTGTATCCCGTGTTCAAGCAAGCGCGTAGTATCGTGGATGCCTCCCAGTGGTGGTCACATCCGGGAGCTAAATCTGTTACCGTCAAGGTCATCGCCCAATCGACAACCCCTGGAGACCTCGACTGCACTCCAGCCATCGGATGGGGCCAATCGGACATCATGGACTTTGATGTCCCAAATGCCATTAATGCCGGCGCACTTGGCAAATGCTCGAGTTACCTGCAAGGGCAGTCAAACCGAAAAATGCAAGCACAGCCGATCACTTACCGCTTCAATTCCGGAGTCGCTGGAAATGTCACCATCGCGTTCGACCAAATCTCGAAGTCCGGCGCAAGTATCAATCTAACCCTCGATGGCAAAGTCATTCTGGCGAAGTCATGGAAGGCAGGAACTGTGGACCTAAAGGTTGATGAACGCCTTTCCATCCCTGTTTCTGCCGGAGACCACAACCTAAAGCTGGAAAATACAGGGGCTGACTGGGCGCATATCAAGGAAGTAAGACTTCCTGGTGTGGCACCGGCACTCATCGGTCGCGGTCTAGTGGATGGCCGTTGGGGATTGTTTTCCCTGCAGGGATCCACGGATGTCACCGTCGATGTTGTCCTCGGGTTGCCCGATGCGATCTATAAAGCCACCTTTTGGGATCTTGAGACAAATGGCAAACTTGAGAAGCGACTCACCGTGGTCAAGGGCAAAGTGGTGGATTTTAAACTTCCATTCCCGCGGACGGTATTGTTCACGACTGTCTAAGCATCAGCATCGCGCGCATGTGCATCAAGTCCAAGTGCACGCTTCAGGTCATTGATACGGGTTCGTCCGACGGGTGCCCTCCGGCCATCCGAGAGGCGGACCTCGTACTCGTGGTTTCCAAGGTGCATCAATTCTGTGATGTGATTGGTTGGGACGACGTAGCTGCCATGTATGCGGATGAACTTATTCCTCATCAAGCGCTCCTCTAGCTGCGTCAGGTTTTGTAGTGCCCGGTGCTCAGTGCCATCCTTCATGCGGACGAACACCTTCTTCTCCCGGCTCGTGATGCAAACAATGTCGGAAATGGGAACCAGGAGAATGGCCGAGAGGCCCCGGACTGGCAGGCGTTGAATATCAGGGGCATCCACTCTTGTTGTGCGTTGATTATGTATCCTCAGCAAGCACTGTAGAAGGCGTTCATTTGACACCGGTTTAAGCAGATAGTCTGTTGCCTGGTGGCTGAATGCATCCACGGCATGCTCTGAATAGCCCGTAACAAACACCACTGCGGTATTGATTCCTGGCTCCTCACGTAGCTGACGGGCGAAATCAAGGCCATTCATTCCAGGCATTTCAATGTCGAGAAATATAACATCTGGTGATGTGCTCTGTACGAGAGGGAATGCTGATGCGGCATCCCCAGCTTCACCCGCAACCGTTACGCCTGCCGCGAGGAGCAAACGGTTTAGATAGGCTCTTGCGAGTGGTTCATCATCGACAATTACGCATGTCAGCTTCATTTGTTTGGCACCTGAAAGGCTACGAGTGTTCCTTCATTGGGATTCGACCAGATACGGATTCTACTCCGGTGGCCATGTCGAAGTTCCAGCTGTCGATTAACGAGCTGAATTCCATGTGGCCGCTTAGCTGTATCAAGCAGCGCTTTTCTGACATCCTCAGCCCGATCAATTCCTATTCCATTGTCCACAACAGCAATCATCGCGGATGCGCCTATCCGGTGAGCCGCAATGACCATCGATGCAGGGCGAAGTGACTTACTGAAGCCATGCGTGATGGCATTTTCGACCAGCGTGAGCATTGACAGAGGCGGGATGTGACACTCGAGGACGCTATCTTCGATTTCGTATGTCACCGAAAGCCGATCGCCAAATCGGAACTGCTCAATCGTTATGTAATTGCGGACGGCGGCAAGCTCCGTTCGGAGGGTGTTTTCGACGGCAGGGTCGACGGCAAGCAGGGTCCGCATCAGCATCCCAAGTTCGACCGTAGCCTTCTCCGCAGACTTTGCATTAATGCCCGTGAGGGCTGCAATCGAGTTGAGTGCGTTGAAGAGAAAGTGTGGATGTAGCTTTGCCCGGATGGCTTCGAGCTGCGCTTGCGCTGCGTACTGTCTGCTTTGCTCCGCTGCGAGGCGGTGGAACTCAGCCTGAGCCCGCTCGTGGGCATCGTGGATTACCCGCCAAATCACACCCATCCCAAGACCGTTAGACAGAACGGTCAATGTGAATGTCTGTAAAAATGATGCATCAAACGCTTCTCTACTAACGAACTGATTCGCTATATCGCCGGTGCCCTGCGCCAGTGCTGCGACGGCAGCTGCCGACCACAGCGATGAGCGTGTCTTAACAAGAGACCCAAGTGTAACGCCGAGGAGGAGGGCAGCGGTCGTGGCAACTAGGACGCTACGTTCACCGAGCAGGATTGCTGTTATGACGGCACCAATCGCTGCAAATGCACCTGCGATTGGCCCCGCACTAACGGCAGCAAACGTTACCACGAGGTTGCTTGGCGCATAGGGATGCCGGGCATCCGGGAGAAAATCGAACAGTGCAGCGACAACAGCGAACAGAATTCCTACTTTGAGTGCCTGCTGCCACGGAATGGCCGCTTTGAAGAGGTAACCAAGTAACGGTGAGCGGCTGATTAAATAGGCGACCGTAACCAATGTACAGATGTCCGTTTCTGCTATCAGGACATTGGTAAGTACGGTTGGACTCATGGCGTGAATTCTAACGGGTATTCAACGTTGCATCGCGTTTTTCGAAAGGTTACTACGATTAACTGTACATAACGCTTGACAAATGAACCCCTAGCAAACGGTTGAAATTACTAGACAGACATACATTGATGGGTGTAAACACGACTGGTTTTTACAGGATTGCGCCTTTCATCAATGCAACAAAACAAATCACAAGCATCTAAATCTGACATCATCGCGGGCTTTCTGGTCTTCTTGATCGCTCTCCCGCTGTGTCTTGGTATTGCTGGCGCATCAGGTGTGCCCCCAGTTGCGGGCATCCTAACCGCGATTGTTGGTGGACTCCTCACCAAGTTTTTGGGTGGTAGCCGTCTAACGATAAAGGGGCCAGCAGCGGGCCTGATTGTTATCGTTTTGAGTGCGGTTACTGATTTGGGTGGCGATGACCCAGTTGCTGGCTATCACCGGATGCTGGCTGTGGGAGTGGTCGCCGGTGTCATTCAGATTGTTCTCGCACTGGCGCGCTTTGGTGCTCTTGCTGAGGCGATGCCGACATCGGTGGTCCACGGAATGCTGGCCGCGATTGGTGTGATCATTATGAGCAAGCAGACACACGTGCTGCTTGGGGTCAAGCCTGAAGGAAAAGAACCACTCCACCTGATCCAAGAGCTTCCACACAGCTTTGCGCACCTCAACCCCTATGTGGCCATCGTCGGAGCTGTCGCGCTGATAATCATGTTTGGGATGCCAATGATCAAGGCGAAGTGGGCAAAATCCATCCCAAGCCAGCTGGTTGTGCTAGCGGTGACCGTCCCTCTCGCGATGATTCTCGGATTTGGTGACAAGCATGCCTATGTCTTTAGCAATGCAGAATTCGTCCTCGACCCAGCAAAATATCTGGTAAAGCTCCCGACAAACATCCTGACCGCCATCACCTTCCCCGATTTCAGCCAAATCCTAAGCGCGGTAAGTATCAAATACATCATCATGTTCACCATCGTCGGCTCTATCGAGTCGCTACTGACGGTGTCTGCGGTGGACTCCCTCGATCCTGAGCGGAAGTCATCGGATTTAAACAAAGATCTCTTGGCGACCGGATTCGCGAACACAATCGCTGCCGTAATCGGTGGAATCCCGATGATTAGTGAGGTCGTCCGCTCTAAGTCCAACATCGATAATGGGGCAAAGTCTGGCTGGGCCAACTTCGCGCACGGTGGGTTCCTTCTGCTTGCGGTAGCGCTGATACCGGGAATGTTGATGAAGATTCCAATGGCGGCTTTGGCTGGGATGCTGATATTCACTGGTACCCGCTTGGCACACGTTAATGAGTTCAAGCATGCACTCCATGTTGGGCGAGAGCAGCTGGCGGTGTTTGTCGTCACAATGATCGTGACACTGCTAACAGATCTCCTGGTTGGCGTTGCTGCGGGCTTGATTCTCGATGTCGTTATTCACTGCGCAAACGGTGCACCGTTTCTGCAGCTGTGGAAGTCCATCGTGGAGGAACACCACCACGAGGATGAAGTCACTCTCTGCGTTCATGGTGCCGGTGTTTTTACAAACTACATCGGGCTTGCAAAAGCTATCCGTGCAAATGCACCAAACTATACGAGGGTCTACGTGGACTTTTCGGAGGCCTGCATCGTGGACCATACCGTTCTTTCAAAACTCGATGCGCTAAAGGCATCCCTTCCAGACACTGAGCTGGTGATCGGCGGCTTGGATGAACACAAGGCATCCACGCATGCTCCGACATCTTCGAAGTGGAAACGTGCCTGATGTCCACCGCTTGTCACAAAACTGGAGATCTGCTCCAGCATGCGATTGAACACGCCCGGCATTTGCTTCCAAGTCAGGGACCGATTGGCGTCTTTGTACACCACAACACCCTGCACTCGTTTCAACACATCCCATTTGAAGATGCCGTCGTTACTGCCGCAAAGCTCTACGGAGCTGAGCCATTTCTACCAGAAACGGATTACATCGCTGCCTGTAAGGCAGGCCGTATACAAAAGAATGACATCGACTACGTCCTTGCAACCGACATCAAATCGCGGGGCTGCGTTGCGGGGATCGATGTCTCGATGCTTCGTAGTCAGCTGCTAGTCCCTGGGGTAACCCGCTTTGATGCAGGGAACCTCCGATGGATTCGGGATGAACGTAGATTTGCAAAGACAATCCGCAGCGACATTGAGCCGCAGCTGCGAGAGAAGGTCCTCGAAGGCCGCCCAGAAGATGTAGCAGCATCCCGTTTGATTCTAACCATTCAGGAAATGCTCCTTGCTCTCCCTGACTCGGTCCTCGCACTTCCTGCGGACACAACTCCAGGACAACGACTACGTTTCAGCACCTCGGCAATCGTGGGGCGAAAGTGGAACGCCGACTTAGAGGTAGCAACTCAAACGCTGTTGGTGCGCTTGGCTGGATGTTTTATGGATCAGGGCGTCGCGTATTGGCCGATGAACGGGCGTGAAGATGGCTTTTTCAAGGCATCTCTCAATGTGTTGATCAAGCCTGGTATTGCGCCGGATGGCCTTCGTAATCTGCGGTCGCACGCTGCCGAAGTAATCGCAAGCGACATCGATGCCGAAGCCTATGTGAAATCCACAATACGAGAATTATGCATCCCCGATGTGTTTATCGAGGCCTGGATTACCGACACATTGCTGGAACTTCCAGGTTGGGCCGGGATGTTCAATATGCTAGAACAGCAACCAACTCTTGCACCTTATGTCCGGCTGCATGCACGTCTGGTTGACTTTTTGGCGGTCAAGCTTCTTTTGGAACGAAGTGCGCTCCTCGCATTGCATGGCTCAGAAACCGGTCTGCCGTTTTCTGAAAACGATTTCGCAACGTCAGACGTTGTTTTTGTCGATGTTGATATCGCGGTGATTCAACTCTTCGATGCATGCCAGCTTGTTGGATTCGGCCCAAGTGTAATCAGTAATCTAACGGACCATGAGTTTGCAGAGTTTGTACAAGCTGTGCTTTCCTTTCACGCTTGGGAACGCCGACGTATCTGGCATCTAGCCTATGAACGAAGGCACCTCCATTCTGTCCTCACACCGCTATCGCTGATCGCTGCGGAACATATCCCTGCTGCACTTTCCCCGCAGAAATCGATGCAAGTGATGTTTTGTATTGATGAGCGGGAAGAAAGTATGCGCCGGGCTCTCGAAGCGGCTGACTCTGACATCGAGACCGTCGGAGCCGCGGGCTTTTTTGGTGTCGCTGTAAGCTATGCGGGTCTGGATGACCATGCTGCAGCAGACCTCTGCCCCGTCATCGTGCCGCCACAACATGCGGTCCGTGAGGTTGCCTCTGAAACTGACTGCGGGGTCGCAAAAGCGCGGCGCAACCGCCGGCGCATCATCAGCAACATCATCCGACAATACTCGATTGGCTCCCGGACACTTGTGCGCGCCTGGGTTGGAACAGCAGGACTTGGCATCCTTGCAATCATCCCATTAGTAACCCGGGTCCTTGCACCCGGATTTACGCTACGCCTCTACCGATCACTGAATGAGCGCCTGCTCCCTGAGCCACGTACGGAAATGCTTTTTGAGAATGCATCCGATGCCGCACACGACAAGGCTGAGGGACTTGCAAATGGATTTAACATTCAGGAACGAGCCGATCGCGTTCTTGGTCTATTACGTTCATCTGGCATCATCAACCGATTGTCACCCCTAGTTGTCTTGATGGGCCACGGGGCGACGACGGTCAACAATCCTCACGAAAGTGCGTACGACTGTGGTGCATGTGGGGGGCGGCGAGGCGGTCCGAATGCGCGTATTTTCGCGATGATGGCAAACCAGCCCGCGGTCCGTCAGCGTCTTGCAGAAATGGGACATCAGATTCCGAGCGGAACTTGGTTCCTCGCGGGGTTCCATGACACGACAACCGATGACTGTCAGTTTTTCGATGTCGAACAGCTCCCTGATACGCACATGCATCTCTATGAGCAGCTAGTCCGAAGCTGCCGTACGGCGGGAGCGGATAACGCACTCGAGCGTGCTCGCAGGTTTGAATTGGCCAGTGGGATCACGACACCGGATGCAGCACGCAGACATGTTCGCGAACGGTCAGAGCACTTGTCAGAAGCGCGTCCTGAGTATGGACATGCAACCAATGCTGTGGCGATTTTCGGGAGGCGCAGCCTCACGGAGTCTCTGTACATGGACCGACGGGCATTTCTCATTTCCTACGATGCCAACAGCGATCCTAGTAGCCAAATCATAACTGGGCACCTCGGAGCCGCTGGACTCGTCTGTGCTGGCATTTCGCTTGAGTACTACTTCTCTACCGTTGACAATGAGGTTTACGGTTGTGGAACGAAGCTGCCCCATAACATCGCCGGACTTGTCGGTGTCATGAATGGCCAATCGGGAGACCTCCGAACTGGCCTGCCCAAGCAAACCGTGGAGGTTCATGAACCTGTGCGTGTATTGCTTGTGATTGAGGCAAGGCCATCGTCGGTTGAATACGCGATGTCACAGCATGCAGAAGTCAACCAGATTATTCGCAATGGATGGGTCCGCGTTGCGACAATCAATCCCGATGACGGCGCAATCCATTGCTACACCCAAGGTTCCTTTCAGCCGTACATTCCTGAACGTGGCCGCCTGCCAATAGTGAGCACGAGTCGTGAGTGGTACGCCGGACATATGGGACATCTACCATTTGTCAAGTTGGTCAAGCCGACACGGGAGCAGTACGCATGATGCTCTTTCAATCGTCTCTTGCACTGGCTGTTTTGCTACCTGCCGTCGCATGCGGCGCCCTCGGAGGACTTTGGTGGTGTGGCGCTCGGATCCCAGAACGTGCCATCGCCAGATTCGCGTATGTAACCTATGTCCTGATGTTCGCGGCGGTACTCGTGACGTGGTTTGGCTATGCATTCGTCAGCCATCAGCCTGTGACGGTGCCCGTTGGGACGTGGTACCACACCCGCGATTTTCACTTTGAGATGAAGCTAAACGCGGATGGCATTTCGCTGCCATTTCTCGGGATGACGGCGCTGCTTGTCGGCGTTATCAGCGCCTTCAGTGAGCGCTACATGCACCGGGACTCGGGGTTTGTGCGCTTTTACTTCCTGCTACATTTGTTTGCGTTTGGATGTATGTTGCTCTTCTCCGCAGGCACATTTGACCTTCTCGCGGCTGGCTGGGAACTCCTTGGTTTAACATCTGTGCTGCTGATCGCCTTCTTTCAGCACCGCTCAGATCCCGTCAATGCGAGCCTCCGTGTCTTCGCAACCTATCGGATCACCGATATCGGGCTGCTCACGGCTCTTGCTACGATGCATCATGCAGTACACAGCACAGAGTTCGAGCAGGTGATGCCTGGTGGGATTGCTTCAGTGTCTGGGCCTCAGGCGACAGTTGTCTTGCTGCTCCTGATGTTTGCTGCGTGCGGAAAGTCTGCCCAGCTGCCATTCTCTGGGTGGCTCCCACGTGCGATGGAAGGCCCAACGCCGACGAGTGCCATCTTTTACGGAGCGCTCTCCGTGCACGCAGGCGTCTATTTGATCTTGCGGGTTTTCCCGCTGATTGAGGCATCTGTTATTGCCCGCGGAGTGATCGTGGCAATCGGGGCGCTTACAGCCATTTATGGAACCGTTGTCGGACGTGCAGCATCCGATGTCAAGAGTTCTATCGCACATGCATCGATGACACAGCTTGGCTTGATGTTTATGGAGCTTGGCTTTGGGTGGACAACGCTGGCCCTGTGGCATGCCTGTGGACATGCCGCGGTTCGTACGTTGGAATTTCTACGTGCTCCGAGTGCGCTGCGGGATACAAGCCACATTCACTCGGGTGCGATGGGACATTTGGATGCGACCGGGCAGCAATATGAAAAACTGCTTCCGATTAGCGTCAGGACCACGCTTTATCGCCTTGCCATTGAGCGCTGTTATGTGGATAGCGTGATTGATCGCTTTGTCCATCGGCCATTCCTGTGGCTAATTTCAACCATCGTGCGTATTGACCACACACTAATCGGCGATCCAAGGGACAGCACTAGATGATAGCTTTTTTTGAATCCTTTGGCGTCATTGTCAATTTTGTCATTCTGCTGATCTCGGCGCTTGTTGCATACGGGATGCACCGGGTCAGTCGGCCGTTTGTCCACTTTGCGATGCTCGTAGTCGTTGGAATCACGCTGGTGAGCGGCTATGAAACATGGCTTGGGCATCCAGTTTCGCTTGCGCCTATCACTCAATCGCTGAACATGTCCAGTTTTCACACGGACTCCCTTGCCTGTTTGTTCCAGCTACTCATCATTGGCGGTGGGTGGATGGCATTTTCGATGACACCGGAGCGCGAACGTGGCAGAGCCTATTCATCGACAGGCTTTATCTGCATGGCGCTTGACCTGCTCACCGTAACAATAAATAACTACGCGGTTGCGTGCCTTACTTGGATGCTTACATCCCTTGTCCTTGCAACCCGCGTTAATCAGGCTCCAGACCTCAAACCAAAATCACGTAGCATTTGGGCTGGGGCATTTGTCGGAAATGTCGCTCTCGTTGCATCGCTCGCATTGTTCCAGTCTGGAAATGGTGGCGCCGCTTTCATGGCACTTCTGGTTGCGGTTGCCGTCCGTGCCGGTTTCTGGCCATTTCACCGCAGTTCGGCCAGGTGGAGCTCAATCGCGCCAACAAAACTCCTGACCTCTGCTGGATGGCCAGTGGCTATCGCTGTCCTCCTACGATTCGGCACGCAGCTTGATATCAGTGTTTTTACAGCGGTTGCCCCATACATGGTTGGATTTGGACTGGCGATGGCGTTTCTTCTAGCTCTCCTCGCAATGGGTGAACCAGCCTTTCGCCGAAAACTTGGCCTGTTGTCAAGTAGCCATGCCGGCCTTGAACTGGCCGGTGTTTTTCTGCCAAATCCGGATGGCATCATTGCCGCGATTTTGCAAACCCAGACCGCCTGGATTGCGATCAGTGTTTGTCAGTTGATTCTGATTGTGTGCGATGCACGGGCTGGTGGTTTGGATAATGCTAGCAAAAACCTCGGACTCTCAGGGGTATTTCCACGCCTAGGTGTTGGCTTTCTTGTGGCATCCGTTGCCCTTATAGGCCTCCCGGGAACCATCGGATTTTGTGACCTTGACCTCCTCGTCCACGCCGGTTACACAACCAATAAATGGATTGGAGTTCTGGTACCTTGCGCGCTGGCGCTAAATGCAATGTCCGTGGTTAAGCTACACGCACGGATTTTTCTGGGACCTGTGATGCCGGGAATGGATGTCATCCCGGATGCCCTTCCACGCGAACGTATGCCAATTACAATTGCAATTGTTTTTCTCTTGTTAGTTGGTCTCGTGCCAGGAAAGTGGGTAGATACTGTCTCGCTAATCGCCATGGAACACCCCGCCTTCCACGAAGGTGGGCATACAGCCGAACCAAATCCCGAACTCCATTGAAAACCAGCGTGTAGACTGGAAACATGGCGATTGAATTCCGGATGCTCGAGCGTGGGGACTACACTGAGCATCAAAACCTTAAGAGTATGGCGTTCGGACGTGGCGGCATCCGCCCACCCTTGGCTGAAGATGCCCCTGATCCAGTCGGATTACTGAACACCATTGCAATTTTTGAGGATGGCAAGCTCATGTCATCCGTCACTGTGGAACCCTACCGTGTTCACTTCGGGTTCGGGACACAGCTGGACTACGGCGGTATCGGTGGCGTTGTCTGCGCCAATGAACGCCGGGGACGCGGCTACGTTCAACAGCTCCTTATTCGGTCACTGGCGTATATGGAAGAGCGTGGACAGACTGTTTCAGGCCTGTATCCATTTGCCTATGCCTTTTACCGCAAGTTTGGCTGGGAATATGTTGGACACGTTCAGAACATCAAGATGCCCGTGCGTGAACTCAAGCGCTCTAATCCAGCCGGCTGGAAAGTTGATGAAATCGACCTCGAAGCCAACCTCGATGTAGTCAAGCCGTTCTACGATTCGGTCGCGGCAAATTACCGCTCAGCATTTACTGCGGAGACACACAAGTGGCCGGATGACTACAACGCGCACGACAACCGAAAGTCTTATGTCTATGTCGCACGTGATGAACGTGGGGCAATCGGCGGCCTGATGCGCTTCCGCTACCCCGCACACGGCTCTACAGATCTGCCAAGCGTTAGCCGACTCTGGTCAAATTGCCCTGCGGCTCTACACTCACTCCTCGATGTCATCCGCGATATCGGCGTCCAGCACGACACCGTCAATCTGCGTGTTCCATCGGACTTCCCGATGCTCTCCATCAACTGCTCACACGAAACCAATATCGCACTCGAACCTGTCTACCAAGGACGAATCGTCAGCATCGCGCAGTGGGCCGCGGGTATCACACTGCCCGCAGCGACAGCCGAACATGCACTCAGCATTCGGGTACATGACCCGCATTGCCCATGGAACGATGGCACGTGGACACTGACGCGCACACCGACCGGCGTGAGCGCTGAAAAGTCCGATGTTGCACTCAATCCCGATATCGAAATAGACATCACAACCTTCTCACAGCTGGCGTTTGGCGATCCATCCCGTGTTCCTCTGCAGGCAGCAGGAAAACTCCCGCTTGCAAGTGCAGCCGTGAATGCTGCCATCGATGCCATCTTCCCACCACACGCCGTTTATCTTTGGGATGGTTTCTAAATGTCGATAACCGCTGGCTGGCACCAAACCCCTGCTGTGACGGCATCCGTTACCCGGTGGACGGGTCCGCAGGGGCAAACGGCTGTGACATTTGGTGATGTAAGCAATGCTGAAGATGTCATCCTGATGATTCACGGGATGGCAGGATCCAAGGAACGCTTTCTTTCGCTGGCGCTCGATTGTGTGGCTGCTGGCAAAGCGGTTGTCGCAGTGGACCTCCCGTACCACGGAGCGCGGCGCTCAGAGCCCCATGGCTCCATCATGCTCTACCCACCACATCCGCAGTTCATGAAGGTTTCCGCAAGCGTCTGTAACACCTTGCTCGCAGAGCTTCCCGCGACGCTCGCTGCTGTCGGAGTGACAAAGCCCGTTTCCGTTCTCGGGCATAGCCTCGGGGGACGGATTGCGTATCACATGGCTTTACGCAACCTTGATGTCCAGAGGGTTATCAGCGTTGGAAGTCCAATCGGTGTCGAGTCCAT
>Ga0114975_10001358_pt1 | contig 17485 bp, 11 predicted proteins | sample S_130626_EF_Meta_FD_87031 | JGI IMG/M metagenome (GOLD analysis project Ga0114975, IMG submission 87031) | Freshwater microbial communities from Lake Simoncouche, Canada to study carbon cycling - S_130626_EF_MetaG | ecosystem: Environmental > Aquatic > Freshwater > Lake | place: Lake...
ATCTTTATTACAAACATTCATTAAATCATTGAATCCCATAAATATAACAAATGACACTTCTAAAAAAGAGAACACACCAACCGCATGTAATTTTATATTAAAAACAAAAGAATTCTATTCAACGGCAAATAGCGGAAATACCACCATTTTCGATGCCTGTTCTATTCTTTTATCAAATATGGAAAATCATTTATTCCCGTACAACACGGATGGGATCATATTCACACCATGCAATACCGGTGTAGCATCTACAAAAGTGGGTGTTGCAGGACCGCTTTCAAAGACAACATGGGAATTGTCTTTTAAATGGAAACCGCCCGAATATAATACGATCGATTTCTTGGTCTCTGTCAAAAAAGACAAAAATGGACGCGACGAATTATTCACAATTTTTCAAGAAGGCGATTCTTTAGCAAAAAATGACAATATTACCCAATACAAAAAATTGGTTTTAATGTGTGGATTTGATGAAAAAGTACACGGATTTATCAATCCATATCAATCTGTAATAGACGGCAATTATCCCTCTGTGAAAAATCCAAAGAATTTAGACAATGAATCCACATATAAACCCTGCCCCTTTTTCCCAACACATCCATATGATGAAAACGCCCGATATGCAAATATCATCCCGGTTTCAAATGCAAACGGCGAAATGATATTAAAAACAGAAGAGGGTGAATATTTTGAAGAGGATATGATTGTCGAATTTAAATATGATTTATCTTTAGAAAAAGGTTGGCGATGGGTTCCTATCCGTGTGAGATATGACAAGACCGCTGAATTAAGATCTGGTCAAAAGAATTATGGAAACGCATATCACGTGGCAAATAATAATTGGACATCTATTCATTTTCCTATTACAAAAGACATTTTGAGAACGGGGAATGTTCCAAATGATGTTCACGATATTTCATTTGAAGCCAATGAAGGAGTTTATTATAAACGAAACAATGAAACACAATCATCCGGACAAAAAACAATCGGGTCTTCTACAATTGCCATGCGAAATTTCCACAATTTATATGTAAAACGCAAATTAATTTTGGGTGTTTGCAAACGGGGAGATTCATTGATCGATTACGCCGTTGGAAAAGGGGGCGATTTATCTAAATGGATTGATGCGAAATTAGGATTTGTATATGGAATTGATATTTCAAGAGATAATATTCATAATTTCTTGGACGGCGCTTGTGCAAGGTATTTGAAAGAATATCGAAATAATAAAATAATGCCAAAAGCAATTTTTGTAAATGGAAATACGTCTATTAATATTCGAACCGGCGAAGCATTTGGAACAGAAAAAGACAAAATGGTTTCAAAGGCAATATTTGGTAGTGGAACAAAAGATCAAGATCGTTTAGGAAAAGGTGTATATAATTGTTATGGTTTAGCGGAAGAAGGGTTTCATGTGAGTTCTTGTCAATTTGCGTTGCATTATTATTTTGAAGATATAAAAACATTGACGGGGTTTTTAACGAATATAAATGAATGCACCCGTGTTGGTGGATATTTTATTGGAACATGTTATGATGGAAAAACCATATTTGAATCATTGAAAAATAAACAAACCGGTGATTCTTATTCTATCTTTTCAGCCGGTTCTCAACAAAAAATGTGTGAAATTACTAAACAATATACACAAAGTGAATTTCCGGATGATGAAATGTCGATTGGGTTTGCTATTCATGTGTATCAGGACACGATACAAAAAGTGATACGTGAATTTTTAGTCAATTTTAACTATTTTCAACGTTTGATGGAAAATTATGGTTTTGTTCTAATTACAAAAGAAGAAGTCAAACAATTTGATTTGCCAAATGCAACTGGAATGTTTGAAGAATTATTTCATCATATGGAATATGAAATGGAACGAAATCCACAAAAACGAAATCATTATGGGGATGCAACCAGAATGACAACAGAAGAAAAAGCCATCTCTTTTATGAATCGTTATTTTGTTTTTAAAAAAATACGTTCTGTTGATTCTTCTAAAGTTGCCCGGGCGATTCATTATTCCAAAGTTTTGGAAGAAGAGGAAGCCAAAGAAGACGCCAATGAAAAAGCCAAAGAAAACGCCAAAGAAGACGCTAAAGAAGACGCCAAGGAGGAAGCCAAAGAAAAGAAACCACGAAAACCAAGAAAAAAAACAGAAAAAGAACAAGCTAAAAAAGAGGCTAAAGAAGATGCTAAAGAAGATGCTAAAGAAGATGCTAAAGAAGATGCTAAAGAAGTCATTAAATTAAAAGTGAAACGTAAAACTATAAAAAAGAAACCTGTAATAAACATAGAAGCATTGCCTGCACCAGAAGCCAAAAAAGAACAAGAACCACAACAACCCGCACCAGAAGCCAAAAAAGAACAAGAACCACCACAACCCGCGCCTGCGCCACAAAAAGAAAAAATTCGTGTAAAAAAACCAAAACTAAAAATAATTGCTTAATCTATCTCATACCCCCTTCCTTCCAAAAGGGTATTTTCTACAATGATATGTATATATTTGTTCTCATTTATGATTTCATACAAAATAATTATTTTTTATATGAAACTAACCAAAATGATTGCATTCTTTTTTCTTTTTATAGAACATGTCTAAAATACTAAATAATAATACAATGAAAAAAGAAACAAACTTTATACAAAAAAGAAAAACAACAAAATAACAAAAAACAAAATAAAAGGAAATAATACCAATAACCACGAGACCCATGATGCACCGGATTTACAAATTAAATTTAACAACCATGTCCAAAAGAGAACATAAATTACTTTTACAATATATATTAAAAAAACAGTATATGTATCGCATTCAATATTTGCTAAACAATAGGATTTCAAATCCCTCATGTTTTGTACAAAAAGGATTAAAATAGCAACCATGGATATGGTGAAATAAACTAAAGCCGGCGTGCAATATTTGCGTATGTCGGGTATTTTCATTTTTATATAAAATAATAATATATATAAAAACAAAACATATTATTATTTTATTGTCAAATTTTATTTTACAATAAAAACGACATACCTACGACCCTCTTTCGGAATGGGGTTTGGGACGATAGATATTAAATTTCATTTACTTGTGGTGAAGCAAGAGCTGACGGAGGCCCTACTGGTGGTCCCAGAAAAGAAAACGCACTTCCACCTCTGTTAATCCAAGAAGGAAACATTGGATTTTCTAAAGTTCCTTGGGGAACAGCATACCCACCTTTCATGATACGGCGTCCTTTTTTAGTGTGTTTTCTTCTTTTTGTTTTTTTTTTAGAACCACCGCCAATACGCATCCCCATATTTGGTAATCCGCGTGAACCAATCATATTTGACGGGTCGTTTGGATCACCACCAACCTGTGTATTATGAGGATAATAATTTTGACCCGAACCATGGTAAACAATCGATGCGGGGTTTGTATATCCATCACCACCACCTTTCATTTTAAAAACCGAATTTTCACTATTAGGTTTCCCCCCGCAACCACATCCTCCTCCGCGGGTTGTTCTCTTTTTTTTACTGTGTCTTTTGTTGTGTCTTTTGTTGTGTGTTTTTTTTCTCATAATAAATACAGTATGAATATAAAATAGAATGAGAATATTTATATTACACCTTTTTTAGATTTCAAACGCCGGTTTTTTATATCGTCCTAAACCATATAAAAATCATTACACCGGCCGAAAAGAAAAATGCGGTAAAATAAATAAACCGTCCTGATTATTTATGTAGAAAAACGAGTCAAGTCATTTTCAAGAATGGATATAATAAAAATTTATACGGGTATGAAAAGACCCAACATTGAACCTCTTTTTTTTGACACTAACCGTGCCATTTTAATGTCTATTCTCCCAAACCCCTTCCGATAGGGGGTTTATGAGAATTACATGTGTCTATTTGTCCCCATATATGGTTTCATACAAAATAATATTGTTTTGTATAAAAAATTACGGGACGATAGACATTAAATGTTCAAGGGTGTAAATTATATCGGCGTTTGAAATGAAAAAACCAAAATCATGAAAAAATTGATTTATTTCATAATTTACAACAAGCATCATTACTATACAAATCAAATAATTAAATAAATAATTATACTATGGAACATCGTTCTGAAATGCAAACAGTATTACATCAATTATTAGAAAAACATGAAAAAAGAAATAAAAGAAATGAAAAAAATGAAAGGTGCTGTAATTGTCATGCCTATGAAATAAATGAAGAATATACCAGCGAATATTTTGGGAACAAACACTATTTTTGTGATGTATGGTGTGCGATTGATTATAGGGAAGATATAAAAAGAATGTGGCGAAGGTGTAAAAAAGAATAAATAAAAAAGATTATTTGTTTCACACAAAAATAAAACACAAAAATAAAACACAAAAATAAAAGACAAAAATAAACATTATGCATCTATATCTACATGTGTAAGCATATGTCGCCTACAACACACGTTTGTCAACCGCAATTTGTCTAACACAACCCCTTCCGCCGTCTTTTCCATGTTCTTATGAGTGAAATAAACAACTTTAGTTGTATCCTGATCATTTGCAATTTTAATACGGCGAACTTCTTCTAAATAATATCTGTATTTATTTGCTAAAACATTCCCGCAAGTAAAACATTTAATTGGAATAATCATTTTAGAAAAGGATTGACAAATAAATATATATTATAATAAAGGTTCTATATTATTTGAAATCAATTTTTTCATTTTTATCAAAAATAAAAGACCATAAATATTGTAAACAAATCGTGATAAAAGACCATTGTAAAAAGAATAAATCATTATATATATGAATCAAAATATCATTCTTTTTTTTGCATTTAGTCTGGTTCTCTTTTCATTATTTATATTTTATTTATTAGAACAAACAATAGAACAAGATAATTCCCCCGTTAAAAATGAATATTTACTATTTAAAAATAAAAAAGAACAATACACTTCCCTTGATAATAAAAACAATCTGGACACACATAAATTTGATTCTCGTGTCAATTATAATTCTAATAAATATGATGTCGTATATCATGATTCTATTACAGATTTAAGTGCCCAGAGTGGATTAGGAGCAATTAATCTAAATTATTTTAATGTATTGGATAAAAGCGGGAATTTAGTATCTATTCCACATTATGGAAATAATAACCCCACCTTGCCAATTTATAATAAACCCGGTTTTTTTAAATATAAAAGCAAAACATATGTTCCTACTTATGCAGACAGTATATATTTAAGCAATATACAAGGGGATATAATGTACGGTGTAAGAGAAGCATATGTGCCTAATTATGAAGACACTGTATATTATAGCAAAACAACAAGAGAACCGTCAACCCGTAAACTATCCCCCGATTATTCTTCTGAAGGTGGGTTTTGTAAAGAGAACAATCATTCTATTATAGAATTAGAAGAAAAATGTTCTCAACTGTCTCGTGGACAGTGTTCGTATTCACCGTGTTGTATTTTATTAGGTGGCAGTAAATGTGTCGCCGGAAATGAAAATGGTCGTTATCGAATAGACAATTATACGGTTCCATATACGCGTGATACCAATTATTATTATTATTATCAAGATGCTTGTTATGGTAATTGTATTGAACAGGATGATTATGGTGGAACATATGAAACAGATGATATAGATAAGAACAAAATGAATTATAATGCGAATGATAGTAATATATATGATAATACAAACGATGATGATAATATTGATGGTAAAGAAACAAAAACAAAATGGAAAACGTATTCAACCCCCGATGAAATAAACATGACGAGTGTTGCGAAAAAATACGTGAATGATATAAAAAAAGATTATGAAATAATCTCACCCAACAATGCGTTTGCAGAAGAAATATTAAATCCATATAATAAATATGGTGGTTGGAAAGGCGGTTCTCTTTTGGATTTGGATTTGAACGTTTCCAAATTAAAATAAACGAAATGATTTATTTTTAATGTCTATTTGTCCTCATATATGGTTTCATAGAAAATAATATTATTTTATATGAAATTAAGGTATAAAAAACAAAACAAAATATTTACTAAATACAACATAAAAAAATTACTAAATACAAATGAAATATATTGACATAGTTGCAATTATAATAACAATGAAAATTGAAATAATAATATTGTTGTTATTTGTTGTAATTATTATTGTTGCAGTATTTGTATAATATTTTTCGAATGGACAAATAAAATTACACAATCATATAACCTTTGGTTGTTTTTTTTCGAATAAGTTTACGTTTCGGTTCTTCCGCGTGATGTATTTTTAAATGACATTTTTCACACAAGACCGCTAAATTAGCAGGATGATTTTTATGAAAACTTTCAATATAACCATCTTTATCCGCTTCTCGTTGTTCTCGAATATGATGTGTTTCCTCCGCGATATTTTCACGGCATTTTTCACAGATTCCTTTTATTTTTTTCACATTGTATTTTGATGTAGAATGTGAAAGTTCTCCTTTTGTTTCTGGATAATATTTATTTCGAATGTTGTGAGCGGTTTGTATAAAATCGTCCGGCATATAAAGAGAACGACACACAATCAATCCGTAATTTTGAGAACCCGGACCATCTTGTAAAATACGATCATAAATAATTGTATCTAATATAGCATCATAATGAATGGATAAATGTTTGATTTTAATATTTGTCATTTCGCGAATCTCATCAAAACCAACAATTTCATGCAAATGAGTTGCAAAAAGAAAACTCGCCCCGCATTTAGACAAATGTTGAAGACCCGCTATAAAAATACTAATGGCGGATTGCATTTCCGTCCCTGAACACAGTTCATCGCCTACAACAAAACTGTTTTTATCCGCCATTTTCAAAATAGTTCTCAATTCCGACATTTCCACCGCAAATGTGGAAAGCCCTTTGAACAAATTATCATTTCCTAAAATACGTGAAAAAATGGATTGATATGGGGAATAATGAAATTCTTTACAAGGAACAAATAATCCACTTTGGGCCATTATAATCGCAATTCCTAAAGAACGTATCAAACTCGTTTTTCCCGAAGTATTGATTCCATATAATAACATTCCATCTTGGTTCTCTTTTCCTAAAGTAATATCATTTGGAACATAGATTTCATTTTGTTGAATATGTTCAATGAGAACATGGCGCAATTGTTTCACAATAACAAATGAATTTTCATTGGTTGGATTATTTTCTTGATATGGATTATTTTGAAAATGTTCTCTTTTAATAGAATCATCTGATTGATAAATAGTTGGACGACAATAATGATATGTTTTTGCAATATAAGCTCGACATTGTAATAAATCAACTCTACCTGTATGTTCCGCTATAGATTCAATAATATCAAACCATGGATTTTTAACCGGTTCATTTGAAGAAGAAGAACATTTAGATATAGATAAATCATTAATAAATTGTTGATATACAATTTGAATTTCTTTGTTTCGTTTTTCTTTCATCGTCAAAAGTTCTCTACATAATTTATTGACAATTGGTATTTCGATTTCATCAACGGTGTTTGTACAAGATGAGAACTTTATATCTTTCATGAAAATCCGGATTTCTGTTTGACTGGATGGTTCGGGGGTCGAAACATTATTTGAAGGGTCGTGTAATGGAATTATAATAAAAGGCGTTTCTATTTTTGCTAAAATACTTTTTAATAAAACCGCCCGTTTTTTTGTTATTTGAAAAGAAAGACCCATCTTTTCGGTGGTATGTAATTTCACATATTCATTTTCATCATTATCTTGTGCCGCTTCTGTTTTGGCATTTCCATTATTATGTTTGCGCATAATATTATTAAAATATTCGCGAATATTTGTTAGTATATTCATGTTCTCTTTTTGTTTTTCACAAAATAGATCTAAAGAATTAGAAATACCTTTGCAAATAATATTTTCATCAAATGAATGTATTGATTGAACTCCTTTACAATGTTCAATTTGTAAATGAGTTTCAATAAAAAGAATCAATTGTTTTATTGTATCCGCCGCCGATATTTCAAAACCGGACATTTGAAAGGGTTCTTCTAAATAGTATTTTATAGTTGAATAAAAAGCATCATCTTTTTGTTGAAATAATTGAAAAAGTAAGTTCTCAATTTCTAAAATGTGTTTAAGAGAACTATACAAATGATAAATCGCGGATGGATATATTTTTCCAATCACAATTTGTCGTGCTATTTTTTCAAGGTCTTTCACTTGTAATAATTCTTTTCGTAATGATTCGATAAAGGAATATGGATGATCTAATAAATAGTCGGTCATTTGATATTGTTGTTCGATCCATTCCGTGTCAAATGTGGGATTCAACAATTGTTGTTCAAATCGACGTTTTCCTAAAGAAGAACAACATTTGTTTAAAAAGGCGAGAACCGATGATAAATGCCCTATTTTTTGATTCGTTTCTTTTGTCAAACCAACGTCATCAATGATATTTAATTGTCGCAATGTATGATTTGCTAAAAGAACCCGTTTGGTTGTATTATTAAAAAGAGGCAAATGAATATTTTTTACCAAATCACGGTTATGTTCTTGAATAAAATTCATTAAAAAACAAAAGGATTGGGTGGCAATAATATTATTTTGAAATTCACTGCAAAGTTGATAGACATCATCCCCATAAAAGGTTGATAAAATATGTTGAATATAGGTTTGTTGAGAACATTTTTCTGTTTTTTCGTGTGTTTTAGAATTGAAAAAATGAATCATATCCGTTTGAATTCCGGTCATTTGCAATATTTTATCAAGTTCTCTTTTTTCAAATGGACTAATTATGATAATCTCATTTGGTTGATGAATCATAATATTTCTATCCAATTCATCAAAGGTGGAGGGGGACATGTAAAAAGGTGTTTCGTGTTCAAATAAAAAAGAAGAACCATTCAATGTATTCGCAACGGCAATACCATAAATAAGATGATCACGAGACGTATTTTTATGTTTAGGGCGATATGTATCAAACCATATACACATGATATTGTTTGATATTTTTTGAGAACTGTCGACATCAAATGAAAAATAAGTGCCGATAGAATGGACAGAATGAAAAACCCGTCGGGTTTGTTTGTCTTCTTTTTCTTGTACGTATACCACTGCGGTAAAATGTTGTTCTGTAATTTTTTGCAAATATTTTTCTAAAGTATGATCACGGAAGCCGGCCATGACAACAAAATGCGATTGGTAGGTTATTTTCTTTTCTGCAATATTTAATTGACACATTTCACATACGTTCACGATTTCACTGTCATGGGTGTATTCTTTGTCGGTTGTCATTAAACCATATATTTCAAAAAAAGCACCGACTTGCATAAGAACCACGGTGTTTTTACCATATTCGGCTTGATGTTTTTTCGTCAAATGAAAATATTCTTTGTAAATTTTACCCTCTTCGTTTTTAGTAGATGATACTTCTTGAATTGACTGTTTTTTGTTTGATTTGGTGGATGTTTTCATGATAATTTTTTAAAAAGAGTGATATTCGATTAGACGTGTTTTCGATATAAATATATACAATATATATCGAAATATGTTTTTATATTCTTTATTTATTATTGTCTATCATAACAAACCCATTATGACATGGGGGAGGATATATATGTGTCATTCCCCCCTTCAGGAAGGGGGTTGGAAGTAGACATTAATTTATAACATTTTCTATTATGATTTTTATAATGCATATAAAACTTGTGTTTTCATACAATCACATTTTATCATTTGCATTCAAATAATTAAACAAGAGGTTTTCCGGATTATAATTTCGAACTTCCCCACCGATTAATAAAGCGGATTCATACATTTGACGCAAAACATCATCTGGACAAGGAGAACCAATTTTAATAAATCCATTTTTAATTAAATAATGACGTATTTCATCCATGGGGGTTTGTTTCATTAATTGGGCAGTTGTTGTGATGGAATTTCTCAATTGTCGATTTTTAATGAGAACACCCACATTTTTATAAACTTTGGATTTTCCAATCAAAAACGTGCGTTTAAGTGTTTTTCTTCGTTTTCGACCACCACCATCTTCATTTCCAACGTGAATTAAATCATTATATTGTTGTTCTGTTTTTTCTTTTTCAATAATTGTTTTATCTGTATCGGTTAAATGAATATTTGTATTTTCATTTAGAACGTGGGTTTGACTATTATTTGCATAACCATTATTTACAAGAGACGCATTTATTGATTGATTTGGCTGTTGATTTAATAATGTTCTATTTTTATAAGTTCGATAAGTTGGAAGAGAACCATTTTTTAAACAACCATATTTAGGAGTTTTATTTATGGACGGAATTTCTAAAATATCAACCGATTTATAAGACATGCCTTCATTTTTTGGTTCTTCAATACAAAGAGTACCGCTTGCTAAATTATTCGATTCAAATGATTGTGAGTTTGGGTTCCATGAGACATTTGATGACGGCGTAGATATAGGAATACACGTGGTTGAAACAGTTTCAAAATTCATTGGATCCGCCGCATTATTTTTTTTATCTTGCATTGTTTTTAAAAATAAAACGGATTCATCAAAACTAGAGGATGTTTTAGGTGAAATCATGTCTGTAATAACAATCGTTGATGGTTGTTCTAAATAAATTTCTTTTGACTGGTTCATTTCCCTGGATTGATTCATTTCCATTGATTGATTCATTTCCCTGGATTGATTCTTTATAAAAGAATTATTGTCGATGTTCATTGCTTTTTCATGTTCTTGTTTGCGTTTTTCGTGAATGTATTTTAAAAAACGTTTTTTTGCGTTTGTCGTTTCTTTTTCGGATGTTCCGGAACCATTGGTGGTTCTATGAGAACGAGTTGATGAAGTCGATTTTTTTCTTTTTGGTTTTGAACCACCTTCCGTTATTTTCAAAGATTCGGGATCAATTGTTATTGTTTTTGATTGATTTGACATGGTTTTATAGTAAGAATGGTTGTATAGACGAAATGAATATTATATTTATTGAAAAATAACCATTTCAATAAAAACGTCCTGAAAACCAAAAACAATATAAAAAATTGATTGTATAATATTACTAATTGTTATTGTAGTATAATTGAAATTTTATAATAATTTATTCGTGTTAAAAACCTTAAAATGTATTCTTGCAATATGGAAAAATCCTTGATTGAATGTTCTCAAACGTCTTCAGAAAATGCCGTGCCCGCGTTAAAGATTAAAATCAAGAAAAAGGTTGCAAATAAAAAAGCGGTGAGTTTTACATCCGAACTATTATCGTCGAGTCCATCAAACACGAAAACAATGGAACAACGCCAAAACAAATCATTCTTCAAAGATTGTAATGAAGATATAGATACAGACGAAGAAACAAATGAAGAACACGTTATAGAATCATGTTTTACAGAAGAAATAGAAAACAACATGACAACCCGGGATTTAATTGAAAAAGAGATTTTATTTGAAAAAGAAACAATGAAACAACAAAAAACATTTTCACCCATAAAATCGTCTTTATTATCTCATTTAGGACAATACGTAGATGAACCATATCATATCATTGAATCCTATTTTCGTTCTCAACATTTAGAGCGGTTAGTGAGACATCAAATAGAATCATATAATCATTTTATTCATTTTCAAATTCAACGAACAATTCAAATGTTCAATAAAGTGGTCATTCGATCTGAAAATGATTATATTCCAATTCGAAATCAATATTTTTTAGAAGTTCACATTCATTTTGATAATTTTAAATTATACCCGCCGCAAATCCACGAAAATAACGGCGCGACTAAAAATATGTTGCCACAAGAAGCCCGTCATCGTAATTTTACATATGCTTCGACAATGACTGTCGATGTAAATATAGAATATGTCATAAGAAACACCGAGAACATGGATGAACCAAAAATTATTCGCAAAACATTGCCAAAAATCAACATTGGAAAAATGCCAATCATGGTTAAATCCGATATATGTATCCTCTCTCAAAATCGCCACATTCATCCTCAAATCACAGGGGAATGTCCCATGGACTGTGGTGGATATTTTATAATCAAAGGTTCTGAAAAAACGGTCCTTGGACAAGAAAGAGCCGCCGAAAACAAAATATATGTATTTGATTGTAAAAACACCACAAAATGGTCATGGACCGCCGAGATCAAATCTGTACCGGATTACAAATGCATTTCACCAAAACACATTGAAATGATGATTGCAAATAAAGACATTGGGTTTGGACATCCAATATATATTACCATACCACGTATTAAACAACCAATTGAATTGTTTGTTCTCTTTCGTGCACTTGGTGTATTGAGTGATAAAGCGATTTGTGATTATATTTTATTAAGTCTAGAAAACAAAAATAGTCAAATATTATTGGAAAAATTACAAGAAACAATCATACAAGGAAATAAATACATGACACAAGAATGTGCGATTCGTCATATTACATCCTTTGTCGCATATACACCTATAAATATGGATAAAGAAACCGGACAAATAAAGAAACGCGAGTTTGCGTTGGATGTTCTCAATAATGATTTGTTTCCACATTGCACGACGAAAGAACAAAAATTATATTTTTTGGGATACATGGCAAACAAATTACTACAAACCAGTTTAGGATGGTTGCCGTGCGATGATCGCGATTCATATATTAATAAACGCATCGAATTAACTGGAACATTACTGAATAATTTGTTTCGTAATTATTTTAATAAATTGGTGAAGGAATTGCAAAAAATGGTGATCACGGTTATAAATACGGGTTCGTGGCGTTCAACGGAAGATTTTGCGAATATCATAAACATGACCAATATTTATAAATTGATGAAATCGACCACAATTGAAAACGGAATTAACAGAGCACTTTCTACGGGAGATTTCAGTATAAAACAATCTAATAGTAGCAAGGTGGGGGTTGCGCAAGTATTGAGCCGGCTCACATATTTAGCAAGTTTGAGTCATTTGCGTAGAATTAATACACCCCTTGAAAAGAGCGGGGAATTAGTCGCCCCGCGTAAATTACACAGCACAACATGGGGGTTTTTATGCCCAGTTGAAACGCCGGAAGGACAATCCATTGGTGTGGTTAAAAATATTAGTTATTTGGCTCATATAACCATACCGTCGAATAGTGCGTGTTTATATACATTTGTAGAACCATATATTGAAAAATTAGAAAACATTCTTCCAAATCAAATGTTCTCTAAAGTAAAAGTCTTTGTAAATGGATGTATTTTAGGGTATACGGATCGACCCGTTGAATTGTATAAAATGATGAAGGAAAAAAAATACAATGGTGTCATTAACATTTACACATCGGTTGTATTCGACTACAAATTATTGGAAATACGCATTTGTAACGACGGAGGACGTTTAACACGGCCCGTTTTGCGGGTAGAAGACGATCGCGTAGTTATTACAAAAGAAATCATTGATCAGATCGCAAAAAAAGAAATTGGATGGAATGATTTGATCACCGCATGTAAATTAGAGAAATCCGTGATTGAATATATTGATCCGGAAGAACAAAATTACACGATGATTGCAATGACATCGAAAAAGGGGTTATTACACGAAGAATCAAATATCAATGCTATGGCACAAGATACAACCACCTGCGACGGATCGACCTCCACCACAGCATCATCGATGAATATAATGAAATATAAATACACTCATTGTGAAATACATCCCAGCACGATATTTGGTATTTTAGCTTCATGTATTCCTTTTCCAGAACACAATCAATCCCCCAGAAATACATATCAAACGGCCATGCAAAAACAAGCGATTGGAATTTATGCAACCAATTATGACCGTAGAATGGACAAGACATCCTATATTTTATCTTGTCCATCGAAACCATTAGTAGAAACCCGTTTGATGAATTTTATTCATTTAGACAAGATTCCTTCTGGTGCACAAATTCACGTGGCAATTATGACACATAGTGGTTATAATCAAGAAGACAGTGTTTTAATAAATAAGGGTTCAATCGACAGAGGTCTCTTTTCAGCCACCATTTATCACACAGAAAAAGATGAAGATAAAAATATTATTCGTGATGAAATTATTCGATGTAAACCAAACAAGGCGATTACACGCGGAATTAAATTTGGCAATTACGACAAATTGGATGAAAATGGATTCATTCCAGAAAACACATTTGTTGAAAATCGCGATATTATTATTGCTAAAACTGTCCCAATCAAAGAAAACCGTAATGATCCCACTAAATCAATCAAATATGATGATCAAAGTAAAACCTTTCGAACATCCGAAGAAACATACGTTGATAAAAATTATACGGGCAGAAATGGCGATGGATATAATTTTGCAAAAGTGCGAATGCGTATTTTTAGAAAACCCGTGTTAGGTGATAAATTTGCGGCGAGATCCGCTCAAAAAGGCACACTTGGAAATATTATTCCGGAATGTGATATGCCTTTTACAAAAGATGGAATGCGTCCAGACCTTATTTTAAATCCGCACGCGATCCCATCGAGAATGACGATTGCACAATTAAAAGAAACCCTTTTAGGAAAAGTCCTCATTGAATTGGGAATGTTTGGCGATTCCACCAGTTTTAATAATTTGAGTGTTTATAATATTTCAGAAGAATTACAAAGACTGGGATATGAAACATACGGGAATGAAATCATGTATGACGGTTTGTCCGGAGAACAAATGGAAACCAGCGTGTTTTTTGGACCAACTTATTATCAACGACTAAAACACATGGTGAATGATAAACAACACAGTCGTTCTATTGGTCCAATGGTAAATTTGACGAGACAACCGGCGGAAGGTCGTAGTCGTGATGGTGGTTTTCGGATTGGTGAAATGGAGCGTGATGTAATGATTGCACATGGAATGTCGCGGTTCTGTAGAGAACGGTTGTATGATGTCAGTGATAAATATTCTGTGTATGTTTGTAAAAAATGTGGCATGATGGCATCCTATAATGATGGCATATCAAAACGCATATTTCACAATAAAAATCGTGATTATAATGATTTTAGCATCCATTTATGTAAAACGTGCAATAATATGACGGATTTTGCAAGAGTCGAAATTCCATACGCCTATAAATTAATGGCCCAAGAATTACAAACGATCAATGTTGTTCCACGATTAATTACAGAATAAATGACATACTTTGCTTGTTGTGTAGGTGGATTGTTCTGTATTGTTCTTACATTTTATGTTATTATCTATTGTCCTATTATTTTTCATACAAATAGACAAATATACAGTAATTTCATACAAATATTTTTTTTTGTATGAAATAGTAAATGAAGGATGTGATGATAAAATGATTCATGTTTTTTTATCTTTTTAATTTTAATGAAATTTGGTCAACTATCTTTTCTATTTGACTGGTTGCTTCTTTTATTTTACTATTCATATTATTTTCTAAATCTACATCGTAATCTATTCTGTATTTGCCATTTATTTCATCAGCATATTTTTCATCATCTCCATTTGACATGGCTTTTATAACACCTTTGTAAACTTGAATGCTATTTTGTAAATCTTCTATTTTGTATAATTCTTTATATATATCATACTCTTCCTTTTCATCGATCTGGTTGTCAATTATATATTCTAATATATTGGTTCGAATATTTCTAATAAATTTCCAATTATCTACTATTGGGTTGGTATTTTTATCTACTATATTAATATTTTTAAATGTGTCTTTTGTAACAAGCTTATACATTTGCCAATTATATAAAGCAAACGTAATAGGATCATAATTATAAGATGTTCGAAATATAGAATTATTTATATTTTCATTCATATCTCTATTTTGTTGAATCATAGCTACCGGTTCTTCAACCGCATTTATAGCTACCGGTTCTTCAACTGCATTTATAGCTACGGGATTCGCCTGCGTGAATAAAAATTTTCCGTCTGTTCGTGTCATTGTAAAATTTTTATCTTTTATTTGAATATCACCCGTTTTTATAGATTTTAAATTTTTTTCTATTTGTATTTTTCTTTCATCTTCCATTTTTTTTACTTTTTCATTAAACTCACTGTTAGATGGATATACATAGCTTAAAAACACTTGACTATTAGCGAATATTTTAATAATAAATAAATCTTCATACGTAAGGTTCTTATTTTCTTGAAAAGCATTTATTGATCCTTGTCTTGCCAAATAATAATAATTTCGAAAATCATCTGTTATGGTGTCAATAAAAGGGTTTGTAAAAAGATCTTCTCTTGTTTCTCGGTTTTCAAAATATTTAATTAAAGGATCAATCTTATCGGGAAGTATTGATAGAGCCATCATAAAATCTATAAAAACTAATCTAAATTTACAACGATTGCTATAAGTGTACTTTGGAACAAACAATACATTTTCAGTGTGTAAATCTGCATGTATATATCCAGCATTTATCAATCTTTTGTATTCATACATGAACGATATATGTATCATATCTATCATTTGTATATTTTCACTATATTTTTTCAAAGCCCTGTTTTGTGTTATTGACCCATCTATATATTCCATGAATATAATTCCGTGTGTATTATATTCTTTGGTGTGAGTATCAACCTTTATCAATATATCTATTTTTTCAATTTCCTCTGTATTTTCATAATCCATAACAAGAGAATGTAATACTTTTGGACAAAGTGGTTCAAGATTGATGTTTGTTTTTTCATATATATCCAATTGTTTTTTAACTTCATCTAAAAATATGTATTTTTCTACAATATTTCCATAAGTTCTGGTGGAAATATATGATGTTTGTTCTCTATCTATAACAGGAACAATTTTTACCAATACTTTATTGATCTCTGTATAGTCGGATAGACTTTTCCCGGGATAAAATCCTACAATTATATTTGGTTCAGGTAATGTTAATATAAATGTGTTGGAATATACACCATTTCCAATAAATTCAATAACAGGGTTATTAAAGAGAAATTGTAAATATTGTTCAGATGGAATATCATGTAATATTGCACCACCCTCCATAATTGTATATATACATACAATTATATATCTTCATTACAAAAACGATATTTGTTGATTCTTTCCCCGTTTATAAAATGGATGAATTATTACAAAAGAATTGCTTTTTATTATAAAGTGAGTTGTAATTTTTTACATTGTTCTTCACAAATTATATAAATATATTGCCTAAATATTTTTGTTTTTTATTTTTGCGTGTTTTGGTTTTTGTGTGTTTTGGTTTTTGCGTGTTTTGGTTTTTGCGTGTTTTGGTTTTTGCGTGTTTTGATTTTTGCGTGTTTTGGTTTTTGCGTGTTTTGGTTTTTGCGTGTTTTGGTTTTTGATACCTCCTCTTTTGGTTGCATTTTTTGCTGTTTGCATGCGTTCTATGCGTTTTTTTTCTCGTATTTTATCGACTATTTCTTTCATTCTTTTATCTTCATCCTCTTTTTTTTTTTTTTAAAAATTTTTTTCTATTTTCTTTTTCTTTTTTTCTTTTTTTTTTTTTTTTTTTTTTAATTTTCTTTTTTTTTTTTTTTTTTTTTTTTTTC